>Ga0070696_100003821_pt1 | contig 10056 bp, 8 predicted proteins | sample KBSK1253metaG_FD_65474 | JGI IMG/M metagenome (GOLD analysis project Ga0070696, IMG submission 65474) | Corn, switchgrass and miscanthus rhizosphere microbial communities from Kellogg Biological Station, Michigan, USA - KBS K1-25-3 metaG | ecosystem: Host-associated > Plants > Roots >... | reverse complement strand
CGGCCAAGGGCCGCCTGCGCGGCGTCATGCAGCGTGCGCTTCATGCGGCCGCCTCCAAGATGCGCTGCGCCTCGCGCACGTCGCTGAAGCTGCGGCGCGTCTCGCCGTAGATCTGATAGTCCTCGTGGCCTTTGCCCGCGATCAGCACCACATCGAGCGGCGACGCCTCCTTGAGCGCCGTGGCGATGGCTTCGCCGCGGTCGTGAATCACCCTCACGCTGCGCGATTTGATGCCGCTCTCGATGGCCTGCGTGATGGCCTGCGGGTTCTCCGAGCGGGGATTGTCGTCGGTGACGATGATGTGATCCGCCAGTTCGTCGGCTACGGCACCCATCATGGGGCGCTTTCCAGGATCCCGATCGCCCCCGCAACCGAACACACACCACAGCGCGCCGCGGCAGTGCTCGCGCAAGGCGCCAAGCGCCTTGGCGAGCGCATCGGGGGTGTGCGCGTAGTCGACCACGGTAATCGGCTTGCCGCGCGTCCCCGCATCGCACGCGGCCGGTCCGACCACTTCCATACGCCCGGGCGGCGCCGTGCACTCGGCCAGCGCGCCGGCCGCGTCCTCGAGCGTGACGCCCAGCGACAGCAGGCAGGCGATGACCACCAAGGCATTCTCGGCGTTGAACCGGCCCAGCAGGCGGGTGTCGAGCGCCTGTCTGCCGAAGCTGCCGTCGAGCTGCAGCGAAATCCCGCGGGCGTCCGCCGCCACCTCATCGGCGTGCAGGGTCCGGTCGGCCAACCAGCTTGACGCACCCTGTCCCAGCCAAACGGCGATGAGAGGCACGCGCCCGGCAAGCTTCTGGGCCATGTCGCGGCCGAAGGCGTCGCCGATGTTGACGATGATCTGCTGCAGCCCGGGAAGCTCGAACAAGCGAGCCTTGGCCGCGCCGTACGCGGCCATGGACTCGTGATAATCCAAGTGATCGCGGCTCAAATTCGTGAACGCCGCCGTATGGAACCGCACACCGTCGACCCGGTGCTGGTCGAGCGCATGCGACGAGACTTCCAGCGCCACGTCACGGACCCCGGCGGCGCGCAGGCCGGCGAGTTCGCGGTGCAGATTGATGGCATCGGGCGTGGTATGCGTGGGCGGCGCGAGCATCGGCGGTGCGAGCGCCGTCATGCGCCCCTGGCCCAGCGTGCCGATGTAGGCGGCGGTCGCCCCCAGACGGTCGAGGCATTGCGCCAGCAGGTAGGCGCAGGTGGTCTTGCCATTGGTGCCCGTGATGCCGGTGATGCGCAGCTGCGACGACGGCCAGCTGAAGAAGCGATCGGCGATGCGCCCCACCAGCGAGCTCAAGTCCGGCACCGGCGCGGCGTACACCGTCGCCGGCAACGCGGGCGGCGCGGCATCGCGGCCCGGCTCCCACAGCACCACGGCGGCGCCGCGCGCGGCCGCGTCCGCGGCGAACTTCAGGCCATGTGTCGTATGGCCGCCGCGGGGCGTATGGCCCGCCAATGCAAAAAACAAGCTGCCGTCCCGCACCTCGCGGCTGTCGAGAGTCAAGTCGAGCACGTGCGCACCGCCGCCGCCGGGACCGCCGCTGGGAACGGCCGCGATGCCATCGAGCAGCCAATTGAGTGAGGCGCTCATTCGTTGTCGCTGGCCCGCACCAGCGTGGCGGCCGGCACGTTCTGCAAATCGTCGGGTGCGATGTCGAGCAGCCGCAGCGTGCCGGACATCACGCTCGCGAACACGGGCGCCGCCACGGTGCCGCCCTGGGCCAGCGTGCCTCCCTGGTGCAAATCCCGGTTCGGCTCGTCGATCACCACCACCGTGGCCAGTTTCGGGTGCGACGCCGGCACCAAGCCGGCAAACACCGCCATGATTCGATCGGTGGAATAGCCGCCTGCGATTGATTTGAACGCAGTGCCCGTCTTTCCGGATACTCGATAGCCGACGAGCGAGGCGCGCGTCGCGGTGCCGCCTTTTTCGACCACCTGCTCCATGAGCTGCACCAGCTCGCGCGCCACCTTCGGATCCAGCACCTGCACCCCCGGCACCCGCCCCGTGACGCGCTCGAAGGTAATGGGCCGTTTCACGCCGCCCGCGCCGATGGTGGCGTAGGCATGCGCCAGCTGCAGCGGAGTCACCGAGAGCCCGTACCCATGCGACAGAGTCGCGATGCCGACCGGACGCCAGTGCGAGTAGTTGCTCAGCATGCCGGCCGACTCGCCGGGAAAGCCGCTGCCCGTCACCTGCCCCAATCCTAAGCCCGAGAGCGTGCTCCAGATCTCCTCGGGCTTGAGCGACAGCGCCACTTTCGCGGTGCCCACATTGCTGGACTTCGCCAAGATCGTCGCCAGATCGATGGCGCCGAGATTATGCTCGTCCTCCTCCATCTTGTTGCCCACTTTCAAGAAACCGGGCGAGGTATCCACCACGCTGTCGGGACGATACTGCCCGGAGGCGAGCGCCGCGGCCATGATGAAGGGCTTGACGCTGGAACCCGGCTCGAAGATGTCGGTGGCCGCGCGATTGCGGTACAGCTCGGGTTTCAGTTGATCGCGGTCATTGGGGTTGTACGACGGCTGGTTGACCATCGCCAGCACTTCGCCGGTGTCGACGTCGATGACGACGATGGAACCCGCATGCGCCTGATACTCCTGCATCGCCGCCTTCAGTTCCCGGTAAGCGAGATACTGAATGCGCAAGTCGATGCTCGTGACCAGATCGCGGCCCGGCCGCGGCGCGCGGATGCTCTCGACATTTTCCACGTAGCGCCCGTACATGTCCTGGATCACGCGCTTCGCGCCGTCTTCGCCGTTCAGCAATTGATCGTAGCCGAGCTCGAGGCCTTCCTGGCCCTTGTCATCGATGGTGGTGAAGCCGACCACATGCGCGGCGACTTCACCCGCGGGGTAGTAGCGGCGATATTCGCGCAGCAGATACACGCCCGGAATCCCCAGAGCCTTGATGCGCGCCGCCTGCTCGGGCGGCATGTGCCTCACCAGGTAGAGAAACTCACGGTCGAGATTGCTGGTGACCCGGCGCGCGAGGGACTGCTGGTCGACTTTCAATGCCTTCGCGAGCTTCGGCAGCTGATCGATGTTGTCGTTCAGCTCCTGCGGATTGACCCAGACGCTGTCCACCGGCGTCGAGACCGCGAGCGGCTCGCCGTTGCGATCCGTGATCGCGCCGCGATGCGCCGCGATCTTGACCACGCGCATGGAACGATCGTCGCCCTGCTTGGCGAGAAAACCATGATCGACGAGCTGCAGCTCCACCGCGCGGGCCACCAGCCCGAAGGCGCCCACGACCACCAGGCTGAGCACCAGCGCCGAGCGCCAGCGATAGCTCTTCGCCTGGGCATCGTTTTCGCTCAAGCGTGGTTTCACGGCCGCACGATCCGCACATCGCGGGTTTGCGGCAGGCTCATCTGCAATTTCGTGTTGGCCACCCGTTCGACGAAGGCGTGCGAGGACCAGTAGCTCTGCTCCAATTGCAGCCGTCCCCAATCCATTTCCAGGTTGTCGCGCTCGGCATTGAGCTTCTCCAGGTGCACGAACTCAGCGCGCGCCTCGTGCCGCGCATAAATCACTTGCACCGCGGAGCCGAGCACGGCGAACCACAACACCGGCAGTACCAGCGGCAACCAGCGGCGATATTTCATGCGGCGAGTCCTCGGTGGATTTCCGGGTCGATTTCTGGGCCGAGGCGTTCGGCGACGCGCAGGCGCGCGCTGCGCGCCCGCGGGTTCGCGGCGATTTCGTCGGCATCGGCCTGGATGGACTTGCCCACGAGCTTCAGCTTCGGGCGCGCATGCGCCGGCATATGGGGCAGGCCCGCATACATGGGATCGGGCGATGCGTGGCGGCGCATGAATTGCTTGACCATCCGGTCCTCGAGCGAATGGAAGCTGATCACCGCCAGGCGCGCATGGGGCGCCAGGCGCGCGAGCGCCGCATCGAGCGCGACTTCGATCTCGTGCAGCTCGTCGTTCACATGGATGCGCAGGGCCTGAAAAACCCGCGTGGCCGGATGTTTGTGGGGCTCGCGGCTGCGGGCCACCCGCGCGATCATTTCCGCGAGCTGCAGGGTGCGCTCAAAAGGCTGCGCTTCCCGATCCTTCACGATGGCGCGCGCGATGCGCGGTGCGAGGCGCTCCTCGCCGTATTCGCGGAAGATCCGGATCAGTTCGCCCAAAGAAGCGCCGTTGACCACATCGGCGGCGCTTGCGCCGACCCCCGGCGTCATCCGCATGTCGAGCGGCCCGTCCTGCATGAAGCTGAAGCCTCGCAGCGCATCGTCGAGCTGCGGTGAGGACACGCCCAGATCGAACAGGATACCGTCGAGCTCGAGACCGGGCTCGACCTGGTCCGCGCAAAACCCCAAGCGGGAAAACGGGGCGAGGAAGACCGTCACGCGGGGATCGGAGGCAAAGCGGGCACTGGCGGCCGCGATAGCCGTGGAATCGCGGTCCAGGCATAGCAAGCGGCCGTTCGCGATGAGCTTGTCCAAAATCGCCCCTGCATGTCCGCCCCGACCAAAAGTGGCATCCATGTAGGTGCCACTCGCCCGTATGTTCAACGCGGCCAGCACCTGCGGTAGCAGGACCGGCGTATGTCTCGTTGCCGTTTCGCTCACCGCGCCGCCGGCCGGCTAAAGAGACAGCGTTTCAAGTTCGGCGGGCAGATCCGTGGCGGTATCCTCGCTGGCCAGCCATTCCTCGCGCCGTTCGTTCCACCGCGCCTCGTCCCACAATTCGAACCGCAGCCCCTGGCCGATCAGCACGGCATCGCGCGTCAACAGCCCGTACTCGCGCAAGTTCGGCGGCAGCAGGACGCGCCCATGCCCGTCCAGCTCCAAATCCGTCGCATGCCCGACCATCAACCGCTGCAGGCGCCTCGCCTGCGGGTTCAGCGTCGGCAAACGCATCAATTTCCGCTCGATCTCTTCCCAATCGGGCAGGGGATAGATCAGCAGGCACTGGTCCTTGTCGACCGTGACCACCAATTTCCCCCCGCAACGCTCCTGCAGCCGCTCCCGATAGCGGGTGGGCATGACCATCCGGCCTTTGACATCGAGAGTTAGCTTGTTGGCGCCCCGAAACATCTCTGGATGGGTCTGGCGACCCATTCTCCCCCACAATTTCCCACCGGGCACCACTATAGGGAGCGCCACGACGCACTGTCAACGCCCTAAGTTAAAAAAAACCCGACCCGACAGTGACTTAGGTCGCATTTCGTACAGCCGCACGACGGCCCCGCGATGAGTCCGTGTCGAATCAATCTGTTAGGAGATTTATGTAAAAATTGTTGCAGGAGCGAAAAGTCGCGATCTTCGCCTAAGATCCGCGATCACGCCGCGAAAATCGGTTTTCTATCCTCGCGCAGCGAAGCTGCCGCGATCCGGTTCTTTTCCAACACGCCGCGCTACACCCGCAAGTGCGCTCCGACACCCACCGGCTTCCGGACGGGGTGTCCTCACCCCGTTAATAGGGCGCGCAGCGCCTAAAAAAGAGTCGGCCGTTAAGCCGGGTTCTGTCGTGGACAGTCATTCCTCTAGGCTACGCGTCGCCGCGCAGCTCGAGCGACCTACCCGGAAGCCTCATGTGGGCCACATGGTGCGGCATTGAGCCCGCGTGCTTCCCTATTTGGTCTTGCTCCAGGTGGGGTTTGCCGTGCCGCTGATGTTGCCACCCGCGCGGTGCGCTCTTACCGCACCATTTCACCCTTACCGGCGCCGCTTGCGCGGCACTTAGGCGGTATCTTTCTGTTGCACTTTCCGTGGGCTCGCGCCCCCCAGGCGTTACCTGGCACCGTGCCCTATGGAGCCCGGACTTTCCTCCCTGTGCTTGCGCACACGGCGACTGTCTGGCCGACTCTTGAGGCGGCACCATACGCAGATATGCGCATTATTGCGAGCCGGATTCTTGTTTGAGGTGCAGGGCGCGCTTGTAGGCCTGGTTATCGCGCGCGCCGGTGATTTGCGCCGCCAGGCGCGCGGCCTGCTTCAGCGGCAGCTCTTTGAGCAACGCCTCGAGCACGCGGTCCAGCGCGCCGCCGTGGCCGTCGCCGTCGTTGCCATCGTCGGCGGCCGGCGCCGGAGCCGGCGCGCCGGCGATGAGCAGTACGATTTCGCCGCGCTCGAAATCGGCGTCGGAGCCCGCGCGTGCGGCAAGTTCCTGCAGCGAGCCGCGGTAGATGGTTTCATGCAGCTTGGTGATTTCGCGCGCCACCGTGGCGCTGCGTTCGCCGCCGAACGCCAGCGCGCAATCCTCCAGCATCTCGCGCACCCGATGCGGCGATTCATACAGCACCAAGGTACGCGGCTCGCCCGCGAGAATGCTGAGCCGCTTGCGGCGCGCGGCTCCGCGCGCCGGCAGAAACCCTTCGAAGCAGAACCGGTCCGTCGGCAGCGCGCCAATCGACAGCGCGGCGATGGCCGCGCAAGGACCCGGGATCGCGACCACGTCGATGCCGGCCGCCGCCGCGGCGCGCACCAATTCAAAACCCGGATCACTGATCGCGGGCGTGCCGGCATCGCTCACCAGCGCGATCGAATCGCCGCCCATGAGGCGCTGAACGATTTCTTTCGAGCGTTGCGGTTCGTTGTGATCGTGCAGGGACAGCATCGGCGTCTGAATGCCGAAATGCTTGAGCAGTATCCCGGTATGTCGTGTGTCCTCGGCGGCAATCAGGACACAGGCCTGCAACGTGTCGCGCGCGCGCGCGCTCATGTCGCCCAGGTTGCCGATCGGTGTCGCGACCACGTATAGCCGCCCTGCCGCGCCAATTGCCACTATAATCCGCGCCTGTGTATGAGATGGAGCTTCAAGGGTATGGCAGGGATCTCTCGACGTCCATGGCTCACGCCGTGCGCCGCACTGACGATTTCGCTGACGGCAGCCGCCTGCAGCCTGTTGAATGCGCCCCAGGCTCCCCTCGACCAGCAAGCGCACGCACAAGCCCTCGCGCAGAGCGGCAGGCATGCGGAGGCGGCGCAGGCCTATGCGGACCTCGCGGAACAGTCACCCGCCGGCCGTGACAACTACGAGTTGCTGAGCGCCGAGCAATGGCTGGCCGCGGGCAAGGTCGCGGCCGCCAAGCAATCGTTCGCGGCCGTTTCCGCGGATGCGCGCAACCGGCTGCCGGTCCCGCGCGCGCTGGTCGCCGCCGAGATTGCCTATGCGGAGAATGATGGGGCCGGCGCAATTCGCGAGCTGGATCAGATCCCGGTGCCCACGGCGGCGGCCCAAGCGCAAAATTATTGGTGGATCCGCGGCCGCAGCGCGTTTCTCGCCGGGCATCCGGTCGAAGGCACGCGCGCCCTGGTCGAGCGCGAGCATTCGCTCGCCAACCCCGCCGACCTGCGCGCCAATCGCGAAGAGCTGTTCAACCGGATTCGCGGCGCCGCGGAACACGGCGCGCCGTTGAAGGCGCCGGCGAACAGCGATCGCGTGGTTGCCGGCTGGCTGGCGCTCGGCCCCGTCGCCGTGGAACTCGCACGCAATCCCATGCACGCGTCCGCTGCTCTCGCCAATTGGAAACGGCAGTTCCCGCAACACCCGGCAAACGATGGCGCGCTGGCCATTGCGCAAAGCCAGATTGCCGTGGCAACGGAATTCCCCGATCAGATTGCGCTGCTGCTGCCCCTGTCGGGCCGCGCCGAGCCCGTTGGGGTCGCCGTGCGCGATGGCTTCATTGCGGCCTACCTGGAACAGGATCCGGCGACCCGGCCGCGCGTGAAAATATATGACGCGGCCGCGGAATCCGTCGCCGGCGCCTACAATCACGCCATCGCGGACGGCGCCGGCTTCGTGGTCGGCCCGCTCACCAAGGAAGACGTGGCCGCCGTCGCGCCCTTGACTGCCGGACACGCCCCGATGCTGGCACTGAATTTTCTGAGCGACGCGGCGAGCCCCGGCCGTAATTTTTACCAGTTCGCGCTGTTGCCCGAGGACGAGGCCCGCCTCGTCGCCCGGCGGGTCGTTGCCGACGGCAGGCTCAAGGGCGTGGCCATCGTGCCCGACGGCGAATGGGGCAAACGCGTCCTCGACGCCTTCGCCGACGAGCTATCGCATCTCGGCGGCACCCTGCTCGACAGCCGGCGCTACGAAAGCTCCAGAGCCGATTTCGCCGAAATCATCAAGCAGGTCCTGCAGGTGCACGGCGCCAGAGGCGAGCCTGCCACGCACCGCAGCGACGCCGCGTTCGTGTTCGTCGCAGGCTCTCCGAATGCAGCGCGCCTGATCCTGCCACAGCTCAAATACCACTACGCCGGGGATGTGCCGGTGTACTCCACGTCGGACAGCTTCGAGCCGGATCCCGGCGCGAACAGCGATCTCGACGGCCTGTACTTTCCCGACATGCCCTGGATGATCGCCAACGACCCGGTGACCGCGCAGATCCGCGACAGCGTACGCGCGGCGTGGCCCACGCGAACCGCGCGCCGCGATCGGCTCTACGCCTTTGGTTTCGACGCCTACCGCCTGGTGCCGGCGTTGCGCTCGAAGTCGCCCACGCAGGCCGGCGAAATCTCGGGAGTGACCGGCAAGCTGCACCTCGATGACCACAATCGCATCCGCCGCGATCTGGACTGGGCACAGATACGCGAGGGCGTCCCGAACGGCCTGTAGCGGATGCGCATAAAAAGCCAATATCGAGCCGCGCTCCCAATATAATCCACGGTCCCGTTACCCGGATGCCGCCTGTGCTGTTCAAAAATCTCGTTTTCCAACGCCTGCCCGCCGAATGGACCGTGACGGCTGCCGATCTCGAAAACCAATTGGCTTCGCATACCTTGCAGCCCTGCGGCCCATTCGACATGTCGAGCCGCGGCTGGGTGCCGGTCACCAACGGCGGCCGCCTGCTGCACATCGTCGATCAGCAGTACATGATCGCGCTCGGGCTAAACAAGAGGCTGCTTCCAGGATCCGTCGTCCGTCAGGTTGCTCAGGATCGCGCCGACATTCAGGCCCGGGAACAGGGTTTTCCCGTCGGACGCAAACAGATGCGCGATCTGCGCGCCCGCGTCACCGATGAGCTGCGGGCGCGCGCGCTCACGCAGCGCCGCGTCACGCGTGCCTGGATCGACAGCCAGGCGGGCTGGTTCGCAGTCGACGCCGCGGGGCTGCCCCGCGCTGAAGTCCTCGTCGAGGCCCTGGGCGAGACGCTCGGCAGTTTCGCACCGCGCGCCGTCGAGACCTCGCGCTCGCCGCATGCCCAGATGGCCTCGTGGCTGCTGCGCGGCGAAGCGCCGGCGCGCTTTTCGATCGACGACGAATTGGAGCTTAACAGCGCCGACAAGTCCAAGACCGTCATCCGCTACACGCGGCATCCGCTCGACGGCAAGGAAATTCAAGCGCATCTCGCCGCCGGGAAATATCCCACGCGGCTGGGGCTGACCTGGAACGATCGAGTGTCGTTCGTGCTCACGGACAAGCTGCAAATCAAACGGCTCGAGTTTCTCGAAATCGGCAAGGACGCCGCGGAAGGCGATGACGTCGACCCCGCCGAGCAGTTCGACATCGATTTCGCCGTCATGGCCGGAGAACTGGCCGCCCTGCTCAAGGATCTGGCGCAGGTTTTGGGTAACGATTCGGCCGGCGCAGCGGACTGGCCGGCGCGAAGCAGGGTCGCGTAGCCCTTACGTCAGGCGATCATGACCAGGTCGCTGTACCGGGCAACTCCCGCAGCGTGCGCAGGGACAGGCGCCCTTGAAATTCCGCTATTTGAGTTTCGCGGCGAACACGCCGGATATCCGTAACGACAGGCAACCCGCCGCCACGGCAAGCTGCGGCGCGTGGACGGTCCAATGGATACTCACCCCGAGTTCCGCGCGCAACGCGGCAGCGCCTCCGAACAGCTCGCGGCGCAGTATCTGCAGGCGCAGGGCCTGTCGGTTCTGGCGCGCAATTTACGCTGCAAAGCCGGGGAACTCGATCTGGTGTGCCGCGACCGCGATGTGCTGGCGATCGTCGAAGTCCGGCAACGCGGCAGGGCCGATTTCGGCGGAGCGCTGGGCTCGGTCACCCGGCGCAAGCAGCGCAAAATCATTCGCGCCACGCAATTCTTCTGGCAGCGCCGGATCGAGTGGCGTGGCTACGC
>Ga0070696_100003819_pt1 | contig 10057 bp, 11 predicted proteins | sample KBSK1253metaG_FD_65474 | JGI IMG/M metagenome (GOLD analysis project Ga0070696, IMG submission 65474) | Corn, switchgrass and miscanthus rhizosphere microbial communities from Kellogg Biological Station, Michigan, USA - KBS K1-25-3 metaG | ecosystem: Host-associated > Plants > Roots >... | reverse complement strand
CATGAACACAGCGGCCAGCTCGCGAAGGGGGCCATGTGATGCACGAACCCGCGAATCTCGGCAAGGCAACGCTTCGGGTGGTTCGGCCGTCCGACGACCCCGGCGCGAACGTCGCGTTCTACCGTGACGGCCTCGGATTCGAGATCCTCTATCAGTTCCAGGACCACGACGGGTTCGACGCGGTGATCCTCGGCTCGCCGAACGCCGCATACCATCTCGCGTTCGTTCACAAGCGGGGACATACGGCGGGACGCGCCCCGAGTCAGGACAACCTGCTCGTGTTCTACCTGCCGGATGCCGCCGAGTGGCGGCGCGCGGTGGCGCGGCTGGAGGAGCTAGGCCACCGGCCGGTCACGTCGTTCAACTCGTACTGGGACAAGCAAGGCAAGACCTTCGAGGACCCCGACGGGTACCGAATCGTGCTTCAACAGGCCAGCTGGCCGTCCTGATTTGATCGAGCTCGAGGTCGGCGACGGGATCGGCTGGCTGCGGCTCAACCGGCCCCAGGCGCTCAACGCGCTCAACCGGGAGCTGACGGCCGCCATCGAGGGCGCGCTCGACGACGTCGCGGCGCGGGACGACGTGCGCGTGCTCGTGGTGAGCGGGCGGGGGCGCGCGTTCTGCGCGGGGAACGACATCGCCGAGATGGGGAGCCTCACGTCCGGTGAGGCCGAGGCGCTGGCCTCGCGCCAGGCCGCGCTGATGGATCGCTTCTCGCGGCTGCCGCAGGTCACGATCGCCGCCATCGACGGCCACGCGCTCGGCGGCGGGCTCATGCTGGCCGTGGCCCAGGACCTGCGCATCGCCTCCGACCGCTCGCGCCTGGGCCTGCCCGAGGTCACGCTCGGCTTCAACCCGGCCTACGGGATCGCGCGGCTGCTCGACGTCGTGGGCGGCGGCCCGGCCCGCGATCTGCTGCTGACGGGCCGCAGCCTGCACGCGACCGAGGCGTTGAAGCTCGGCCTGGTGAACCGCGTGGTGGCGGCGCCCACGCTGGAATCGAGCGCACGATCGTGGGCCGGGGAGATCGCGCGCTCGCCCCGGGCCGGGCTCGGCGCCACCAAGCGGATCCTCCGCGCCCTCCGCGCGGGCGTGCCCGGCGACGAGGCGCGCGCCTACGCCGCCACGCTCGGAAGCCCGGAGGCGCAAGCGCGCATCGCGGAGTTCGTGGCCCGCCGGCGCCGTCCCGCGCCCGACGGCTGACCGTTCCCCCTCCACGCCTTGCGGGACGTCCATGGGTATGCCAGCATCGCTGGCCACCAAAGGAGGGCCCATGACCACGTCCATCGATCACGTCGTCGTGCTCATGTTCGAGAACCGATCCTTCGACCACATGGTGGGCCTCCTGCCGCCGCCCTGGGGCGACCTCACCGGCGCGGAGTTCAACCTCGTCGATCCCGCGAACCCGGCCTCCCAGAAGGTCTTCGTCAACGGCCAGGCGCCCGACGAGTGCGCCCTCGACCCGAACCACAGCTTCGGCGAGGTCCAGATCCAGCTCTACGGCGGAGCGGCCCCGGGCGCGTCGGCGCCGATGAACGGGTTCGTCCTTGATTACACCAGCGACGCGGGCGGCAACGTCCAGACCGGCATGGAGATCATGCAGTGCCATGCCCCCGGCTCCATTCCCGCCCTGCACACGCTGGCCCAGCAGTTCTGCCTGTGCACCAACTGGTTCGCGTCGGTCCCCGGCCCCACCTGGCCCAACCGGTTCTACGTGCACGCCGCCACCTCGGCCGGAGAGGTCGCCAACAACTCGATCGTCACCCGGACCATCTGGGACAATCTCGCCGCGGCCGGGACCTCGTGGAACATCTATTACGGGGACGTCCCCCAGAGCCTCGCCATCCTGAACATGCTCGCGCACCTCGGCAACTACCGGCCGCTCGAGTCCTTCTTCAGCGACGTGCAGCACGGCACGCTCCCCGCGGTGTCCTTCATCGAGCCCCGGTACTTCGACTTCCTCTTCTGGAAGGGCAACGACGAGCACCCGCCTCACCTGGTGAGCCTGGGCGACGCGCTCCTGGCCGAGGTCTACGACACGCTCCGGAACAGCCCGCTGTGGGCGAACACCCTGCTCGTGGTGCTCTACGACGAGCACGGGGGCTTCTACGACAAGATCTCGCCCCCGACCGGCGTGCCCAACCCCGACGGCAAGAACTCCACGGATCCCCCGTTCGACTTCACCGCGCTCGGCGTGCGCACCCCGGCCGTCCTGGTGTCACCGCTGATCCCGGCCGGGACGGTGGACGCGACCACCTATGAGCACTCCTCGTTCGCGGCCACGATCAAGAAGCTCTTCGGCCTGCCGAGCTTCCTGACCCGCCGGGACGCGGCGGCCAACACGTTCGACGGCAACCTGACCCTGGCCACCGCGCGCGGCGACGCGCCCACGGCCTTGCCGGTGGCCGGCGATCCCGGCGTGATCGCCGAAGCGCGCCGTCTCATCCGCACGGGGATCACGGAGGTGGAAGTGGCGGCCGCGATGGCGGCGGGGGAGGCGTCGATGCGCCCGCCCACCGATTTTCAGCGATCGTTGATCCGGCTGGTGCGGGAGATCGACCACCGGCCGTGGGCGCGCGCCATGGTGGACGCCCACATCCTCGACACCGAGCACGACGCCGCCGTCTTCGTGCAGGAGCGCATCGGCAACATCCTGCGCCGCTGAGGCGCGGGCCCGGGCCCCGCGCTCGGGCCGCGGGCGCGGGCCCGCTCAGGCGCCCTGGAGCTTCTGGCGGGGGCGCTCCTGCTCGCGGCGCTCGGCGTCCAGGCGGTCCAGCAGCTGGCGGCCGGCGGCCTCGAACTGGTCGCAGACGATCTCGGTGCGCTCGGCGGACAGGCCCGTGTAGTTCTCGGCGTGCTCGAGCGCGCGCCGCTGGTCCGGGGTGAGCCGCTCGAGGTAGGGCCGCAGCGACTCCTCGGCCCGGATCAGGTCCATCAGCGGCGCGCCGGTCTCGCGGGACTTGCGCATGAGGCGCCGGGCGTGGCCGTGGCCGTCCGGGTGGCCCTGCAGGCTGAGCAGGATGTAGAGCGGCTCGGCCAGGGTCTCGGCGCTCGCCTCGTCGAAGTTCCGGCGCATCGACCGCTCCTGCACGCCCAGGTTCTTGACCGCCGAGGTCAGGCGGACCACCGAGTACGCGAAGGCCGTCATGAACTCGGTGACGAACCGGGACGAGGCGGAGTTGGTCAGGTCCCGCTGGTGCTCGGTGATCTGGTCCATGTAGACCGTCATCATCCGCGGCATGAACTCCTTCCACATGCTCTTGACGAACTCGAAGTTCTTGGGGTTGAGCTTGTGGGGCATGGTGGAGGAGCCGACCCGGGCCTCGTCGTAGATCTCCTGGGTCTCGTCGATCTCGCTGCGGTGCAGGTGACGGACGTCGTCGGCCAGGTTGGCGAGAACCGAGAAGGTGGAGACCAGCGCGTGGACGAGATCGGTCACGTACTCGGGATGCACGACCTGGGTCGACACGTGGGCGTCGACGGCCTCCAACCCGAGCTTGCGCAGCAGCGCCGACTCGATGGCCGGGGCGTCGCGGAACTTCAGCCGGAGCGCGTTGTAGGCTCCCACCGCGCCCGAGAACTTGCCGCGCAGGTTGCGGCGGGCCGCCTCGATGGCGTCGATCCGGTTACCGATCCGCGCCACGTAGTTGGCCAGGAAGTAGCCGAAGGTGATCGGCTCGGCGTACTTGCCGTGGGTGCGGCCGATCTGCACGGTGTGGGCGTGGAGGCGGGCCAGGCGGATCAGCGCGTCCTGGAGTACCTGCAGGTCCGGCAACAGCACGTCGCGGGTGAGGGCCTTGAGCCGCAGCGCGGTGGCCGTGTCGGTGATGTCGTTCGAGGTCGCGAACAGGTGCACGAACGGCCGCAGCGGCTCGTCGATGCGCTCGCGGATGCAGTTGACGAGGGCGCGCACCACGTGGCCGATCCGCTCCTCTTCCTCGTAGACGTGCCGCACCTCGATGCTGCCGCCCGCCCGCGCGACCTCGTCGGCGAAGTGGGTCGGGGCCACCCCGTACTCGGTGAGGATCTCGGCCAGGGCCAGCTCCACCTGGAGCTGGCAGCGGATGAAGGCGTCCTCCGAGACGTAGGGCCTGAGCCGGGCGAAGAACGCCGGGTCCGCGCCGTAGTAGCGAGCATCGAGCGGACACGCCATGTCGGCCAGCCGAAGCTCAGTCACGGTTCCCCTCCCTGGTGAACGGGCGCCAGGAGTCCCCGTAGTCTCGAGGGGCGTCCCGGCTTTGCCGGGGCGTCCCGAGCCGCCATGGGGGGCATGGGGGGCGCCCGGAGCCCCCCATCTCGGTCAGTATACGTGCCCGCCCAGCTCGTCCTCGACGTGGACGCGGACGATGTCGTCGAACGACGATTCGGCCTGGAAGCCGAGGGCGACGGCGCGGCGGGCGTCGAAGCGGCTCGGCCAGCCGGCGACGATGCGCATGATCATCGGGTCGGGCTCGCGCCGGATGCGGCCCGCGACGCCCTCGCCGGCCACCCGCGTGAGCGCCGCGATCTGCTCGCCGACCGTGCAGCACACGCCCGGCATCGTGAGCGCGATGCGCGAGCCCAGCCGTTCCGCCGGCAGCTGAGCGGCGTGGAGCAGGAACCCCACCGCCGCGCGCGGGCTCGCGTGCCAGTGGCGGACGCCCTCGTCGACCGGCAGCACCGCCTCCGCCCCGGCCAGCGGCTCGCGGATGATGCTCGAGAAGAACCCCGACGCCGCGCGGTTGGGCTTGCCCGGCCGCACCGAGATGGTCGGCAGCCGGATGGCGATGCCGTCGACACACGAGCGGCGCGTGTAGTCGGCGAGCAGCAGCTCGCAGATCGCCTTCTGGGTGCCGTACGAGGTGAGCGGCGTGAGATGGAAGTCGTCGCCGATCGCCTCGGGGAACGGCGCCCCGAACACCGCGATCGAGGAGGTGAAGACGAGCCGGGGACGATAGCCGCCGCCGATCGTGCGGACGGCGTCCAGCAGCGCGCGCGTGCCGTCGAGGTTGATGCGATAGCCCTTGTCGAAGTCGGTCTCGGCCTCCCCCGACACGATCGCGGCGAGGTGGAAGATCGTACCGGGCCGGCCCGCGACGACCCTGGCCGCCTCGCCGGGAACCGAGAGGTCGGCGACGACGAGATGCGCCCGTCCCGCGAAGCCCGCCGGCGCCTCCGGCGGGACCACGTCGACCAGCGTGAGGGTCTCGAGGGGCCGGCCGGCGAGCGCTCCGTCCTCGACGAGCCGCGCGGTCAGCTTGCGCCCGATCATGCCGGCCGCCCCGGTGATGAGAACGTGCATGATGCCTCCCTGGAAGCGCCGGCGGCGATCGTACCACCGCCGTCGCTCCCGGAAATTCCGCTGAGCCTAGTCGGTCACCAGCTGCATGAGCGCCGCCGTGGCTTCGGGCGGCGTGATCCAGCTGTCGAGCTGGGCGCCGCATGAGCAGGTGAGGACGAGGCGATATCCTTCCGGCGTGGCCGGGGTCGAGGTGCCCTCCGGCTCCCCGCACGGCTCGTGTTGTCGGACAAAGGCCTCGATCACCTCGGTTGTCGTTGGCATTCCGAACTCCTTTGACCGCATCGGGACCGATGGGCCTCCTCCACGGTATGCCTCTCCGGCGACCGGCGTCAGATTATTTCGACGCGGGCTATAATCCGGCCTCCATGGCGCGCCCGCCGTTCACGGACGAGCACGAGCTGCTGCGACGGGCGATCCGCGCCTTCGTCGACAAGGAAATCACGCCGCACGTGGCGTCGTGGGAAGACGACGGGCGCATCCCGCGCGAGCTGTGGCGCCGCCTCGGCGCGCTGGGCTTCCTGGGCCTCGAGTTCCCCGTCGAATACGGGGGCGGCGGCGCCGACTTCCTGGCCAGCGTGGTGCTCGGCGAGGAGATGGCGCGCTGCCGCTCGGGCGGCGTCGCTTTCAGCGTGCTCGTCCACACCGACATGTCCTCGCCGTGGCTCACGCGGTACGGCACCGCGGAGCAGAAGCGAACGTATCTTCCCGGGATCGTGAGCGGCGAGACCGTGTGCGCGCTCGGCATCACCGAGCCCGGCACCGGCTCGGACATGGCCGCGCTGGCCACCCGCGCCGTGCGCGACGGCGGCGTCTACCGGCTGACCGGCCGCAAGATCTTCATCACCAACGGGGTCTACGGGGATCTCTACTTCGTGGCCGCCCGCACGGGCCCGGGCACGCCGGCGCGGCGTCACGACGGCATCTCCATGTTCCTGGTCGAGCGCGATCTCCCGGGCTTCACGGTGAGCCGGAAGCTCGACAAGCTGGGCATGCGCGCCTCCGACACCGCCGAGCTCACGTTCGAGGACTGCCCGGTGCCCGCGGAGAACCTGCTGGGCATCGAGGGCCGCGGGTTCCAGCAGCTCGCCGCCGGGCTGCAGCGCGAGCGGATCATGGCCGCGGTGCTGGCCCTGGGGGGCGCCGACCAGGCCCTGGAGGACACACTCCGCTTCCTGAGCGAGCGCGTCGCCTTCGGCGAGCCCCTGGCCGCGCGCCAGGCCCTGCGCCACCGCGTGGCCGATCTGGCCACGAGTCTCGAGGCCGCGCGCCGGCTCGTGTACCACGCGGCCTCGCTGTACACGGCGGGCGCCGACTGCGTGACCGAGGTGTCGATGGCCAAGCTCTTCGCCACCGAGACCGCCAACCGGGTGGCCTACGAGGCCGTCCAGCTGCACGGGGGCTACGGCTACATGCGGGAGTTCGCGGTCGAGCGCTTCTTCCGCGACGTCCGCCTCTGGACCATCGCCTCCGGCACCTCGGAGATCATGCGGGAGATCATCGCCAAGCGTCTGCTGTAACCCGGAGGGGGCTTCGCCCGCGCTCGAACCAGCTTCAGCTGATTCCGGGGTAGGCGGCGCCCCAGTGGTCCTCGTAGACGATGTCCTTGAGGGGGCCCCGGCCCACGGGGCCGAAGTTCCCCATCGGGTAACCGATGGGGATGATCGCGTAGGAGTGGACGCCCGGGGGCAGGCCGAGCGCCGCCTCGGCCTCCTTCTCGTACAGAAGGTGGCGCGTGGTAAGGGTCGCGCCGAGCCCGAGAGCGCGGGCGGCCAGCAGCATGTTCTGCACGGCGGGATAGATCGAGGCGCCGGAGCTGCGCCCGGGCGGGGCGGCGCCCTGAACATCCTGGCCCGGGGTGTCGAGGCAGGCGACGATCCACACGGGCGCTTCGTGGAAGTGATCGGTCAGGTACTCCACGGCCGCGTGCTGGCGGTCGTAGCGCTCGCGGGTCACGCCCGGAGGCGGCGCGCTCTTGAGATACCGCGGCCCTACCGTCTCGTCGAAGGCGCGCTTGTACCAGACCTGCACCTTCTTCTTGATTGCCGTGTCCTTGACGACCAGGAACCGCCAGCGCTGGGTGTTGCCGCCGTTGGCCGCGCACACCCCGGCGCGCAGGATCTTCTGGACCAGCTCGTCCGGCACCGGGTCCGGCTTCAACCGCCGCATCGCTCGCGTGGTCTCGATGATCTCGAACAGCTCAGGCATGGGATATTCCCTCCATGGGGGGCCTCGAAGGGCCCCCCATCCCCCCGGACATTCGCAAGCGCCCCGGCACGGCCGTGGCGCTGCCCTGTCTCTGGTTCAAAGCCTCACACGGGCCAGCCGTGGACGTTGATGTCGACGCGGTTGCCCTCGGGATCGCGGATCCAGCTCTCGGCGACGGCGCCGAAGGTGTTGGCCTCGGCCGTGGTCTGGGTGGCCTCCTCGATGGCCTGGACGTCGTCGACCACGAAGCCGAAGTGGTTGATCCCCCACGGCTGGTCGGTCCGGCTGATCAAGGCCACGCCCACGTGCCCGTCGGAGAGATACACGGTGCCGTTGGGGCCGCGGTACGTCTCCGTGAGGCCGAAGATCTTCTTGTAGTAGTCGGCCACCTCGTCGCGGTTCTGGACGTTCAGCGCGATGTGCCTGATCCGCGGCTTCGCCATCGTTCACACCTCCGTGGTCCCATCGAGACGTTCATCGACCCGTGGCGGCTCAAGAATGGAACAATGTCCCCGTATTCCGCAAGACCATAACGTCGGCGCGCCCGCGATGAATCGGTTGATGCGCACGTCCGAGCGCCGGCTTTGCCGGCGCAATCCGGCTCTGGGGGGAGGCAGCGGAGCGGGCGAAGCCCGCGAAGCGTCGGAAGGGGGGCGAAGCCCCCCTCCGAGTTATTCGGTCAGGGCGCCGGCCAGCAGGCCGCGGACGAGCCAGCGCTGGAGGAGGACCACGATCAGCACCGGCGGAATCGAGGCGAGGATCGAGGCGGCAGCGATGTCGCCCCACGGGACCTCGAACACGCCGGGGAAGAGGGCCAGCGCCACCGGCACCGTGCGGCTGGCCTCGGTGGCCGTGAACGTGAACGCGAAGAGGAACTCGTTCCAGGCGAACAGGAACGTGAGCAGCGCGACCGAGGCCAGGCCGGGCGCGGTGAGCGGCAGATGAATCCTCAGCAGCGTGAGCCAGCGGCCGGCGCCGTCGAGGGCGGCGGCCTCCGACAGTTCGCGGGGGACCTCGCGCATGAAGCGCGTCATCAGCCAGATCACGAAGGGCAGCGCGAAGGAGGCGTCGGCGAGCACGAGCGCGGCCCAGGTGTCGCGCAAGCCGAGCGCGCGCATGACCAGGTAGAGCGGGCTCACGGTGGCGATCTGGGGGAAGGCCGTGCTGGCCACGATGCCGAGCATGAGCGCGCCGGCCCCCGGCACCGGGAGCGTGGCCATCGCGTAGGCCGCCGGCACCCCCAGCAGGCAGGCCAGCAGCGTGGTGAGGAGTCCCACGCCGAGGCTGTTGACGAGGGCCTGCGGCATCGAGCTCTGGGCGAAGACGACCGCGTAGTGCTCGAGGGTCAGCCGGCTCGGCCACAGCGGCGGCACCCGCAGCAGCTCCGCCTCGGGCTTGAGCGAGGTCAGCACCTGCCAGAGGAACGGCACCGCGTAGAGCGCCAGCAGCGCGAGCACCGCGAGGTCGGCGGCGAGCGGGCGGCGTCTCACGCGGCCGCCTCCTGGCGGCGCAGCACCCGGAAGTACGCGGTGGCCACCAGCATCACGAGCACGAACACCACCACGCCGATCGCCGAGCCGAAGCCGAGCCGCAGGGTCTGGAACAGGCTCCGGTACGCGTACACCGTGAGCGTCTCGGTGAGGCCGGCCGGGCCGCCGCCGGTGAGCACGAACATCAGGTCGAACGCGCGCAGCGCGTCGAGCGTCCGGAAGAGCAGGGTCACCAGCAGGACGGGGCCGAGCAGCGGCAGCGTCACGTACCGAAACGTGGCGAGCCGCGAGGCGCCGTCGACGGCGGCCGCCTCGTAGACCGCGGCCGGGATCGTGAGCAGCCGCGCGTAGCAGAACAGGGCCACGAACGGCATGGTCCGCCAGACGTCGGCCAGGATCAGCGCCGGCAGGGCCAGCGTCGGGCTCCCCAGCCAGTTGAGCTGAGCCCCGAGCACCACGTTCACGAGCCCGCCGGCCGGGTAATAGAGCCACTCGAAGACCCGCGCGGTCACCACGCCCGGCAGCGCCCACGCCAGCAGCAACAGACCGATCGCGGCGCGGCGTCCGACGCGCTGGCCGCGGAGGGCGAGGGCGAGACCGAGTCCGAGCAGCAGCTCGAGCGCGACCGACGCGATCGTGAACACGGCCGTCACCCGCAGCGCGCTCCAGAACCTCGTGTCGGTGGCGAGGAACGCGTAGTGACCGAGCGCCACGAACCGGTCGATGCCGAAGACGGGCAAGCGCTCGCGCAGCGAGAGCCACACGACCCACAGCGCGGGGCCCGCGGTGAGCGCGGCCAGCACGATCACGGCGGGCGCAACGAATGCAACCGCCACGCGTACCTCGGAGGGGGGCTTCGCCCCCCTTCCGACGGTCGTCGCTCGCCTTCGGCTCGCTCCTCCCTGCCTCCCCCCAGGATCGACGGCGCCGGCAAAGCCGGCGCTCGAACGGCGCTTACTCCAGCGCGCTTGCGGTCTCACCGGAGGCCGTTCAGCGCGTGCTGGAGCTGGTGTCGGGCGTCGGCGACCGCGCGGGCGGGAGACTTCACGCCGACCACGGCGGCGGACAGCTCGGGCTGCAG
>Ga0070696_100003818_pt1 | contig 10058 bp, 7 predicted proteins | sample KBSK1253metaG_FD_65474 | JGI IMG/M metagenome (GOLD analysis project Ga0070696, IMG submission 65474) | Corn, switchgrass and miscanthus rhizosphere microbial communities from Kellogg Biological Station, Michigan, USA - KBS K1-25-3 metaG | ecosystem: Host-associated > Plants > Roots >... | reverse complement strand
ACGATGACGGCCGTGAATGCGAGCCAGAACCGTCTCATGTGGTCGTGCGCGTCGTGCGTTTCCACCTCATGGGGGCCTCCCGGCTTGGCTAGCGCTCTCACAGTAGCAAGCGCACGCTGTGCGGTCTGTGCAGAACTGCACGTGTCGCCGGTAGCCGGTGCTGTGCGCTTCGCGATATCGCTCCGCCGCGCTCGCTCGTGAATCAGCGCGTTCGAATACGCGGATGGTCATACCCAATCCACCAAACCAGGAGATCGCGCAGCCACGCAAACGGACGCCGCCGCACCGGATCCACGAAAAGCGTCCTGCCGGGCCTGTGCAGAATAGAACATCGCCCCCGCTCATCCGGCGTTATCCTCTGATCCGTTTTTGCGTGAATGCCCGGCCTCAACCGGGGTATGACCGTGGATCATCCCAGAGCGGTGTTCGACGACACTCTCGTCAGACTCCAGACCCTCACGGCCCGTCTGACAGAACGCATAGAAGAATCCCAGGATGTTCGCGCGCGGTTGATCGAAGCACTCAAGGCGAACGCCTGGCCGGATGTGCGGACGACCTCGCCGAACTTTTCGGCTGACGACCGAGGCCGAGACTAACGTCGTTTCATAGCGCTGTTGTCGGCAGGCCCATGATTTCAAGGCCGTAGACGGCTACGACTGAGTTGCGGGCCGAAAGATCTGACTTCGAATGGAGTTGACGCATGGGCCGGCGAATTCCTCCAAGTCCGCAACGGGCTCATCGTCATCGATGAACACTTTGTGGCGGATCTGCGTTGCTCTGCCCTCCTTGCTTCGCGATTCGGCTGTTCAGGACTACGCTAGCTAAGGTATTGGAAACAATCGATCGGTGGTTGGCGGAGAGGGTGGGATTCGAACTCTCCCACCTCCAATGGATTCTGTAACTTACACATTCCCCAGTGCCACGGTTGCCGTCAATGCCGCCGATGCCGTCGCGCATTGCCCGCAATTGCCCGGCGCCTGAGCAGTGGCGCACCAAGGTTGTCTGCAGCCCATCCTACGATCGAAGCGCAAGAGGCGGGTCGAACCTGCGACCTCCTGGTTCGTAGCAGTGATTCAGTCGATCCACGACCGACAGAAAACGATGAAGATCCGGCGTCTCAGTCGATTTACCGATAATGTGCGTACTCTCATCGACCTGAGTAGATCTCCATCGCGCGGCATCTTCTGAGAGGGTTACGTCACAAACTGCGTCATATTCCCTTGTTACCGGACCCCGTCGGTCGTCGGCGGCCACGGCCTCGCATAACGAAAGCCCCTTGACAAACGGGCCGAGGCGTTTGAAATCACCGTCCTTCGTGATGACCGTGATGCCTTGCTCACCGCAGGAGGCGGCGATCAGCGCGTCGTTGAGGAGCGACGGCTTTCCGTCGAATAGTTCCCAACCTTCCTGGCACTAGTCAGCCCTCGGATATGACGCTTTCCAAGGATGGAACGCGACTGGTGAGGATGTGGCGTCCAACACGTTCCTGTCCGTCAGTGGTTTGAATCCGTCACGGTACATGTCTGCTCGAGTCCTTTCAGGATGTCCCTGGCCTGAGATTTGGTAAACGTTTCGGTCGATCGAAATCGGAATTCGACATTCGGCCGCATGATCCCCTCAGCGGAATGTGCGCGCGTGGGCAGCATGAGGTGTCCAAGTTCGTGAGCGATGGCGTCTCCCAGCACGATGGCGAGGGATGTAGACCGGGAGTTGAGCGCGATGATGCGATCCCAAAAAATCCACGCACGGTGCAACTGTGGCGCCGCGTAGCCCAATGCGTCCTGCACATCTGAGTATGGTCCGGGGTTCTGATGCACGTTCACCAATGCCAGCGTGCACATCGGGTCAATATGCTCACGAACGAGGGTCGCTGCATCGACCCACCTCAGTTGTACGCCGATTTGGCTGAACACGTCTGTCGCCCGGACCTCAGCGAACTGCAGAAGACCCGCCTCTATCCCCACCACGTTGTTCACTCGAATCACGAGCGTCATTCTCTGCGGGTCGATGATCGGTGATTTCTCGCCAGCCCGGACGATTAACGGCGTTTGCAGGGTCGCGTCGGCCACCGCAGGACTGCCCAACCCTTTCAGTCCCACGACCAGGATCAAGCTGCCCACCTGTAGGCGTGTGAATCGGCTCATGACGTCTACCTCCGCCCCTAACGCGGAAGCGGGCGTCGAACCGGCTCACGGTTGGGTGTCACCTCCAGTGCCGAGGTTGTCAGGCCTCGAAGAGCCGTAATTGGCGTCGCTTTCGTTCAAACGCCTCGGCATATACTCATGGCGCCTCCGGTCTCAAAGGCTTGAGAGGTGACCTTATGCCTTCCCCGCCCGGAGATGTGACGCGGTTGCTTCTCGCCTGGACCAACGGCGATCGCGATGCCGTCGAGGATCTGATCCCGGTTGTCTACGAAGAGTTACGCCGCATCGCCGCCCGCTACTTCCGTCACGAGCGACCGGATCAGACGCTGCAGGCCACGGCACTCGTGCACGAGGCCTACTTCAAACTGATCGATCAAGACCACGCGCGCTGGCAGAACCGGGCGCAGTTCTTCGGTGTGGCCGCGCAGTTGATGAGGCGAATCCTCGTCGATCACGCCCGCATGCGTGTAGCCGCGAAGCGCGGCGGCGGCATGACGCCGATGACTCTTGTTGACGTGGCCGGCACGTCATCGCCTCGCGGGATCGACGTGATCGCATTGGATGACGCCCTCGCGCGTCTCGCGAGCCTCTACCCGGAGCAAGGTCGATTGGTGGAACTGCGGTACTTCGGTGGGTTGACGATCGACGAGACCGGCGAGGCGATGGGGATCTCGCCGGCGACCGTAAAGCGGCAATGGACGGTGGCGAGGGCGTGGCTCTTGCGCGACCTCAAGGGCGAGGCCAAAGTGTGAGTGCCCCCTCCTGGGCCGATCTCGAGGCGCTCTTTCACGACGCCCTCGCCCGCGCGCCTGCCGAACGGGCGGTCTTTTTGGCGGAGCGCTGTGCCGGCCGCCCCGATCTCCACGCTGAAGTGGAAGCGCTTCTTCGCACACACGAAGCCACGCCTGAGGCGTTGGAACTGCCGACGGTCGGTCCCCAGTTGCGGCTGACGCCGGGAGCGCGTGTCGGCCCCTATGCCCTGGTAGGCGAGATCGGTGCTGGTGCGATGGGTGAAGTCTATCGCGCGCGCGACGCGAAGCTGGGACGCGACGTCGCGATCAAAATCCTTCCGCTCGTCTTTACGTCCGATCCCGAGCGGCGGGCCCGGTTCGAGCGTGAAGCACGGATGCTGGGGGCGCTGAATCACCCGCACATCGGCGCAATCTATGGGTTCGAGGACCGCGACGACATCCGCGCGCTGGTCCTCGAACTGGTCGAGGGGCCGACGTTGGCCGACCGATTGGCCAACGGTCCGATTCCGGCACGTGAAGCGCTGAACATCGCGAGACAAATTGCCGACGCGCTCGACGCAGCCCATGAAAAGGGGATCGTCCACCGCGATCTCAAGCCAGCCAACATCAAGGTCACCGGCGCCGGCGTCGTCAAGGTCCTCGACTTTGGCCTCGCCAAAGCGCTCGCATCAGTCGAGGGGGGTGATCTCTCTGCGTCACCAACGATCACCGTGAGTGGGACGCGGCAGGGGATGATCCTCGGCACGGCCGCGTATATGAGTCCCGAACAGGCGCGCGGACAAGCTGTCGACAAGCGCACGGATATCTGGGCGTTCGGCTGCGTGCTCTACGAGATGCTCACTGGCCGTGCGGCGTTCCCGGGCAAGACGCTCTCTGACACCATCGCGACGATTCTCGGACGGGGGCCCGACTGGGAGGTGGTCCCACCGACGATATCCTCCAACGTTCGCCGTCTCCTGCAACGTTGCTTGGAGAAGGACCTGGCGCGGCGACTTCATGATATCGCCGACGCGCGCCTCGAGCTCGACGATGCGCTCACCGGCAACGCTGATCAACACGCGAGCGTTTCAGCGACGTTCGCCCAACGCGGGCGTCGCCGCGAGCGACTGGCGTGGACGATCGCTGCGCTCGCCGGTCTGAGCCTCGTGGCGATGGCGCTATTCGCCGTTCTTCCTGTGCGCCACGTCGAGCCGCGGTTCTCTACCCGCTTCGAGATCGCGACCCCGCCAACTATCGATCCTGCATCCTTCGCGATATCACCCGATGGTCGGCAACTCGCCTTTGTCGCCACGACAGAAGGCACGCAGCGGCTCTTCGTGCGGACGTTGGACCAGGTGGCGGCGAAACCGCTCGCCGGTACCGAAGGGGCATTCTTTCCGTTCTGGGCGCCGGACGGCGATGCGCTTGGTTTCTTTGCGGGCGGCAAGCTCAGGCGCATCGACCTGGCAGGCGGCGCGCCGCAAACGCTGGCGGATGCAACGGGATGGGGCGCCGCGTGGAGCCGCGATGGCGTGATCGTGTTTTCCGCGCAGTTCCCGGCCCCGCTTCTCCGTGTCGCAGCCTCCGGCGGAGCTCCCGTGGCGGTGACGCGGCTGGCGGCCGGCGATGTACATGACTGCTGGCCGCAATTCCTGCCCGACGGACGCCGCTTCCTTTTCTTTCATGGGACGAACAATCCCGAGACCACCGGCGTGTACCTGGGATCACTCGATGGCGGTGAGCCAACGCGAGTCCTCGTTGCGCAGACGATGGCCGTGTATGCACCTCCCGGTGTCCTGCTGCAGGTGCGCCAAGGCGCGCTGGCGGCGTTGCGCTTCGACGCGACACGCGGCGTGGTCAGCGGAGACCCGATCCCGGTCGCTGCCGCTGTCGGAAACGGCGGATACCCGCCGTTTCGAGGCGCGTTTACGGTGTCGACGGCTGGCGTGCTCGCGTATCGAGCGGGCGGCGGGGAACGTCTGCGTCAGCTCGCGTGGTTCGATCGCGCGGGCGTGTCGCGCGGCACGATCGGTCCGCCGTTCGCGGGCTTTTTCTACGGTGCGCAGCTCTCCCCCGATGGCCGGCGCGTCGCGGTGGAGCGCATGGTGACTTCCGACGAGGACGTATGGCTGTTTGACGTGGGAAGTGGTGTGCCCAGCCGTTTTACGTTCGATCAGAAAGATGACTGGGCGGCTATATGGTCTTCAGACGGGCGCCGTGTGGTGTTCGCATCGGATCGTAACGGCGTCAATGATTTGTTTGAGAAGCAGGCGAATGGCACTGACGACGAGCAGCTGCTGTTGAGGACCCCCGAGTCGAAGACACCGCTCTCCTCGTCGAGAGACGGCCGGTGGCTCTTGTACGCCGCTCGGGACCCGAAGAAGAGGGACGCGGACATCTGGGCTCTCCCGCTAGTCGGCGGTCGAAAGCCCTTTCCTGTGCTCCAAACGCCCTTCGATGAGAACTGGGGGGAATTCTCACCGGATGGTAAGTGGGTGGCGTACTCGTCGAATCAATCCGGCCATCTGGAGGTGTACGCCCAGTCGTTTCCGGGCCCGGGGGGAAAGCGGCAGATTTCACCCGCAGGAGGAAGCCGTCCGCGATGGCGGCCGGACGGCCGCGAACTGTTTTATCTCGCGCCCGATGACCGGCTGACGGCGGTGCCGATCGCGGTGGGTTCGGACGGCCAGCTGGAGGCGGGCGCCCCGGTCGTCCTGTTCCCGGCACGGATCGGCCCCATGTACAACCCGATTCCGCCGTATGCGGCCACGCCTGACGGCCGATTTTTGATGGACCTCGTCGTCGAGGCGCCGACGGTGCCGCCGATCACGGTCATTCTCAATTGGGATGCTGCGTTGACGAAGCCATAAGCATCGATCGAGCGTGCCCGACTGAACCGGGCGTCTATCGCGTGATCGTCGCCTCCGATGGGTTCACAATGCCGCATCATGTCGTGATCACGCCGGCGTCTGAAGGGCAGGGCAGCTGGGGGAGGCATTGGCGTCTTCTACATGATTGGCTCTTTCGGCTCATTTTCCGGTCCTCATCTGATCGGCAGTCTTCGCGAGACCACTGGAGGATACCCGGCAGCCTTGATGTCGCTTGCCCTTGGGTTGCTCGTCTCGGTAACGCTACAACAATTGTGACGCGCGCATGAGCGACGATCGCGTTCTTACCGAGTGCGCCTCGCCGCTCATTCTGTTGTCCCCACTCAAAACCTGATCTGCGGTGGAACACAATCGACGTGCAAGCCAATTAACGAGGGTGTTCCCGAGGAGGCGGCAAGGAAGGCCTGAAGGTGATTGGATTGGTTCAATCCGCATGATCAGGTACCGGTGGCGGCAGATTTCGGCGATCTGCAACGCGGCTCTCGCGCTTGCCGGAGTCGACGGCGAACCGTACCTTTCGCACGCCTGCCACGAAGACGAGCGACTGCGGCGGGATATCAAGTCGCTGCTCGGCCAGAGCGAGAGTTTTCTTGCGAGCCCCCTGACGCTCCCGCAAGGTAATCGCCTGGGTGCGTACGAGATCGTCTCGATTTTCGACTCTTCGCGTGGTGGCGGGGGTCCGATGACAGAGACTGGCCCTGGTTGTCAGATTCGCTGAAGTGGCTCGTCCATCAATCGGCGAGCGGTCTACTGTTGCTTCGGCCTGCAGAGAACACTGAGAGGTATTGAATGTCGCTGGAATCGTGCCGACGATTTCGGTCCAGCGGACCGAGCCGCAGTTGCCTTCACTTTGGCAACGTACGTTGAACCGCGCTGAAGATCTTCGGGATTCAGCGCATCCCGCTGTATCAATACGTCAACAGGCGTAACGATCGTAGAGGCGGCCCGGCGCTAACCAGGGAGTACGCGGCCATGGCCCCGCCGGCGGGAGAAGTACCATGACCGGCGTACTACGTACAAGTACAAAGCGCTCTAGTCCTGACATTGGCGCCGAACGCAGTCGCCGAGGCGATTACCACGGGCGCAAGTCGTCAGAGCGCGATCTTACCGCGGGTTGCCCCATGAGGCGGCCGATGTAGCCGATGTGGTTGTCTCTATGGTAGACGCCGGCGCCACCTGTCAAATCTGAATACGGGCGCGCAGCGTTCGTGGGATCCGCCAGCAGAGCCCGAACGCGTCCGAGTCATCGCATCAGATTGTAAACGCCAATAACCACAGAGCGTCCCAACTCGGTATTTGGCAGAACGAAAGTACCGACGACGAAGGCGGCGATCGCGAGGGCGCCCGCCGATTAGCGTGGCAGGATGGATTCAGCGCTGGGAGATCTGTTCGCCGGATCGCAACACAATAGGTCTGGACCACAAACCACGCGTACCAGGCGGTCAGGACCGCGCCGTGCAAGAAGAGGTACGCCGGAATCTTAGGAACGTCGAAGACGGATCGCAGATACAGCGTGGGGCTGAACCCAATCAAAACCATGGCGAAGAGCAGACCGACATGTTGAACAAATGGCCACCCCGTACACGTGAGCGTGCAGTGTTGGTACATGCTCACGAACGCCGACAGCCGTCGCCATGGAATCCATCGCCGTTCTCTCCGGTGGAATGCGAATTATAGCGAGTGCCGTCGAATTGATGGACAAACGGTGGACAAAACGCACACCGAGGCTTCAAAGCCTCGGGATTCCATGCGGTTTGAAACGTGGTGGGGAAAGGAAGACTCGCACCCCCACGGTATTGATACCGGATGGCCACGCATCGAGGGCAGCCAGACGCCGCCGATGATGCGCACGCCGATCGTGTTCTACAACCCTCGGTCGCGCCGAGCGGCGGGTCGTTCGTGACCAGTGGTGGTTGGTAGTTGGCAGTTCGTAGCGTGCGCAAGGGTCCGCGATGGTCGTGGCCGATTACGACGCGCGCGCTCCAGCCAACGCGGCGCATGAGTGCCCCTTCACGAACGTGTCAGTCACCGCATCGGACATTGACCTGTTCGGTGATCGCTTCGCTGGTGGGTGGATTCTCTCCGAGCCCAAGAGCATGCAGGAACTCGTGAATCACGATGATCTCGGTCGCCGTGGGATTCCGTTGAAACGCCTGTCTGAACTGCTCTCCGCACACGCGAATGAACCAGGACCCGGTTCGTGTGAACGCCAGCGTCCCAGAGCTGCGGCATTGCCGGGCCCCGCGGTCATCGAGGAACCGCAACGAAGCGAACGCATCGGCCGGAGGCTTGCCGGTGGCCACCAGCGTGGTCGAAAGACGCTTGCCGGATTCGTCGGCAAAGTCGGCGAAGAGGTCTTGGCAGCGTGGGCGGGCGAGACGGGTGGCGGCGCCCTCGACCGCGAGCCGCACAGCGACTGACGTTTCGATATCCACGAATTGGAAGAACCGTGGTGGGTGGGCACTGGCGTGCCCTTCGAGCGTTTCCTGCAATTCGGCGCGCACAGCACGGCCGGCCTGGATGGCCGCAGGTGTCTCAAAACTGCCGCTCTGCGCGCTGCCGGTCTTGTGGAACATCAGCTGCATGGCGCTGTCGCTCCTGACGGCGCGATCGCTGAGCACTTCGACCGCATGCTGCAGCTCGTGGCCGACCGATCCCATGAAATCGAGGTCGGCCTTCCGCGAGTCGACGAGAATCCTGAGGACGCGGTGTGGGCCCATGATCGTCATCGTGATCAGCAGGCAGGCCCGCACGCCGTGTCTACACTCGCCTTCGGCGACGTAGACGATGCCGTCGGTGGCGCCAATCTGATCGACCAGCCGGCGGAAAGTCTGCGACTGCGCGGCGGCTTCGTTGATGACCGCCACCACCCTCGGACTCACCCCCCGCACGCGCGCATCCGGCGCCATGAGCGACCGCTGGCCGGCGGCCATCGCGCCTGATTCCGCAGCATTCGCGTGGGACGTCCATCCCACAACGGCCATGACCACCGCCGCCCTCATCACGGACGTCCGAGCTGTCTTCCTCATCGCGTTTCCCTCCTGGTCGCATCCGGAGGCGGAAAACGCGGGGCAAAATCAGAAAGGGCCGAAACAGGCGTAGAATTCGCCCATTCCCGACCCTCTCCACGACGTCACGGTGCTGCTCGACGCCTGGGGCGACGGCGACAGCCAGGCGCTGGATCGCCTCATTCCGATCGTGCACGCGGAGCTGCATCGGATTGCGCGTCGCTGTATGGCAGGCGAACGGATCGGCCATAGCCTGCAGGCCACGGCGCTGGTCAACGAGGCTTACCTCCGTCTGCTCGACGTCCAGCACGTGAGCTGGCAGAACCGCGCCCACTTCCTCGCGATGGCGGCGCGGTTGATGCGGCGCATCCTCGTCGATGCCGCGCGATCGAAGCGCAATCAGAAGCGCGGCGGCGGAGGGATCCGTGTGACCTTCGACGAAGGATTGGCGGTGGCGAACCAGGATGGACACGATTTGGTGGCCATCGACGATGCGCTCGAGGCCCTCGCGCGAGTGGACGAGCGCAAAAGCCGCGTGATCGAGCTTCGCTTCTTCGGCGGCCTCAGCCTGGACGAGACGGCCATCGCCCTGAAGGTGTCGCCGGATACCGTGACGCGCGACTGGCGGCTCGCCAAGGCGTGGCTACTGAGAGAGCTGCGCGGGGAACGGCCGGCTAAGGGCTGATAGGCGACGCGCCCCGCCGACACGTGTGCCGTTTTGCACACGCCCCACGACAACTTCCGCGCATACTGGCCTGGCTCGCGATCCCTCATGGAAGACGAACGCTGGCGACAGACCTCGCAGCTGTACCACGCGGCCCTGCTCCAGGCGCTGCCGGACCGTGCCTCGTTTGTGCGCGAGGCGTGCGGCGACGATGCCGTGCTGCGGCGCGAGGTGGAATCGCTGCTCGCGCTCGACGGGTCGGCTCAGAATTTTCTGAATGCGCCCGCAGACGGTGCAGCGGCGCCGTTGATGACAGACGTCCCGCATGGGTCGTTCGTCGGGCGGCAGGTTGGCGCCTACCACATCGAGTCGTTGCTCGGCGCGGGCGGCATGGGCGAGGTCTACCGCGCACGCGACACCAAACTCGGACGCGACGTCGCCATCAAGGTCCTGCCGGATGTCTTCGCCTCAGACCCCCGTCGTCTCGCGCGCTTCGAGCGCGAAGCCCGTGTGCTGGCCACGCTGAATCATCCGCACATCGGCGGCATTTACGGACTGGAAGACGCCGCTGGTGTTCAAGCCCTGGTGCTGGAGCTGGTCGAAGGCCCGACGCTCGCCGATCG
>Ga0070696_100003814_pt1 | contig 10062 bp, 7 predicted proteins | sample KBSK1253metaG_FD_65474 | JGI IMG/M metagenome (GOLD analysis project Ga0070696, IMG submission 65474) | Corn, switchgrass and miscanthus rhizosphere microbial communities from Kellogg Biological Station, Michigan, USA - KBS K1-25-3 metaG | ecosystem: Host-associated > Plants > Roots >... | reverse complement strand
CACGATCTCGTGATGCTCATCAGCGCGCCGCGCACGCGGGCCGAGCAGCAGACGGTCTACGTGAACGGCACCAACACGCCGACCCCTCTCGAGCTGCGCGCTGGCGAGCACTATCGGATGCGGCTGATCAACATCCACACCTACAGGCCGAGCATGATCGTCCGCGTGCTGCAGGACACCGTGCCGGTCTCGTGGCGCGCGATCGCAAAGGACGGGATGGATCTTCCTGCGGATCAGGCGACGTCGCGGCCGGCGATCCAGCAGTTCGGGAATGGTGAGACGTACGACTTCGAGATCACGCCATCGGCTGGGGACCTCGTGCTCACCGTGCGAGCAGCAGGGGGCGCGCTGCTGGTGACGCTGCCGATGCGCGTTCGTTGATAGAAACGGAATGGGAGATGGGAATCGGAATGGGCGCGGAGAGAGACTCTCCCAGCGCCCATTCCCATTTCCCATTCCGCTTTTTTAGTTCAATCGCTCCGTAAAGACTCCATCGGATCCACGCTCGAGGCGCGGCGCGCCGGCACGTAGCTCGCCAGCAGACCGACGCCGATCATCGAAAGTGACATCGCGATGAACGTCATGACGTCCACCGCGGGGACGCCGAACAGGAGAGTGCCGAGCGCTCGCGTCGACATGAGCGCGATCGCCACACCGATGACCACGCCGAGCATCACGACGGTCGTGCCCTGCACTACCACCATGCGTCGCACCTGCCCCGCTTCCGCGCCGAGCGCCATGCGCACGCCGATCTCGCGCGTGCGCTCCGCCACCACGTACGAGAGCACTCCGTACAGCCCGACGGCGCCGAGGATCAGCGCCAGCGTCGAGACGATCAGGAGCGTCAACATGGTGAACGACAGCTGCACCATGGAATCGCGCGCGAGCCCGGCCAGGGTATAGATGCGGTACATCGGCGCGTTCGGGGCCACCTCTCGCACGAGGCGTCGGACGTCGGGCTCGATGGTTTCGGCCCGCGGCGTTTTGACGACGTACGCCGGCGACGAGATGGCCCACGATCCGGGAGTCGGGCCAACGAGTGGGAAGTAGATGAGCGCCTGCGCCGTGTCGCGGAAGCTGTACTGCATGACGTCGTTCACCACGCCGATCACGGTGAACCAGGAGTTCGACGTGTCCTGCTGGAACTTCAGGCGCCGGCCCAATGGATCCTTGTCAGCCCACAGGGTGCGTGCCGCCGAGCGGCTCACGACGACTTTGCCGATGTTCGGCGCGACCTCCCTCCTCGCGAACGTCTCGCCGGCCAGCAGCTTGATGTCCATCGCCTTGAAGTAGTCGTCGGCGGTGAAGGTGAAGGAGACGCGTTTGGCCGCTTCGGGGTCCGGCGACATGTCCTCCGTGCGGAACTGGTTGACGGCCGTCCCTTCGTTGAGCGGAATGTTCTCGACGAGCCCCACCGTCTGAACGCCCGGGAGTGCGCGCAACCGCTCCATGAAGTCCACGTCGAATTGCGCGAAGGTGGGGCCGTCGCGCAACGCCGGTCCTTCAGGCGCGATCTGGAAGGTGAAGATGTCCTTCGTGGTGTAGCCCGGATCGACCCTGTTCAGATTGGCGAAGCTGCGAATCAGCAGCCCCGAGCCGATGAGCAGGATGAGAGCGAGCGCGGTCTGTCCCACGACGAGTCCGTTGCGTCCCCAGTGACGCCGGCGAGTCGAACGGTTTCCTGCCTCCCGCAGTCGGGCGAGATCAGGCGCGGAGCCGCGGATTGCGGGGATCAGTCCGCAAGCCAGCGCGGACACGATCGCCGCGCCGAGCGTGAACAGCAGAACCTTGGTGTCGAGGTGCACCTCATTGATGCGTGGCAGCTCGGCAGGAGCCGCGCGCAGAAAGACCGGCAGACCAAACCACGCGATGGTCATTGCAATGATGCCGGCCAGCGCCGCGACGACGAGCGCTTCCGCCATTTGCAGACTCACCAGCTGCGTACGCGCGGCTCCGACGGCGCGTCGTACTGCGAGCTCGCGCTGCCGCCCTTCGGTGCGCACCATGAACAGATTGGTGACGTTGGCGCAGGCGATCAGGAGGACGATCCCGACCGCGCCGAGCAGTACCCAGAGCGCGCGTGACACCGATCCGACCACCCGCTCGTGGAGCGGTCGCACGATCGCCCGGTGCTGCGCGATCAGCCGCGCATACCCCGCGGATCCGCCGAAGCGCTCGGGCAATTGCTTCGACAAAGCGGTGAGCTCGCGGGCAACGGCATCCGTTGTCGTTCCCGGCTTCATGCGTGCCACCAACTCGGCGCCGAAACGTCCGGGCTGAAGTCCAGCGGCCCGGATGTCGCCCGAAATCCACGCGAGCGTCCCAGCGCTGGGAAAGCCGAAGCCTTGCGGCATGACGCCGATGATCTGGCGGCGGGCGAAAGAGACGTCGTAGGTCCGTCCGATGACGGATGAGTCTTTGCCGAACCAGTTCGACCACAGCGCGTAACTGATCACGACGGCGCGGTCTTCGTCCTCGGCGGTGGGCAGACGACCGAGGATCGGCTTGACGCCGAGCGTGGAGAAGAGCGAGTTCGTGGGCGCGGACATCCGGATGCGTTCGACGCGCTCCGGCGTGCGGAAGGTGGACGTGAAAGAGTTGTACGTCGACACATCCTCGAGGAGCTTCGAGCGCTCCTTGTACTGCAGATAGAACTCGTTGCCAACGCCGAACTCCGCGGGCATATCCGATCCCGGCGCGCTGGCGGTGATGTTCACGAGCCGGTTCGCGTTGTCATACGGGAGCGGATGGAGGAGCACCGCGTTGACGACGCCGAACATCCCGGCGTTCACGCCGATCGCGAGGCCCAGCGTCCCGACCGTCACGATCGCAAACGACTTCGAGCGCTCGAGCGCGCGAACGGCTAGACGAAGGTTCATTCCCCATTCCTGCAGCATCGATTGCATCGTTTGTGGCTCCCCCCCCGATGGTGTCGCGGACACAGCTGCCCACGTTGGATTCCAGCGCTCGGCGACAGCCGCGGAGAGAAGGTCCACCGCGGTGGACAGCGCGAACCAGAGAACTGTTGGAGCGCCGCGCGAGCGGGCGACGTCGTAGTCGCGCTCTACTTGTTCGACGATGTCCGCGCCGAACTGCTGTCTGAACGAGGCGGGAAACAGCCGAACGAACGAGAGGAGCGCCGACTTCACGAGCGACCCGGTATGGCGCCCAGTCGCTTCTCCGCCATGGCGGCCACTTGCTTCAGCCGATGCGACTCGGCGAGCAGCGCGCCGCGCGCCGACGCGGTCAGCGCGTAGTACTTGCGCTCGAGACCGGGATGGGCGGGCACATCGCCGCGGGGACTAACCTCTTTCACCAACCCGGCCGACATGAGCCGCGCGAGCACGCGATACAGCGAGCCCGCGCGTGGCGTGATCGTCCCCGACGACTCCGCGGCGACCGCGTCCTTGATCGCATAGCCGTAGAGCGGCCCTTGCGCGAGCGCCAGGAGGACGTGGTACTCGAGATTGCTCATCGTGAGCGCCTATATACTCCGAAAGAGTATTTAAGCGCAATCACGGTGGGATGAGACGGCCTTAACCTGTTTCCGGCCGCGCTCGATGTCTTGTCGGTCCCGCTACAGAGCTACCGAGCGCTCGCGTTCGTCGGCTCCAGAACGGCTGGTACGGGCCCCGAATCGCGCCGACGCATCCCGCCCTCCACGCGGCGCAATGGCAACGCGATCGCAAAAATGGATCCGCCCCCGTGCTCGAGGTGCTCGGCCCACGCTCGTCCCCCCTGAGACTCGACCGTCTCACGGACGATACTGAGTCCCAAGCCAGTGCCCTCGATCTCGCTCACGTCTTCGTGCGCGCGGAAGAATCGCTCGAACAGGCGATCCCGCATCGTCGCCGGCACGCCGAGTCCGTTGTCCGTCACGCGGATGACGACCTCATCATGTCCCTGTTCGCTCTTCGCGATCTCGGCGGTGATGGCGACGTAGCTGTCCGACCGCGAGCGATCGGCGTATTTGATCGCGTTCGAGAGATAGTTGGTGATCGCCAGCTCGACGACCGCGGCGTTCACTTCGATGTCGGGGATGTCATTCGACACGCGGACATCCAGCTTCGCCGCCTGCGACGCCTCGCGCACCTGGCGAGTTGCTTCTCTGATGGACTCGGCCAGCTTCACGTTCCGGTGCTGTCGCGTGTCCTTCTCCATCCGTGACAGCACCAGCACGTTGTCCACCGTGTGGTTCAGCTCGCGCGCATTGCGGACGACGATGTCGAGCATGCGCCCGCGCGCATCGGGCGCGATCTCAGGAAGGTCGTGCAGCGTCGACGCCGCGCCGAGCAGCGCGCCGATGCGATTCTTGATCTCGTGTGACACGACGCGATTGAACGCGCGCAACCGCCCTTCGCGCTCCGACACCTGCTCGTCCGCCAGGTGCATGAAGTGCGTCATCGACGCCTGCTGGATGATGGTCACCGCGCGAAAGAGGCGCGCGGAGCAGCGCATCAGCTCGTGCTTCGCGCACGGCTCGTCGATGGTCTCGACGGCCTTCGAGAAGAAATTGAAGAGAATGCCGCCGAGAATCTCGAATTCCTTGAGGATCTCGTAGGCGTCGAACCCCTGCTTGTGACGTAAGGCGCCGAGCTCGCGCGCCTTGGCGACGACGGGCATGTCGATCGAGATCTCCGCGGCGGGGTTCTCGACGTACGCGGCGACTCCCTCGATCAGGAGCGGAACGTGGTCGAGCAGCTCGTCGGTCGGGAAAATGCGATTGGGGTCGATCGCGACGCGATCGACGATGCGGGACAGCCACTGCCCGGTGAGCTCATTCTTCGCCTCGCGCAGTCGCGCGGCGAGAGTCCCCGCGAGGGGACATTCATCAGTCAGCTGCTCATCCATCGGATCACCGGGAAAAGTTGGCGTCCTCTGCCCGCGCGGCGGAGCGGAGGCAGCTTACTACAGCAATGCAAGGATGGACCCGCAACCCATCCATCCAGCGGTCTCAGCGATCTCAGCTTGACACTAACTGGTCCTTGTACGGGTCGAACGCGTTGGGCCGCTCGTGTCGATTTCGGTTGGGGACGTTCGACGTCTGAGCAGGGCAGGATTACCATCCCCACACCGAAATCTGAACGCTGAAAAGAGGACAGGCACATGTCGCGTTACATGATGTTCATCACCCATAGCGAAGACTACCGCAACCAGACGGTCCCGCAGGCACTGTACGACGCCATGGGTGAGTTCGTGAACGAGAACCTGAAGAACGGCGTGCTCATCGAGACTGCGGGTCTGCAGCCCACGTCAGCGGGGTCGCGGGTCCGACTCTCGCGCGCGAAAATCAAAGTCACCGACGGTCCGTTCACCGAGGCCAAGGAAATCATTGGCGGCTATGCGCTGGTAGAGGCGAAATCAAGGAAGGAGGCGATCGACTTCGCGACGAAGTTCATGGACCTCCATCGCATTCACTGGCCGCAGTTCGAGGGTGCCTGCGAGGTCCGTCCTCTAGAGGCATCCTAGGGTCTGCCGTTCGAAAGCGTTGTCGTGGGTCGACTTCGGGGTTGAAACGGTGTTGAGGGCTCCTCTTGCCGTCGCATGTACCGCACCTACTTTCTGACCGCAACGGTCTCCCCTTCCGAACTCGACCAAGTCGAATTCATCATATGACATCACTCCAGAGATCGGGCCTCAACTCGCGTCGAACTCGAGTGCGTGCGCTTTTCCTGGTCGTCGGGGGGGGGATCAGCCTCGCCCTGCTCGGCGCCGTCGCCCCGCGTTACCCTGAGTCACCTGCCGGGCGCGGATCACGCGTGGATCCGACTTTCGCGGAAGATGTGGCGCCCATCTTCTACAGGAACTGCACGAGCTGCCACCATTCGGATGGACTTGGCCCATTCTCGCTGATCGACTACGACAGCGCGTCGGCATACCTCGCCGAGATCAACGACGCGGTGTCGTCGGGCATGATGCCACCGTGGCACGCAGAAGGACCGCGTGGCGTCTTCCGCAACGACCGCCGTCTCTCGGACGCGGACAGGCAGACGATCATTCGCTGGCTCGAGACCGGCGCGAAGCCGGGCGACCCGAAGAATCTGCCCCCGCGTCCGCAATACCCCACGGGTTGGGCGATGGGCACTCCCGACGCCGTCGTCTCGATGCCTGAGGACTTCACCGTTCCCGCGTCGGGGACGGTCGAGTACCAGTACTTCGAGGCGCCGACCAACATCACCGAGGAGAAGTGGGTCCAGGCCATCGAGATTCTGCCGGGCGCGCGCAAGGTGGTGCACCACGTGCTTGTATATGCGAAGATTCCAACTCCGCCGGGCGGAGTGGCCGCGACACCAGCCGCTGCTCCGGGCGGAGTGGCCGCGACGCCGACTACTGCCCCGGCCGCGGCGACGGCAGCGGGCACGCCAGCGCCGCAGCCCCTGTTCATTCGCAATCGCGCGCACGCGTTGCCCCCCGATCCGCCGCGCATCGACACGCTGCACCGGCCACCGCCGCGCCTCGGCGCCCTCATCGGAAGCACCGCGCCCGGCACCAACGTCGTGGAATTCCCAGCGGGGACCGCGCTGCGTCTCCGTCCAGGTACCGTCCTGACGTTCCAGATGCACTACACACCTCATGGCGAGGCGATGAAGGATCGCACCAAAGTTGGATTCCGCTTCGCGAAGGAGATGCCCAACGAAGAGATCTTCGCGGCCTCGTTCGTGAACGGCTCGTTCACGATTCCCGCCGGCGCGAAGGACGTCGCGGTGCCCGCGGAGATCGGGGTGAGTCAGCCGGTCCGCATCTGGGGACTGCTCCCGCACACGCATCTACGCGGCGTGCGGTGGCAGTACAAGCTCGTGAAACCGGACAGCACGTCGGAGATCATCCTCGACGTTCCGCGGTACGACTTCAACTGGCAGACGTACTACCTGTTCGCCAATCCGCTCGAGATCCCGGCGGGCGCGAAGATCACGTCCATGGCCTGGTACGACAACTCGTCATCGAACAAGCACAACCCGAATTCCGCGGTCGACGTGAAGTGGGGCGATCAGACGTGGGAGGAGATGCAGTACACGGGTTTCCTGTACAGCGTACCTAGCAGACGCCTCAGGCCCAGCGGTGGCCAGGATCGATAGCGCGACGGCGATACCGGCCGGCAGCTTTACTCGCTAGGCGGCGCCTCGAGGCGAACGCGATGCGACAGGTCACCGCACTGCTCACGCTCGGCTGCGCGCCTTTGGCGTTCGCGCAGGCCCCCCCCCGCGCGCGCACCTACGCCAACCCGATCGACATCGACTACCGGTACAACTTCGAGCAGAAGAACCAGGGGATCTCGTATCGCTCGGGTGCGGATCCCGTCATCGTAGTCCAGCGCGGCAAGTACTACCTCTTCGAAACGATCGGCGAAGGGTATTGGGAGTCGTCAGACCTCGGCGTCTGGCGACACATCACGCCGACGCGATGGCCGCTGCTCGACATCGTCGCCCCCGCGGCGCTCTCCGTGCGCGACACGATCTACTTGCTGCCCTCCACGACGTCGCCGATCCCGCTCCTGATGCTCACGCGCCCTTCGACGGGTCGCGTGGACTTCTACAACAGGCTGCTCCCGTGGTTGCCGAACGCGCGCGACCGCGAGCACGGCCGCGATTCGATGGCGAAACCCGATTCTGTGCAGCCCGGACCGTGGGACCCGGCGATCTTCCACGATCCAGACACGGAGCGCTGGTTCCTCTACTGGAATTCGTCCAACGCCTATCCGCTGCACGCGATCGAGCTCGATAAGTCCAGGCAGCTTGGCTACAGGGGCACACCGAAGTGGCTCTTCGGGCTCGAGCCCGACAAGCACGGATGGGAGCGATTTGGCCAGGATCACCGCGACACGACGATCACGCCCTTCATAGAAGGCGCGTGGATGACGAAGCAGGCGGGCCGCTACTACCTCCAGTACGGCGCGCCGGGCACCGAGTACAACGTCTACGCCAACGGCGTTTACGTCGGCGACAATCCCATGGGTCCCTTCACCTACGCGCCGTACAATCCTGTCGCCTACAAGCCCGGCGGATTCGTGCAGGGGGCGGGACACGGGAACACCTTCCAGGACGTCCACGGCAACTGGTGGAACACGGGAACGCCGTGGGTCGCCGTGAACTGGAATTTCGAGCGCCGCATCGGACTGCATCCGGCCGGGTTCGACGCCGACGGTCAGATGTGGACCGACACGCGCTTCGGCGATTTCCCGCACTGGCTTCCGACGGGGAGGGTTCGCTCGAGCGACGCGCTGTTCACGGGGTGGATGCTCCTTTCATATAGAAGCGCCGTGACCGCGTCTTCGGCGCGGGACAGCTTTCCTCCCTATGCGGTAACGGACGAGAATCCGCGCACGTTCTGGGTCGCGAAACAGAACAAGCCCGGCGAGTCGCTCACGATCAACCTGAGCGAGCCGTTCGACATAAAGGCCGTGCAGGTGAACTACGCCGATTACAAATCCGGACTCTTTGGCACCGATTCATCGGTGTACACGTCGTTCCGCATCAGCGTGTCGAGCGACAACAAGACCTGGCGCACCGTCGCTGACCTCTCACGCGAGCCGCGACGCGACCGCCCCAACGCCTACATTCAGCTCGCGACGCCTGTGCGGGCGCAATACGTCCGCTACGAGCACGTCCACGTCGGCGCGGCGAATCTCGCCATCAGCGACATCCGCGTCTTCGGCAACGGCAATGGTCTGCGTCCAGCGACTCCCGACAGCCTGACGGCGCGGCGCGACAAGGACGAGCGCAACGCATCCATCTCGTGGAAAGCCGTACCCGGCGTCGTCGGCTATAACGTCCGCTGGGGGATCGCGCCGAACAAGCTGTATCTCACGTACCAGCGCTTCCTCGACCAGGGAACGACACTCGAGCTCCGCGCCCTCACCGTCGGACAGCAATACTGGGTGGCCATCGAGAGCTTCGACGCGAACGGCGTGTCGGCGCTCAGCGCGCCGATACCGATTCGCTGACCCACGTACCGGTCATCCTCCGCCGCGCACCATTCCCGACCGCGCCCGATACCGGACACTCGATCGAGCCGCTCAGTCGCCCTTCAGCGCGAGGTTGGCGAACCGCGAGTGCACGAGCGCCACGTCGGCGGGATGCGTGGGACGCATCGTGACGAGCCGCGCCAGCGCGGCCTCCTGCTCGGCGACCTTCTTCACACCACCGTAGAACACGGCGAGGTCGGCCTGGTACAGGACCATCCCGCTGTCGAGCTCCACCGCGCGGCGGAGATGCCGCTCGGCTTCGACGTCGCTCGCCTGATTCGCGATGTCGATGCGCAGCACTCGGCCCGCCAGGAAGCGCACGAGCCTGGGGGCGCGCCGGACCTGGAAATGGAGCATCCCGAGCGCATGGTGCGCGCCGGCGTGCAGCGAATCCACCGCGAGGATGGCCGTGACCTGCTCGTACGCCTCCATGGCGAGCCGGGCGCTCTTGACCGCCTCGCGCTTGTTGGCGCGGCGCCCCGCCGCGGCGGCACGCCAGTACCGCGCGTCGTTATCGGTCGGCGCCAGCTCCGTGGCCCGGCGCGCATGGATCAGCGCACGGTCATACAGCGCAAGCCGCTCCGGTCCCCGCTCTCCGATCATGCCGAGCGCAATCGCCGCGCGTGCCGCGCGCCAGCGCAACTGCGCCACGGTGTCGCCCGTGATGAACGCGTTCTCGCAGAGCGCGAGCGCGTCGCCGGGATGTCCGCCGAAGTACAGCGAGTCGGCTTCCGTCGCGATGGCGAGCCAGGCAGGCGGAGCAATGCGCGCCGGAGTGGCGGCGATCGCCGCGAGGAGAGACAGCGTCGCGAGGGGGTAGCGCATGCATTCACCTGCGTGAGCCAGGAACTTCGGTCGAGCGTTACGCTCCGAGGTTGAAAGTCCTGGTCAGCGAAGAAGCGTGCGCAACATCCGCGCCGTAACCCGCTTCAAATAAAAGTGGGCCCATCACGGAACACACGGATTACTCGGATCAACCTGGCCCGCGACGAAAGCCTCCGGGACAAGGTCAAAACAGGGCGGGTAGGCTGCCTTCCTATCCGAGTATCCGTGTGCGCCGTGATAGACAGAAACTGAGAAGTCTTCCGGGTGGGTGGGGT
>Ga0070696_100003813_pt1 | contig 10064 bp, 5 predicted proteins | sample KBSK1253metaG_FD_65474 | JGI IMG/M metagenome (GOLD analysis project Ga0070696, IMG submission 65474) | Corn, switchgrass and miscanthus rhizosphere microbial communities from Kellogg Biological Station, Michigan, USA - KBS K1-25-3 metaG | ecosystem: Host-associated > Plants > Roots >... | reverse complement strand
GCTCGGAAATCGAAACCGAGTTTCGTCAACGCCTCCATCTGACCGTCGGCCGTGGCGATACCGCCCTGGATCCGGACCTCGGGCCGGCCATGATCGCGATAGGCGACGAACGTCTCGGGCGGCAGTGTGTTGACCGTGCTGGGCGCGATCAAGGCCTCGACGTAATGCACGTCGGGATAGCGCGGGTCCTTGGTGCTGGTCGATGCCCAGAGCGGGCGTTGGGGCCGGGCGCCGCGCTCGGCGAGCACGGACCAGCGCGACTCGGCAGTGCGCTTCTCGAAGGTGCGATAGGCCAGGCACGCATTAGCGATTGCGATCTTGCCCCGCAATCGGCTGGGGTCGCCCACGCGATCGAGCATCGGGTCCAGCTTCGTGTCCACCCGACTCACGAAGAAGCTGGCGACCGACGCGATCCGATCTACCGGCAAGCCGCGCGCCAATCGGGCCTCGAGCCCGGCCTGGTACGCCGCGATGACCTCCTCGTACCGCTCGACCGCGAACAGCAGGGTGATGTTGACGTTGATGCCTTCGGCGATGCAATGCCTCACGGCGGGAAGACCTTCCGCGGTTCCGGGAATCTTGATCATCGCGTTCGGCCGTCCGACCGTGCGCCACAGCCGCTCGGCCTCCACGATCGTCGCGGCCGTGTCGCGCGCCAGCGCGGGCGACACTTCGATCGACACGAGCCCGTCGTGCCCGCCGGTTCGCTGGTACACCGGCAGGAACACGTCGCAGGCAGCCCGCACGTCGGCTACGGCCAGTGCCTCGAAGACTTCCATTGCGCTGCGGCCTTGCGACGTCAGCCGCCTGATGTCCTGGTCATAGAGGTCGCTGCCCGCAACCGCCTTCTCGAAAATCGTGGGGTTGGTCGTCATGCCGAGCAGCCCGTCGTCCGCGATCAGGCGGGCCAGCTGACCCGACGCGAGCAGATCGCGGGTGATGAAGTCGTACCACGGGCTCTGGCCGAGCTGCCCCAGCTGAACAAGAGGATTGGGTGTCATGCCGTCCTCCCGAGCACCCGACGGACGGCTGCCGCCGCGTGGTCCGGAGTAAAGTGAAACTCGGAAAACAACCGTTCCGCGGGCGCGGACGCGCCGAAATGATCGAGCGCAAGCATCTCACCATCCTCCGTGGTGTAGCGGAGCCAGCCGAAGGGTGAAGCGGCCTCGATTCCTACCCGGGCGCGAATGCCTGGGAGCAGGACGGAGTCGCGATACTCTCGCGGCTGAGCCTCGAACAGCTCCCAAGAAGGTACGGATACGACCCGCGATCGGATTTCTTCGCCGATCAGTTGCTTTGCGGCGGCGAGGGCCACATGCACCTCGGAGCCGGTCGCGATCAGAATCGCCTGCGCGCCACCCGGCGGATCCCACAGCACATAGCCGCCCCGGGCGACCCCAGCCGCCGGCGCCAATTCAGCTCGATCCAGCACGGGAAGCTTCTGACGCGTAAGCACCAGCGCCACCGGGCCGCTTCGATGCTCGATGGCGACCCGCCAGGCCTCGACCGTTTCGGTGGCATCTGCCGGACGAAGCACCAGCATGCCCGGGATTGCCCGGAGCATGGCGAGATGCTCGATCGGCTGGTGGGTCGGGCCGTCCTCGCCGACGCCGATGGAGTCGTGGGTCAGGATGTAGATCACCGGCAAGCCCATGATCGCCGCGAGCCGGATGGACGGCTTCATGTAGTCGGTGAAGACGAGGAACGTGCTGCCGAACGGACGGAGGCCGCCGTGCGCCGTGATGCCGTTCAGCGCGGCGCCCATTACGTGCTCTCGCACGCCCCAGTGGATCTGGCGTCCCGTGCTGCCGGGTCCGAGGGTGCCTCCCTGCTTGAGCACCGTGCCCGTGCTCCCCGCGAGATCGGCCGATCCGCCGACCAGCTCCGGCAGGACTCCGACCAACGCGGTCAGTGTCTGTGCGGACGCCTGGCGGGTGGCGAGCTGTCCCTTGTCGGCGCCGATCGTCGGGAGGACCTGGTCCCAACCTCGCGGCAGCTCGCCGGCCAGGCGGCGCTGGAGCTCGGCAGCAAGCGCCGGGTGAGCGGCTCCATACCTGGCCATCAGCTCGTCCCATTCAGCCTGCGCGCGGGCGCCGGCCTCGGCGGCAGGCCGCCACGGCTCGTACGCCTCGTCCGGGACATAGAACGTCGCCTCGGTGGGCCAGCCCATGATCTCCTTGGTGCGCTTCACTTCCTCGGTGCCGAGCGGTGCACCATGGGCCTCTGGCGTATCCCGCTTGGTCGGAGCCGGATCCGCGATATGGGTACGCAACAGGACCAGCGAAGGGCGGGTCGTGTCGCCCCGCGCCGCGTCCAGCGCCGCGCTGATGGCGGCGAGGTCATTCCCATCCGGGACGTGCAGGACCTGCCAGCCGTAGGCTTCGAACCGGCGCCCGACGTCCTCGGAGAACGCAAGGGAGGTCTTGCCGTCGATCGTGATGTGATTGTCGTCGTAGATGAGGGTGAGCTTATCGAGCCCGAGGTGTCCCGCGAGCGAGGCGGCTTCGCTTCCGACCCCCTCCATCATGTCGCCGTCGCTCACGAACGCCCACACCCGATGGTCGACGATCTCGAAGCCGGGCCGGTTGAACTGGCTCGCGAGGATTCGCTCCGCGATAGCCATTCCCACAGCGTTGCCGACGCCTTGGCCCAGCGGTCCGGTAGTCGTCTCCACTCCGGCCGTGTGGCCGCGCTCGGGGTGACCGGGGGTGCGCGAACCCCATTGCCGAAAGTTCCGCAGCTCGTCGAGCGGGAGGTCGTAACCTGCAAGATGGAGAACCGCGTACTGCAGCATGGACGCGTGACCGCAAGACAGCACAAACCGGTCGCGGTCGGGCCAGGCAGGGTCGTTGGGATTGTGCTTGAGGAAGCCGGTCCACAGCGTAAACGCGGCGGGGGCCAAGGCCATCGGGGTACCGGGATGGCCCGATTGGGCTCGCTCGACGGCATCCATCGCGAGCGCGCGCACGGCGTTGATGGCAATCCAGGCGGGGGTTGGCTCGGGCACGGTCGGGTGCGGGCGCACCGGACGGGTGCGCGGAGTCTCGACGGTCAGGGAGGCGCTCCTCTGGGGTTGGGCGTCCGGGAAGCGGAAAGATAGACGGCGCCGGTGCTGATGAGCAAAGGTTGAGAATCGCGTGGCGGGACCAGCCGCCGGCGACGTAAGTTTGGCCCGAAATGATGAGCGCTATCCGCTATCCGCTGTCCGCTATCCGCTGCCGACCGAGCGACTCCACGTCGGCTCTCGAGCACGCTTACGCAGGGGCCGAACGAGTGACGGCTGAGTGGGCGAGGAGCTTCTACTTTGCCAGCCGCTTCCTCCCGCCCGAGAAACGACGGGCAACGTTCGCGCTGTATGACTACTGCCGGTTCGCCGACAACCTGGTCGATGCGAGAGGCGACCGACCGGTGGGCGTCGTGCGGACGCAGCTGGCCGACCTGAAGCACCACATCGAAGCGCTGCATGCGGGCCGGCCATGCGGACGCCGGCGCTGGCTCGCCCTCGCCGACACGATGAAGCGCTTTCCCGTCCCGCTCGAACCCTTGCTGGACGTTCTCGACGGCGTCGCGATGGACCTGGAGCCCGTCGCCATTCCGGATTTCGCCACACTCTATCGTTACTGTCGCCTGGTGGCCGGCAGTGTGGGTCTCATGCTGGGACCGGTGCTGGGGGCCCCGAACGGCGCCCTCGAGGACCCCGGTGTACGCTTGGGCGTTGCCATGCAGCTCACCAATGTGCTGCGGGACGTCGCCGAGGATCTGGATGCGGGGCGACTCTACCTTCCTGCCGACGAGTTGGCCCGCTTCGATCTGGACCGCGCCGTACTCCAACGCCGACGGATGACACCCCAGTTCCGCCGCTTCATGGCCTTCCAGGTCGCGCGGGCGCGGCGGTGGTTTCAGCGGGGAGGGCAGGTCGTTTCGTTGTTTCCCACCGACGGTTCCCGGCTCACCGTGCGACTCTTGCAGCAGACGTATGCAGCCATTCTCGACGCAATAGAGCGGCTGGACTACGATGTGTTTCGCGCCCGCGCGTTTGTTTCCGGGCCGCGGAAGCTGCTGATCCTCGGCCGGGCAGTCTGGACCGACCGGGTCCGCCTCGCCCCTTTGCTCAGCGAGAAGTCCGCCTGACAAACGACTCCAGTCCTGCACCGTTGCATCGCCGGCCGGCCGGCCTCGCGTTGGGGGCGTTAGAGCGCTACGTCCGGGCGCAATTCGGGAAGTACTTCGCGGCCGTCAGGCTGGCTCCGCTTCCGGAAGCCGACATCGGCTGGGATGGCTCCGTTCCGACGCTGTGCATCGCCAATCACACCAACTGGTGGGACGGCTTTCTGGCGTTTCTGGTGGGGCGCGAGCTGGGCCTGACCAGCTATGTCTTGATGGACGCTGCGCAACTCGAACGGTACCCCGCTTTCAAACGGGTCGGTGCGCTCCCGCTCTCTCGAGAGTCCAGCCGTCGGGCCTATCGCGACCTGCTCGCAGCCGGCGCCTGCCTCGGACCGGGCGCGGCGCTCTGGATCTTTCCCCAGGGATCCCGCCGCCCTGCGGCCGAGCCGGCGACGGCGCTGGAGCGAGGCTGCGCGGAGTTGGCGTTGGTGCACCGAGCGCCTCTGCGGGTCTGCGCAGTCGCGTTTCGGTATGCCTACCTGAGCGAGCAGCTGCCCGAGGCATTTTCCTGGATTGGCCGACCGTGGCTGCTCGAGCCCGGGCGCTACGCCGATCGCCGTGCGCTCATGCCGCTGCTCGAGCGGGATCTGGTGGCCGCGGTGGACGCGCTCGATACCGCCCTCCGCACCGAGCGCCTGGCCGGATTCCGGACGGTGGTCGCCGGTCGGATGTCAGTCAACAAGCGAATGGATCGAGTCCGGCACGCCGTGGGACTGCTGCGCGGCAGGTTCGAGCCGCGCAATGGATGAGGTCCGCCTTCTCCGGGTCATTCACGTGGCGGGGGCCGTGCTTCTGCTCGGCAACGTCACCATTACCGGCTTCTGGGCCGCCTTTCTCTTCCGAGCGCGCAGGGTCGTGCCCTTCCAGGTGGTAGCCCGCGCGATTCTCTGGACCGATCTGGTGTTCACGGTGGTCGGCGGGATGATGCTGGTGATCTCGGGCATCCTGCTCATGCGAGCCCGAGGGTATGCGCTTGCGACGACACCCTGGCTCCAGCAGGGAATCGTCGCGCTCGTCCTCAGCACGGGACTTTGGCTCGGTGTGCTCCTGCCTGACCAGTGGCGTCTCGAGCGCGCCAGGCCGGGCGACGACGCCACGCTTCGAGCGCTGTTCCTGCGATGGAGTGTGGTAGGGTGGACGGCGACGGCGCTGCTCTTCTACGGCCTCTGGGTCATGGTCTCCAAGGCCTGAGCACTCAAGAGAGCCACCGATTGCCCGGTGCTGTCGCTGGTCGAGTCGGAGTCATCGTCGGAATCGTCTGCATTCCAGATGTCGGCCGTGATGCGCCAGACCCCATCGCCCTCCTTTCGAAGTGCAATCAGGTACTTACCGGTCTCGGCATCGTCGTCGTCATCCGGCGGCACGTAGTATCGCCCCACGACGTGAGCAGTGGTGCCCGAGACTTCGACCGATATCGTCATCATCTTGAACCCTGGCTCCATCCCCCGGCTCCAGAAGGCGCGAACGCTGTCCCGGCCCTCGACCAGATCGTGACCGGGTGGCATCAGGACGGCCCCTTTGGTGTACAGTTCGGCAATCGCGCGGGGATCGTTGTTCTCGTAAGCCTTGGCGTAGCGGTCCATCACATTGTCGATCATACGCTTAGCTGCTGCGTCCGAACCAGCCTCGGCGGCTCGGCAGCCCGTTGTCGCGGCTGCCAGGAAGAGCGTGGTTGCCAGGGCCATCGCGTGCAGAGTCATGCAGTTTGGCTCTTAACTTGCTATGTTTCCACGTCGTGTGAGAAAGGGGCCCTTTCGATGGGCCCTCAAGACAAACCTTCAACCCTGTGATTTGTGAGACCCAGAGCTCGACATCGCTCGCCTGCAGCTTCCCCCCAAACGCTTCGCCGTTCCCCCGGCCGTTCCATGCAGTCTCATCGTGATTGGTTGCTCGGGCAGCACGGACCCGTCTGTGCATACTGCGGGACGAGTACGTCCGCCGAGGCAATTACGCTGGACCATGTACGCCCCCGCCGGGGTCAAACCGCCTACGACCGTCCGGACAATCTTGTCCTGGCGTGCGCAACCTGCAACGCGGCGAAAGCAGACACCCCCCTCCTGGCGTTTCTAATGATGCGCCGGTCGCGTGGCGTGTTTCTGCTTCACTACGGCGACCATCTCTCCGAGCCTCTCAAAGAGCTGGCTCGCAAGGCGTCGGAGCGGCCCCTGCTCGCTAAGGGCGCCTGAAAAAGCAAAGGCGGGTGGCAGATCGCCACCCGCCTCGTAGTTTCCAGCTCAACCCTGTCCCTCGCCGCCCGTTACCACAGTCTCCCGCGACAACCGTGGTTGCTTGACTCCCAGCGCGTCGCCCACGATGCGGCTTTGCTCCGCCACATGCGCGGCTGGATATCCTTCCGCCGGGCTCGCCCGCTCCGGGCGACCCACGTAGCGCAACTCGGCGCCGGCGGGCAGCAGCTCCCGAAGCTTGGGCTCGAGGTAGGTCCAGGCGCCCATGTTCCGCGGCTCTTCCTGGGCCCAGATCAACTGCTGAGTCTTGGGGTACCGAGCGAGGACCTGGCGACATTCCTGCCAGGGAAACGAGTAGAGCTGCTCCAGCCGGATCAGCGCGGGGCGCTCAGCCGTCATCTTCTCGGCTTCCGCCAACAGCTCGTAGTACAGCTTCCCGCTGCACAAGACCAGCCGGGTGACGGCCGCCGCGTTGCCGTCGCTTGCCCAAGGGTCGTCGAACACCGGACGCCAAGTCCCCTCAGCGAGGTTCTCCAGGCGCGACGTGGCCTGCGGATGACGGAGAAGGCTCTTGGGCGTCATAACGATCAGAGGCCGCTGGCGGCTGCGCCGTGCCTGCCGGCGTAGCAGATGGAAGTACTGGGCCGGGGTGGTCGGGTTGGCGACGCGGATGTTGCCCTCGGCGCACAGCTGAAGGAACCGTTCCAGTCGGGCGCTCGAGTGCTCCGGTCCCTGCCCCTCGTAGCCGTGCGGCAGCAGGAGCGTAAGGCGCGTCGTCAGCCCCCACTTGGAAAGCCCGGCCGAAAGGAACTGATCTACGATGACCTGGCCGCCGTTGATGAAGTCACCGAACTGCGCCTCCCACAGCACCAGGGCCTCGGCTGCCTCGGCGCTGTAGCCGTACTCGAAGCCGAGACTCGCGAGCTCCGACAGCGGGCTGTTGTGGAGCTCGACTGGAGCGAGTGCGCCAGGCAGCCGCTGGATGGGGGCGTACCGCTGGCCGGTCTTGATGTCGTGGAGCACCAGATGGCGCTGGCTGAACGTGCCGCGCTCGGTGTCCTGCCCGGTGAGCCGGACCGGCACGCCTTCTACGACCAGCGATGCAAGCGCAAGCGCCTCTGCGTGGGCCCAGTCGATACCGCCTTCCGGCCCCACAGCCGACCGCCGCCGCTCCAGCTGCTTCTTGAGCTTTGGATTCACGGCAAAATTCGGCGGCCAGGTCAGCAGCTGCTCGTTGAGCGCCGTGAGTGTCTCCGGCGCCACCGCGGTCGCGACTTCGTGCCCGGGACCGGTCGGTTTCGGTGGCTCGGGAATCGACCCCTTGCCCAGGCTCGCCTTGAACCGTTGTTGCGCATCCACCAGCCGCTGGTACGCACCCTCCGCCTGCTGGTTCGCCTCATCCGCCGACACGACACCCTCGGCCGCCAGCTGTTCCGCGTAGCGCGTCCGCACAGGAGGAAGCTGCTTGATCCGCTCGTACATCACCGGCTGAGTGTAGGTCGGCTCGTCACTCTCGTTGTGCCCGTGGCGACGGTAGCCCACCAGGTCGATCAGCACGTCCCGGCGGAACTTTTCGCGATACGCCATGGCCAGGCGAATCGCAGCGAGGCACGCTTCGGCATCATCCGAGTTCACGTGAATGATCGGAGCGTCGAAGCCCTTGGCCAGGTCGCTGGCGTAGCGGGTTGAGCGGGCATCCTGCGTGTCCGTGGTGAAGCCAATCTGGTTGTTGGTGATGATGTGCAGGGTCCCGCCGACGCCGTAGCCGGGAAGCGCGCTAAGGTTGAGCGTTTCCGCGACGACCCCCTGGGCTGCGAAGGCCGCGTCGCCATGGATGAGGACCGGCAACGCGATGGTGGGGTCGTGATGAGCCGAGCGGCCTTTCCGAAGCGTTTGGGTCGCCCGGGCCCGACCGTCCACCACCGGAGAGACGAACTCGAGATGGCTCGGATTGGGAGACAGGGTGACGGCGATGGACTTCCCGTTCCGCAGCGGGAATGCGCCCTCGGCGCCGTGGTGATACTTCACGTCGCCGGTACCGCCCTCCGGGGTGAGTCGATTGCCTTCGACGAACCGGCCGCCTTCGAACTCCGCGAAAATCGTCTCGTAGGGCCGCCCGATGATGTGCGCGAGGACGTTGAGCCGCCCGCGATGCGCCATCCCGATGACGACCTCCCGCGCTCCGGTGCTCGCCGCCAGCTCCAGGGTCAGGTCGAGCATCGGAACCAGCAGATCTACCCCTTCGATCGAGAATCGTTTGTGGCCGAGGTACGCCTTGTGGAGGAATCGCTCCAAGGCCTCGACCTTGGTGAGCCGGCCGAGTAATCGCTTCTTCTCGTCGGGGGAGAGCGGGGTCCGGAGGGCGCCGGACTCGATCTTCTCGCGGAGCCAGACCCGTTCCTGGTGGCTGGAGATGTGCTCTACCTGGTAGGCCATCGTCCCGCAGTAGGTCTGCTGCAGGTACGGATAGGACTCTGCCAGGGTACGGCCCGGCACGTACACGCGGAGCACGCGCGACGGGATCGCCGCCATGATTTCCTGATTGAGCCCGAGCGGTGCCAGGTCGAGCGCCGGGTCGCCCAGCGGTTCGTTCCCCAGCGGATCGGTGTGCGCGGCGAGGTGGCCGTGGGTGCGAAAGGCCTTGACCAGCGCCATCCCCGCCGCGACGTGGTACAGCATCTCGGGGGCGACGGTGTCGGGTGTTTTCGGGAGCTGTGTCGCGGCAGGCGCGAGCTGATAGCTGACAGCCGCCAGTTGGAGGCTCTCAGCCACCGTCTCATAGAAGTGCTCTTCCCCCTGGATCAGGTGATCGAGCGTGGCGAGAAACGCACCCGACTCCGCTCCTTGAATCACGCGGTGGTCGTAGGTGCTGGTCGCGGTCATCACCTTGCTGACGCCGAGTTCCCGAAGCTTTTCCTCCGGCGCGGACGAGAACTCCACCGGATAGCCGATCGCCCCGACGGCGATGATGCTGCCCTGGCCCGCCATGAGTCGCGGGACCGACGCTACCGTCCCCAATCCACCAGGATTGGTCAGCTGTATCGTCGAACCGATGAAGTCATCGGGCATGAGCTGGTTCGCCCGCGCCTTCTCGACCAGTGCCTCATAGGCGGCGTGAAAGGCGCCGAAATCCATCGTGTCGGCGCGCTTGATAACCGGGACCACCAGGCCGCGACTTCCGTCCTTCCGCTGCACGTCCACCGCCAGCCCCAACCCGATCCCTTCCGGCTGCACTCGATAGGGTACGCCATCCTGAATGAGCAGGGTGTGGCCCATGACGGGATGCCGCTTCGCCGCCTGTACCAGGGCGAACGCGATCAAGTGGGTGAAGGAGAGCTTTTCCTTTCGACCGGCGGTCTGGAGGCGGCTGTTGAGTTCCTTGCGGCGGGCCTCGAGGGTAGCGACGGCGATGGTGCGAAGCGTAGTGGCGGTGGGGACCGAGAGGCTTTCGGTCATGTTCGCAACGAGACGCGCGGCGGGGCCCTTGATCTGAGAGGCGCTGGCCGGGAGGCGAGCGGGTTGCCGGCCTGGGTCCGGCTCGGTCGCCTGCTCCGGAGCCGTGGTTGTCCCGGCGGGAGCCGGCTCCGCAGCGGCTCGGCGACCCGGGTCTACGGCCCCGACCTCGAACGCCACTCGTGACGGGAAGTCGGTCCCTGCACGGCGTTGTGCGCCGTCTGCACCGTTCGGTTTTTCACCCACGACTCCGCTCTC
>Ga0070696_100003811_pt1 | contig 10073 bp, 11 predicted proteins | sample KBSK1253metaG_FD_65474 | JGI IMG/M metagenome (GOLD analysis project Ga0070696, IMG submission 65474) | Corn, switchgrass and miscanthus rhizosphere microbial communities from Kellogg Biological Station, Michigan, USA - KBS K1-25-3 metaG | ecosystem: Host-associated > Plants > Roots >... | reverse complement strand
TCCGATCGCGACGGCGTCCTGAACGTCTTCTCGGTCGACACCCTCGGGGGTGGCCGAAGGGAGACCTCGGCGTGGAGCGGCGCGTTCGATGGGGTCCCCCTGCCTGATGGAAAGGGCCTGCTCGTCGGTGGGTTTCACGACCTGAGCTGGAATCTGTACCGCTATCCGGTTGACCGCTCCGCCCAGCGGGATGGCTTCGTCGCGAGCCCGCCGGCACCGGCCGGTCAATGGACCTGGGCGGCCCGGCCGGATAGCGCACAGACCGTCGTAGCCCGGCGAGAGCCCTATCGCAAGCGGCTCACACTCGACATTGCCGCCGGCGACGCGGCGATTATACCCGGGTACGGGGGTGCGCAAGGCGTGTTCTTCGCCATGAGCGATCTCATGAGCGACAACCTCCTCTTTGGTTCAGTGTCCTCCTATCAAGGACGCCGGCTGGGGAGCATTCTCTCCAATCTCAGCGTCACCAGTGTCTACCTGAACCGCGCCCGCCGGGTGAATTGGGGTCTAGGGGCCTTCCGGGTCAAGTCGCGAAACTTTGAGGGCGACCGGGTGGTGGCGTATGATGAGACCGCCTACGGAGCCCTCGGAGTGCTGCGGTATCCGCTCACTCGATTCAGCCGAATCGAAAGTGAGGTAGTGCTCGAGCATTCCGACCGCACCGACTTCACCCTTCCGGTGGACGAGCCTCGACGCATCGGCTGGATCGCGTCCCACTATCTGAGTTTCGTTCGGGACAATTCCCTCTGGATCGATAGCGGGCCAATCGACGGCAGCCGGTTCAGTCTCACCGGTGGGGTATCGAGCGACTTTTCCAACAGTAGACTCGATAGCTACGTCTTCTCGGGGGACTGGCGTCGCTACCTCCGGCTCGGGCGCCGCACGACTTGGGCCCTTCGCGCCTATGGCTACTTCAGCGGCGGAGACCGCCCCCGCCGGACCAACATCGGCGGGACGCTGGGGCTCCGGGGCTACCCTGAGTTCGGCTATATCGTTGGCTCCAGGGCGTTCATGTTCAACCAGGAGATTCGATTCCCGCTGCTTACCCACCTCACGCTCGGCACCCCATTCGGCGATGTGGATTTTCCGGAGATTCAGGGCGCTCTCTTCACCGATGTCGGGAAGGCCACCTTCCTGACCTCTCCGGGGAGAGCCCTGATAGGGAGCTATGGGATTAGCTTCCGATTGGCATTGGGTCCCTTGTTGGTGCTGCGACTCGACACCGGACGCCGCTTCACCGACTCCCGGAACTTCGAGGGATACAGTCTGAGCGCCAGCCAGCGGCACCGGGGGTTTGTGCACTTCTTCTTTGGCTATAACTATTGATGTTGCAACGCGTTCTGGTTGACCGACGAGCCCTGCTCGTCTATGTTGCCCTCGCGGTCTGCGGCTGCCACGCCGCGCCGGGCGCGGTGGTGCCCGAGGGCGCCACACCGGTGAATCGGGAGCAAGTCAGCCAATGGGTAGCAAGCACGATCCCACCCGGCCCTCGTCTGCACCGCTTCAAATGGCTCTTTCAGGATGAGCAGTCCAGCGCGGGAGGCCGAGGCAGTGCCCGGATCGCTCCCCCCGACTCTCTGCGGTTTGATGTTGCGGGCCCATTCGGAACCGGCGCCTCGTCCGCCGTCGTCATCGGCAATGACCCGGTTTGGGTCCAGCCACCCGACGCCATCAAGAAACTGGTACCCAACTATCCCCTGATGTGGGCGATGTTCGGCGTGGCGCGCATGCCGGAAGATGGCGCAAAGCTTCGCGGGCTCGATCACGACGGGGTCACTGCCTGGCAATATGCCGGGCCCGCCGACACGATCGACTATGTGCGCAGCGCCGGTCCTGCGGGGCGCTTGGTGGCGGAGGTTCATCGCGCGGGCGAGCTCGTAGGCCGCGCCGAAACCACACTCGATTCCGCCGGCAGACCCGTGAAGTCGCGACTCACGGTACCCGGTGTGCCGGCCAAGCTCGATCTCACATTTCTCTCGACCGCTCAGGCCAACTTTGCGTCTGACATCTGGGTTCCTCGCAAGCCTTAGCGTCCTGCTTCTAAGCGGTTGCCTTTACGGCTTCGCCGGCGGTGGCTTGCCACCCTCTATCAAAACGGTGGCGGTCCTGCCCTTCGACAACCAGACGCCGGAGCCGACGCTCACCCAGGAGGTGTCCGTCGCCGTTCGCGAAGCGGTGCAGAGTCGCCTGGGCCTCCGCGAAGCGAGTGAGAATCAGGCGGATGCCGTAGTGCGCGGCACCATTTCGCGCTACGAGCCGGACCTCCCAGTGGCCTATCAGGGCAATAGTCAGAACAACCAGGTCACGGTGAGCCGGCGCCTGGTGCAGATCACCGTGTCGGTCGAAATTCTGGATCAGCGACGGGGGAAACCGCTATGGTCACGCAGCGGCCTGCTCCTCGAAGGCGACTACAGCCCCGGACAGGAGCGGGACGGCCGCCAGAAGGCACTGGACAAGCTGGTGACCAACATCGTCGAAGGCGCCCAATCGCAATGGTGAGCCTGAGCCCGTCCAGCCGGCGAGGCGGGAGTACGTTCGGGTGTCTCTTTTCTCTACTGCTCTTCGTCGCGGCGGTGTACTATGGCGTGCACATCGGGCAGGTCTATCTCCACTACTACGAGTTGCTCGACGCGATGAAATTCCAGGCGAGCCTCGCGCAGAGCGTGCCGGATCCCACTATCCAGCAGCGTCTGAGTGCTACCGCCGACTCGTTGCTGGGACAGAGGCCTCGATTCACCATAGACCGGCGTACCCACCGCAACCGGATTCTCATCCAGACCGAGTACACGGAACGTGTCGACCTCCCATTCTTCAAGCACACCTTCGTTCTGCGTCCTCGGGCCGAGGCCCCCATCTAGGCTTCCGCTCTTCCTTATTCTCCCGCTCCTGGGCGCCGCCGGCGGTGGGGATATCGCACGTGTGCTCCTGGCACTCTCGGCCATGCTCGTGGCGGCCAAGCTGCTGGGTGAGCTCGCGGAACGAGTGGGACAGCCTGCCGTCTTAGGCGAGCTGATAGCGGGCGTGCTGTTGGGAGGCAGCGTGCTCGGGGTCGTACCGACCGAGGGAGTGCCAGGCGAGCTGATTCACCTGCTCGCCGAACTGGGTCTGCTGCTGCTGCTCTTCGAGATCGGGCTGGAGGTCGATTTGCGCGGTCTGTTTCGCGTCGGCCCAGCCTCTCTCGCCGTAGCCGTCGTTGGAGTCGTGGTTCCCTTTACCCTCGGCTACCTCTTCTGGGCCCACGTGGTCCCCGCGCCGGCCACCACCGTCGATCGGGGAGTGGTGGCCATCCTCATTGGAGCCACCCTCACCGCGACTTCCGTGGGGATCACGGCCCGGGTGCTGTCGGACCTCGGCTCGTTGAACACGCTGGAAGCGAGGATCATCGTCGGGGCGGCGGTGATCGACGATGTCCTCGGACTGGTGATTCTCACGGTCGTTTCGGGCATCGCCACGGGAACTGGCATAAGCGTATCGGGAGTGGTCTGGACTCTCGCGGTCGCCGTCGGGTTCCTGGTCGCAGCCGTTCTTATCGGACGGTTCATCATGCCCCGGCTGTTCGATCTGGTCGTTCGAATGCAGGTGCGTTTTGTCCTGCTGGTTTTCTCCGTCGCGTTCGCGTTGGCTCTCTCCGCGCTCGCTGCGGCGGCGGGTTCCGCTCTCATCATCGGCGCCTTCGCGGCCGGCATCATCCTATCGGGCACCAATCAGTTCGACACCATTGAGCAGGAAGTGAGGCCGGTGGCCTCGGTCTTTACCCCCATCTTCTTCGTGAGCGTTGGCGCTTCGCTGAATCTCGCACTGCTGAATCCCGCCACTCCCGAGTCCAGGAAGATTCTGGCCCTCGCAGGAGGGATCACTCTGCTCGCCATTCTGGGCAAGGTGGTAGCGGGCTGGGCCGCTCCCTGGCTCAATTTCCGGCGGCTGGTGGTCGGCGTCGGCATGGTGCCCCGCGGTGAAGTCGGATTGATCTTTGCCGACATGGGTCGACGTTCCGGCCTTCTCACCTCGGAGCTCTTCGGCGCGGTGCTGATCATGATCATGGCCACGACCTTCGTCACCCCGCCGGTGCTGAAGAGTCTGATAGGGCCGGCTCGCTCGCCATGACGACGTCCGCGGGAAAATTCCGGAGCCTGTCTCAGGCCATCACCTGGCGGGCCGCCCAGGGCGGTCCGGTAGTTTTCACCAATGGGGTCTTCGACCTGCTGCATGCCGGCCACGTCGAGCTGCTGGAGGCGGCACGGGCGGAGGGTCAGGCGCTTATCGTCGGGCTCAACACCGATGCCTCGGTCCGCCGGCTGGGAAAGGGACCGGATCGCCCGATCTCACCGGAGAACGCCCGGGCCAGACTGCTCGCCGGGCTCGCGGCGGTGGACTGCGTGGTGCTCTTCGAGGAAGAGACCCCTCTCCAGCTCATTCAGGCACTCACCCCCGATGTCCTGGTGAAGGGCGCCGACTACTCGCGGGATCGTATCGTCGGCGCGGATTGGATCGAGTCCCACGGAGGCCGGGTTGTACGGGTCCCGCTCGTCGCCGGCTTCTCCACTACCGCACTCCTGGAGCGATTCCGTGCCTCGTCCTGATAGCCGAACCAACGCCGCCTTGCGCCCCGTCGTCCTGGAGCGCCGCGCTAACCCCTACGCCGAGGGGTCCTGCCTCATTCGCATGGGAGGCACGCTGGTCCACTGCACCGCCAGCGTCGAGTCCGGTGTGCCCGGCTTCAAGAAGGGAACCGGCGAGGGGTGGGTCACGGCGGAATATGCCATGCTGCCGCGAGCGACCCTGGAACGGACTTCCCGGGAGCGCAATGGGCCAGGTGGGCGGACTCAGGAGATCCAGCGGCTCATCGGTCGCTCGCTTCGCGCCGCCATGGCCACGATGGCCTTCGGGGAGCACACCATCCGCATCGACTGCGACGTGCTCCAGGCCGACGGGGGCACCCGGACCGCCAGCATCACCGGCGGGTGTGTCGCGCTCGCCGACGCCTGCGCCTGGCTGTCCGAGCGGACTGGCCTTCCTTCACCCTTTGGCCAGCTGGTGGCGGCCGTCTCGGTCGGCGTGGTCGAAGGCGAGGAGCGGGTCGATCTGGCCTACCTCGAAGATCGCGATGCCCAGGTGGACGCGAACATCGTCATGCTGGATCCGGCCAGGTTTGTGGAAGTGCAGGGGACTGGGGAGCACGCCAGCTTTTCCCGGGGCCAGTTCGAGACCTTGCTCGACCTCGCCGAGCGCGGCATCGCCCAGCTGTTCCAAGAGCAGCGCAAGGTCTTGGGCTGGTGAAGCTGCTGGCCGCCACTCGAAGCGCCGGAAAACAGCGAGAGATCCGGCGCATCCTCCAAGCATCCGGCATCGAGGTGGTCTTCCCGGACGACATCGGTATCCTGCCCAGCTCCGCGGAAGACGCCCTCGAGGTGGGGGAGAGCTTTGAGGCCAATGCCCGGCGCAAGGCAGAGTATTTCGCCAAGCGGACCGGCATGCCTACCGTGGCGGATGATTCCGGCCTGGAGGTGTTTTCGCTCGGGGGAGCGCCGGGGGTACGATCCCGGCGCTGGGCTGGCGCGGCAGGCACGCCTGTCGAGGTAGATGCTGCGAATAACGCCGAGCTGCTGCGGCGGCTGGCCGGTGCCCCTGAAACCCGGCGTCGTGCCCGGTACCGCTGCGTCCTGGTGTACCTGCCCGATATGGATGCCATTCCCGAAATCTTCGTCGGTTCGTGCAATGGCCTGATCCTGGAGCAGCCCCGCGGTGCCGGCGGATTCGGCTACGATCCCCTGTTCCTGAGCGACGAGCTGAAGAAGAGCTTTGGTGAGGCCACCGATCAGGAGAAGGACAGGGTGAGCCACCGCGGACGGGCCTTCCGAGCCTTGATCGACGCTCTGCTGGGCACGACTGAATCGGAAGGCCTTGGGCCACTACCACCTTGACTCGGCCCGCGATTGGAAGGATGGTTCACCGCCCACGGGTTGGTTCTCCAGCGGGCGGTGACGGGGCGTAGCGCAGTCCGGTAGCGCGCCTGCTTTGGGAGCAGGAGGTCCCGGGTTCGAATCCCGGCGCCCCGATTTTCTAACATATCCGCCGCATCCAGCTCCAGCCCAGCTAGTTCGGCTTCCAAAGCGTGGCGTGACCCGACCCACTGAGCGTCGTGCTCTCACCCACAACCTGGTGCAATCGGTTGATGGCGAACGCCTGAGCGACGCTTCCGCCCAACGTACCCAGATCCTTCTTCGTGCCCTGCACCCAGATGAAAGCTCGGCTTCCGCTCGTCCCCACCACCTCTCCGGCCGGGTTGAGGCCAAAGGCCGCGCTGGTGGTAGCCCCAGGAAGCGTCCCCATATCCGTCATCACGCCGTTCTTCCGGAGAAATGCGTGCACGACCCCACCCACCTTCGTGCTCGCTCCCACTATCCGGCCGTCGCGGTTGATGCCAAAAGCCTGACTCTTGTTGCCGCCCAGCGTTCCCAGGTCGGTCATCTTGCCGTTAGACCAGAGAAACGCGTGGATGCGTCCTCCCGCTGTCTTGCTCTCACCCACGATGTCGCCCAAGGGGCTGATGCCGTGGGCCCAACTGTATCCTCCGCCAAGCGTCCCCAAATCCTTCATCACACCGTTTTGCCAGAGAAAGGCATGAAAATGCCCCTGGACCGTGGTACTGTAACCCACCACCTGGCCCGACGCGTTGATGGCGTCCGCCTCGCTGAACGTGCCGCCGAGCGTGCCCAGATCCTTCATGACCCCCTTGGTCCACAGGAAGGCATGGGTGTTGCCCTGCGACCCTGCAGTCGCCGCGCCTCCCACGACTCTCCCCACTGAGTCGATGCCAAAGGCGCGGCTGAAATTCCCGCCCAGGGTCCCCAGATCGGTCATGACACCCTTGGACCAGAGAAACGCGTGGCCTTCTCCGGCTGCTGTTACGCTGTACCCCACCACTTGGCCTGTCGAGTTGATTGCAAACGCGGTGCTGTTGTTTCCGCCGAGCGTCCCCAGGTCGACCGCCGTGTACGTGGCCACGGCCGCCAGTGCCGGCGTTGTACCACCCAAGGGCTCGGTGGGAGTCTCCTCCGAGCCGCACGCCGCGACGCCAAGCGCCGTCGCCACCGAAAGCATCACCAATCGCCAAGAGATGCTGCCGGACATGTCAGCCTCCTTCAGGGTTCGAAAGCTGGTGCCTCGCGAACGGCTGAAGGGTGGCGGTCAGCAATCAAGCGGGTATCAAGCCGACTCTTGAGGCGAGACTGTCGGGAATCTCGGGGGTCAGCGCGTGGATCGGCCGATGCACCGCCGCACCAGGGCGAGCAATGCGTCAGAAGAGAAGGGCTTCGGAAGGAAGCGATCTCGCAGGACGTCGGGGGACAACTCGGACAGAGCCGAGTCGTAGGCCGACATGTACGCGACCGGCACGGAAGGCAGCAGCTCGGCCACCGCTCGACCCAGCTGCAGGCCATCGAGATGAGGCATCCTGAGATCGGTCAGGACCAGGTCCGGCGCGACCATGCCGCTGGCGAGGATCTGCTTGGCCGCGAGCCCGTGGGTGGCCACTTGTACCTCGTAGCCGTTCTCTCTCAGAATTCGGGCGACCAGCGGCAGCATCAGGGGCTCGTCGTCGACCACCAAGACGAGGAGGCTGCGCTCCGGCTTGGTCGCGTGAGCCATGGGAGTGGGGTGAATGGTCTGGGGTATGGAGACGGGGGATGCCGGAGAAGCTACCTCTGGAGGACTAACCCGCAAGAGCTTCGGACTCCCCAAGCCCTCCCGGCCACTCTAATTTCTGGGCACTTCGCTGCGCCCGTAGCTCAGGTGGATAGAGCAACAGCCTTCTAAGCTGTGGGTCCCAGGTTCGAATCCTGGCGGGCGCACTCTATGGACCCTTCCTACCCGACTGTAGATTCGGCCCATGCCCCCTGACCAGGAACCCCGCGCTCCCTCCGAGAAATCACGGGGGGTGACCCTCGCTCTGGCAATCCTACTCGGACCGTTCGGCGGACATCGGTTCTACGTGGGCAAGACCGGCACGGGGGTGCTCATGCTGGCCACCCTTGGTGGGCTGGGAATCTGGTATGTCTATGACCTGATCCTGGTGGGCAGCGGCTCCTTCCGGGACGCGGATGGACGTCTGGTGAGCCGCTGGGACCCAGAGCACCCGGAGCTGCACACTGTGGTACCGCACGAGGTTCTTGAGGAGCTCGAGGCGCTCCGGGCCGAGGTCTCCGAGCTTGCCGAGCGAGTCGACTTTGCTGAGCGATTGCTGGCCCAGCCGCGGGGTCAGGGCTCCGGGGTCCGCTCCGAGTGACCCGCTCGCCCGCTCGGTCCTCAGCAGAGGCGGCTGGTCGCCGCCTCCGCGTTCCTGCGAACTAGCGTGAGGCCTCCTCTTCTTCCTCGTCAGACTCGGCCTCTTCCGCTTCGAGATTGATGACCGTCTCGGCCAGAGCGGTCAGCTTCTGGTCGGTGGTCTCTTCTTCGTCGAGGGTCTGGCCCAGCAGTTCGTGGACCTGATCGTATCCCAGCATCTCGGCGTAGGTGCAAATGCAGCCATAGCTGGCAATCTCGTAGTGCTCCACCTTCTGGGCCGCGGCGATCAGAGCGGCGTCCAGGACCGCCTCCTCGGCTTCCTGCTCCATGGTTTTCTTGCCCTCTTCCAGCAGGCCGGCCATGCCCTCGCATTTCCGACCCTTGGCTGGCACCCCAAGCAGCTTGAAGGCCTGTTCCAGCCGATCGACCTGACTCTCGGTTTGCACCCGGTGCTCCTCGAATGCCCGTTTGAGGTCCGGGTTTGAGGCAGCCTTGACCATCTTCGGAAGCGCCTTCAGGATCTGACCCTCGGCATTGTAGATGTCCTGCATCTCGTGGACGAGCAGGTCGTCCAGGGAGGAAAGCTTCGGCATTTGCGGCTCCTCTTCAATTATCGGTGCGGCGGATCGAGACCTGTCGAATGGGCGGGCACATTCCCGACCGCGATGGGCTCTGGCGAGTAATGCGGAACCTACCGACCGCGCTTGGCTGTCGAGGTGTCGTGGGTCACTCGCTCCCGACGATGCTGCGAGGAAAATTGCCGTCATGGAGTCGCTCCCCATCGGGTGTATCTACGGAGTTCCGGCGACTCTGTGATCCGGTGAGGTCGGTCAAAGGCCGGGGCGGTGAGTGACGCCTTGGCGACGAACGAGTGGTGCCGCCGGCGAACCGGTCGAGCGATGCCGATTGGCCAACTGGAGGTACGACGAAGGGCGACCGCGTGGGCTTGCGAGGCCGGAACCCGACTGTTAAAATTGCGTCCCTCGAAACTGACCGAACCCTTACCCAAGACCGCTGCGCCGCAGCAGTGTAACTAGGCGCGGTGGTTGAGTTTTGAGGCTGGATTCAGGATATTTTCGGTTGGGTGGAGCAGGGGCCCACGGGGAGCGGGTCTGGGGTGGCGGCGGGGCGGCGAAGACCAGGTTCAGATCTCCGTCAGTCCTCCCGTTGACATCGGCAAGTGGCAGATCTGGTCGGGGCTCCTGAGCTCCGGCGGCAACTGGCGATGTTGCAGTGGCGAGCGATCTTCCGCTTGACCCAGGGCTCCACGGTGGCTAGTTTAAAGGGCTGCCGACGAAAACATTTTCGGTCGGCCCTGCTCTTTGACAAGTGATGTGAGCGAATAGTGATGGAGTGCGGACCCTCTGATCTGGATTGGGCACAGAGCCTGTCCAGTTAGGGTTTAACTCTGATCAACGTGATTCGGACGACAGAACCAGGTCGTTCGACCGAGCTGTTCGAATTTTCCAATCATTGGAGAGTTTGATCCTGGCTCAGGACGAACGCTGGCGGCGTGCCTAACACATGCAAGTCGAACGGGACCGGGGGCAACTCCGGTTCAGTGGCGGACGGGTGCGTAACACGTGAGGAACATGACTTTCGGTGGGGGATAGCCGGCCCAACGGCCGGGTAATACCGCGTACGACCATTCGGGGACATCCCCGAGTGGGGAAAGCAGCAATGCGCCGAAAGAGTGCCTCGCGGCCTATCAGCTAGTTGGTGGGGTAACGGCTCACCAAGGCGACGACGGGTAGCTGGTCTGAGAGGATGGCCAGCCACATTGGGACTGA
>Ga0070696_100003809_pt1 | contig 10077 bp, 10 predicted proteins | sample KBSK1253metaG_FD_65474 | JGI IMG/M metagenome (GOLD analysis project Ga0070696, IMG submission 65474) | Corn, switchgrass and miscanthus rhizosphere microbial communities from Kellogg Biological Station, Michigan, USA - KBS K1-25-3 metaG | ecosystem: Host-associated > Plants > Roots >... | reverse complement strand
TCATGAGTTCATCGGCTATTCATGTTGGTAAGTTACCTTACCGTTGAGGGGAAGGCCGCAAGACAGAGACAAAGAGTCACGTCCTCGCGCAACCGACAGCACCCATTCCGTCGGTCCAAGCGGCCGAGGGATGCTCACGAAAGGAGCCACGCCATGAACACTGTCGCCTTGATGGATGCCATATTGCATGAGGAAATCTTGATCTTCTGCATGATTGGAGTCTTGGGAATGGCCATGTGGAGGGGTTGAGAAGATGATGCCTCAAGGAGTGTTGAGCTGCTTCGCTCTGGCATGACAAAAAGCCGACGTGGGGTGGAAGGATGAAACAGCACGGGAAAGGACATGCCAGTCAATTCCTTCCGGCGAGTAAGGGGTTCTACACGAGATCCTGCGCTCGTGGTGCGGGCTTGCTTGTGAACGGCCAAATAAGCTGTAGGTTCACAGAAACTGGGTAGACGAAACGAGTCGTAACAGCACGTCGAGTGAAATCGAACAGGAGGGCGGAATGAAGCGAGGAGAGGTACGAGGGAACTTGTGGTCGATTGTACTGGCAGGCGGCGACGGGGTGAGGACCAAGGAATTCACCCGGCATGGGCTCCGCTCTGAGATACCGGGGCCATACTGCGCCTTCGTCGGCTCTCGCTCACTGTTCCAGCACACGCTCGACCGCGCGGCCAGACTGACCCCCTGGGATCGGGTGGTCGTGGTAGCGGCCCGACATCATCAACAGAAAGTCTGGCCTCAGCTCGATGGTCGGCCGGTCGGTAGAGTCCTGTTGCCGCCAAAGAATGTGGACACAGCGGCCGGCATTTTTCTGCCCCTCACGTATATCTTGGCGCGTGATCCACAGGCGACCGTGGTGATGTATCCATCGGATTATTTCCTCTCCGAGGAAGGCCCGGTTCTATCGGCTATGGATCATGCGGTGCGGGGTAGGAGCAGGCTGGAAGGTCGGTGGTCGATCAAGCCGGGACAATTTTTGGCTCGGACCGGGAAGGCTGCCATCCAAGCAATGGAGACGTGCTTTGAACACCCAGAAGAGGCCTCTGCTCACGAAACCAGGTCCACAGGCAGCCTGTGGAATACGATGGTCCTTGCCGCCACAGGAGAAGAACTCTGGGGCTTGGGATGGCAGTGCTTTCCGGAAATGATGTCACACTTCGAACGGCTAAAAGAGGTGATCGATACCGCTGAAGAACCGATGGTCCTCGGCGCGATCTATGAAGCCATGCTGCGTCGGAACATCTCCTCGCCCCTCCTTCACTTTACGACGGAGCGGCTCCCGGGGCGGATCGTGGATACGCTGGACAAGACCGGCAAGCCGATGACCTGTGCGGAAGAACCACTCCCTTTCCTGTATCAGGGGTGAAGGACCAAAGACGATTTTCCTCCCAGCTATCTGCCTGCTCACCAGCTGATCATGGTGATTGCTCTACAGCGATAAAAGTCAAGGGCACAAGCGATGGCAATCCCGAAGATTCAACGCATAGAGAGGCAGGACCGGCATTTCATCATGCCGAGCGGTCAAAAAAGACTCCCGACCCCTTTGTTTCTTGGAGTCGTCCCGACGCCTTGGCCGACTAGCGTTCCCCCTGCATCCGTTTTTCCTCCCTGAACTGTGCGTTGGCTCTCCTCTACTCGTAAGAGAGCGATCTTCATCGTTGACATCGATGCGGTTTTCTGTGGACCGGTGCTCCAGTGCCCTGTGCTTCGAAATCATCAAAACAATTGAAGTTTTTGGTTCTAGGAGTATGGTGATGACTAGGTTGTTCGATGATGAAAAAGCCTTGCAGTACAAATAGTTCGCTGACAGCAGTGCACGTGGATGGAGAGACGGTATGAGCCGAAAGTCTCAAGGGGCTGTCGCCCTAACAGGATACTCTCCTATTCCTCCGCAACCGAATTTCCAGGACCTTTTTGAATCGGCACCTGACGCGTACCTCGTTTTGACACCCCAATTGGTTATTGCGGCCGTGAGCGATGGCTATTTACTGGCCACCATGACAAAGCGAGACCGGATTATCGGCCGACATCTTTTCGATGTCTTCCCGGACAATCCCGATGATTCAACGGCAAACGGAATGTCCAATTTGAGTGCCTCTCTCGCAAGGGTAATGAAGCAGCAGACAGCAGATGTGATGGCAGTCCAACAGTATGACATTCGACGCCCTGACTCCGAGGGAGGTGGATTTGAGGTGCGGTTTTGGAGTCCCGTCAATACGCCGGTCTTCGGGGTCAACGGGGAAGTCACCTATATCATTCATCGGGTCGAGGACGTCACGGAGTTCGTCCGCCTCAAGCAAACAGGGAATGAGCAGCAGCGAATCACAGAAGAACTCCGTACACGTACAGGCGAAATGGAGGAGGAGATATTCCGCAGGGCTCAACACATCCAGGAGGTGAATGGTCGGCTCCAAACTGAACTGGATACCCGCAAACAGGCAGAACAGGACGTGGAGCATTTCTTTTCACTTTCGCTGGACATGTTGTGCATTGCCAAGTCAGACGGCTTTTTCAAACGCGTCAGCCCTGCGTTCACCAGGACACTGGGCTGGAGTGCCGACGAGATGCTGACGAGGCCGTTTCTCGACTTCGTGCATCCCGACGACCGCGCGGCCACGCTCCGCGAGGTCGAGAGACAGGTCGCCCGCGGCGAACAGGTGCTGGAGTTCGACAATCGCTATCAGCACAAGGATGGCTCGTGGCGCGTGTTGTCGTGGAAATCCGCGCCTCAGCCGGACGGGCTGATGTACGCCATCGCGCGCGACATCACAAAGAGCAGAGGGGCAGAGGCGATGCTCCATGAAAGCGAGGAGCGCTTCCGCAACTTGGCGAATAACATTTCCCAGTTGGCCTGGATGGCCGACGACCAGGGCTGGATCTTCTGGTACAACCAGCGATGGTTCGATTACTCCGGCACGACTTTGGAAGAGATGCAAGGCTGGGACTGGCAAAAGGTGCACCATCCAGATCACGTAAACCGGGTCGTGGACAAGATCAGCCATTGTTTCCAGACGGGTCAGGTCTGGGAAGACACCTTCCCACTTCGCGGCAGGGACGGGCAATACCGCTGGTTCCTCTCGCGGGCCATTCCTATCCGCAATGGGGAGGGGAAGGTCATCCGCTGGTTCGGCACGAACACCGACGTCACCGAGCAGCGTAAGACCGAGGAGGCGTTGCGCCGGGCGCATGACGAACTGGAAATGCGTGTGCAGGAGCGAACGGCGGAAATTCTCAAGAAGACCCGCGATCTCGAGACGCTCCTCTACGTCACGTCCCATGACTTACGAGAGCCGCTCCGTTCCATCGAGAACTTCTCGCGCATGGTGCAGGACCGCTATGCCGAGCGACTCGATGAGAAAGGCCAGGATTTTCTCCGGCGTGTCGTCCGTGGAGCTCAGAGAATGGACCAACTGATGACGGATATTCTGGCGCTTTCGCGCGCGCAACGGATGGATCTCCCGGCCGAGGAGGTCGAGGGCGAGAGAATCGTAGAGGAGGCGTTACTACGGCTGAGTGACAAGATCAAGGAAAGCGGCGCGACAGTGCGGGTGACGAAGAATCTTCCCCGGTTTCGGGCCAACAGCACCTGGGCGACCCAAGGGGTGTACAACCTCCTGACCAATGCGCTGAAGTTCGTGCGCCCCAATGAGGTCCCCGACATCGAGATTGCACCCTATCAACCAAGTGGATCGGCTGGTGCGGAAGTCGGGCTCATCGTCCGAGACCGTGGGCCGGGAGTGGCGGCGGAGCATGCGGAGCGGATATTTCAGCTCTTCCAGCGGGCGGTGGGACGCGAGATCGAGGGCACAGGCGCCGGGCTGGCCATCGTACGACAGGTGGCCGAACGGCACGGCGGACGGGCTTGGGTGCAGCCTCGGGAGGGCGGCGGCGCTGAGTTCATTCTTACATTCGGAGCGACCAATCGGCAGGAAGGCAGTGACGTCCATGACGAGTCAGCCAGTTGAGATCTTGCTCGTAGAAGACAATGAAGACGATGTGGTCATCATCCAAGAAGCGTTCGCCGAATCTCGACTGATCAACGTCATTCACGCTGTACGCGATGGAGAAGAAGCTCTGGCCTATCTGCGACGAGAAGGATGCTACAAAGCTGTGCGTCAACCTGGTCTCATTCTGTTGGACATCAACATGCCGAAGAAGAACGGTTTTGAGGTGATGCAGGCGATGAAAGCGGATCCGCGATTGCGGACTCTTCCCGTCATCATGCTAACCATGAGCGATCGTGACGAAGACGTCGTCCGGTCGTATGCTAATGGTGCCTGCTCCTACATCCGGAAGCCAGTCGATTTGGACCAGTTTCACACGGTCATCAAACAGTTTGAGCATTACTGGACAAGCCTTTCGCGAGTGCCACTAGTCAGGGGGTAACCGCCATGCATGCGCTACTGATCGAGGACAATGAGTCCGATGCCTGCCTCATCAGGGAAACGTTGACGGAACAGACAAGGGCGGCCATCGAGCTGGAGTGGGTCGATCGGCTGGGGAGCGGGTTGAAGCGGTTGGCCGAAGACAAGATCGACGTGGTGTTGCTGGACCTCTCGTTACCGGACAGTTATGGGCTGGGGACACTCGACAAGATCCAAGCACAGTCAGCGGACGTGCCAATCATCGTGCTGACGGGCCTTGATGATGAAGAGATGGCAATCCAGGCGGTACGGAAGGGCGCGCAGGATTATCTGATCAAAGGGCGATCGGATGGCTATGGGCTCGTGCGGGCCATTCAGTATGCGATCGAACGCAAGCAGTCCGAGAAGGCCGTGCGGGAAAGTGAGACCCGTCTGCGCGCCATCATTGATACTGCGCCTGACGCACTGATTGGAATAAATGCCCAGGGAATAATCATCGACTGGAATCCCCGTGCGGAGGTCATCTTCGGGTGGGCTCGCGGCGAAGCGCTCGGCAAGAAACTCGCCGACCTGATCATCCCGCCGCGATATCGTCAGGAGCACGAACGTGGCCTGCAACAGTTCTTACGCACAGGGAAAGGACAGGTACTCAACCGATCCATCGAAGTGGCAGGCTTGCGCCGTGACGGGACTGAGTTTCCCGTGGAACTCTCGATTAGTCCGTCAAAGTGCGGTGAGACATATGTGTTCAACGCCTTTCTCTCCGACATCACCGAGCGCAAGCGCGCAGAGGAAGTGCGTGTCCGGTTGGCCTCCATTGTGGAGTCCTCGGAAGATGCGATCATCAGTACGACGCTGGATGGGACCGTGACGAGCTGGAATAAGGGGGCTGAGCGCACGTTCGGCTACACCGCCGAGGAGGTCATCGGCAACCCGATCGGGCTCCTCATCCCCCAGGATCGTCTCGAAGAGGAAGCTCAGATTCTAGAGCGGGTCAAACAGGGAAATCATGTGACCCACTTTGAAACGGTGCGGCGGAGGAAAGACGGGAAGGAACTCAATATTGCCTTGACCCTCTCTCCGATCGAGGACGGAGCGGGAAAGCTCAACGGGTTCTCCCAGATTGCCCGCGATATCACGGAGCAGAAGGGTCTTGAGGCACAGTTGCGTCAATCCCAGAAGATGGAGGGCGTCGGGCAGTTGGCCGGCGGGATCGCGCATGACTTCAACAACCTGCTGACCGTCATCAATAGTTACAGCGACATGCTGTTGGGAGAGGTCGGGCTCGACGACCCCTTCGCGCGGAAGGGGCTCGAGCAGATCAAGGAAGCCGGATATCGGGCCTCGTCGCTGACCCGTCAGCTGCTCATGTTCAGCCGCCAGCAGGTCCTAGAACCCAAAGTGTTGGACCTGAACGAGGTCGTGTCGAATACGGCGAAGCTGCTGCGGCGCCTGATCGGCGAGGACATCACCCAGGTCCTCTGCCTGCACCCGGCGCTGGGCCGGGTGAAAATCGATCCCGGGCAGCTGGAACAGGTCATCATGAATTTGGTCGTGAACGCACGAGACGCGATGCCCGGCGGCGGACAGATGACCCTCGAAACGGACAACATCGAACTGGACAACGCCTATACCCGTACACACGCATCGGTCGAGCCGGGCCCCTACGTGATGCTGGCGGTGAGCGATACCGGGTGCGGAATGGATGCGGCCACGCAAGCGCGTATCTTCGAACCATTCTTCACCACGAAAGGAGTGGGCAAGGGGACCGGCCTGGGCTTGGCCACGACCTACGGGATTGTGAAGCAGAGCGGCGGGAACATCTGGGTCTATAGCGAGGTGGGCAAGGGCACGACCTTGAAGATTTACCTTCCTCGAGTCGGGCAGACATCCGAGCTGCCTGAATCGGGAGCGGCCCCGGCTGAATTACTCTGCGGCTCGGAAACCGTGCTGCTTGTGGAAGATGAGGACATGGTTCGGGCGCTGGCGCAGGCCATTCTTGAACGCTGCGGGTACCACGTGCTGACGGCACGGAACGTCCCGGATGCCCTGCGTCTCGCCCAAGAACGCCAAGAACCAATCCACCTGCTGCTGACCGATACCATCATGCCAGTGATGAACGGGCCAGAGTTGGCGAAACAGGTCCGGTCCCTTCGACCGGAGACGAAGGTGCTGTTTATGTCCGGCTATACGGACAAGGTGATTGGCTATACCGCTGTCCTGGAGCCAGGGACCGCCTTTCTCCAAAAGCCGTTCACTCCACAGACGTTGACGCAGAAGGTGTATGAGGTGCTGAACGTCCCGGAGCCACAGAGCACAGCAAGAGCTGCATAGGAAAGAAATATTATCCGGCGGGGATAGAGATGGCCAAGATTCTTGCAGCGGACGATGAGGAGAAGAGCCGTGACCTGCTCTACACAACCTAGAAACGCAAACTCGGGAGGCTGCTGCAATGATGAGTGAGCCGGTTGAGCTTCTCTTGGTAGAGGACAACGAAGACGATATTGTCCTGATCGATGAAGCGTTCGCCGAGGCGAAGTTGATGAACGTGATCTTTAAGGTTCGGGACGGCGATGAAGCCTTGGCCTACTTACGGCACGAAGGACTCTATAGACACAGCCGGAGACCAGGACTCGTCCTGTTGGACATCAATATGCCGAAGATGAACGGCTTTGAAGTCCTACAAGCCATGAAGGCGGATCCCATTCTCCAATCGCTGCCCGTGGTGATGCTTACTACAAGCGAACGAGAAGATGATATCGTCCGGTCCTATACCGACGGCGCCTGCTCGTACATTCGGAAGCCGATGACCTTGAAGCTGTTTGCACAAGCCGTGAAGGATTTTGAGCTCTATTGGACCATGGTCTCACGGGTTCCTCCGACGAGCAGATGACCGGCCCCAAGCGGTTCTTGTACGACTTGTACGAATCCCCATGGGAGCCGACGGAGGACGAATGGACTGGAATACAACAAAGGGGGCGTGGCGATGAAGGAATATAAGATTCTGGTAGTCGACGATGAGGATAGTATCCGTACGTTGGTCCAGACCATGCTCAACCGAGAGGGGCGTCAGGTGGTGCTGGCGGTCCGGGGAAAGGATGCCATCACGGCGTTTCAAAAGGAACGCCCCAATCTGACGATTCTGGATATCGACATGCCGGACATCGACGGGATCACAGTCTTGAGGCAAATCCGAACCATCGACCCCGAGGCGAAAGTCATCGTATTTACAGGGGGAGAGAGCACAACAGTGGAGAGCCAAGCGAAGGCACTGGGGGTCACCGAGTTCCTCCGGAAAGGGCTCGCATTGCCTTCGCTTGCCGAGCTCCAGTCCCTCGGTTCGCCGCCCGGAGTCCTCGCAGCAACGCCCTCGTCTACGGAACCGTAGCTACCTCTCAAGGTTTAGCCCGGCTCTGATCATTCCGGTCAGTTAAAGGTGCGCCATGCTTCGGATTCTCGTGATCGATGATGAACCGCTGATCCGTTCGACGGTCGTCACGATACTGACCCGAGAAGGCTTCAGCGTAGAGGAAGCCTCGGATGGTGCGGCAGGCATCGCCATGATCCGGACGAACCAGCCGGACTTGGTCATCACCGACGTTTTCATGCCGAACAGGGATGGGATCGAGGTCGTCATGGAGTTGAAGCGTTCGTACCCTCACACCAAAATCATCGCCATGACTGGAGGAGGGCAAATGCGCATGATGGAGATCGGATCTGCGGCAAACATTCTCGGTGCAGACCACATCCTTCATAAACCGTTTGACAGGCAATCTCTTCTGGCAGCGATGAACGCCGCGCTCGGAACCCCTTCCCAGTCGAAGAGGTAAGACAGAATCTGATACCCCTGTTCTTTCCCACTTGTGTCCGACCATCCCGTCGTGCCCTTCTTTCGTTCTTAATCAGCGGGCCATAGGATCAATCGCGCTGCATGCCATCGGCTTTTTGTTGTGGCCCCGGCAGCAACCGAGCGGCTATCACCTGCGTGGCGCAATGGAACCTCGTTCGGTCTCAATGACCTTGAGGCGATTCTCACTGTCGCGCGTGAGGCCAAGGAGTGGATCTCCGCTCATGTCTTGAAACGCTGAGCCGCTCCACTGGGAAGCCTCCGGCGATCCGGCGCTTCCCTTCGATCCACCTACTCTACTACCTTCCTTTGCGAGATGACAAAAATCCAGCAGAGCTTGGTCTAGTTTTTTGGAGGAGGGGAAGGTATTGGTGTCGTTCATGCGCCCAGCCAGGAACAACTTCCGTCGACGGTGTGATAGCATCCTTCCCTATTGCCGATGTACTGTGGTGGTATTGCGTCGGACGAGGAAGAGGTGAACCGTGTTGGTACACATCATCGCCGACTATGGAACGGGGGACCTGGCCTTTGCCGAAGTGGTGCAGCGCATTAAGCTCCACCTGCCGGATGCCGAACCTGTACCAGTGCCGGTTCCTCCCTTTTCCACCGTGGCCGCCGGTTTCTGTATTGCTCAACTGGGTCTTAATGCCGCTCCGCCTGGCACCTTGATCTATCACAACGTGGCCCCGCGCCAGGACGACCATGAGGCCCGGCTGGGGAACGCGGGGGAACGCTTGGCCTATGCACGGCTTCCCACGGGAGTCCGTGTCATCGGGGTCAACTCCGGCTATGCCTTCTCCTTCATCAAAGACGTCGCGGAGAAATTCCGGTGGGCGGCCTCCCCGGCGGAAGGCAGCCAGTTCCGTTCGCGGGACGTCTTTCCGCAAGCCGCAGCCGCCATCGCGCTGGGGCTTCCTTCGGCGTTGGGCGACGAGATCGACGCCCGCGCACTGGCGCCGCCCCCCTCCTCGGTGATCGCCTACGTCGATGGCTATGGAAACCTCAAGACCACCATCGCGTACGATACCAAGAAAGTTCGACCGGGAAAGCGCATCCGCGTGCGTGTCAACGATCACGAACATGAGGCGACGGTGAGTGATGGCGCCTTTGCCGTTCGTCACGGCGAATTGGCTTTTGCACCGGGAAGCAGCGGCTGGCCGATGCCTCATGGTGACGCAGTCCGGTGGATAGAGATCTTCCTGCGCGGCGGCAACGCGTGGGACCTATTCGGAAGACCGGCAATCGGCTCCTTCGTATCCACTGCCTAGAAACTGCTTCCGCGCACAAGTATCTGTGGGCACACTGTGGCAGAACTAGCCTGTCTGATCATGTTTGACCGGTTCCTCTCCTGCCTCTGACTCGTCTGTCCATGAATGATTGAAAGACAAAACTGGCTGGTTCACGAGAATCCCGGAAGAGCAGTAGATCAGACTCTGGTGAGACTTTTCCTCTGCTGATATTCAAGCTGATTGGAACAACCTTGTAAAGGGCGGGAAGCGGAACCTTACACTCCTCCGTAATCCCTTCTCGATTGCTGACAGGAACTCGCGTTGCCTCTTATGCGAAGTCCCACGCCGCATAGACGCATGACGCATACGGCTTTCGCGCTCTGCCTTCTGAGGGCCTCTTCTTTCGATGCGCACACCGCCTTCACGTATATGCGATAATGACGATTATGGTTCTGAAGCGTTGGCTGGTTGGGCCTCCCCTGAAGACTGCTCAAGCCGCGCACCAACGGCTCTCGAAACGCCTGGCCCTTGCCGTATTCGCCTCCGATCCCCTGTCTTCGGTTGCCTACGCCACGGAGGAAATCCTCCTGGTCCTCATTCCAGCCAGTCTGGCCTTTGCGCATTTCTCAATTCC
>Ga0070696_100003808_pt1 | contig 10077 bp, 8 predicted proteins | sample KBSK1253metaG_FD_65474 | JGI IMG/M metagenome (GOLD analysis project Ga0070696, IMG submission 65474) | Corn, switchgrass and miscanthus rhizosphere microbial communities from Kellogg Biological Station, Michigan, USA - KBS K1-25-3 metaG | ecosystem: Host-associated > Plants > Roots >... | reverse complement strand
CGCGCAGCGGCTCCGCGTCTTTGTGCTCGAGCCGGTGGAGATCCCGGCGCATGCGGTCATCGAGCTCGTGACCATGCCGCGGGAGGAAATAGCGGCGCGGTTCGTGAGTGGTGGCCCGTTGCTGGCACGTCGGGCCAGGGGGTAAGGACTTAGCGCGGCCGAGTCTGAGTCTGCAGGGTCGTGACGTTTTCCTGCTGGGGAGGCTCGACAGAGTCGATCCGCACGAGGATCGCCGTGATGTTGTCGAGCCCGCCGTGGCGATTGGCTTCTGCAATCAGGGAATCGACTTCGTCCTGCGGCATCCGCTCGGGCGACAACAACTCGGCCAGCTGATAGTCCTCGAGCATCCCCGTCAGACCATCCGACGCTAGTAAGAACAAGTCCTGAGGTTTGACCTGCCCGACGTAGATGTCCGGCATGACGTCGCTGTTCGCGCCGACGCAGCGCGTGATCACGTTGCTGTAGGGATGGGTCCGGGCCTGCTCGGGGGTGAGATACCCGGCGTCCACCTGCTCCTGCACGTAGGAGTGGTCCTTGGTGAGCTGCGTGAGGTGGCCGTCACGCAGCAGGTACGCCCGGCTGTCGCCGACCTGGCCGATGAGAAAGCGGTTCTCGAACAGCGTGAGCGCGGTGACCGTCGTTCCCATGCCGCGCTTGTCGTGCTCGGTTAGCGTGCGCTGGAAGATCGCACCATTCGCGGTCCGGATCGCGGCGCGCATCCGCTCCGTGACTTGCGCATCGGTGAGACCACGGACCGAGTGGATCTCGTCGGCGACAATCCGCACCGCCATCTCGCTGGCGACTTCCCCCGCGGCATGCCCGCCCATACCGTCGGCGACGACAAAAATCCCCCGGTCGGGAATCATGCGAAAACTGTCCTCGTTCCCCGACCGAATGACGCCCACGTCGGTGCGGCCCGCAGAGGTGATGTGCACGTGATCCCTAGATAAACAGCCAGTACGCCAGTCCGACCATCCCCAGCAGGAGTACAGCAGCGCTGCCTCCGCATCCTTTGCCCTTTTTCTGCTGCGCGACCGGGGGGGCCTTCGGTTTGGTCGGCACCGGCTTGGCCGCCGCCGGCTTGGCCGCACCGGGTTTGGCCGCCGCGGGCTTGGCCGCTGGCGGCTTTGCGGGGGCCGCCGCGGGGACCGCCGGTGCAGGCTTTGTGGGCGGCGCCTTGGGAGGGGGGGACATGACCATTTGCTCGATCACGCGCGTCCCACCGCCCCGTGCGACATCGGCCCCCTCGTCGCTCGGCTCGAACACGAGGTAGACGTCCCCGAATCGAACCGTGGCCCCAGGGACGAGCGGAGCCTCCCCTTTGATCTGATCTCCGTCGATGAACGTCCCGTTTGTGGAATCGAGGTCCACCAATACCCATACGCCCTCGCGGCGCTGCAGCTTCGCATGAGTGGTGGAAACTGATTCATCGGGTAACACGAGGTCGTTGTAATCGGCACGGCCGATGTTGACGACCGGTGTTTTGACCCCGAGCCGCTGCCCTTTCAGCGCACCCCCCCGCACCAGAAAGCTCGCTAAGGGAGCCCCGGTTGGTCGCGGCGCCGCCGAGACACCATGAACGGTCTCGCGCAGCCGATCGCCCTTGGGAGGTGCTGGGGGGGGGGCTGCGGCCGAGGGCGCGCTAGCGGCCGGCCCCGGCTGAGGCGTTGCCGGAGGCGGAGCTGGAGGAGCGGGAGCGGGGGCGGCGGTATCCGCGTAAAACCGGAACTTCTCTTCGCCGATCGTGATCACATCAGCCCGCGCGAGCAGCCGCTGGCCTTCCACCCGTGCGTCATTCACCGACGTCCCGTTGGTGCTCGAATCCACGAGCAAGTAGCCCTTGGGGGTCTGCATGATTTCGGCGTGGCGGCGCGACACGTCCTTGCCGGAGACAACGACGTCGCAGGACGCATCCCGGCCGAATACCAGAGACGCTCCGGCGATGGCGTATTCCCGTCCATCGGTCAGCGATACGACGCGCCCGCCGGTGTTCACCGTGACCTTCCCACCCTTGGCCTCGGCCTTCGCCCGTTCCATCGCCTGCGGCAAGTTCATCGCCTGGACGTACTGCGTGCTCCCGCTGCGCCGCTCATCCACGAACGTGAGCTCCTGCCCGCCAACCTCCACCTTGTCGCCATGCAGGAGCGGCGTCGGTTCGGCACCGAGCCGTACGCCGTTGATCAGGACCTCGGCTTCTGGAACTGCTTTTGTGATGACGACTTGTCCGTCAGGCAGAGACTTCAACTTCGCATGTTTGGGGAGAACACCTGGAACGGCGAGCGGGATGGCGGAGCCGGGATCCGCGCCAAGCAGCACTTCCCCTTGCGGGAGAGTGAATCTCCGCCCGCCCATTTCAAGCAACGCCATGCACGCGCACTCCCGTATCTGTGGCCAGGCCGTGAAGTTACGCCCGGGTGTGTAACCGGGCAAGCAACCAGAAGTTAGGTGACTCCGACTGATTCTTCGCGCCCGATCAGCCCTTTGCGCAACCAGTACCAGAATATCAGCGAGCCGACGATGACCGTCGCGTAACTGTTGATGAAGCGCCAGATCAACGTGTAACTCGGGGTCAACTCGCGCGGAACGTAGATCGACATCACCGCCGCCGAGGTCAGCTCAGCCAGGCCGGAGCCTCCGGGTGTGGGCGCGAAATATAGAAGGAAGGAAATGAGGGTTTGAAGCAGGAGGATGTCGGTGAAGTCGGCCGGAATGCCCAGAACTCGCATGGTCACATAGCCGGCCAGCAGCTTGTTCGCGTGCGACGGCGCCGAGATAACGATTGCCAGCAGCAGCGTGAGCAGGCCTTTTGGCGACCGAAACGCGAGCATGCAGTCGTGCGCACGATCGACGCCGGTCGATAGCTTCGCCATGCGCTCGGCGGCCTTCGGGCTGCTGCGGGCGAAGCGCCCGGCCAGGCGCTGGATGAGCCGCTTCATGAGCGCAGGGAAAATGACGGCCGTCACCATCAGCAGCCCGATGAGCCCGAAAATCGTGAGGCTGGTTTTGAAGAGGTCGTAGAGGGTGATACCGAGGATGAGGCCATGTTGGGAGAGTGACTGCCCAGCCCCGAGCACCACGGCCAGGGGTCCGGCGATCGCAAAAAACCCGACCGTCGCGATGAACGTGACGAAGATCGAGCTGAGGGCGACAGGCACCGGCACGCCGGCGCGCTTCATGACCCACATCGACATAGGGGCGGAGCCCGACTGAAACGGCGTGAGGTACGCGCCCCAGGCCCCAAAGCCACCGGCGAGCACCATATCCCGCAGCCTGACACTCGGATAGACGTGCCGGGTGCACACCCAGAGCCGCAGCCCACCGCCAAACCAGTCCATCGACGCCAGGACCAGGCCGGCGGCCATCCAACCCCAGTGCAGCCGCAGGAATGGCGACAGCAGAACATCGACGCGATCGCCGAAACGAATCAGGTAGTACGCAACGAGAAGAGCGACCCCACCGAGGGAGATGGCGGCGAACAACTCGAGTCCACGACGCAGCAGCCGCGGGGTCAGGGCTAGGGCCATCTAATTGCCAAAGCTGTTATTTTCGGGGGTTATGCGCCATCCCCCCGAGCGCGTCGTTCTCCGCAACGTACGCCAGCATAATCTGAAGGGCATCACCGTCGAATTCCCGCGCCGGGCGCTCTCGGTCATCACGGGGCCGTCGGGCTCGGGAAAAAGCTCGCTCGCGTTCGACACGCTCTACGCCGAGGGGCAGCGGCGCTATATCGAATCCCTCTCCACGTATGCCAAGCAGTTCCTCGAGCGGATGCCAAAGCCGCTGGTCGACTCGATGGAGGGCCTTTCGCCGGCCGTCGCGATCGAACAGAAGAACCCAACGACCTCGAGCCGATCCACGGTTGGGACGGCCACGGAAATCAATGATTTCTTGCGCCTGTTGTGGGCCCGCGCCGGGACGCAAGCGTGCCTGCAATGTGGGCGCGACGTGAAGCGCGATACGGTGCAGGAGGTCGTTGATGCGGTACGTGGTGCGTGGGGCGTGGTGCGTGGGGACTACCCGGTGATCGTCTGTTTCCCGTTACCCGCGTCGGCTCACCGGCCGGATGTCGAAGTCGCCGCCCAGTTGCGCGCTGCCGGTTTCGTGCGGGCCCAGATCGACGGCGAGACGGTGCGATTGGACGAGGAAGGCGCCGAGCAACGGGTACGCGCTGGTAAGGATGTGCTGGTTCTGGTGGATCGTATCGATCCCACCGAGGAGAATCGGGGTCGACTGGCCGATGCCGTGGCCACGGCGTTCAGCGAGGGTGAAGGCGTTGCGATCGCGCTCAACAACGGCGATCGGCGGCGCTTCTCCGAACATCCCGCCTGCTCGGCGTGCGGCTGCCCTGCGCCCGCGCTCACGCCCACGCTCTTTTCGTTCAACAATCCGCGCGGCGCGTGTCCCGAATGCAACGGGTTCGGCGCCGTGCTGGAGTACGACGAATCGCTGATCGTGCCGGATCCGCGCCGCTCGCTCGCCGCCGGCGCGCTCGATCCCTGGACCAAGCCCCGGTATGAAGGCCGCCGGCGCTTGCTCCGCGAGACCGCCCGCGCCCGCGGCATTGGCCTGGACGTCGCCTGGAAAGACATTCCGGCGCGCGACCGGCAGTTTCTCCTCAATAACAAGGAAGGCCGCTACCTCGGGATGTTTCCGTTCCTCGAGCGGCTCGAGGAAAAGCGCTACAAGCAGTACATCCGGGTCTTCCTCCGGCAGTATCAGCTCGCCAAGACGTGCCCCGGATGCCGTGGCGCGCGACTCAAACCCGAGTCGCTTGCGGTCCGCGTGGCCGGCAAGACGATCGCCGAAGCCGCGGCGCTGACTGCCGCAGACCTCGCGAGCTGGCTGGAGCATCTTCAGCTCCCCGCGTTTCAGCAACAGGTCGCCGATCACATCCAGGGCGAGCTGCGCGCCCGCGTCGGCTTCGTGAACGACGTCGGCCTCGGATATCTCACGCTCGACCGCCAGACGCGCTCGCTGTCGGGCGGCGAGGCACAGCGCATCGCGCTCTCGAACGCGCTGGGTTCGCACCTGGTGGACACGCTGTACGTGCTCGACGAACCCTCCATCGGCTTGCATCCGGCCGACGTGGACCGGCTGCTCGGGCTGCTGCGGCGGCTCTCGGACGCCGGCAACACCGTAGTCGTCGTCGAGCACGATCCGGCGGCCATGCGCGCCGCCAGCTGGATGGTGGAGCTCGGCCCCGCGAGCGGTGAGGCAGGTGGGCAAGTCGTCTACCAGGGACCAGCGGCGGCCGTGCGCGAAGCGGGCACACTCACCGGGCAGTACCTGTCGGGCGAAAAGCGCATCGGCGTGCCGTCGGCGCGCCGACCCGCGGTCCGCTGGCTCGACGTGAAGGGCGCGCGGCTGCACAACATCAAGGACATCGATTTTCGGATCCCGCTCGGCACACTCACGGCGGTCACCGGAGTCTCCGGCTCCGGGAAATCGACGCTCGTCCATGACGTGCTGTACCGGCAGCTCGAGGGACGGCTGCGCGGCGAGCACAGCGCCAAGCAACATCTCGGCGAGCCCGTCGGAGCCGTCACGGCAATGAAGGGATGGGAGCACCTCGAGGACGTCGTCTTGATCGACCAGGCGCCCATCGGGCGCACGCCGCGTTCAAATCCCGTGACGTACGTGAAGGCCTTCGACGAGCTGCGCGCCCTATTCGCGAATGAAGCGCTGGCGCGCGCGCGGGGTTACGGGCCGAGCACGTTCTCGTTCAATGTGGCGGGCGGTCGCTGCGAAGCGTGCGAGGGCGCGGGGCACGTGCTCATCGAAATGGTATTCCTCGCCAACGTGTTCGTGCCCTGCGAGGTCTGCGGCGGCTCACGCTTCAAGCGCGAGGTGCTCGATGTCAAACTGCAAGGTGCCAGCATCGCGAAGGCCCTCGAGTGGACCGTGGACCAGGCAATTCAGCGGCTACACCGCCATCCGCGTATCGCGCGCGCGCTCTGGTACCTCCAGCAAGTGGGGCTCGGCTACCTGCGGCTCGGGCAGCCGGCCACGACGTTGTCGGGCGGCGAGGCGCAACGCCTGAAAATCGCCCGCGAGCTGTCGCGCACCAAAGGCGCGCGGCGGCTCTACATCCTCGACGAGCCGACGACCGGCCTGCACCTCGACGACGTGCGCGTGCTCTGCAAGGTGCTGGACCGGCTCGTGGACGCCGGACACACCGTGCTCGTGATCGAACACAATCTCGACGTCATCAAGCGCGCGGATTGGGTGATCGATTTGGGGCCGGGCGCCGGGGATCAGGGAGGGCGGATCGTCGCGGCCGGCACACCGGAGGACGTCGCCCAGGTAGGGGAGTCAGCGACGGGAAGATACTTGCGGGAAATGGCGTGACGCGCCGTCGCGCCGATCTGTTGTTGATCACCGCCGCTGCGGTGTGGGGCGTGAGCTTCGTGGTGGTCAAGGAAGCGCTCGCGTCCGCCTCTCCCCTGCTCTTTCTCGCCGCGCGCTTCACGCTCGCGACGCTCGTGCTCGCGCCGTTCGTCAACCTGCGCGGAGGGTTTTCGCGCGGCGAGCTGCGCGCCGGCCTGATCCTCACGCTGCTGCTGGCGTCGGGCTTCGCGACACAGGCCTACGGCCTGCAGTACACGACACCGGCACGTTCCGCATTCATCGTTGCGATGTCTTCCGTCTTGGCGCCGTTCATCGCCGTCGTCCTGCTCAGGCATCGCACCGGCTGGATGGTGGTGGTGGCGCTCCTCCTTGCCGGCCTCGGGATCTACTTCCTGACGGCTCCTGACGCCGGTGGGCTCAACAAGGGCGACCTCTGGACCCTCATCACGGCGGTGGTGTTTGGCGGGCACATCGTCGCCGTGTCCGAGTTCTCCAAACAATTCGACGCGCAGCGGCTCGTCTGGCTCCAACTGCCGGGTACGGCGATCGGCAGTCTCGTTGCGGCCCTGCTGTTCGAGCAGTTGCGGTTCGACTGGTCATTCAGTCTCGTGGCTGCACTCCTGTTTCTCGCGGTCATGTCCACCGTTGTCGCGCTGGTGTGGCAATTTCGGGCGCAGCGCGAAATGTCCTCCGCCCGCGCGTCGCTACTCTTCTGCCTCGAGCCGGTGTTCGCCGCTCTCACGTCTTGGGTATTCTGGGGAGAGACGTTTTCTACTTTGCAGGGACTCGGAGCTGTACTAATCCTGGCAGGGATGGTGCTGGCCGTGGTCGGTGAAGCGCGCGCTGAAGCCCTTGGTCTCCTAGAGCGTTAGCCCCTATATTTCGCGCCTCTTCCCGAGTAGCTCAGTTGGTAGAGCAGCCGGCTGTTAACCGGCGGGTCGCAGGTTCGAGTCCTGCCTCGGGAGCTCCCCTCTCATAGCTTTCCTGTCATGGATCCCGAAATCGCCCAGGGGACCTGCTTCCCCATGTTCGCGTACGAGGTCGCCCAGGCCATCGACCTCGACGAAGCCGAGCGCCGCTTGTTCGCGGGCACGGAACGGCAGACGATCAAGCAAAAACGCCGCGCTCCGGCCTCTTTCGAGTACCGTCCCGCCCCACTGCGCGTAACTCGCGGCGTCGAACCGCAGAGTGTGGATGGCTATCGCACGACTCCCACGGTCGAGATCGTGCTGTACGACTTCGGCGCCGTGTCCGTGAGCTATGCGATCCCGCTCGCGGGTGCGCTGGCGACCCTACCTATTCTCGCCGAGGTGCTCTGGGGCAACGAACGCCTCTTAAAGGACTCGCGGCAGCACGTGGAAACCCTCCTGGGGGCGTTGGGCGATGCCGCCGCGCGTCCCCACGTCGCCGATTTCGTCGAAGACTATTCGATCTTTCATATCGCGGCGTTCACCCAACCGTGCGACGCCGCGATGCTGTGGACGACTCAGGCGCAAACCGTCGCGCAGGTGCTCCGCGCCGCCCGGCACCCCCTGTCGCCGCAGGAGATCGCAGACGCGACAGCCTCGCGACTCTCGTTCGGCCCCAATGATGCCACGATGATCGATACGGACGCCGCGATCCTGTTCGATCCTGAAGGGGAGGACGTGCGCGACCTGATCGAATTCGCCAATACTCAGCTTCTCGAGATGCGTTACCTCGATCACGAGCTCGACGACGTGCTCGAGGGCGCGTACGAGACGCTGCTGGCGCGGCGCTGGGGGCGGTGGCGGCGGTGGCGGGTGGCGCCGGTCGGCCCCGACCTGCGCAGCCTCGCCCGGCTCCAGCTCGATGCCGCGATCCTGTTCGAGCAGGTGACGAACGCGCTCAAGCTGGTGGGCGATCAGTTCCTCGCGCGCGTCTACTCGCTGGCGTCGCGCCGGTTTCACCTACCAGAATGGGACACGAGCATCACGCGGAAGCTGCAGACGATCGACGGTCTCTACGAAAAAATGACGGACCGGGCGACAAGCCGGCGCACGGAAATGCTGGAATGGATCATCATCATCCTGATCGTGGTAGAGATCGGCCTCTCGCTGATCACCCTGGTTCCATAGCGAGGACGCTTCGCACCACGTCCATGATTTCGCGCGCGTTGAAGGGCTTCTGCAAGCTCTTCACCGCGCCGAGCAGCTCGGCATCCTGCCGCAGGTCCATGATGCCGCTGGAATCGCCACCCGAAATCACGATGACCTTTACCTCCGGGAAGCGTTTGCGGATTTGGCGCAGCGTGACGATGCCGTCCTGACCGGGCATGAAGATGTCCGTGATCACCACTTCGAACGACTGGCTTTCGAGGATTTCCATCCCGATTTCGCCGTCACTCGCATCGAACACCTCGTGACCATCCTGCTCGAGCGCGCGCCGCACGACACGGCGAATCGCTTCCTGGTCATCGATCACGAGGATACGCGCCATGCTTAGAACATCCTCCTCACACCGCGGCCGTCAAATACTTTGTTGTTCACGCTGCTAGTGCTGCGAGCGATAGGGCTCAATGGAGCGGTGCGTCGTGGCATTGGAGGATGTTGGCGGCGTCGAGTCCGGAGAGTTTCCGCGCGTCGTACTGACAGAGCGTGGTCACGGGAAACATCCGCGCAATCGCGCGCTCATACTCGGCTTCGTACGCCAGCGTTTGGGCAAAGGGCCCCCGGCTGAGCGCCCCCGCAGACACGTCGCCGATGACGTAGATCCGCGACACACCGGCCCTCCGGGCATCGCTCAGCTGGGTGCGCCAGTAGTCGACCTGCGCCGCGATCGACGTGCGATACTCCACCATCACCAACCGGCCGGCTTTGAGGTCTTTGCGAACCGCGGGGTGGCTCTGCTCGAGCTCCCCGATGACCGTGCGCTGCACGCGCGGGTCAGCGGCCAGGAGGCAGCGGGCGTCGACCTCTAGACCCTCGCTCAGGAATGCCGCGGCCCCCTGAGCACGACCCTGATCGTTGGTGTAGAACCCGCAAAAATGACGGTGCGGAGGCGTCACGCCGACGAACGCGAGCAAGTCTGCACGGCGGAACCGTCGCTCGCGCCGCCCACCGATCCGCAGGCACGGCAGCCGCCCGGCGTTGGTCCACCGACGCAGCGACGTTTCGCTGACCCGGAGAAACTCGGCAGCCTCGCGGATGTCGAGCAGTTCGATGTCGGGTTGCATCCTGTTGCATATCAGAGTATATCAAAGACCAGCAAAGCGCAAATGGAATTACGGCACCTGCGGTACTTCGTTGCTGTCGCTGAGGAGCGCAGCTTCAGCCGGGCTGGCACCCGGCTCCGCGTCGCGCAGCCATCCCTCTCCAAACAGATTCGTGATCTCGAAACCGAGGTCGGGACGGTCCTGCTCGAGCGCGGGCCGCGCGGCGTGTGTCTGACCGCGGCGGGCCGCGCCTTTCTGGTGGAAGCGCGCCACACCCTCGATGTCGCGTCCCGTGCGGTTGCGTCCGCGCGCGGAGCCGCCCAGGGCCGCGATGCCCCGCTGCGCTTTGCCCATGGGGAGTTGGGCGGGTATGGCACCGACCTCGAGAACCTGCTGGCGCGGTTTCACGACACCAATCCCGACGCGCAAGTAGAGATCGTCAGTAAGCACGATGGCGAGATCTTTCACGCGCTCCGCGACCGCAGCGTCGACGTGGGATCGATCTTCGTGGCGGAGTGGCCCGTCCAGGGATTCGCAGGACATCGGCTGATCGACGC
>Ga0070696_100003807_pt1 | contig 10079 bp, 5 predicted proteins | sample KBSK1253metaG_FD_65474 | JGI IMG/M metagenome (GOLD analysis project Ga0070696, IMG submission 65474) | Corn, switchgrass and miscanthus rhizosphere microbial communities from Kellogg Biological Station, Michigan, USA - KBS K1-25-3 metaG | ecosystem: Host-associated > Plants > Roots >... | reverse complement strand
TGCTCCTCGGCGCGCTGATAGAGGGTGACGCCGCGGCCGTAGACCCGGCTCCCCTCGAGGTAGGCCTCGCCCCCGAAGGCTTCGTGTCCGGCGGCGGCGCTGCGCTCGGCCTCTTGCCACTCGGCTGACGCATGCCTCGCGGCATCGGCCGCCATCGCGGCGCCACGCGCGGACTCCATCTCCTGGCGCCGCCCTTCGGCCTCGTCGCGCGCGTGTCGCCGGGCCGCCTGCGCCGTCTCCTCGGCCTGGCGGTACAGCGTCGCGGCCGCGTCGAACGCCTCGAGGGCCTCGGCGTGCTGCTGGCTCCGGAAGGCCGATTCGGCCTCCGTCCATCGGGCGGACGCCCGCTGCCAGAGATCTGCGGAATAGTGAGAGGCGTTCGCCGCTTCCGCGGCGAGCCGCGCCCGTCCCGATTGCTGCCGCGAGTCAGCGGCGCGCCGGCGTTCGTCCTCCCGCGCCGCATCGGCCGCGTCTCGCGCGCGGCGATACGACGCCAGCGCGTCGCCGAAGGCGTCGATCGCGCCGCCGAGATCGTGGGTCGACAGTGCGGCGTCCGCCTCGGCGGCCTTCGCCTCCGCGGCGGCCCACAGGTCGCGAGCGTAGTGCTCGGCGCCCGCGGCCTCGCCCCGCGCCCGCGTGGTCTCGTCGCGGGCCCGCTCGGCGGCTTGCCGCTGCCGCGCCTCGCGGGCGGCCTCCATCGCCTGGCGGTAGGCGGTAGCGGCCGCGTCGAACGCGCGCCCGGCCTCGGAGTAGGCCTCGCCCTCGAACGCGGCATGTGCCCGAGCCGCTCCGGCCTCGGCGTCTGCCCACAGGCCGGGGACGACGTGGGGCGCCGTCTCCGTCTCGGCCGCTCCGCGCGCTTGCGCCATCCGATCCCGCGACTGCTCGGCGTGCTGCCGAGCTCGCCGTGCCGCCTCGGCCGCCTCCTGGGCGGCGCGGGCCTCCGCCTGGGCAGCGAGGGCCTCCGCCTGCGCGGCGAGGGATGCCTGCTGCCGCAGGGCCGTGATGGAGGGCACGACCTCCGCCGGCGGCGGAATGACGTCGGCTTCATCCAGGAGTCCGAGACAACCGGCAACGTCGCCGCGCTCCAGGGCGCCGCGCGCCTCGCGCACGAGCGTCTCGGCACGCCGCGCGCGCTGCTCGGCCTCGGCGCCCGTGCGGGCCTGCTCGAGCGCCTCGCGGGCGTGCCAGTGCTCGGGCACCTCCGCCAGGGCCGCTTCCAGCTCGACGACGGCGTCACCGAACCGACCGGCCTCGAGGAGGGCGACGCCCCGTTGCACGGCGGGCGCGACCGCCTCCGCGCGCGCGAGCCGCGCTTGCATCGTCTCGATCCGGACTCCGAGCTCACGCTCCGCCGCCTGCAGCGCCGCCAGCCGCGCCCGATCGGGCGCCACGGCCATCGCCGTCTCGTCCGCCTCCAGCGGGCCGATCCGCTCGACCAGCGCGGCCCGCAAGGCGAGCACCTGTTCGCGCTGCGCGCGAACCCGGGCGCGCAGGCCTTGGGCTTCCTCCTCCATGCCGCGGCGCACCTGCTCGATCGCGTTGCGCATCAGCTCGAAGTTCTCGAACCGCTCCGCGGGATCCTTGCGCATGGCCCGCACGAGGATGCCGGCCAGCTCGGGCGGGATCGTGGGGTCGATCAGGTCGAGCGCCGGAGGGTCGTCGCTCCGGAGCTGCTCGAGGAGCTGGAGGGGATCGTCGCCGGGGAAGGCCGGCCGCGAGCCGAGGAGCTCGTAGAAGACCGTGCCGGCCGAGAAGATGTCGGAGCGGTGATCGGCGCGGCCACGCACCTGCTCGGGCGAGATGTAGCGGAGGGTGCCCATGATGAGGCCCGTCCGGGTCATGCCGCCCTCGGTGGCGATCTGCGCGATGCCGAAGTCCACGATCTTCACCTGCCCGTTGCGCAGGACGAAGATGTTGCTGGGCTTGATGTCGCGGTGGACGACGCCTTTCTGGTGGGCGTAGTGCAGGCCGTCGCAGACCTGCGACATGATGGCGAGCTTGTCCTCCAGGGGCAAGGTCCGGTGCGGGGCGAACAGGCGCCGGAGCTCGTCGCCCTCCAGCAACTCCATCACGATGAAGAGGCGCCCATCGTCCTCGCCCATGTCGTGGACCGTGACGATGTTGGGGTGGCTCAGTCGGGCGCACGCCTGGGCCTCCCGGTAGAAGCGGGCTCGAAGCTCGTCGGTCACCTCGATGTCGTTCGAGATGACCTTGAGGGCCACCGGGCGGTCCAGCACCGGGTCGTGGCCCTTGAGGATCATGCCCATACCACCGCGCCCGATCCGTTCGAGCACGTGGTATTTGCCCATTTTTTCAGGCATTCAGCTCAGATCTCCTCCAGCGCGCCGATCCGAGGATCTTCACGGAGTATAGCGGAGCGCTCGCCGGGGAGGCGGCTCGGGCAGCCGATACGTCGGTCAGCCGAGATGGAGACAGCGGACGGCAGGCAGTCCCTTGGTGACGAGGGCCCACGTCTGGCCGTGATCGGCGGAGCGGAAGACACGGCCGTCCTCGGTGCCGAAGACGACCACGGGACCCGCCGCCTGTACGCAGGCGGTGTCGATGTTGTCCTGGAACCACGGCAGCCCGCGCTGGCAGCGCTCGAACGCGCCGCCGCCGTCGAGCGGCTTGCGGTAGAGCGCCGCGCGCCGGCCCCCCGGTCCCGTCGACGCCGACACCAGCACGGTGTCGCCCGCCACCGCCACCGCGCGCGCGTAGTGCGCGTGCATGCCGTCGGTGACGAATGCCCACGTGTCGCCGCCGTCCCGGCTGATCCCGAAGCCCTCGTACGCGGCGGCGAGGACCACGTTCGGCTGCGTCGGGTGAGCGAGCACCTGGTGGACGTCGGCCTCGACGTCCACGGTCGGCGTCCACGTGAGACCGCCGTCGCGCGAGCGCGCGACCCCGCCGACGTGGACGTTGACGTGGATGGCGCCGTCCGAGGCGACCGCGATCGACCGCACGGCCGCGGGATCGCCCCAGGGCGTGTACCACGCGTCCCGGCCGTCGACGCGCTCGAACGACTCCAGGCGCGACAGCTCGCCGCCCGCGAGCCGCAGGAGCCGGGCGTGCTCGGCTCCGACGAGAAGCCCACCGGGGGCCGCCGCCAGGCACGTCGCGGCAGGCCCGTCGATCGGGGTCACCTCGCGCCACGCGGCACCGTCGTCGTTCACCCAGAGCGCTCGTCCGTCCACGAGGGCCCACGTCCGTGAGCCGTCGCGTGCGAGGGCCGTCAGCTCGTGCCCGGCGAAGGCGTCCACCGGCTCCGGCGTGCCCGCGTCACCGTGCCACAGGCCAGCCTCGGTGCCGACGAGGATGTTCATGCCTCGATGATACGCCCGCGCGACCGAGCGGCTACGCGGGCAGCCGGTCGCCGTCGGGGGGCGCCGCCACCTCGAACGCGTTGACCATGCCGCAGAGCATCGCGTAGTAGTTCACGGCGGCCGTCAGCTCGACCAGCCAGCGCGCGTCGTGGCGCTTTCTCAACGCGTCGAAGGCGGCCCCGTCGATCTTGTTGGTGCGCATGAGCTGGCGCACGTAGGTCACGATCTCGCGCTCCTCGTCGGGCAGCCCGGCCGGATCGCCCTTGGCGCGCAGGAGATCGATGATCTCTTCGCGGAGCCCGATCCGGCGGGCGAAGCCGACCTGGGCCGCCCACACGTACGCGGCCTCGCGCTCGCGCACGGCGCTGAGGATCGCGATCAGCCGCGGCTTCGGCGGAACGACCGTGTCCTCGCGGAAGAAGCCCACGATCGGCAGCATCTGCTCGGCCAGCTTCGGGCTGTGCAGCAGCATGCTGAACGGCCCGCGGATGGCGCCGAAGAACTTCTGGACGTCGTCGACGACGTGCTGGTCGGCGGGAGCGACGTCGTCTCGTCCCTTGATCGGATCGATGCGGGGCATGGGATCTCCTTTCAAGCGAGAACGGGCTGGCCGATGCCGCCGCGGGGAACGCCGGGTTTGGTCGTCCCCCAGATCGGCAGATAGCCTGGTGGCAGCCGGCGGCTGTTGGGGGTGGCGAGCCAGAGCCGCAGCAGCAGCCGATCCTGGTCCGGGCCCTCGGCGTCCTCGTAGTCCGTGCGGCCGTGATAGATCACGTGGTTGTTGAGGAGCTGCCAGTCACCGGGCTCGAGGGCCATCGTGAAGGACAGCTCCTCGCACATGTCGGCGTGCAGGTCGAGCGCCTCGTTCTGGGCCGCGGTCAGGCGCGGCACCTCCGGCAGCTGCTGGGCGGCCTCCACGAACGTGCGCGAGTACTGGGTCGTGAACTTGCCGTCGTGACGGCAGAAGAGGGGGAGCGCGAAGACCTTCTTCTCGCCGCCGGCCTCCTCGCCCTGGCGGCTGCGCCAGTAGTCCCGGCAGAGCCACGCGTGGAGATCGGGGCGCCGCGCGAGGATGGCATTGGAGACGCTGACCGCGCTCACGATCCTGCTGAGCCCGCCCCGCCGGGCCGGGCGCACGCAGAGCAGGCTCACCACGTCGCAGCGGTCGGTGTGGAAGCGCAGCGGCCCCGCCGAGCGCGCCTTGCTCCGCGAGGACCGGCCGAGCGTCGGGTCCATCGACGGCTCGCGCACCTGGCCGTAGCGGCGGTTCTCGTCGCGTACCTCGCCGATCAGCTCGCCGGCGGCGTTCTGGTAGCGCGGGGAGCCGAGGTGCGCGGTCACGCCCCAGTACACGTCCTTCAGCTCCGCCTCGGTGTAGCGCTCCACCGGGAAGCCGCGCAGCAGCACGAAGCCGCGCCCGTCCTCGAGCTCGTCGAGGACGGAGGCGAGCGCGCGGCCGAACGTGGGCAGCGGGAAGTCGTCGCGCCCGAACCGGGGCCAGGCGAGCCCGCGGCGCTGTACCGCGCGCAGGGCCGCGTCGATCTCGTCGATCTCCTTCGGGGCGAACGGGCGGATCCAGGAGGTCGAGCGAGCCATCTCGGTGCCCAGCCAGGCCTCGGGACCGGTGAGGGGGGCGGTCAGCGCGTCGGTCATCGCGTCTCCTTCGCGGTCAGGGAATCTCGACGTCGAAGAGCGGGGCGTACTGCTGGGAGCCGAAGAGGTCGCTCTCGCCCATGCTGCCGCTCGGGCGCAGCCTCCGGATCGTGAACTTGATCGCGTTGGCCGGCTCGAACACCACGAAGTCGGTGACCCGGTCCTCGGCCACGCCGAAGAGCCGCGCGACCGCCCGCGGGTTGAGCGCGCCGCTGTCGCGGACGCGCTCGAAGTTCCCGCGGTCGCGGCAGATGACGTCGAAGGTGACGTGGTCGACGCCGGCGTTCTTGCTCCGGATGGTCGAGGCCAGCTCGACGAGCCTCACGCGCCCCCTCCGTCGCCGATGGTCTCGAACCGGGTGCGGAACAGCTCGCGGGGGTCCGCGACCTCGATCACGTGGTTGAGGGTCCACTCGTAGGCGGCGCGCGCGTGGAGCACCTCGTCCGACATGATGGCGGCGGTCCCCGCCGTGCCCTTCACGTCGGGCAGCCGCGCGTAGAACAGGTTCTTGCCGGCGATGTGGCAGATCGTCTCGGCGCGAGCGGCGTCGTCGCACACGACCTCGACCACGATGCCCACCTCGAGCGGAGCGCGGGCCGGCGTGGGTTCCATGCCCTGCATGACCGCGTCGCGCCCGTAGACGTGGTAGAAGACGTCGTACCCCTGGCCGATGGGCCCGAAGCGCTCCCTGAGCTTGCCCCGCGCCCACTCGATCGCGCGGTCGAGGTTGGCGATCGTGTAGGGGTCGCGGATGCCGCAGATGAAGAGCGCCCGCTCGGCCACCTTGCCCGCGCCCTCCAGCTTGATCCACGTGGTCGGGCTCGGCACGAAGGTCTGGCCGGTCACGCGGGTCGTCTTGTCGTCGACCTGCTCGTAGCGGCAGTGGGTCATGTCGAGATAGCCGCCGGGGACGTATTCGCGGAACGGGTTGAGCCGCTCGTACATGGCGTGGCTGGCCACCGAGGCCGGCGTGCACCGCTGGCCCGGGTGCATGGCGGTGAGGTAGACGCCGGACCCGTCCACGCGGCCGAGGATGGTTTCCTTGCCCATGAACGGCTCGGCGCAGAACGAGGCGCACTCCATGGCCTTGCCGCAGAAGAACGCGTCGGCCGCCGAATGTCCGGCCTCGAGCAGCGGCGCCGCGAAGATCGCGCAGTCGCTGCTGCGCCCGGCGATGATCACCTCGGCGCCCGCGGCCAGCGCGTCGCGGATGGGCTCGGTCCCCATCACGGCCACGATGCGGTCGGTGCGGTCGAGGGTGGCGGCGTCTCCATCCGGGCGGCCGTTGAGCCCGCGGATCGGCGCGCCGTCCTTGAAGCGCCGGCGGATCTCGTCGACGGGGATCTCGGAATGAATCGCGGCCAGCCGAAACGGTCCGAGCCGGTGCCCGGCGGCGATCTCGCGGCAGAGCCGCACGTACTGGTCGACGCCGCGGTCGGTGCCGGTGTCCGAGGCGGAGCCGAGGATCAGCGGGATCCCGAGACGCCGGGCGGCCACCAGCATGGCCTCGATGTCGTGCCGCTGCCACACCTCGTCGGAGGCCGCCCTGTCCGCCCCCAGCGGGTACGGCCCGATGTCGGCGCTGCCGGAGTCGGCCACGATGAAGTCGGGCGAGGCCGCGCACCCGCGCTCGAAGCTCGCCTTCTCGAGCGGGGTCGTCCCGAGGTGGCCGGTCGGCGTGACGATGCGGACGGTCTTCATGTGAGGGTCTCCCGATTGGCGGCCATTATAGGCTGGCCGTTCGACCGCACGGGGAGTCTCAGGGGAGCCGCCGCATCGCCCGGACGACGAAGGCGGCCAGCTGGCCGCGCGTCACGCCGGCCTCCGGACAGAACGCGCCGGGCGCGCAGCCGGCGGCCAGCCCGTGATAGCGCATCAGCTGGACGTGCGGGAAGTAGGACGCCGTCCCGCCGACGTCGCTGAAATAGGCCCCCGGCGGCGCCGACGCCGGATCGAGCGCGAGGGCCCTGACCAGGAAGACCGACAGCTGCGCTCGCGTCACCCCGGCGTCCGGGCAGAACCGCTTGGGCGCGCTCCCGCAGCCGGCCGTGATGCCGGAACGATGGAGGGCCTCGACGTGGGCGAAGTCCCGGTCGGTGACGGGGACGTCGGCGAACGTGGGGACCGCGGGCAGCCCGCCGACCGGGAGGTCGAATCCCTTCGCGATCGCCCGGGCCATCATCCGCCGCGTTCCCTCGTCGCCGAGGCCGAAGGTCGTCTCGGTGGCGCTCTCCACGATGCCCCGCGTGGCGGCGATCTGCGTGTACGGGAAGAACGGGTGGGAGGGCGGCGCGTCGCTGAACACGTGCGGCGCGATGACGGCCCCGCTGCCGACCAGGGCGTCCTGGACCCAGAACGCCTTGAGTCGCCGGGGTGGCAGCCGGCGCTCGGCCGCGATCGCCGCGATCGCGCCGGCCGCTTGACCGGTCAGCATGGTCACCGGCTGCAGCCGCGTGGCGCCGTTGACCAGGCGGGTCTGGGACAGGTTCTTCTCGGCGACCAGGAATCCGTCGAGCGTCTCGGGGATGAACGCCTCGAACGGAATCTGGAAGAACCCGTCGAAGTCGCCGTTGACGTCGGCCCGCGTCTCCAGCGCGGTCTCCAGGGTCGCCTCGATCTCGCAGTTGTGCAGGTCGATGCCGTAGTCCCCGACGGCGACCGCGCTCGGGATGGGGGCCGGCCGCGCGAGGTCGCCCCTGCGCTGGATGTCCCGGGCCGTGAGCGTGCGGACACCGACGAGGCGCCGGCTCTCCCGCACGTACGGTCGCAACGGGAAGTGGGCCTCCAGGGTCTTGTACTGGAGGGGGATGTTCGGGCAGTCGTTACGCTCGCGACTGTACGGGGTGTCGAACCCCTCGTCGTTGGCCACCGACCAGTGGCGATGGCCCAGCTCCTCCTGGACGTAGTGGAGGAAGTTCAGGGTCAGGAGCTTCGCCTCGCACGTGAGCGCCCGTCGCGTGTCCGGGTCCGTGAGGTAGGTGGTCGGAAGCCACCCGCGGACGCCCGGGTAGTCGTTCGCCCAGTTGACGCCGGTCTTGGTGATGTTCGGCAGATCGGCCTGGGCGGAGGTGTAGTCCACCGGGTTCATGAGGTCGGGGAGTGCGCGATACCCGTTGTGAAAGGAGAAGTTGACGGGATAGGAGATCATCGACTGCCCGTCCGGGCCGGTCACGAACCAGGGCGATCCATCCTGCGTCACCTTGCCGGCGAAGGCCGATCGCGCCCGCGCGTAGCCGGGGGGCGCGACGCGGACCTGGAGGTCGGGCGGCGACCCCCGCGGGTACCATCGGATCACCGCCGCGTAGGTGATGTCCTGGATGCACGCCCCGGAGTCCCCGTCGCTGGTGCCGTTGCCCACCCGATAGCGGGCGCCCGCCATCGGCAACAGGTCTCCGTGCTCGGTGGCGTCGATCACGATCGCGCCGCGGAAGACCCTGCCGTCCGCGGCCTGGACTCCCTCCACCACGTTCCCGGACCTGAGGACCGACGTGATCGACGTCATCGGGTAGAGATCGAGGAGGGGATGGCTGCCGTCCGGCAGCGTGCGCGCCCGCGTGTCGTCGAGCAACGCCAGGAGGATCGTCTGGCCGACGCCGGGGTTGACGCAGAGGCTCTGGGTGCTCCAGTAGCACGTGGCCAGCGACTTGCCGCGCCCGTCGTAGAAGGCCTGCACGCGCTCCAGGAACTCGCGGTAGAGGCCCGACGCCCTGATCGCGACGCCTCCGTCGAGCGTGCCGACCCCGCTCGCGGTGAGCTGACCGCCGATCCAGTCCGTCTCTTCGATCAAGGCGACCCGCCGTCCCATGCGGGCGGCCTGGAGCGCCGCGGCCACTCCGCCGGTTCCCGCGCCCACCACGACGACGTCATAGGTCGGGACGGGGGCCGTGGTGTCCGGCGCCGCCAGCGACGACGCGGAGCGGCCGACGATGGCCAGGAAGGACAGGAGCGCGGCGGCCGCGGCGAAGCCGGAGAGCCACCGCGCTCTCATCTACGCGGTGCCCTCCCGGTGGAGGCGGTCGGCCACGAAGAGGATCTTGTCGACGGCGCTCACGCAGTCCTGCACGTCGGTGTAGATGGTCAGCTCCGGGCGGAGGGCGGGCTCGTAGTCGAGGACCAGCTCGATGCCGCCGGCCGGGGCGGGGACGCCGTGGGGACCGGCGCCGAGCCGCCAGCGGGCCGCGCGCTCGCGGTCGGCGCAGATCTCGGCCGGGCACGCCAGCTGGATCTCGGCGAAGCGCCTGATCAGCTCGCGAGCGAGGTCTCGCCACCGGCGCTGGGGCGCGGTCGCGTCGACCACGACGGCCAGGCCGGCCTCGGTGAGCAGCTTGGCCAGGCAGACGACGGCCCGGTGCACGAGATCATCGACGCGCTCGACGATCACAGGGCCGGCGATGCGGCGCACGGTGGCGGCGTCGACGATCCAGGCCTCGACCCCCCGCCCGGCCAGCGCCCTCGCGAGGTGCCGCGCGATCGTGGTCTTGCCGCTGCCCGGCCGCCCGGTGATCCAGAGGGCCCAGCCTGGCTCGGGGGGCGACGGCGAGGGCTGGGCGCCGAGCCGCTCGGCCAGCGCGGCGATCTTCTCGGCGCCCGCCGCCACGCCCTCCGCCGTCGTGTCGATGGTCAGCTCGGGCGCGAGCGCGCGCTCGTACTCCTGGTCGACGCCGGGCACGGTGGCGCCGGCCGCGCCCGCCCGCGCGTAGATGGCCCGGGGCGCGTGGCCGGGCGCGCGCGCGGCCTCGCGCGCCCGGGCCACCTCGATGGGACACTCGATCTGGACCTCGGCGAAGTGCCCGATGAGGTCGCGCGCGGCCTGCCGCCAGCGCCGCCGGTGGGCGGTGGCGTCCACGATCACGGGCACCCCGGCCTCGGCCAGCGTCGCGGCCATGAGCGCGAGCAACCGATAGACGGCCTCCCGCTCGTGGTCGGTGTAGGTCGGATCCGGGGTCAGGATCTTGCGGATGGCGTCCAGCTCGAGGACCTGCACGGGCACGCCGCGCGCGCGCAGGGCCTCCGCGGCGGCGCGGGCCAGCGCCGACTTGCCGCTGCCCGGCAGCCCGGTGATCCAGATCGCGAAGCCATGGGCCATGGTGTCCCCCTCAG
>Ga0070696_100003806_pt1 | contig 10082 bp, 13 predicted proteins | sample KBSK1253metaG_FD_65474 | JGI IMG/M metagenome (GOLD analysis project Ga0070696, IMG submission 65474) | Corn, switchgrass and miscanthus rhizosphere microbial communities from Kellogg Biological Station, Michigan, USA - KBS K1-25-3 metaG | ecosystem: Host-associated > Plants > Roots >... | reverse complement strand
TTCACCTCTACGCTGCCGTGCTCATTCTGATATTTGAAGTATGCGTTGCGCGAACACTGTAATATCTCCTTGGCCTCAAGGTCGTAGTTCTGCTGCAACAGCTTCGTGGCTTCTGCTATCGGCATGCCGACACGGTTTAAAGCGCAGGAAAGGGCATGTATGTAACGATTACGGCTACCCTGCACGTAGACTATTGGTGTCGCTCCTCCCTCCACCCACTTAACAGCTAACTGAAATATTTTTGTATAGTCTTTTTCAGGCTGATAGTTCTTAAAGTTTTCGGGTGCAGAGTATGTCTTCACCTGCCCATATACTAAGTCTACTTGAAATGTTTTGGCTTCGTCATTGAATAATGATTCAGGGTCGTAAGAAACAAAACACAGCCTGGATATATCTTTTCCAGAAGGATCGACAGCGACAAGATACTTCTTTTGAAAATAGTCCTGAAGATGGAGGAAAGCAGAGAGGTGATGCTCCTTATCAGTGTTAACCTTATATACTACCTTCATCCCTTTGCTAGACGGAGAGACGAAACAGAATACGCAGTGCTCATCTTTCAATAGGTCTAATTTCAGTGCGATTATATTGTCTTCGGTCAAATGATCTATGTCGAGACATATAAGTCCTGAATAACTTAAAATTTTATCTGCCTTACGTTCCGAGAAAGTACCGCTGAAAGTGACGGCTGGAAGTGTTTTTTTACGCTCTGAATATTCTGCTTCACCTACAGAGCGTAGGCTCTCTATATCATATTTCCACCGACCACCATGAATAGCGACGGCTATGGCAGAGAAATCAACGTCCACGGGTTGTGTAGAGGTAGCGGAGGCAAACATTGAAATCTTAGAAGATATGTCTATCATAAATTAATTATTGTAAAGTCCCACTAATAAAAATCTGAAAGATGCTTCAAGACCCTCCTTGGTGTACACAGGCAATATCTGATTTGGTTTTTTATCGCTCTCGTTGAGGTGTATGGCGAAATCATTCTCTTCTACATTACGAAGAACCTGCGTAAACTGATCCGCGTTGAAGCTCTTGTTGAAGTGCTTGCCACTTACGTTGTTTACCGTTATCACCTCTTCACCATTGGTTCCGAAGGTATCATTAGCTGCCGACAATATAAACTCGTTTACATTGTTTTCATTGGTGCGCACAAATACCTGCGGGATGTCCAGCGTGTAAAGTTTAAGTCTCTTCAGGCAGTCGTTGAACTCACCGGTATTTATAATCACTTTATCTTCCGGTAACTTAGAAAACAAGCCTTCCGTAGCAGGGTAAACAACATCGGTAAGAGTAGACATTATCTCCCATTTGTCAATGCTATCGGTGTTAGCTGAAAACATCACTTTGTCTTTGCAGTGTGTCACCAATACCTCTCCCTTATCGGTTAACATGGAGCAAGTTTTATTTGCCGTTTCTATAGGAAGCACTATATTTTCCCACCTGTTGATGGATATGGGCTTCGTCTCATAACGACACACCATAGCGGATATAGCGCCGGTGAAGACGATCCTCTTGCCCACCTGGGCGATGTTGATGCCTATAAGCTGAGGTAAAGGATTCTTCTCGTCAACGAAAGATTGGGTGGATGAAAGGCCTTGCTTCAGATAAAACTGATGTAGCGAAATTTCTGAGCTGGCAGACTTCATCTCCATGGTAGGGTATTCGTCTTCCAAAATAGTTATGCTGTATTTTCCTTTCCCGGATTTTAGTTCAAGTTTCTTGCCCTTAACTTTTAAGGTAAGTTCATTATCGCGCAGTAGGGTGACAGTGGCTATGAATAGTTTTGCCGGCACAGTAAAAACGAATGTGTCTTTGGTCTTTGCTGCCACGAATACTTTGGCCTGCACACCTCCGTCGGAAGCCATTATCTCCATAATGTTTCCGCTGACAGACATCTTTAAATCTTCAAAGATGGGAGTGACGGTTTTCTTAGGAACGAAGGCATTTATCTTCTGTAATTTTTCGAGCAACAGCTCGCGGTCAAGGGTTACGATATTCATGGTTTAAGTATTTGTTGTTGTAAATATGGTTAACCTAAAGCACCAAAAGGTTTTCAAAATTAATCTTTCCAAGTGATCGCTTTAACCGCCCACATCTGCGCACCTTGCGCTTCAGTGATGGCTACAGAGCAAAGTCTTTTTACTTCGCTTGACTCGGTAGTGCTGCGCAGTTCATGTAGCCCATCAATGATGTTGGCATAATGTTGTTTTGTGCGATCTACCATGCTGTCAGCACTTGGGTTGAAATTAATTCCTACTGCTTTTTGACCGAAAGTAGGGTTTTCGATTTTCTGAGGTGTTGCTGTATCTTGACTCATTTTATTTGTCTCGGCTCGCCTTTACGCCGAAAGGTTTTAGTTAAGCGTTTTTTTACTATTAACACTACTCTTCTATAATTTTTAAACTCTTCAGGTGTGCAGATGTCGGTGACGCCCTGCTCTTCAAGCATCAGCATAAACTTCAACGCTTCCCGGAGAGCCTTTTTATCTTCGTTCATACTTTGCGACCTTGTCGGCCAGTTTAATATAACACCTGCCTGCTTCTTTTATTTTACCTATGGTCTTCATAAGGTAGTCCCTATATTCTTGCACCGACTCCTCCTCATTTATCACCCAGAAGTCCCAGTCCGGCATTGTGGGGTGGTTAGCGACAAACCAATGGCCTTTCTGTAATCGGGGCCTCACATCCATGGAGCACCTGCAAATCAAATATTTGTCAATGTCATATACTGTTCTGCCTACAACTAGAGCTTTGGCCTTATTGTCTTCTGTCACCTGCACATAGCCATCGAGTTTTTTTAGAACTTTTGGATATTCCTTCTTAGCTTTCTTTGCCATGGTTAGTCGTTCATCCAGTCCGGCAAGTCTAAAGATACCGAAGGCTCTGTTTTTACCGGTTCAATTATTCCGGTAAAAGAAAACTGCCTGTGATCGGATTCAATTATACCCTGAGCTTTAGCGTCTTGTTTTGACAATCCTTTGTGTAACATCTCTATTAATCCATCGGTCATACTTACTGACTCATGAGCCACGAAAACTTCTTCGCTTTCTCCGTGTACATACACATCATATGGACCTTTAGTTAGTTCAGGCTTGTCGGAGGCCTCCGGTTGTTTGATGCCATTACCCACAGCACTATTATCACTAACAGAAGAATTGGTTTCCACATCTCTCTTTAAAAGTTTGCTTATTAATAATTCGGTAATATTTCCTCCCGAAGAAACCATGTCTCTTCCCTGATCCACAAGAGTGTGTATGTCTTTCTCCTTGTCGTCAAGTATCTCTTTGATGTAGGTGTCTATACTATCCTCGCACTCGGTGTAGTGCACATTTACTGAGTTGCCCTGTCCTATGCGGTGGCAACGGTCGATACACTGCCACAGCTCCGCAGGAGTGAATGGATAGTTGGTAAAGATAATGTCCGATGCACACGTAAGGTTTATACCCATCCCTGCCGCAGTGATGTTACCAATAAATACCTGGCAGGCATCGTCATTCCAAAACTGCTGTATGTTCTTGTCCCGGGTGAAGGCGTCAATGCTGCCGTCTACCGTGACGCACCGGCTACCAAAATGATCTTCCAACAATTTAATAGGCACTTTATATCCTGAGAAGATAACTACCTTTCGGCCCTCCTCTATGATGCCTTCCGCAATCTCTATGATACCTTTTATCTTGGCGCGCGCCGTGATGATGTTGAGGCTATGCAGGGAGCCGCTGAGAGACGCGTGCTCTTTTTGATTACTAAGCTCCTCCACAACTTTGTCGTAGTCGGCGCGGTAGTCATCGAGCTGGTAGGTGTAGGACAGATAAATCTTTTCCGGCAAGTCCAGACACTCTTTTTTTGTCTTGCGCACCATAAAGTTCGACAGCTTAACGTACAAGTCCTGTAGGTTTTTGCCTCCCGTTACCTTACTGAAACGCCCTACCGTTTTCACGGTATACTCGTCCATAAATTTTTTGTAGTTGGCACCCAGCTCGTGACCGATTAGTTTCAGATAAGAGAACACGTCGTCCACCCTGTTCTTAACCGGTGTACCGGAAAGCATGGTGATGTGAGCTTCCGGGAACATTGCTACGAGCTTGTGTATAGCCTTGAAGCGCTGGCTTCCCTTATTCTTTAGATAGGTGGCCTCATCGAATATGAAGTGACCGATAGGCGCCGAAGAAAGTTCAGTAAAAAATTTCTCCGTAACGTCATAATTGACTATCACGAAACGCTCGTTGAAGGCTTTGATGGTCCTGCGCTTTGCTGCATCGAGTATAGTGAAGTAAAGCTCGTTGAACTTAAACTTCAACATATCGCGGAACCAGTTGTGCTTAACGCTCTGAGGACAGAAGATAACGGTCCTCGGGATCTTGTGTATACGAGAGATACTCGCGGCAGATATAGATTTACCCATACCCTGCTCGTAAGCAAGGAAGACATGCTTCTTGTAATAGTTTTCTATCAACCCCTCTTTCTGGTGAGTATACAAACTATCCCAGTATGGAAGCGCCGACTTGATGGCCGGTTCCACCTCTGCGTATATGCTATTGTAAATATCTTGCACCTCAGAATAAAAAGCGTTTCTGCTGTCCTCTTCCATGGGTGACTCCGAGAAAGATTTGAACGATAGTTTTATGAACTCGTACAAGCTCCTCTTAGACGTTACTTTTAAATCGGCGATTATCACCTGGTCGTCAATGTTTATGTTGAAACTAAAACACTTCGCTAAGATAAATTCCGACTCATGGAACATCACTTTCTGCATGCGGACGTAATGCCCGTCTATGACTTTAATGTTGTTCATATTAACCGAGTTCTGTCTCTGTGAATTTTACTTCCAGCGCCCCGCCATCCCAGTCTACGAGCTCTATGATAGCGCGCATGCCGTTAGACTCTATGTCCTGCACCGCCTCTTTCAGACTGTGCTTGTCAAACATGCTGGCATCCTGAATAAAGATATTTTTTAGGTTAGACTTCTGGGCTTGGTAAATAGCCATTTTAACGGCTACCGACATGATACCGGCCGTGTTGACTCCGCCATCCTCTAATGGTATTCCTTTTAAGTAAATATTGTCGTTGTCGAAGGTCATGTCCGGTATAGGTAGCTGTGACTTGCTTATTTTGTCGCTACGCAACCCTTCCAAATTTTTAATTTCAGCATCCAAATCCAATGCTTCGGACTTGCTCTTTATCATCTCCTTGTTTTTCTCCGCTAAATTTGCGATCTGCGACACTTTCTCGTTGTGCGCGTTGGCTTGTATCATCTTGTCGGAGATAGTGTCAGAGGAAGGTCGTGGCACTTTGGCCAGCCAGTCGTTACCCTGTGTTATCTTTGTCAGTAGCCCTTCTTCGGAAAAGACCGACTCATGGACGCGTACCTTCTCATTTTCTATGAGTGCCTCCAGTCTTTTTATCTCTGCTCTACCTTTATCGGCTGACTGATTAAGCTGACTTACCTCTCTCTCGAAGCCTATAACTTTATTCTTTACGCTATCCCACTTTTCCTGATTGGTGGACACAGCCTTGAGCTCTTCCTGTAGAGGAGTAAGGTCTATGGTTTCAGAATATTTGTCTATGTCCGCCTGTGAGTATTCGTGGTTCTTGAGGATGGCCTCCATCTCTTCCGCACGCTCTTTCTTGTTCTTGCGAAGTGTTTTCTTTTCCTCTATGGACACATTGATAGCATCGAGTTCCTTGGCTATGCCGGTTAAATTTTTTATCTTCTCCAGGCGCTTCTCTTTTTTGTCGGTCATCCACGACATGATGTCTAGCGAAGCGTTGCCTATAAGTCCCTTGATGAACCCCGCTGGGTTCTTAACATCTTCTCCGTTAATATCGGTGACCTTTAGCCTGCCGGACTGATGCTTGGGAGAGAAGTAAAGATCAATGATATATTCTTTTGGCTCCCCGTTGATGGTGCCCTTTAATGTTGTTGATATACTGGCGTGTGTCTCCCCCTCCTTGATAGGTTTTGAGGGGCGCATCTTAACATCTAGTCCAGACAATAACGCGTCGAGGAGCGTTGACTTACCGGTCCCGTTGCCACCGACAATCAAGATAGACTTGCCGCCGATGTCAATTATTTTCTTGCTGAGGTTTTTAAAATTCTCTAGCTCCACTCTGAAAAATGTTAAGCCATCCTGTTCCTTTAATTCTTTTTTCTTTCCCATTTTATTGATTATTTTTTTCAAGTTCTTTTATTAATGCCAATTCACGCTTCCTTTGTGGGCAAACATCTTTAACGGCACAATACTTATCGCACCTCTTACTCTCTCCGGGGCGATGTTCTATCCACAGCACCTTTTTAAATTTGTGGGCGTTCTCTTCCACGAAGTTGCGGGCTTCCTGCTCGCTTGCTTTGAGGCTTCCGCTGATAGCTCTCTTACCACCCGTTTCTTTCACAGCCCACTGACTAGCGCTCGCCCACCTTTCCTTGCCGGTACAATCCGGTATGTTACCTGCTTCAGCATCTCTGTGCACCTTCACTCGCTTGGCTATGTATCCGCCAATCTCTTCATAAGAACGTAGCTCTATGTCCACTTCCATGATTCGCGCTGCGGGATAGTCTGCGTTACGAACTTTCTCGCTTGCGGACCAGTCCTTATAAAAAGGATTTATCTTCAGGCCATTGACCTTGTAGCCTTCATGCTGAAGCATCCACGCGTACACGTTGAGCTGTGCCATCCACTGCTTCCGAGACTCGGGGAAGATCCATTTGTACACGCTACATGATTTGTAGTCGTGTATAAACCCAGTTTCCATGTCGTAAAGATCGAAGGTGCCGTATAAAGTGAAGCCTGGTTCCACCTCTACAGACATCGTCTTCTCGAATAGATACCTCTGTTTTATCTCTGGAAAGAAAATTGGTATCAGGGCCTCTATGTATTTCGCGGCAGAATGTAGTTGCATAGCCTTCTTCTCATCGGTGTCGGTCATCTTATCGGCTTCCTGCCTGATGGTAGACACGGTGAGTAGAAAGGCGCGCTTACGCACTTCTGGTACGTTACTTTGTTCAAGGACATGATGCAGGGCGGTACCCAGTAGGGCGTCGAGCTTCTCGCTGATGTCTACGATGTAGTCGTTAGTCCTCTTTAAAATTCTTATCTGTGGACTGTCGATAAGTTCGGACGCTGAGCAGTCACCGGCTACGCGATGCGCGTCTACCTTGCATGCGTTCCAAATGGTTTCCGGTAGATTGTAAATGTTGGTTAAAATTTGCCCCATGCCTCTGTTTCCTTTTACCTTGTTTAAATTTCTTTTCCCCGAAGGGATGCTACATAGCGTTACATGACGTCTCAGTTAATCCAACAAGACTTAGTTGGTTTGCTGCCGATGCAGATACTCTCACGGGCTATTTTGCCTTCACCGTTCACCCTCTCTGCCATTTCTCAGTTTACTACTCAGGCGTCCCCTTGCAACTGGCAACGACCCCTTCCGCTCTGAAGCACAACGCTATTTATCAGGACTACCTTATTTCCCTTTTACTTTTTTAAGTTTAGGGTTCGATTTCTTTGCCGCAGGACTCGCTTTTCGAGATGCGCTAGCTAAAATAGCTCCGGCAGACTTTTTAGAATAACCTTCGCCTTGAATTTTCTTTTGGACTGCTTTAAATCCTGGATGCTCTTTTTTCATTGTATGTTTTTTATTTTGTGGAGAAGAAAGGATTTGAACCTCTGCCCTATGGTTCTTCAAACCACTGCTCTACCAGACTGAGCTACTTCTCCGTTAATAGCCTGTCAAAATCTTACGATACCGACAGGCTATGTTTTACTTTTTCTTGCCGGTCATAGGGCCCTTCATTCCTGCTTCACCTTTAGGTACGTTGGTACGCGCCTTAGTAGATTTTTGCATAGGAACTGTTTTCGCGTTCTTGCCGCCTTTAGAAGCGGGCTTGTTGATTTTAGGGCTTGTTTTAGTTGCCATGTTTTCTTTTTTTTATTGGTTAAATTATTAAGAGACTGCTAAGATAATACTTGTCGATGCGCTATGCAAATTTCACCCAATATTTAGAATGATTCTAATTAACGTTTAAAGCCATGATGGAGGGTCTTTTTTTGTTTTTGTCAAAAAATCATTTGGATTCATTAAACATATAATTAAAAAACAAATCCAGCTTCCAAGACTAATTATGAGTTGAAATTTTACGTCTCTCCATCCATATTTAACTTGTGGCTCATAAGACTTATTTGCTTTTCTCGTCATGTAATAAGTGCAAATATATCCTAATCCATATATAAATCCTATCCAAAATTTTGTTTCCATTTTACGTTGTTTTAAAGTCGGCGCACCGACAAGGTTAATACTATTTTATTTTTTTCATCATTTTACCAGTGCGCCTCCATTCAAGATATTCTTGGCTGTCTGCTACTTGCTCGTTAAGTTCTGTTTCAAGAAAGTGTATTACATCACACACAAAGACGAGGAGACGATCTTTCGTCATGTTGCGCTTGTTCTCTACCCCTACATCAAAAGTACCATCAGGTTTTTTGAGATAAATCTTTGCGAACATAGCCTCTAATCTGTACGATACGGACACCTCATCTTCACCTTCGTAGCCAGCGTTTCTGAAGGCCTTAACCGCATGGTTACGCAACACTACTTTGTGATAGTAGGCATATAAACGCATTTTCGGTGTTAGTTTAGCAGTCGCTTCAATCGTTACCGTTTGCTCCTTCTCCACGTTGACGCAGCAGTATTTAAACAGATCCTCCTTGTTGTGGAAGATTAACTCTCCCTTTCTGTTGGGGGTTGCCGTAAATATTACACTCATTTTTTCTCTTGTTTTTTTAATCTTTCTGTCAGCTCGTGTGTCTTGACATACATTTTAAATTTGCTTACAAGCAAAAATTGCACGAGCTCTTCCACGGCTACCATATCATCTCGGGTAATGGATTCACTAAAATAGCCTTTGATAAAAAACATATCTACCAAAGACTTCGCGTCCGCCTTAAATTTCTTTTCTTCAAATTGTAAATCTATCTCTTCTGCCATCGTTTTAATTTTTAACTGTTAAAGTCCATGTTGTCGTTTTCCTTCCGAGGTGTCCCATCCTCTTTGCGCGTGTGTCGGTGAGGTAGCCCTCATTCGTTAGATTTGTTATTGCCCGGCGGTAGCTTGTGAGGGGTTCCCCTTTTTTCTTCAGCGCTTCCCATACTTCTGCCGCCGTGAAAGACCGACCGACATTAGCCTGAAAGAAACGGAGCACGGCTATATCTTGCTTCTTGGCTATATTAGAATATATAGCAAGGAGCTTTCCAGTTTCTTTTGCAGAGTTATGGTAGCTCTCGAATATGTTTGCCTGTCCGTTCATTTATATTTTTTTTGTGTAATACTCCAGTTTCAGGGCTCTGGCCTCTCTATTAGCAGCGTCAAATTCGGGGGCGTTACGATCCCCAAATTCCCAAGCATGGTGATGTTCCGGACATTTGAGCCAGATATTTCTTTTGACCAATCTAAGTGAAGGATATGTGCCTTTGGCGAGGAGATGTGAGAAAAAAATGGGCTTAGGTTCTTCTCCAAGCCAGCGCCCACAACAGCTACATTTATGTTCTCGCTCTTCCCAAATTTCGAGGAACAAAAGTTTTTCACCAGTTGCTTTTCTATTTTTTTTGATAGGCGTATTCTTCTTAATTCTCTTGCGGCGGTGCTGAACCTTTTTATTCTTTTGATCTGCCGGTTCATTCTTTTTCTCAAGTTGCCTTGAATAAGAAAATCTGTCGGTCTTCTCATCCTGTCCGGAACCGCCATCAGCCCACTGCTTGTTTGTACTACTTCCATTTTTTCCAAATATTTTATCCCACTTTGGATGTTTAACTTTTTTTGGTTTCATCAGGTCGTTGCATCTTCCGCAATAACCTTTCTTAACCACTATCCACTTGTCATCACCGGAGCATAGAACACATTTTCCTTTAAACGGTTTGAACACACGATTAAACCTTATTCCTTTTTCTTTGCTGACGAGCTTTTGCGGACTTTTGTTCGGTCATCATTTTTATTTGATGGTCAACTTTTTTCTCCGCTTCTTCCTGGGTAGCTCCTTCGACTACATATTTTTGCGCCATTCTGCTCAATAAATTTGCAAAAGGATTT
>Ga0070696_100003805_pt1 | contig 10083 bp, 8 predicted proteins | sample KBSK1253metaG_FD_65474 | JGI IMG/M metagenome (GOLD analysis project Ga0070696, IMG submission 65474) | Corn, switchgrass and miscanthus rhizosphere microbial communities from Kellogg Biological Station, Michigan, USA - KBS K1-25-3 metaG | ecosystem: Host-associated > Plants > Roots >... | reverse complement strand
GGGACTTAGGACTTGGCGTCTCGGGACTGAGTTCGATAGTAAAAAGCGTAACCCTGCCCGACGGAGAAGTGATGGATCGAATCATGCCGCAGGCACCCAAATGGAGCGTGAACGCGCGCACGCGGTACGAATGGGCGGCATTCGCCGGCACGATTTCGGCGCAAGCCGATGTCAAGTGGGGCGATGGATCCTACTTTTCCGCATTCAACGCGCCAATCGACTACGAAAAGGCGCATGCGATCACCAATATGCGCCTCGGCTACTCGGCAGGCAGCGGCGCATGGGATGTGGCGGCCTTTCTGCAAAATGTTTTCAGCCGTCAATACCGTGTCTACGATTTGGACCTGTCAAGCATCGGCTTCGCAACCCCCGTGTATGGTGCGCCGCGCTGGTGGGGCGTGACGGGAACATATCACTGGCATTGACAGTGAACGCCACGTTACCCCCATTGCACCTGCCGAGCACCGTGCCGCCGTTTCAGTACGGCCGATCCCTGCCGCGCGTGTTCTACACCGACGATGCCGTCCACGCCGCCGATGTGTCCATGTTGGGCGCAACCCAGTGGATACTGGTCGATCATGTGAACCGGCTCAGGCGGGCAGGCGACTATTTTTTGTTTGATTTCGGACACGAGAGCCTGATCTTCATCCGCGATCAGAACAATGAGATTCATGGGCTCTTCAATGTGTGCCGCCATCGCGGCTCCAGGATCTGCCTCGAGGCACAAGGTCGCGTTCAATCGCTCATCTGCCCTTATCACGCCTGGAACTATGGCTTGGACGGACGCCTTCGGGCAGCGTCAGCCATGCCTGGCGGCTTTGACAAGAACACACACGGGCTCGAGTCCGCCCATGTGCGCGTCCACGCGGGCTTGATCTTTGTCAACCTGGCTCATGGCACCCCGCCCGATTTTCAACGGTTCATCGGGCGACTCACACCATATCTAGATCTGCACGGCTTCGATCATGCTACGGTCGCCGTGCGTAGAAGCTATCCGACGTCTGCCAATTGGAAACTCGTCGTGGAGAACTTCCTCGAGTGTTATCACTGCAAACCGGCACATCGCACATATTGTTCCGTGCATAGTCCCGAGAAATTACTTGCCTTTGGCGCAGGCCCCGGCTCCTCCGGAGGCGCACTCGCGTCGAATTATCAACGAGAATTGGACGAGTGGCAGGGAGCAGGCGCAGCCAAGGGATATTTCACGGAAATGTTTTCGGATTGTCCCGATTCGGAGTGGTTCCAAACCGGGTCGCGGCTTCCTATAGGGCAAGGGTACGACACCGAAGTCGTGGGCGGCCGGGCAGTAGCGCCGCTCATGGGATCCTTCAAAGAGTATGACGGCGCGCAGACGGCAATCGTATTCAATCCATTGAGCTACATCATGGCATCCAATGACTATGCGGCGTTGATTCGATTCACGCCCCGCGGGCCCGTGGCAAGCGATGTAGAGACCACCTGGCTGGTCCGCGAGGACGCTGTCGCAGGCACAGACTATGATGTGCAGCGCTTGACTGAAGTGTGGGATGTTACTCTTCGGGAAGACAAGATTATCACCGAGAACAATCAACTGGGCGTTTCATCCGCGAGATATCGCCCCGGCCCGCATTCGCTGCACGAGGCCCGCGTCAGTGATTTCCTGGCGTGGTACAACTTGCGCTTGCCTCGAGCCGGCACACAGTGAAAGAGCGCTCGACGCCGGCGTCGAGTTGGCTCCCGGTAATTGCCTATGCGGCGGCCTACATTCCACTCTATTTGTTTCCTCACCAGGTAACGGCGTATCTCGATATTCAACGATCAACGACCTTGGATGCCGGATTGCTGGCCATGATCGAGGACACAGCGCTCGCCGCTGCCAACATTCTGATGGTTCTAGTGCCAGCGCCGCTGCGCATGAGCCTCACGATTGGAGCATCGATCGTAGCCGCGTTCGCCGAACTTTCAACGATTCACGCAATGCCGTTCGACTTGCTCATGGCCGTACGCGCACTTGCCGGTGCAGGCTTTGGCGTCGCAGGTTTCACAGCCGCGCAATTTATCGCGGTATCCCCCTCGCCGGCCCGCGCTTTCGGGATGGCCAATGGCATCTTGGCGCTGACGTCGGGTCTGCTGCTCGCACTGGTTCCCTATCTGCCGGGAGACACGGCGCAACGCGTATTCGCGCCGCTCGCGATAATTGCGCTTTGCCTGGCGCCGATTCTGTCGAGAGCAGCAAAATTCCAGCGCGGACGACTCCAATCGGCCGGAACGGCTCCTGCATCGTCCAGCAGCCGCTGGTTTACGCTGCCTGTCGCAGGAATGTTCATGATCGCCTCGTTACTCTTCATCCCTCTTGGCGGCCTGTACGTTTTTGCGGGCTATCAGGGGTCGCACCTGCATATGACCGATTCGGCGATCGGCATCGCCCTCGGATGGACCACGGTTACCGGTCTTGCCGGCGGGTCCGGCGCGTCATGGCTATGCGCAAAGCTCGGGCTGTTCTATCCCATCGTATTGACGTGTCTTCTCGCCGCGGGGACGTGCTTCGCAATCGGAAGTGTGTCAACGCCGACCCTATTCATTCTAGCTTTCGCGCTATTTGGAATCACTTACATGTTCGCGATGACGGCAATCTCGACCATCTGCGCCGCAGCGGATTTGACCGGACGGGCGGCGGCGGTTCTTGTTGGATGGCAAGTACTCGCCGTCGCACTCGGGAGCGCCTTGGTGGGCTACCTGATTGAGGGACACCACGCAGCAATGATCTGGCAATTGGGAACCATCGCTTGTTTGGCCGCACTCATTCCCGCAGTCGCCAGCGCAAAGGCTTTCAGCAACACGGGCCAGCTTCGGGCGAGCGGCCGCACTACCTTTTTTGCGGAGTGAAGGTGATTCCTCCATCTGATGCCCGACCAGCCGTTCTCGTCACCGGTGGAGGCACTGGCATCGGCGCGGCGGTCGCACATCGCCTTGGCGCCACTCATCGTGTCGCTGTTTGTGGTCGGCGCGCCGAACCGCTGCAGCGGGTGGCGGCGGATATCGGCGGCATCGGCATCGTAGGCGACGTATCCGTGGAAGCCGACGTGAAGGACATCGTGAACAGAGTAATCGCCGCGTACGGCCGGCTCGACGGTATCGTCCTCAATGCCGGTATCGTAAGAGCCGCGCCAGCGGCGGAAATGTCACTCGAGGATTGGCGAGCGCAAATCGACGTTAACCTCACCGGTCCTTTTATTCTGGCGCGCGAAGTCTTACCGTATTTAATCCGAGCCAAAGGGGCCTTGGTATCGATTTCCTCGATCGGCGCGGTTCAAGTCGGCGCTGGCCTCGCGGCCTATTCGGCATCCAAGGCTGGCCTGACGTTACTCACTCAGACTATCGCGTTCGAGAATGCGCGTCATGGAGTCCGGGCCAATGTGGTCTCCCCCGGTTGGGTACGAACGGAAATGGGCGACATGGAAATGCGTGCATTTGGCGACGGCAACGCCGATGCGGGCTATCGCCGCGTGACGAAGCTCGTTCCGCTGCGACGCGCCGGCCAACCGACGGAAATCGCCGAGTCAGTCGCGTGGTTATTGTCCCCGGCCGCATCCTACATGACTGGAGCCGTGATCAATGTCGATGGGGGCGCCGCATCGGTATGCGCGTCGATGACCGCATTTGATCCACCGTGACATGGAACTCAACTTAGGAGCAGCACGTGACTATCTCTACTGAATTTGGCGCAAAGAATGAAATGCCGGGCGCAGGCAACTCGGGCGATACGATCAATGCAGAAGCGACGGCGCCGCTGACCCGACGAGACTTTGTGGGCGGCACGCTGGTAGGATCAGGCGCCGCACTTCTGAGCATGGCGGCGCCGGGCTCAATCAAGAATGCCGCCGCACAGACCGTTCCGTCGAAAATGACGGGGCTAGGCCCCGACTGGACCGGACCCGGCGGGATCGGCGACTACGCGCACTCCAACGGCAATACCCATGAGGTCGTCAACGCTGCGCACGGCGGAATACGCAATCAACAATGGGATGCAATGCTGCGCGCAGCACAAGACACGGGAGAAAGCCCGGACATTGTGGTGGTGGGCTGTGGCATGGCCGGTCTATCCGCTTGCTGGGCCGCCCGCAAGGGTGCGCCTGACTCAACCGTGTTGATGCTCGATCAACATCCGATTTTTGGCGGCGAGGCGAAGCAAAACGAATTCGAAGTCGACGGCTATCACCTGACCGCGCCCCAGGGAGCAACCGGGATCGTGGTCCCGTTCAATAAAGCCAAGGACGCGGGAATGTGGACGCATTTCGCAACCGATTTGGGATTTCCGGAGGAATTTGTCTATCAAAAGCCAACCGGTATGAGTCAAGACATTCTGGTTCCCGAAGATGCATGGAGCCCCATGCATATTGCGTGGGAGCGATCGGACACGGGCTTTTACTATGAAGGGCATGGATGGGTGAAAAATCCATGGAGAGATGGATTCAGGCATGCGCCTATTTCCGACGCCGCCAAGAAAGCGTTGGTCGACATGGAGCTATACCGCACACCGCCGCGACGCGCCGACTGGGAATCATGGCTCGACAGCATGACCTATGCCCAGTTCTTGCAGAACGTCGTCGGCCTCGATGAGGCAGTACTTCCCGATGTCTTGAAGTATTTGAACCCCATGACATGCGCCATGGGTTGCGGACTGGGTGCTGACGTGATTTCGGCTTACTCAGCATACAATTTCATTCAACCGGGCGTCATTGGCTACTATCGCTACCAGACCGGCGGCGTCGACCCGACTGATGAAATTTATCTCGCGAGTTTCCCGGGAGGCCATGCCGGCACCGCCCGACATTTCTTGAAGAAGATCATGCCTGCCGCGCTCAAAGGCGAATACAACATGGCGGACATATTAAATAGCCCCGTGCAGTGGGACCAACTGGATCGGGCAAATCAGCCGGTACGGATGAGATTATCCGCCACCGTCGTGAGCGTGGCTCATGAAGGCCCCCCCGAGACCGCGAAGCACGTCGTCGTGACCTACGCTCTCGGCGGCAAGCTTCATAAGATTCGTGCAAAGGGTGTGGTGATGTGCGGTCAGCAGCATGCCAATCGGCACATCTGCCGCGACATATCGCCCGACTATCGCGAGGCAATGAATGGCTTTCACCATGCGCCCATGCTCACGGTAAACGTGGCGCTGCGAAATTGGAAATTTCTCGATAAGTTGGGGATTGCCTCGGCGCGCTGGTTCGAAGGTTTCGGCTGGTGGGTGAGTCTGCGCCGCAATCTGGAGATTCCCGGTCAAGTCACGCAACCTCTCGACCCCTCGAAGCCAGTCGTGCTGACGATGTACAACCCATTTCCGCTTCCCGGAGTGCCGTTTCCCCAACAATGCACCGTAGCTCGAATGCAGCTATTTACGATGTCCTACGCGCAGATAGAGAGCGCCGTGCGGGCGCAATTCAACAAGATGTTCGGCGACTATGGGTTTGATGCCAATCGTGATATCGCGGGCATCATCACCAATCGATGGGGGCACGCCTATATAGTCGATCCACCGGGCTTCTTCTTCGGAAAGGATGGGAAACCTGCGCCAAAGGATGTTCTGCGCAAGCGCTTTAATCGTCTGTCGTTCGGGCACTCCGAACTCTCGGGTGCGCAAATGTGGGAGACCGCCGCCGAGGAAGGCGAGCGGGCCGGGCAGCAAATCCTCGAAGTCATCTAGCGTCGAAAATCGCGGAGATCCATATGTCCCGTTGTTCAAAGTTCAAAGCGTTCTTTTGCTCAGCGGCCTGCTTCTTGACGGTGCCCGCCCTGGCTCAGGGCGCCGCGCCTGCATCCCAGGAATCATCGCAGGCGCAGATAGAGCAGTTCAAACACGCCATCCGCACGCTCTATGACTTGAAGGAAAAGGCATGGGCTGCAGGCGACGCAGAATCCATCGTCACCAAGTTCTACTCCGCCGACGCGATATCGGCAGGCGAGGGCGACCCGCAGACGATGGTCGGTCGTGCACAGTTTCGAAAGGCCTACCAACAATATCTCAAAGATGTTCCGTCGATTCGCATCGAATCGGTGAGTTCCTACGTCAATGGCAACGCGGGATGGGATTGGGCGAATTTCTACAGCGATCCCAAGTCGGATAAGAAGGCCATGTATCCACCCTCGCCCATTCGCATCGTGTTTCTTTGGTCGAAGGTGCACGGCCAATGGATCTGCAAAGGTGATATTTTCGTCAACGGCAAGCTGCCGGCGGTCCTTGACGCGAACTCGTCCCACAAACATCGGAGTCACGGACCGCTCCGGCCATCGCCATCTCATCCGGCGTCGGCGTTATGAACCTCTAATTGCGCGTCCAGCCATGCGTGGAGATAGTCCACCAATGTGCGATCCACATGCAAATCGAACGAGTTAGGCCCTACGCAGTGCAAGAAAATGTCGATTTGGCCCATTCGCGTTCGTGCGTATTCGCCCGGCCGGGCCGCCGCCGCCCGCGGCGCGCCGATATCGCTGGCCAATAGCGCCCGAGCCGCCGAACCTTCGACCCGCAGCGATGAAAACGCCGCGGATACGTCGGTGATTCGCACCATGATCCTCCCTAGACCCGCGCTCAAACGTCGCCGCACATCGTCGAGGGAGTGATCGACCAAAAGCCATTCCGTCGGACCCATCGCATACACGCGCGGACCCGCGGTCGCCGTCGAACTGTTGCCTGGCGCGGCAACGGCACCTGAGATCAGTGAACCGACCTGCGCCAGGTCGCTGCCGTGAATCTGCACCAGGCACAGAGCATGCGGCGGCAATCGCGTGATCAGCAGTTCCCTTTCGTTCATCGTTGAAGCTTCCTAACCGCTCAAACGCAGATTCTCTGGGTCATAAAAAGCCGGGCTGACCACGCGGACCGGTGTGGTCCGGCCCTGATCATATGCCAGGAGGTTGGCCGACAGCCGCTTTCTGCCCCGCTCCAGCCGGGCTAACGCCACGGCGTATCCCAGCGTGGGGCTGAAGCAGGCGGACGTTAAATATCCTTCGCTGCGCCCGGCGGATGACTGCAGGAGATGCGCGCCGGCGAGCAGCGGGGCTCGTGGATCGGCCGCGACGATACCAACCAGGTGCAATCGTTCGGGACGCTGGTACTCCGCTATGGCCAGCGCGCGGCGGCCGATAAAATCCGCCGGCTTACGTTCGATGAGCGGCCCCCAACCCAAGTCGAGGGGAGTGGTCGTGGCATCGGTGTCGGCGCCGATATGCAGGTAACCTTTTTCCGTTCGCAACGCATTGAGAGCATCGATGCCGTAAGCGCGTACATGGTCTTGCGCACCGGCATTCTGCAAGGCATGCCATAACTCGCGTGTCCGGTCCGCCGGTACATTGATCTCGTAACTCACTTCGCCCGTGAAACTGACGCGATAAATGCGCGCGGGTATCCGCGCAATGCTGCCGAGCCTGAAAGTCATGTGCGGGAACGCTTGCGGGCTCAAATCCACATCGGTTCCCGCACGCAGCAATGTGTCCCGCGCCTTGGGCCCGGACAAAGTAACCGTGCCCCAAGCCGTCGTGATGCGCGTGATCAACACCTTGAGACGCGGCCACTCGCATTCCGCCCACTCGCGCATCCAGAGATAGACGCGTTCCGCGTTGCCGCTGGTAGTCGTCACCATGAATTCCTCGGATCCGAGGCGGGTCACCGTGCCGTCGTCCATCACCACGCCGTTGTCGCGCAACATCAACACATAGCGTACGCGGCCGGCGCCGAGGGACTTCAAATTGTTGACGTACAGTCGATCGAGAAATTCCAGCGCGTCCGGGCCGGTTACCTCGAGCTTGCCCAGCGGCGAAGACTCGAAGAGTCCGGCGGCGGTGCGCACGCCATGAACCTCGGCGTCAATGCATGCGTTGGCGGTTGCAGCGGTGGCGTAGTGCAAGGGGCGGCGCCAGCCACCCACATCATCGAAGTGAGCTTGAAGTGCGACGTGATCCTCGTGACACGGTAAGCAGCGTTCGGGCCGATACCAGCGGCCGACGTTGGGTCCCGCCGCCGCGCCCAGGGCCAGAGGCGTGTAAGGCGGACGGTAAGTGGGTGGCTTCAGGTCTCGCAATGACTGGCCGCTATATTGAGCCAGCTGATCCAGCGAATTGCGCAGACTGGTCTTGCCCTGATCGACAGCCATCCCGGTGGTGGTGTAGCGCTTGAAGTGCTCGACCCGGGTGTATCCCTGCTGGACCGCGGCGCTCGCATCGGCAACGGTGACATCATGCTGGAAGTCGAGCCATTGGCGATGCGCTCGACCGGGAAAGCGCGTGGGTCCGATGGACAGAGTCGGACGATCCGGCAGCGATGGCGGCACCCGTGCCGGCGCGGTCCGAGCGCCGTCTTCGCCGGTGGTCGCGGCGGCTGCTTCCTGACCAACCTGTGTCGCATGCATCTGGATCGCATCGGCATCCCACAGCCCCGCGGCTCCGCCGACGGCGTACACCTGATGAACCGACGCAACGGGAACGTGGGCATGCAGGCCTCGTTCATACGACAGGGTGCCGAGCGCCTGACTGTATAGATTGACGTTGGGCACCCAACCGCCTGACATCGCCACCAAATCGCAGGCGATCGCACGAGATTTTCCAGACGCATCCTGAATCCGCACACCTCGCACCGCTGCGCGTCCCTGCACCACGAGACGTCGGGGTGCTGCGATCAGCTGCACACCCAACATGGCCGCCATGGCCTGGGCGCCGGGACCGGGCATTGCGCGCGAATCGACGATGGCTGCCACGGCGATACCGGCCGCACTCCATCGCTCCAACGCACCGTAGGGCTCATCGTGATTGGTCACGAGCACTGCTGCGCGGCCGGCTCTGACGCCGTAATGGTCGAGATAGCGTGTCACCGCACCGGCCAGCATCACGCCCGGCCGATCGTTGTTCTCGAAGGCCAGTGGCTGTTCCAGTGCGCCGGTGGCCATGACCAGCGAGCGAGCGCGAATCCGCAACAAACATCGGCGCGGGCCCTGCGGCCCCCAACCAAGGTGCTGCGATGCCAGCACCACTTTCTCGCCGAACACACCCACCGCAACGGTGTTCTGAAAAGTCTGCACGGCAGATTCGCGCTCGAGTTCCTCCGTCAATTCACGACCCAGCCCCGCCCGGCCGCCAAGCTCTTGCGATGCATGCACCAGCACGACCGACGCACCGCCACGCGCGGCTGCCGCCGCCGCGGCTGCGCCCGCGAGACCACCTCCGCAGACGACGACGTCTGCCTCGATGTCACGCTGCGAGAACGTGCCCGCCAGCGCCTCCGCTAAGCGCACCCGGCCGATGCCGGCGGCGCGCCGGATGAGCGGTTCGTAGACATGCCAGCCCGGCCAAATAAACGTCTTGTGGTAGAAGCCGGCGGACCAGAGCTTGGGGGCGAGATCGAACAGTTCACCGGCATCCCAGCGCAGCGAGGGCCACGCATTCTGGGAGAACACCTCGAGGCCCGGGCGCAGCGGCATCAACGTGGCGCGTACATTCGGTTCCTCGTAGCGGCCGATGCGCACGTGCAAGAGTGCGTTCGGTTCTTCGAGGCCGGCCGACAGGATGCCGCGCGGGCGATGCAGTCTAAAGCTGCGCCCGACCAGGCGAACGCCCGCGGCGAGCAATGCCGAGGCCACGGTATCGCCGGCAAATCCTTCAAATGGTTTGCCGTCGAATTGAATCGAGATGCGCCGGCCGCGGTCGATGCGGCCACCCGCCGGCAAGCGCCGTGCATCATTCATCGCGTCGCTCAGCGCCAGGCGCACCGTCCCGCACGCCCAATATCACATTCGTGCGCGTGTCGCGCCGCACCCGCAACCAGCGGCAACAGCCGCTTACGTGCAACCATAGCTCATCGCGCTCGTCGGCGGGACTGCGGCGCCAATACAGATAGCGCACCCAAGCCGACGGTTCGGATCCGGCCGGACGAGTGACGCCGGCTTCGCCGCCAAAGCGAAACTCCACCTCATCCCGCGTACCGCAATAGGGGCAGTTGATGCGCAGCATGGATGCTCAGTGAGCCACGCCGGCAGCGGCGGTCTCATCGATGAGATGACCGCCATAAAAGCGATCGACGGTGAAGGGTGCAACGATATCGGGCTCAACGCC
>Ga0070696_100003804_pt1 | contig 10085 bp, 9 predicted proteins | sample KBSK1253metaG_FD_65474 | JGI IMG/M metagenome (GOLD analysis project Ga0070696, IMG submission 65474) | Corn, switchgrass and miscanthus rhizosphere microbial communities from Kellogg Biological Station, Michigan, USA - KBS K1-25-3 metaG | ecosystem: Host-associated > Plants > Roots >... | reverse complement strand
TGTCGGGCCCATAGCTCAGCCTGGTTAGAGCGACCGGCTCATAACCGGTCGGCCGGGGGTTCAAATCCCCTTGGGCCCAAACTTTAGAGTTCATTTATAGTTCCTCATTACATCAGTCGTCGGCCTTGTCAAATCTAGAGAAAATCATTATGCTCATGCCTGGCTTAATAACGCTATCACTAATGATAAATCCCGAATTAAAAACTTAGACACAGATACACATTACTCCGCTCACATTTTCCAAAATGTCGAAAATCCATATGAGCACGGGTGGGACTAGAAAAAACTGATCCGTATTAGAATTGATAATAATTTGTTATTCCGAAAATTATTCTTCCTTAATAATGCTAAATTGATCTTTCTTATTCATATCGGTGTTCTCAATGAACGTACCTGTCAATTTTGTTTCCTTAGGGGAAGTATTAATATCTACGTTGAGAAATCCATGACCCGCAATCTGCACTACAACATATGGTGATACAGCAGTGAAATTGTATATTTCTGCTCCTCCAGATCCTACAGTTAGAAATAGCCTTCCATTTGGATCTTTATATTCTGCTTTATCTTTATCTGCAATAATGGGATGATATTGTGGAGAAGACGAACTTTCATTATATCTTAAAGGAAACGTTCTTTGATAATTGTGATTATGTGCTTGTAGAACAACATCGACCGCATATTTGTCAAATAACCTATGATATGTATCTGGTAATACGTCATCGCCGTAGTGTTTTGTTAGGGAGGAATAAAGCGGCCTGAACGTATAGACAATTATCCAGTCAATACTCTTGTTATTATGCGCGTTTCTGAGATCCTCTTGAATGAAATTATACTGTTCTGATCCGTTTCTGTACGGGATAACAGAATTCCTCGCTGTAGCCATAGCCAAGAAGTGGACGTTTTGATGGTTAAATGAATAATATGGTTTGGTTAAATTGAAATGATTCATGTAAGTATTATACTTGACCATCTTCCGGGTAATATCGTGTTCTCCAAATGCTATTTTTACTCTTCCGTTGTTATCTAATGGACTAATAGAATTTATCCAACAGGCAGCAGGTCCTTCATATGAAAGGTCCCCGAGAGCTATAACCAACTCTGGGTTTTTCTCTATCATCCCATTTATTGTCTTATTGGGTTCAAGACCGCATCCAAAGTCTCCGGCAGCAATGAAATTAAAGTTAGATTTTTGAAACTTTTTTGATATGAAAGGGTTATCTTCCTTACTATCAGCATAACATATGATATACAACTCAGAAAATAAAAAATAAATAAAACACAATTCAATAAGGCAGCGGGTACAATAATTTTTTGTCAATTCCTCTACAAAACTATGGTAGGTCATTTTTAAAGGAGAATTTTACCTCGAATAATGCTCTATTTAAGATTTCTGGTTGATAATTATAATTAAGATATTATTTGAACACACGGTAACTAGCTCCAAATGAATATAATTGTCAAAAACAACCAAATATTTTATGATAATGGAATAAGCCATTGCAAATTAAACCTCTTTCGATAAATAATAATGAGATCGACATAGATTACAATTACAGGTATTAGAGGCTTAAAATTTGGGAACTATTCTATAAATTATTCCTTTATCACCTTTCATCCCTGATACCACATATAAGTAACCATCATATGGACTAACTTTTAGATCTGTAATTATCCCAAAATTTTTTCCAAACGTTATTGGAGTAGGATCGTCTTTCTTGTTAAACACCAGATCGGAAAGATCACCTGATAATAATAGAGATGTTCTATCACTGCTAAGTTTAAAATGGTAGATTATTCCATTTTTTACTGAACCCACTAGAATATCATTTTGATATTGTTTACCCAGTTTACTTGAATTTAAAAATGCTAAAGCAGTAGGTGCCACAGTTTTATCCCATACAAATTTTGGACTGCTATAATTTCCTTTACCATCAAAATCAACAAGCCCGACCTGATTATCTGATGGATCATACACCACTTCTTTATCTCTTGTTTGGTTTAATTTCCAAATACCTTGAACTTTTTCCCATCCACTGTTGAACCCTGGTTTGACCAGATTAATTTCATCCCCAAATTGTGGTCCATTTTCAGTGTCCCACAAGTTATTGCTTAGCGGATCAATTGCTATACCAAAGCTATTTTTTATTCCATATGCATAATATATGCTAAGGGGATAATTATGGCCCAGTATACCGTTTCCCACTGGCTTACCGTCTCGAGTTACCCTCAGAATTCCAGCACGGCCATCAGGATTGGTACCATTCATAATATTCTGTGCTTTAGTATCAAAATCTTTCTGGTTCTTGTCAAAAGCGGTTGGCTGTAGATCACCGATAGTAACAAAAAGATTATCCTTATCCATCAAGAGTTTGCCGCCGTTGTGACTTGGTCCCGGTAAAGCAGGTAAACTCAGTATTAATTTTGGATTTATTAGAGTGTTATTGTTTAAATCAAGATTATATCTATATACATAATTTCCACAATTTTGAGAAGTCTGTGCCTGTCCTGATACCTTTGGACAGTGAGTATAGTATAGAAAAATAAAGGTATTTTTTGCGTCTGTACGTTCATCGCCCATTACCGCCAAACCTAATAACCCTCGCTCATCCCTGAACGATACGTCGGTGTGGAGCAATTGGTGGCTAACGTTGCCATCCAGTAGCCTTATTACGTTTCCAGAATCTTTTTGTAATAATATGATATCATCTTTCCCCAAAAAGGCAAGGCTTGTTGGAAAATCAAATACCTTTGCTACCTCTTCTATCCTGAGAGAAGAGTCAGAAAGCGAAGGTTCTACAACGGATGGGTTGGATTGGTTACCAATAGCAGTACTATTGAGGCTTTGGTTTTGGCCAAGTATGGGGTGTTCTGGCACAAAAAATAAAAAGACTGCACAAATTAGGGAAACAATAAGGTAAAAAAGCGCCGGACCTATCACTCGATTGCTGGACAATGCTTTTCTGTTCCCCCTCTCATAATAATCATATAAACTATTTTATTGATTTTAATTTTTCTACATTTTTAAATCTAAAGTGGAATAGTACCTAAATAGATTTGTTATCCGACTGTTGGCTATAATATGACTTAATCATGTCTTGCCACTATGTTGTATGTATTTCCAACATGGTCTATAATTCTATGCTCACATTCGTTTCCCTCAACTGGTTTTAATACATTCGCATAGACACAAGCAAAAAAGTAATCTCCCACACGAATTGGACCAAGTTCGGGAGTACTGTCAAAATCCAGTCGCACCCTTATTATATTGTCCTTTGATTGTTTAAGCAACTTTTGCGCATCTATTATTTTATACCTAAATTCCCCTTTAAGCATGGTAACCACTCCGATTTTTTTCAAGTGTTTCTTACCAGCAATATTTTCTATCCATACCACTATCGTTGGACTCTTTACTTCTGCACGCTTGACAGTTTTGAACGGCCCTGAAGACAAAGTTAAAACTGGTCCTGAGCCTATGCTTACTGGATTCTTACCAGTTGGATTTTCAAGATTGCCCTCAATACAAGAATATGCCTTCATTTCATTTGTCTGTGAATTAAGGTCGTAGGCACATACCGCATATTCATCTCTGTGAACTGCGGTAACAAGATTGTCATTTTTCTGATTGAATTGGAAAGAAGCAGTAGCAGTATTTGACTTCAAATCATTACCTGTCATATACTTAGTTTTATTTTCGCCATTAGAGTATGCTACAACCTTCAGTTTTTGAGGGTTAATTAATTTTTTTATATTGATTTTAGCATCAATAGTATACTTCCCTGCAGCGAATCCGAACTGATTAGAAAAGTTAAAAATAAAAATTAAGAAAATCATAAAACCTGCAAACGTGAGTGGCAACCAAAACAGACTTTTGTTCTTGTTCTGGAATTTATTCACTATTTGCTTTAAAATTTTACGAATATTAAAGTCTTCTGGATCATAGAGTATCTTGCAATTGGTAAACTTTCTTTTTTATTCACATTCCAAAGTCTTGATGTAGTTGGTAGTGTTACCCCTATAGATACCCATATAGATTATGCGATCTCTACTTTTCTGTATATGATATAACTTGCGTTTTACAACTTGGTTATATTTTTTAAAATTAGGTTTTATGATATTTGAATTGATTCTTTAATTCGCTGCTAATCCTGAACTAACAACTAACAATAATATTTGCTGTATTTAGGTACGGGGACGAACGAATTGACGGAAATCGATAAGTTTAGAATGGCAACTGGAAGTAAATTATTAGTTATCTAGTTTCAAATAAATATGTTCATTCATCAAACATTATACTTTATCTCCACATGACTGTGTCAACTTGTCGGGTTATTTTGTATGTGAAACTAGCGGGACAAGGACGGTTTTGAAACCTTCACATAAAATTTTTACCTATTAATCCCATGAGGTTTGGTATCGATGTGGGCGGTTGGGATGAAGTGAGGGCTTATTTAAACCGACTCGGAAGACGAGATATGAATTCAATCGAACTCAGCCAATGGGCAGGTATTGTCGAAAGAACGGCTAAACAGATGTGCGATGACATAGACAAAATCGAACTTAAGGCAGAACGCAGTACTTTACATCTTCGTTTTGAAGACGATACAACTAAAGAATGTTTAATTAAAGCAATACATAGACACTTGCCTATGATGCCTACGGTAGTTCAAGGTATCTTTAGGAAATTGGTTAGCGATATAAATTAGGGTACACCATCTCAATAATTTAGGTTCCGTTCGATTAAGGGACATGCCGAATTTGACTCACAACTCCACATGTGACAAGTAGGTGGCGGGGTTCAAAAAGTTGTTCATGTCAAATTAGTTTTGTTTCCAATCTTAATGAAATCGGTTACATTCAAACTTGGAGAATTTGCCAATTCGATCTGCCCTCTTATCTCGCCTGTAGGATGTTTTTCAGTATCCACACTTACATAAGTATCTCCACTTTTCATTGAAGCTACAAGATCTAAAATAGTTTTACCTTGCATAGGACCTATCAGATCGGATGCGTTGAAGCTTCCAGTTATAATCATGCCAACTTTAGTCATTTGTTCTTTTGCCTGTTTCATAAGGTCGACTATTACCTCTCCATTCTTACCCACCTTCCCCATGTGGATACCGATTCCATTGGTATGAACAATCCCACTAATATTTAATTTGTAATTCATGGTTGAACCATTGGGATGCTTGAATGTTGCATGACCTATGGCATTTGTACTCACAGGTGGAACCACTTGGTCCCCAGACAGGGACGCAATTTTCTTTGCAAATGCAACATCTGAGATCGAAATTACGCCTACCGTTACTGCTGAAGCTAATACGAAAAGTAATATATATGAGCTCTTTAATATCAATTGCTGCAACAAACGATTAATGCGATATAAGTGTTACTTATAAAAGTTAAGTCACATGCTCTATCGATTAAGAGACAAACTCAAATCAATTTGATATAGCAATGGACATATAGGGTCTACAAAATTGCGTCAATTTTGGTTCACAAACGATCAGCCCCACTTGATTCAATTTCATATTCAGATTTAGTTCCGAAACAATATTCAGTTAAATCCCCTTGGGCCCAAACTATTGTAATTACGCATCATTTTATTGTTACAAAATGCCTGGTGCACCAATCTGGATACGGGGCTTACCGCCGAATACTGAATTAGAAGGATGTTCGTTTTTCTGCTAAGATTTGTGATCACAGAATTTAATAATACATGATTTTGCCTCAGAACTTTTTTCTTTAGTTAATACAAGTATGATATATTCCCAAATTCAATTCTTAATTAGTTATCTATAGGATCTTTTCTAATATCATTTTGAAAATGACTCTATTGATTCGCCAATAATTGATCTAATATTAAGCCATGCAAATACTCTTGGCATTTTACCAGACTTGGATAACTGAACTAAATTTATAGTTTAATATGTATAGTCACAACAATTAAAAAACTTGTTACTGTAAACCGATTATGTCAGAGTGAAAGAAGAATTGATACCTATGTACTAAAATTTACTAATAATTAGGATTACACACAGAGCTGACATTAATTCGTAATAGTTGACAATATCATAGTCTCATATTCATCATTGATTTTACTGCAACAGGAAGAGTGACACATGAAAGAATTGCGAATGTTAAAATTTCATAATAATTTATTGCATTAATGGAGAATATTGCGGCTCATATGACGTCGGAAATATATGTAAGCGGGATAACATAGAAGGCAATTCTCAAAATATCAGGGATACCTTGCGATGGATATCAGTACTTTGAGTACATAAATGTCATTAATCTAAAGGTACTACTCAATTTGAACACGACATTGGTTAAAACACTAAATATATGTAGACATATAGTAAATCGCTTTTTAAATGGTTGGAAAAAAGAAACATGTTTCAAAACCAGATTCAAATTTATCCCCCTTCGGTAAAAATCGTTTAAGATCATTTTCTCAAACTCTGAGGGCATTAGGTCCAGGTGTAATAACTGGAGCGGCAGATGATGACCCCTCGGGTATCGCGACCTATTCACAAGCTGGTGCAAAATTTGGTCTAGGCATGTTGTGGATGTCTTTATTCCTATTGCCGATGATCACCGTTATTCAAGAAATGTGTGCAAGAATAGGTCTATTGAGCGGTAACGGCTTAGCCGCTCTGATAAAGAAAAAATACTCCTCAAAAATCATATACCCAATAGCGAGTCTTTTATTAATTGCAAATACGATCAACATCGGAGCTGATTTGGGAGCTATGTCTGCCTCAATTGGACTTATTTTTCCAGATATTCCTTTAGTGGTAACGTCAATTGGGATTTCATCCTTTATAATAATTGCGGAAATCTTTATTCCGTATCACAAGTATGTCAAAGTTCTAAAGTACCTGGTACTTTCACTTTTCGCCTATGTCATAACTGCATTATTTGTAGGAGGAAATATTAGCCAAATTTTTATTGCAACAATAATTCCTATGATAAATTTTAGTTCAGAATATGCCGTTATGTTTGTAGCAGTAATCGGTACAACAATTTCGCCTTACCTTCTTTTCTGGCAAACCTCGGAAGAAGCAGAAGAGGATGTAACAAAGCAAAAAATTAAAAATATCGGAGAAGGAAAACCCAAGGTGTCTCCAAAGGAAATAATGTTTATGAAAGAGGATATCGGTATAGGCATGTTTTTTTCTCAGTTCATTATGTGGAGTATAATTCTTACTAGCGCCGGAAGCCTCTATCTTGCAGGCATAAATAATATTCAAACGGCAGATCAAGCAGCAAGCGCTTTGGAGCCCTTGGTGAACAGTTTTCCTAATTCAGGCCAGATAGCAAAGGTGATTTTCACGTTTGGAATAATAGGAACAGGTTTACTCGCAATACCTGTCCTTTCTGCATCCTCTGCGTACGCATTATCCGATACCTTTGGTTGGAAGGAGGGCTTGGAAAAAAAATTCGATCAAGCTAAATCATTCTACTCTGTCATAATCGCTTCAACTATAATTGGAGTATGGATAGCGTTTTCAGGTATTAATCCAATACAGGCATTGATACTCGCAGCGGTAATCAATGCGGTAGTAACGGTCCCTATTCTTTTTATAGTCATGAGACTTGCCAATGACAAAAAAATACTTGAAAATAGAACCAACAGCCTCTTTTCAAATATAGTTGGGTGGCTTACTTTCGCAATCATGATAGTTTCTGTAAGTGTAATGTTTTTGTCTTATGTCATTTAGACATGGTTGATGATAGTGGACTTAACTGTTGTAGTCTAGAAAATGATTTATCTTAAAGTTATTCGAAGAACATTATTACTGCCTAGATTTTTTAATTGAAAAGTTGTATGGTCAAAAGAGGGCATTTTTTATAATTCATCAGATCGTTTAAACGATCAGGTTAAGAACTATTCTGACAAATAAGACTATTTGGCTACTAGTACCGGGCAATGAGAATATGTCACAACGCCGCTGGCTACACTACCTAAGAGCATTTTTTTAATTCCAGAAAGGCCCCTGCTGCCAATGACAATCATGTCGATTCTATTCTTCTCAGAGTATCCAACTATCTCTTTCACAATGGATGAGACCCCAATAACTACATCGGTTTTGACCTTGACTTTTTTTTGAGATGCCTTTTGTTGAACTTTCTTCACATGCCTCTCACCTTTTTGCATTGCAATCATCATAACATCTTTCAGGGCTCTCGGTAATCTAGGCGTTATAATATCTTCCATGTAATCGTATCTTATGTCTGGAGAAACAACATATAATGCGATTAATTCTGCGTCAAGGTGTTTAGCAATATCAATAGCTTGAACACTAGCATCAATGGATGGCTTGGACCCATCAACTGGTACCAAAATTCTTCGAATAGGCAATTAAAGTGAATTAGTATTATTACTATATAGATATTTAGTAATTCTATCTTTTTACTTTTATAATGGGTTGATGTTAATAATTATACTGATGAATAGAAGCAAAGTTTTACATTTCCAGATGATAATAACGGATCTGAAGTTTTCTTCCGAGAGCTAAGATATTTTATGCAATAGGGTTCTGGAACTATATTGCTTAAGGACATTATCGCCTAAGTTTTGACATCTTTGTGTAAATTAATCCTATCATGAAGAATAGCTTCCTTTATTATTGTGAATTCCACTTGCTCTGCCATTTTAGCCAGTTTGCCAACGTCTTCACGATAGTCCTCAAAAGAGGTATGTTCCTTTTGACCTAGGTATATTTCTTTAATTTGGTAACCTGACATCGCAGTTTCGATCAGGAACCAAACATCAATTCCCCAACCATCAGGCGGGTTTTTTTTCAATAGATTTTTCCATACTTCTGCTCTTGCACATACTTCACCACTTAGCGGTTGTTCAATATTTGAAAGCTCGGGGAAAAATATTTTTAACATTGGTTTTGCAATAAGCTTTGTTACCGGTGCATCTCTAGCATGTCTTTCGTAATATCCTCTGGACACATCACAATTACTGCATCCTTCTACTAATTTATCGATCCACTCTGGAGTTAAATTCTTTATATCTGCATCGAGAAACAGTATGATATCTGCATTGATGCCTATCGCTTCGCTTATTCCTTTTTTCATGGCGATTCCTTTTGCAGGAAACAATCTATCATCTTGTTGAACCACTCTGGCGCCGACTTTATTGGCTATTTCCGCTGTTGAATCGGAAGAATAAGCATCAACAACTATGACTTCTGGATTATATCTGCTCTTCTTAGCAGTAGTTACGGCGTGTTCAATAGTATCCTTTTCATTTTTCGTTGGAAATATTACGACTATTTTTTGGGAATAAGCTTGATTATTCACAGCACTAAGCACCTCATATCACTTAAATTTCTTCATTGATATTATTATCGTGTGTAAATAATATAGGTGTATTAAGGTGATGTTCAAATTGAAGACAATGCCGTTATAACCTTTATCCATAAAGGAATTAAAGTTCTTAGTAGTATTAACTCAAGAGGTACATTGTACAAAGACCTAGTAATTAATAGAATCGTGGTTGCTGTTGATGGATCAAAATTTTCAGATAAAGCCTTTGAATACGGATGTGAGCTTTCAACAATGAGAAACATTCCGCTAATAATCATCAATGTTGTAGAGGAATACGCTACCGTAGGACACTCAATATTACCAGAGTTAAAGAAGTCGAGTAAACGGATGCTTAACAAATATAAGGGAAAAGCTGAATCTTTAGATATTCGAAACACACGTGCAATACAATGTATTGGAAATGCTGCTGAAGAAATTTTAAAAATTGCCAACAGCAAAAATATACAGACACTGGTCATTGGCAATAAGGGAAAGTACGGGACACCAAAAGACATGTTGGGTGGTACATCGTACAAGCTTGTTCATTATTCAAATTGTACGGTAGCAGTTGTAAAGTAAAATTTATCCTAAAGTGGTTACCAATCTAATATATCATAAAGAGGGTATTTACTTTTTTTGAAATTGTCTTTCATTTAGGTAACTGTACTAGAAGAATATTATATTTATAAAATTGTCTTTCATTTAGGTAACTGTACTAGAAGAATATTATATTTATAAAATTGTCTTTCATTTAGGTAACT
>Ga0070696_100003803_pt1 | contig 10085 bp, 6 predicted proteins | sample KBSK1253metaG_FD_65474 | JGI IMG/M metagenome (GOLD analysis project Ga0070696, IMG submission 65474) | Corn, switchgrass and miscanthus rhizosphere microbial communities from Kellogg Biological Station, Michigan, USA - KBS K1-25-3 metaG | ecosystem: Host-associated > Plants > Roots >... | reverse complement strand
ACGAAAAAAGGCGCCCCAATCCGAATGTACTTTTGGACCCGAGCGCGCTGGCTCATTCGATCGGTTTTTCCCACGTCGAGCAGCATACCAAATCCAATCGCTAATCCGCTCTGCCCGAATCCTTCACCCTACGAAAAAGGGACGGTCCGTCGGGCCGCCCCTGTTCGCGAAGCAATCACGGCCTTGATTCGGCCGATTGCCTAATTGTTCTTATCGCCAGGACCGCTCCAGGGATTCTGCACGAACTACCTCTGCGGCTGGGTTTGTGGCGGTTCTTGTTTCTGTCGTTCTCGACGCGACGCGCGCGAAGCTTGAACATTGGCTCGCATCTGCTCCCGCTGTTCCGGCGTCAGGAGCTTCACCATTTGCATGCGAGCGCTGCGACGCATCTCATGAATTTTCGCTTCCTTCTGATCCGCCGTCAGAGATCCGTCTTGTTTCAGAGCATCCACTTGCGACTTTGCCGACTCGTGAATTTTCTTCATTTCTGCTTTCTGATCATCTGTCAGTTTCAGTCCTTTCATCGCACCGTGCATTCTTCCTTCGTGCTTTGCTGGCGCGGCAGTCGCTGTCTGGCTCTGATCCTGCGCCGGTGCCTGCGCACTGTCTTGTGCGCGGCTGATTCCCGGCGCAAAAGTCAGCGCCAGAAATCCGGCGGTAACTGCAATTTGCTTCGTAATGCTATTCCTGATCATGGAGGGTCCTCTTCTGGGCTGGCGTCCTTTTCTCTTACTCTCATATAACCCGCGTTCCTGCCAAATGTCGCGTTCCCGCGTCTTCATGATCTTGAGAGAATTCTTCCCACTCAGGCGATAGGCCTGTAACTGACCACTTTAAGGGTGAGGCTTTTCCGCCGTTCCTGCTTTCAGTGGCTGCAAATGTTCTTTCTCGAGCAGGGAATTCACGCGCGCCAACTCTGTTGTCTGAACTGCCTCCCACCGCCCCAGCGTTGCTTTCCCGGCCGCTTCCCATCTCTCGCTAGCTGCCGTTGCATCTGCCGATGGCGCGGTGTCCGCACTCTCGATAATCCCCATCAACGCCCCGTAAGCTGTCAACGCTTGCCTGAGCGTCGTCGGCTCCTTCCCGGGAACAGCAAACCCAAAATATCCGTAACCCCCGCCCGCTCCGGCCCCTGCCACAGCGCCAACTATCTTCCCTAAATCCGCCAGCGCCGTCGCGAGTTCCGCGTTTCCCCGTGCCTCTGTGCTTCGCGCCGCGATCTGTTTCTCCAGATCGTCGGCCCGCTGCACGGCTGCGGTGAACTCCCCAATCCCCACCGCCAGTGTCGAAGCAGTTTGAAACTGCCGCTCCAAATCCACCGTGCTCGTCTTCACGCGAGGATCCATCTTTACTACCAGCGGCGCAGACATCGTCTTTCCCGCAGCCGTCAGTTTCACCGTGTATCGCCCCGGAACCGCCAGCGGCCCGCCTCCTCCCCGTCGCGACCGCCGTCCTCCGCCTCCCGCAAACGCATACCGCAAGTCCCACACGAATCGGTGCATCCCCGCCTCGGCCGACAGCGGTTCCGCGTCATGTATCCAATACATTGGAATGTCAATCGCATCCGGATTGGTTTTCTGCACTGCATCCGTGCTCGCAAATCGCCGCACCAGTTTCCCAGCCGCATCAAAAATTTCCAGTTGCACGGTCTCCGTCGGCTTCTCCTTCAGGTAGTAGTCCACCACCGCCCCAGTTGGCGGGTTATCTGCCTGAGGTTCATCCAGTGGAAACGGTGTCCCCTCGTCCGACCCAGGCCTCATTCGATACGTCGTCTGCGGCTCGAACAGCCACGCGTCCGCGCTCGCCACCTTCGCGCTCCACTGCCGCAGCGGCGTGATGTCGTCCAGCACCCAAAACGCCCGCCCGAACGTCGCGATCACAAGATCATCCCCGTGCACGACTAAATCGCGCACCGAAGTTGTCGGCAAATTAAGCTGCAGCGAGGCCCAGTTGTCGCCATCATCAAAGGAAACGTACACACCTTTTTCCGTGCACGCATAAAGCAGTCCCGCGACTTTCGGATCATCCCGCACGCAATTCAAGAAGCTTCCTTCCGGAATCCCATTCGAAACGCGCTGCCAGCTCTTCCCGAAATCCTTCGTTCGGTATAAATACGCCTGCATATCCTCCAGCCGGTGCCGGTCCACTGCGGCATACGCCTTGCCTGCATCGAAGTGGGAGGCTTCGATATGCGTTACCTTGCTCCACGCCGTCATCTCCGGAGGCGTCACTTCCTTCCACGTTTTTCCTTCGTCGCGCGTTAGCTGCACCAGCCCGTCATCCGTTCCCACCCAAATCTCGCCCGCTCGCTTCGGCGACGGTGCGATGGTGTAAATCACTCCGCGCCGTTTCGACACCGGAGCATCCGCCGCCGTCGCCGCATCGAGATTCGCCGGTACGCCCGGCTCTTCCCGCGTCAGGTCTGGACTGATCTTCTGCCACGAATTTCCGCCGTCGGCCGTTCGAAATAAAACCTGCGCGCTGAAGTACAACACGTGCGGCTCAATCTCCGAAAAAACCAGCGGCACTGTCCAGGTCTTCCGATACTCCCCGGGGTACATCAGTGTCGGCGGCATCTGCTGCACCTGCTCGTTGTGTAAATCCTGCCGTGCCACCGTTCCGCCGTAAATAATTCCCGGATGTACTGGATCGGGGGCGGTGTAATCGCTCTCTCCGCCCGCTTCCATTGGCCGCCAGTCCATAAAATTCAGCGCCCGCCAATTGCTCCGGCTCGCTGTCGCCGCCGCGCCGCTGTCCTGCTGCGCTCCGTAAACCCAATATGGAAATCGGTTGTCCGTCGCCACGTGATAAAACTGTCCCGTCGGCTGGTTGTACCAGGAGCTCCATGTCTCCCCGCCATTCCGCGTGACGATCACGCCCTGATCGCATCCTAAGATCATTCGCTCCGGGTTATCCGGGTCGATCCATAACTGGTGGTAATCGTCGCCCCCCGGCGCTCCCTTAACCGCCGTAAACGTTTTTCCACCGTCCCGCGATCGGTACATCGAAGTATTCGGCAGGTACACCGTATCCGCATCCTTAGAATCCACGCTCACTTCGCAGAAATACCATCCGCGTCCCCAAATCCTCGCATCTTTCGAAACGCGCTCCCAATTCTCCCCGCCGTCGTCCGAGCGGTACAGCCCGCCCTCTTTCGCATCGGCAATCAAATAAATCCGCTTCGGATTGCTCCGCGCAAACGCAATCCCCATCCGCCCTAGGTCTTCCGAAGGCAATCCGTGTCCAGTCAACTGCTCCCAGTGTTCCCCGGCATCCTTCGAACGATAGAGCCCGGTCCCCAGCCCCTTCGACGGCGCATAAATGCTCCACGGCGGCCTGCGCGTTTGCAGCAAAGCCGCATAAATGACTTTCGGATTTCCCGGCTCCATCGCCAGGTCAATCGCGCCCGTATTCTCATCCTTGAAAAGCACCTGCTCCCAAGTTTTCCCGCCATCGTTCGAACGAAAGACTCCGCGCTCCTTGTTCGGCCCGTACGCATGCCCCAGCGCCGCCACAAAGACTTTTTCCGGGTTGTCCGGGTCCACCACAATCCGTGCAATCTGCCGCGTATCTTCGAGCCCAATGCGCTCCCACGTTTTTCCCGCGTCCGTCGATTTATACATCCCGTTCCCGGACGAAATACTCGAGCGCATGTCCGCTTCGCCCGACCCCACGTAAATCACATTTGCATTCGATGGCGCCACCGTAATCGCCCCGATCGATCCGACTGGCTCCGCGTCAAATATCGGATTCCACGTCCGCCCCGCATCGTTCGTCTTCCAGACTCCTCCATTCACCGACCCGAAGTAGTAGACATCCGCCTGCCCGCGCACTCCCGTCACCGCCAGCGACCGCCCCGCCCGGAACGGCCCGATCATCCGCCAATGCATTCCACCAAACATTTTTTGATCGAATCGCGGCCCCGTATCCGGCAAAGCCGCACCGGCGGCGTGCACACACAGAGCCGCAACACCAGCAAGCAGGAATGGCAGGGAACGCCGCAAGGTCTTCACGTCTGGTCTCCTGATGAAAAAAGGATATTGAAATGAACTGCGGAGTATATCAGCAGCACGCTCGCCGCGTCGTAGCTTACTCGCTCGATGCCGCATTCGGCGTGGCCGCCGGGGCAATTACCGATCGCCGCAAATGTTTAGTCGCCCAATAAAGCACAAATCCCCCGGCGATGATAATCCCGCCAAACGCCATACCGTTGATCCCGAGAATAGTCTCACTCCCGCTCTTCACCATCGCCAGGCTCATCAGCAGCAGCGGAAAAATTCCCGCTATGACCGCCCCGGTCAGCCCGCCCGGTACCCGGAACCCGCGCTTCAACGCCGGCTCGCGGATTCGCAGCACCACCAGCGTCACGAACTCCAGCATCAAGCTCGCTCCATAGAGCATGATGTCCAGCGTGACGAGCTTCTCGAATTTCAAACCCAGGCATAGTGCCCAGCATCCGGCGCACACCAAAATCGCTACCCACGGCGCTTTTGTCTTCGCACTCGTCTTCGCGAAGATCTTCGGCAGCATCCCGTCCCGCGCCATCGCCAGCGGCAGCCTCGAGTAGCTCATCACCAGCGCGTTGAACATCCCAAACGCGCTCATCATTCCGCCAACCACAATCAGCAAACGCAGCCACTCGAACCCCAATATTTTTCCCCCGATCAGCCCCGCAACCGCGGCCCAGGCACCCTCTGCTTCAAAGGCCGAAGCTGGAATCCCTGTAAAGTACACCGCCAGAAACGGCAGTATGTACGTCAGCGAAACCAGAACAACCGCTGCGATCATCGCTCTCGGATACGTTCGCTGTGGTCTCTCCACCTCTTGCGCTATCGTCGACGCATTGTCCCATCCCATGTAATTCCACATCGCCACCAGCACGCCGCCCAGCAGGCCCAGACCCGTCGCATCAGCCGCCCCGTGGCTGATTGTCAACGCTCCAACTTTAAACGGCGCCATCACCACAATCACCGCGAACGGAACCGACAGTAAGAAGAACAGCCACAGCGAAGTGATTCCCACCACTCGAATCCCAGCGATATTCAAAATCGCGCAAGTCACTACCACGAACAGACCAGCCAGCACCGCATGGCTCTCCGTTCCAAACCACGGCGACATTTGCTTCAGATAGAACCCGAACAATGTTGGATAAATCGCCATGTCGAAGATGCTCGCCGCAAAGGAAAGCCAAGCCTCTTGAAATCCCCAGAAATTTCCCAGCCCTCGCCGCACCCACTCGTAGTAGCCGCCCTCGGCCGGAAGTGCGCTCGAAAGCTCTCCAATCATGAACGCCGTCGGCAAACACCACAGCACCGGCAAGGACAGCAAAATCAAAATTCCGCGCCCATAGCCCGCTCCATGTACGATCTCTTCCGTCCCATACGTCCCGCCCGACACCATGAAAAACGTCGCCGCCACAAGCGGCCAGAGCGTCAGTTTTGCGGCTCTTTTTTTCGCTGTTGAAATTGCAGGGGAAGAAATCCGGGCAGGAACGGATAAAGAACTCAATTTTTACTCTCGTCCTCCTAAACGATTCTCACTCTCGCGATGGGTGAAGTGAGTTCGCATTCGCAGAATACAAGTTTCGCTCCGCCGCGCAACAAGAAAATACACTCGCCCGCATATTTTTGCATCTCACGATTTTCTGTCCCCGCGCCCGTGTAGGGTCATCCTTCCGAGGATGACCGCTCTTCCGCTGTGCTAAACTCGCCGGTTTGCATTCACACGCATTTCCGTTTCAGGAGTGATCTAGATGAAACTCCGTACTCTGCCAATTCTCCTCGCCGCTCTCGTCCTGTCGCCCCCCGCTTCCCCTCAAGGGTGACCCCGCCCCGCCGAGTCCTCGCACAAATCAACCGACTAACCGCCTCATTCTGCGGCCAGCCTCACGTTCTGAAATCTCGCTTAGCAGATCAGTTTCTGGTTTCCGCGCTTACCGATCATTGTCTAAACCAATCCAGGACCCTTCCTGAACAAGGTAAGCTTGACACTCACTAAGCCCTGTTATAAACCGTCGAACACTGCAATGCGCGTTAGCCGCTGTTGTCTCTCGGGGAGGGCGTGTGATGGACCGATTTAGAAGGATGGCTGTTCTACTTCTCTGCTCGTTTGCCTGTCTGCTTGCTCTCATCTCTTTCTGTGCCGCGGAAGCCTCCGGCCAGGCTGTGACGGCGACTCTTTCCGGACGAATCACGGATGCCTCGGGCGGAAGCATTGCCAAGGCCAGCGTTGCCGTCCTCAATGCGGCCACCGGATTTTCGCGCTCGATGCAGTCTTCGGATAACGGAGAGTACTCCATCCCCGCTCTTCCGGCTGGTGACTACGAGGTGACCGTCACTTTCTCGGGCTTTGCCACGCAGACGAAAAACATTACCCTGCAAGTCGGCCAGTCTGCCGCGCTCGATTTCAGCCTGTCTCCCGGTGAAGTGACGCAAAAGGTCAAAGTGGAAGCCACCTCCGAGCTGGCCGAGCCCACCCGGACGCAAGTTAGTACCGTCATCACCGAGCGCCAGATCGTCAATCTGCCCGTTAACGGCCGCGAATTCATTGATTTTGCGCTGCTCTCGCCGGCAGTGACCATCGGCGATACCACATCCGGCAGCACGGACGTTATCGTTGAGCCGGTCACCAAGCTTTCCTTCGCGGGACAGAACATCCATTACAACTTCATCGCCGTCGATGGCGCCGACGATATCTCCACAGCCTCGGGAATCCAGCGCGGCACTCCGCCTCAGGCATCCGTTCAGGAATTCCGCGTCATCAACAGTGACTACTCCACGGAATTTGGACGCGCCGTCGGCGGCATCGTCAATATCATCACCAAGAGCGGCACCAACGAATGGCATGGATCCCTCTACGAGTATTTCCGAAACGATAAGCTCGATGCCGTCAACCTCCTGCAAGCCACCGGAGCACATGTATTGCGCCAAAACCAATTCGGTGCGGCCATTGGCGGCCCCGTTCGGAAGGACAAGACCTTTATTTTTGGCAATTACGAAGTACAGCGGCGTGGTGAGTCGCCCTTTTACAATTCCGCGGTGCTGGCAAACATACACGCCATCAATGAGGTCAAAGCGATCTACGGGCTACCGTCGGAGCCGAATCTTGGCGGTGTTCTCCGCACCAACGATACGGATAACGGCTTCCTCCGCGTGGACCATCGCTTCAGTGACAACGAAACCTTTTTCGTCCGTTACTTCGTCAATGACGGACGGTTGCTCAACCAATCGCCGTTGAACGATGGCTTTGATCTTCCTTCCGCGTTCAAGAAAAACTTTTATCGCGACCAGTCTATTGCCAGTACGCTTGTTTCTGTCTTCAGTCCCAAGCTTATCAATGAGCTTCGCGCGCAGTTTGCCCGGCGTTCCTTTGACTTCCCGACCGTAACCACTCAGCCTCATCTCGAGCTATCAAATACTTTCACGCTCGGTGTGAACCGCGGCAATCCGGACTTTTACCGCGAGTCGCGCTTTGAGCTGGTGGACAATGTCACGCGCAGCCTAGACAAACACACCATCCGTTTCGGAGGTAATTTTAATTTTGTGAAGACTACGGAGTCCTTCCCGCTCTTCTATCCCTTCGAAGCGGACTTCCCCAGCCTCGGCGCTTTCCTCGGTAACGACGGTGTGGCGGGTGGGGTCGGGGCACAATGTGTCTCGGCTCCCGGTGATCCCGGTGGCCCCGGCCCGGCCGGCTGTCAGCATCCCAACGTCATTTTCTTCGAACGCTTCCAAGCCCCAAATTTCGACGAACAAAGCTTGAACACTTCGGTTTACAAGGGCACGAGTTTTTCGCCCGCCATCCGCAATCAAGCGCAAGGTACCCTGAACCACACCTATGAGGGTTTCTTCCTTCAAGATAAGTGGCGTGCCACTAGCCGCCTCACCCTGGATGCCGGTATCCGGTGGGAGTTTGAGACTTGGCCCTCCAATGTGCTCAACACGCAATGGAAGAATTTCGACCCCAGGTTGGGTATGGCTTACAACGTGGGGGGCAAACATCATGTTGTCGTCCGCGCCGGCTTTGGGCTCTTCCACGGGATGCTTCCCGCCAACCTCCTCGCCTGCCAGGAGCCCTCGTGCGGGGGCACGGGCAACATCGCTCAGCTCAACAACGGAAAATATCCCGGCCGCCCTTTTGAAAATGGACTCAACGCCAAAACGGAACTCTTCGCCTTCGCCAGCCAACCTTCAATCACCGCGCTCGCCTTACAGGGCCTCATAAAAAACGGAGCCTATCCGGACAACACCACGGATCCCTTTACCAACCCATTCCCGGGCTGTACACCCATAGCCAATTGCGGATTCTTCGGTCCCTCCGTGGTCGTGCGCTTCGATCAAAATAGCAAGAATCCCTACGGTATCCAGGCAAGTTTGGCGGTCGAATTTGAGCCGCTCCCCGATACTACCGTCAGCATCAGCGGACTACACGTTCGCGGCGTCCATCTCGGCAGTTTCTTCAACGTGAACCAGCCGGACCCGACAGCCGTCGTGACACTTCACGACTCTGAAGGCCGTCCGGGATCGAAGAACCTCTATTGTTCATTCGTTCCCCAGTGCCCGTTTACTCCCGGTGTCCGTACGTTTCCGATCGCCATCTATTTTGAAGCCACCTCTCGTTGGGATTCCCAGTACGACGGTCTATTGGTCAACATCAATAAACGGCTGTCCCGGAATTTCTCTTATGGCATCAGCTATACCTGGTCGAAGTCCATCGATGACGGGCCGAACCCCAGTTTCGTACTGATCCCGCAGGACAGCAAAAACTTCCGCGCTGAGCGCGCCCTCTCGTCCGACGACGTCCGCAACCGCCTGGTGCTGAACGGCACCGTGACGACGCCCGCCACTTGGAATGTCTTCGCGCGCGACTTTCTCATCGGCCTGATAACCACCATCCAGTCGCCGCAGCGCTTCTCCAAATTCGCGGGGTTTGACGCCAATGGCGACATCTTTGGAAATAACGACCGCGTCGGGATCGATCCCCGCAATACGTTTATCGGAGACAACTTCCGCAGCGTCGATCTCCGCCTTGCGCGAACGTTTCGATTCCGCGAAAAGAAGAGCCTCGAGTTGATTGCCGAAGCGTTCAATCTTTCCAACACGCTGAACATCCGCTTCTTCAACACCGTTTATGGTGCGTCCGATTTCTGCCCCGTCGACCCATCAGCCTTTGGCTGTCCCGTCGCTCCGTCCGCCAACCGCGAAGGGTCGCCAAACCCGTTGTACGGAACGCCGCGCGCCGTTAATAACCCGCGGCAAATTCAGTTGGCTGTGAAATTCAGTTTCTAGCTGGTTCGCCCTGAGAGGCCGGCCGCGGCCTTGTTAAGGAGCCAAATTTGCTCGCTCGGCATGACTAGGCCGGGTCGAAAGACATCTCAATGCCTTCTGAACAATTCCCGCGTGTCGAAAACGCGAACGAAATGCCCATAACCTCTCTTGCTCCGCTGAGCGCGCGCCGCTTGCTCGTGCTCGGCGGCATTGCGCTCATCCTCATCGGAATGCTTTTTGGAGACATCTTCGCGGTTTTCGTCCTGCACCAGAACGCGTCGCGGGTGGGCGCGAGCTTGGCTTCAGCCGCGCACGCCGCGCTGGCCGGAGATACTGCACTCGTAGGCGCGAGTTTTCAGGATGTCGGATCATTCCTCGAAAATCGCGGCACCAAAGTGGACACCCACGTCCACGCCATTGATTTCGGCTACCTCGCTCTCCTCCTCGCGATCCTCCTTCCTTGGATTGCATTTAGTGAAGCCACAAAACAGCGACTCGCCTGGCTCTTTCTCATCGGAGCCAGCCTTCTTCCCGTTGGAGTCTTTCTCATCCATTACGTCGGCCTCGCCTACAGTCCATTGCCATCCATCGGCTGGGCCAGCATCTTTGCCGATCTCGGCGGATTGCTGGTGCTCATCGCCACCCTTGGGCTTCTACTCGGCCTGGCAAAATTCTTTCGCTCGCAAGTTCCGCGGGCCGTGCAGGATGTGCTTCTCCTGGATCGCAGTAGGCCAGGACGGATACTGCTTGCCGGCGGCTTGATAATGGTCCTCGTCGGTTTTCTGCATGGCGCCTATTACGCCGGCGCTGATCTCTATC
>Ga0070696_100003802_pt1 | contig 10090 bp, 12 predicted proteins | sample KBSK1253metaG_FD_65474 | JGI IMG/M metagenome (GOLD analysis project Ga0070696, IMG submission 65474) | Corn, switchgrass and miscanthus rhizosphere microbial communities from Kellogg Biological Station, Michigan, USA - KBS K1-25-3 metaG | ecosystem: Host-associated > Plants > Roots >... | reverse complement strand
GCGACATGTCGAGCACTACATCGCGTTTGGCCTCGGCGATTTTTTCGGCGGATCGGGCGCGAATCGTCTTGTGAATCACCACTTCGATCTCGCGCGCGTTCGATCCGGTGACAGTGATGGAACCTTCGAAGTTGTCGATATCCACGTTCTGGGCCGCCGGAAACTTGCGCTCGATGGTTTCTTTCTCGGCGACCGGGAGGTCCTCGTCGGTGGCCGGCGCCATCGCCGCGGCGAACATCAGGACTGCTGCAATTCGCACGATCATTTCAGTTGCGCCAGCGCCCACTGTGCGCGCTCCTTGACTTCCGGATTCGTGTCGGTCTCGCCCGTCAGCTCCCTCAGCGTCTCCCCGGCTTCCTTGTTCCGGATCTCGACCATCAGGTCGATCAGGGCGATCTGCGCCAAAGGCGATGTCTGCCGTTCGAGCGATCCAAGCAGTTCGCGCCGCACCCTATCGCTCCTGGCTGACGGCCGCAGCGCGTCGATCGCGGCCAGCCGCACATTCACGTTCTGGTCATAATTGACCGCGTGCAGAAGCGCCGAGACCACCTGAGAGTCCGGCTGCGAAATGCCTACGCTCCAGTCGACCCCTTTCAATCGCTCACTCGCCGACTGCTGCTGCATCAGCGACAACGCCACCAGTTGCCGGGTATTGCGCACCTCCTGCTGCAGCCGTGCGACCTCGCCCCGGTCCTGGCGGCCGCCCGTCAGCGCATAACCGGCCAGCAGCCCCATCGCCATGAAGACCATCGCGAACCCGAACTGGAACACCGGTTGGCGCGGCCACCAGCCTTCCAGCCACCTGTCGACCCTCTCGCGCGCCGAGGGACCGCGCTCCGCCTGCCGCAGCCCGTGCATATAAGCTTCGAGCGTCGCTTCGAATCGCGCGCGCAACTCGCGGGTGGGCTTTTCTTCCGGAAGCGCACCGAGCTTTTTCCAGATCGCACCCAGCGCTTCGGCTTCGGAACGGCACGCGCTGCAAGATTCGAAATGCGCCTCTACCAGCGACCGCTCCCGCTCTTCCATCGCGCCGGTCCAAAAATCCGGCAATTGTTCCCTGATCTCATCGCATCTCATGACGCCTTCTCACCTGACAATTCGTTGAAAATTTCTCCCAGTTCGCGGACCGCGCGATAGACGCGCACTTTCACGGCGCCAATCTCGCACTTGAGGATCTGGGCAATCTCGTCATACTTCAGATTCTGAAAACGGCTGAGCAACAGAATTTCGCGTTTTTCCAGCGGCAGCCGCGCCAGCGCACGCCGCAGCAGCCGGATATCCTGTGCGTGCTCGAGGCGCGCATGCGGTCCCGCTTCGCCGCTGGCGATTTCATCCCAAACCGGCTCTTCATCCGGAACAATCTCGAGCCTGCGCTTCCGGCTCAGATCCAGATGCGCGTTCCGGGCCACCTGGTACATCCAGGCCGTGAAACTGCCGCCCGGTTGATAGGTGTGGCGGTATTTCAACATGCGGAAAAACACGTCTTGCACCAGATCCTCGCTCAGGCTGGGGCTGGCGGTCAGCCGCAGAAAATAGTTGAACAGCGCCCGGTTGTGCCGGTCGAAAAGAACGCTGATGCGTTCGACGTCGCCATCGCGAACTGCGAGCATAATCGAATGATCCGTCTGGGCTTCCACTAGAACCCGCGCCTCACAACGCCGTATTGCCTCTCGAACCGCTACTGCCAGGCCCATTGGTGCCGCTCACAGATGAAAACCGCGCCACCGGGAAAAGGTTACAGGAAAATCGGGGCCTTTGCGGTATCCTGCCCAGCCCGCTGCATAATGTGGAAAGCCTTGATGAGACTGGATGTGAGCGGGCAGGACGCCGGCAAGCGGCTGGACCATGCACTACGGGCCTCCCTGCCGCAGTTCAGCCGCGCGCGCCTGCAGGAATGGATCAAGGCGGGCCGGGTGCTGGTGAACGGATCGGCTCCCCGCGCCTCGTATCTGCTGCGCGCAGGCGACCGCATCGAGGTGGAACCCGGCGAGCCTGTGCCGTTGCGAGCCACGGCGGAAGAGATTCCGCTCAGCATTCTTTATGAGGATGGCGATCTGGTGGCCATCGATAAGCCTGCCGGCATGGTCGTTCATGCGGGCGCGGGCGTCCGCACCGGCACGCTGGTCAACGCGCTATTGCATCATTTCAAATCGCTTTCGCGGACGGCGGGAGATCTGCGGCCCGGGATCGTCCACAGGTTGGACCGCTTCACCAGCGGCGTGCTGCTGGTCGCCAAGCACGATGCCGCGCACCAGAGTCTGGCCGGGCAGTTCGCCTCGCGACGCGTGGAAAAAACGTACCTGGCGCTGGTCCACGGCAGCGTGAAGCAGGAGCACGGCCGGATCGAGAAGCCCATCGCGCGCGACCCCCGGCAGCGGGTCCGCATGACTGCGCGGCTCGCACGTGGACGCGCCGCGTGGACCGAGTACCGGGTTGTTCGCCGCCTCGCCGGATTCACGCTGCTCGAAGTCCGCATCGGTACCGGCCGCACCCACCAGATCCGCGTGCACCTGGCGAGCATTGGACACCCGGTGGTCGGGGACCGGCTCTATGGGGCTCCGGCGAAGATCGCGGGCAGCCCGACGCTCCCCCGGTATTTTCTGCACGCACACCGGATCCGTTTCGCGCAGCCCTCGACGGGCGAAGCCATTACCATCGAATCGCCGTTGCCGGCCGAATTGACTACGTGGATCGGCAACATCACCTGAAAAGTGAAAATCCGATATACACGACGCTCGCATCCAGGCCCGGATTGTAGCTGCGGCCCGCATTGGAAATATGGTCGAGCCTGTATCCGAGAGTCAACGCCCTGCCATGCGCGGTGAATATCTGCAATCCGCCTCCAATATTGATGGTGAAATTGAAAGCCGTTCCTTCGGGAACCGGGACAGGCACGGGATTCGTCGAGTACACGAACCCGGTGGCCGCGGCGAAGAACGGCTGCCACCCACGCCTTCGCGCAAAGTTGAATTTGAATCCGATGGGCGATACGCCCCCGCCGTACACCGCGGACCGCCCCCGGTTCGCTAAACGCTGGTCGCCCGTTTCCTTCACCAGTCGCTCGCCCGGCGGCAGAAACACGACCGCCGCGGGCACGAGATCGATCGTGTACTCGATCGCCACGTCACCCTTGTTGGCGAACACATATCCGTAACGCAGGCCCGCCACAGCCAGCTTTCGGTGCGTGATCGAGCCGATCAGGGTCGGATTCGCGAGCGAATAGCCGGCCCACGCGCCAAACTCGCTCATGCCGGAATACAGCGGGCCGCGTTCCTGTGCGCACGCCGGCCATCCCAGCAGGATCGCTGCCAGCCACCCGTTCCGCACGATTCCGCGTGCCCGCATATAATTGAAATTATGAACTCGCTGCTACCCATCCTGATCGGTGCGGCCGGAGTGTCGCTGATGGGCCAGCAGCCGGATCAGAAGCCGGCGCGCATCGAGCCGTCCGACACGCGTATTATTCTGGACGTAAACCGCGTAAATATGCTGTTCACCGTTACCGACAAGAAGGGGCGGTTCATCACCGATCTGGGCAAAGAAGATTTCCAGGTCACCGAGAACAAGAAGCAGCAGATTATCCAGGAATTTACCGCGGAAAGCGACTTGCCGCTGCGTCTCGGGATCCTGATCGACACCAGTAACAGCGTACGCGACCGGTTTCGGTTCGAGCAGCAGGCGGCCGTCGATTTCATCAATAGCGTAATCCGCCCGCGGCAGGATAAAGGCATGCTGGTGAGCTTCGATTCGGCCGCCGAGCTGGTGTCGGATCTGATCGATGACCCCGAGAAGCTTGCCAATGCCGTGCGCAGCCTGCGGCCAGGTGGTGGCACCGCGCTATACGACGCCATATATTTCGCCTGCCGCGACAAATTGCAGCAAGACCAGCCGCGCCACAAGTTTCGCCGCGCCGTGATCATCGTCAGCGACGGCGATGACAATCAGAGCCGCGTCTCGCGTGACCAGGCGCTCGAGATGGCGCAGAAGGCTGACGCCGTGATCTATGGCATCTCGACCAATATCTCTCGCATAGAAGGCGAAGGCGACAAGGTGCTGAAGTATCTGGCGGCTGAAACCGGCGGTCAGGCCTTTTTCCCGTTCAAAGCCGAAGATCTGGCGCAGTCGTTCGAGAACATCGCCAATGAGCTGCGGCACCAGTACAACATCTTTTATCGGCCCGATCCGCTGAAGACCGACGGGCTCTATCATGCGGTCGATCTGCGGGTGAAGGGACGCAAGGACCTGGTCGTCCGCGCCCGCAAGGGCTATTACGCGCCCAGGATGTAACGGGGACGCGCGGTATCGGCCGCGATCGCTCTGTATTTACGCAGCAGCTCATAAACCACCACGCCGCCCGCCGTGGCCACATTCAACGAGTGTTTGACGCCGAGCATGGGAATGCGCACGTGAGTGTCGGCCAGCGCCGCAAGCTCGGGACGGATTCCATCCACTTCATTTCCGAAAATCACGCAAACCGGAAAAGCGGGCGTCCATTCGAACAGGTCCACCGAGCCCGTGCTGGTTTCGACGGCCGCAATTTCGTAGCCTGCCTCGCGCAGTTGCTGCGCCAGGGCCACCGCCTCATCCGCATGTTCCCAGCGAACCGTATCTTCGGCCCCGAGCGCGGTCTTGCGGATGCCCGTATGCGGTGGCCGGCCGGTGATCCCGCACAGGTATAATTGCCGCAGCCCGGCCGCATCCGCCGTGCGAAAAAATGCCCCGACGTTATACAGGCTCCGCACATTATCGAGTAGCGCGACTGCCGGAAGGCTTTCGATTCGGTCGTAAGCCGCCCCTGCCCCGGTCACGCGGTACGGGACACGCTCCATGCAGCCAGCTTACAATGTCCGTGCTGGCGCGATGTAAGGGAGGGCGATGAGTATTCTGCTGGCTGCTTTGATCTCGGCCGCGGCCGGGATCCTGATCGACTGGGTGGTGAACGTTCGCATTTTCCACCGTTTTCGCCGCCGCACACCGACGACTTATCGAAACCTGCCGCGTCACATGCTGGTGTGGGCCGCCATCGTGCTGGCCGCCTTCACCTACGCCGGATTCTTCGCCATTACCGGCGGCATAGGATGGCTGAATGTGCGCCAATGGGTGCAGATCGGCGCTCTGTTCGGCATAGCCTGCTGGGCGGCCCTGCCTTTGCCGCTGCTGCTCTCGCTTTCCGTGTTTATCAACCTTCACCGCGGCGTCGTGATCGGGTTGCTGCTCGAATGGTTGCTGCTCAGCGTCGCATTCGGCGTCATCTGTTCCGCTGTTACTGTGCGCTGAATCAGCGCTTCTCGGCCACGGTTCGATCGTCTCTGTCGAGATCTTCGTGGGCCTCTTCGAGATCTTTCTTGGCCTGCCGTTCGGCCGTCTTCACGTCGGCCTTCACAACCTTGTGGTCAAGTTCCGGCCGCAGATCCTGGATGGCTTTCCCCAACGATTCCGCTTGTGGACCCGTCACCCTTGATCTCAATTGATCGAAGGGAATTTTCAGGTTGTTTGACACATGCACGGCGGCGGCAAATTGGCCGAGATTCTTGAACCCGCTCGACGCGAGTTGCATATCCGTGCCAGGGGGAAGCAGCCCTTGGAGGCGCGTCGCCAGTGCCGTGTTGTGTGCCAGCCGAGTACTTGGCGATTGGTGCGCCACACCCGCGGTCTGCTTTCCCGCCGATGGAGTGTGCGGCGTCCCCATGGGCCGGCCCGCATGTCCCACCGCGTGGCCGCGTTGCGCGAAGGCCATCGCAGCGGCTGCCAATATCACCAAACAAATGCGTATCTTCCGCATGATCGTCCTCCTTTAAGTTCTAATGGTTCCTCGGATCTCCGAACAGAGACCGCAAGTTGAAGCTGACGCCAAAAAAGACACTGTCGAGCGCGTATTCCACGCTCCTGCTGTAACCGATCTCGAGTTGCGCGTACTTCGACGGGCTCGCGGCGAACCAGGCCGAGACACCGTGATCGCGCGCAATATCGGCGGTGCCCACGGATTCGCCCGCGGTTTCAAACACGCCCTGATGACCCTGCCGGCCGCGCGCCGGGCCATTCGACGGCGGTCCGCTGCTTCCGCTCTTGAACACTTTGCTGAACACTCTCTGCTGGCCCGAAGGCGCAATGCCATACACCGATGCGCCTATGCTCACCCCGCGGACGATCCGGTAACTCGCGCCGCCCTCGACATGCGTGATAAATCCGAATGAGCTGAAAGGCCGGACGAAATACGGTGTGTCCGCAATCGTGTTGGCGAATCCTACGCTCGCGAACGGAGTAAGTCGCGAGAAACTGTGGTCAAACCAATTAGTCCAGTCGTAAGTCGTCCGCCCAGTGCTGAACCCGGTGGATTTGTTTCCCGTCGGCGCGCCCACCGTCAGCATCGAAGTACAATTCACTACCGGATTCGCGAGCGACAGCCGAAAATCCACGTGCACGTCGCCGATGCCGTTCTGGCTGCCGGTGCCGGTCGTCGCGCGAAGCGTGCTGGATGGGTTGATCAGATACAAAGGGACGCCGCCTTCGATCGCCAGGTATCGATTGAACTGATAACCAACGGCAGTATCCAATTTGGTAATGAGCCCGAGAGAGCTGCCGCTGCCCTGGATACGCTCGGAGAAAATGAGGCCACGCGACCCGGATCCCTCGCCGGCTGAGAGCAGAGCCGCGAAGCTGAACGAATAGAGGCAGCACAACGCAATTTTGGCGGTCACCGGTCGCATCCTGGGATGTAATGCAACTTACATACCAGACCACGCGGGTTGTGTATAACTGAACTTACGGGACATAAGATGGCCCGTATGGACTCCACATTGTGTACTTATTACTCATCCGTTGGCTGTTGGAGTATTGCCACCACGCGGCGCCGCCTGTCATAATCAGAAAAATTTGCTGGAGAAGAAAACCAATAGGAGGTTTAGATGTCCTTGCATTTCCGACAGTGGCTGGGTGTGATCGCGATCTTCTCTTTAGGAGTTCTGCCGGCTTCGCCGCAGACCGCAACAAAAGAGGACCATATTGTTTCGGGTCCGGAGCTGCACCAGGCGGTGCGGGCCGGCGCCGCGACTCGCGAGTCGAATCTTACGAAAATCGACAGGCTCTTCTCTACGGAGGCCGCGCAAAACGCTTTCCGCACCGTGAAATTCGACCCCGCGAAAGTTTCGCATGCCATCGCGCAGCTCAGCGATGAAGAAGTTGCGAAGCTCGCAGCCCGCAGCGAAAAGTTGCAGAATGATCTGGCCGCGGGCGCGCTCACCAATCAACAGATCACCTATATCCTGATCGCGTTGGCGACTGCCGTTATCATTCTTGTGCTCGTAGCGGCATGAAGTTCGGTTGCGGAGTCAGGCTTCTGCTCGGCTTGAGCCTGACTGCCGCAGTCGGTGACGCGGCCGTCTGGCTCGACGTTCCTTTTGTGAAGCAACAAAAGAACGGCTGCGGCGCGGCTTCCATCGCGATGTTGATGCGGTATTGGGCGCGAGCCGAAGGCGCGGCCGATCCCGTCAGAATTCAAACCGAGCTCTACTCCCCCGATGTGGAAGGGATTCGCGGCGGCGATGTCGAGCGCTATTTTCGCGAAAACGGCTTCACTACCTTTGTCTTCAAAGGCGCCTGGGCGGACCTCGAGCCGCACCTCGCCAAGGGACGTCCTCTGATGGTGTGCCTCAAAGACGGGCGCGCTCCTCTGCACTATCTGATCGTGGCTGGAACGGATTCCGATCGCGGGCTGGTGCTGGTGAACGATCCCGCGCGGCGGAAGTTGCTCAAGCTCGATCGCGCGAATTTCGAAAAGAACTGGAGCGCCACCGGGAACTGGACTCTGCTCGCTGTTCCAGAGCCCGGCAGGTGATCCCGGCGGCAGTCGCGTTATTCCTGCTTGGCGCTTTTCAGTCCCCGGCTTCGGACGCGATTGCCACCGCGCAAAAACTGTATTCGGATCAGCGCTGGGCGGACGTCGTGGCGCTCTGGCGCACCGTCGCGGATGCGCCTGCCGATTTCGATTATTACGCCGGTATGTCGCTCGCCCGCCTCAACCGGCTTAACGAGGCCAAGGACGCACTGGAAGCCGGCCGGAAGAAAAATCCACGCGACAAACGTTTCCCCATGGAACTGGCGGGTCTCGCGTTCCGCCGCAAAGATCTGTCCTCCACAAAATCCTATCTCGGCCACGCACTCCGGCTGGCTCCTGAGGACCGTTACGCCATCGATTTTCTGGGGAGCGTCTATTTTCTCGAACGGAATCTCGAGGCCGCCCTCATCTACTGGAACCGGATTGACAAGCCGCGGGTCGAGCAAATACGGATGGAGCCGGAGCCGCGCGTCGATGCCCAGCTGCTCGACCGCGCCTTTGCCGTGGCCCCCGCGAGTACCCTGGTATTGCGCGATTTGCGCGTGACCCGAGCGTCGCTTGAACTCCTGGGAATTTTTCCGCGATACCGGCTTACGCTCGAACCGCTCGCCGAAACCGAAAAGTACGATCTGCTGTTTCAACCCGACGAGCATCGCGGCCTGTTGTCCATGTTCCGCGGCGCGCCGTACCTGACGATTTACCCGGAGTTCTATAACCTGGGGCATGCAGGAGTCAATGTGACTTCCTTGTTTCGATTCGACCCGGAGAAATATCGCGCCTTCGTGGTATTTTCCACGCCAGTCGCCGGTAATCCGGGCCGTCAGTTGCGGTTCTCTCTCGACGGCAGGCAGGAGAACTGGGATCTGACGGATACGTATCGGACGGCGCCGCTCGCCGATCTGAGCTTGCGGAAAATCGAAGCGCGCGCCGAAATTCGTTCCCTGGTGAACGACTGGACCTGGTCGAGCGGCGTGAGCCTTTCCGATCGCCGGCTGGCCCGCGCACCCGGCGGTGATTTGTCTTTCTCCAACGGTACGGCTTTGGAGTATCGCGCCGGACTCGACCGCCAATTGCTCCGGCTGCCGCAGAAACGCTTGGCGGTCAACACTTCCGCATCCGCTGCGTTCGGAAAACTGTTCGCGCGCGGACTGGATCCCTTTGCCCGGATCGCCGGCTCGGTCGATATGCGTTGGTTTCCTCAAGCCGAGGGCGACCGGTACGTCTTTTCGACCACCGTGCGCTCAGGCAAGGCATTCGGCGACACGCCGTTCGACGAGCTGTTCATGCTCGGACTCGAGCGCGACAACGATCTCCCTTTACGCGCCCACATCGGCACCCGCGACGGACGGAAGGGCGCGGCGCCGCTCGGCAGAACCTACTTTTTGCTGAATCTGGACGCCGATCGGACCATCTATGAAGGTGGGTTCCTGAAAATCAAGCTGGGTCCGTTTCTGGATTCCGGCAGGATCACCGACCCTGCCGGCGCATTCGGGAGCCCGCGCTGGCTATGGGACGTAGGAGCTCAGTTGAAGGTTCGGATCTTGTCGACGGTTACTGTTACGGTGTCATACGGCAAGGACTTACGGAGCGGGCGCAACGCCTTTTATGCCGCGTCGCTAGGCCCGTCCGCGGCACAAATACACTGACGGCTGGGCAATGTCTGCTCGCGCGCGAGGGCCCTGTCCGGCAACCCGATCTAGTAAGATAGAGGCAAGCGCCATGTTGTCCATCGTCATCCCCGTCCACAACGAGGAGCGTTCCATCCTGCCGCTCTATGACCGTCTCACTGCGGTGCTCGAACCACTGCGCCGGCCGTACGAAATCCTTTTTGTTGACGACGCTTCAACCGACCGCAGTTTTGAGCTGCTCGCAAACCTGATCGAGACCGATGCCCACCTGAAAGTCGTCCGGCTTCGGCGCAACTTCGGGCAGAGCGCGGCTCTCTCGGCCGGATTTCACGAAGCCAAGGGAAAAATCGTGGTGGCCATGGATGGGGATCTGCAGCACGCGCCCGAGGATATCCCGTCGCTGCTGGCCAAGATCGACGAGGGCTACGATATTGCCAGCGGATGGCGGAAGGAGCGCGTGGATAATGCGATCACCCGCAAACTTCCATCGCGCATTGCGAACTGGCTGATGGCGCGCGCTTCCGGGCTCGAGCTGCGGGATTTCGGGACCACATTCAAGGCCTACCGCGCGGAAGTTTTGAAAGACATCAATCTTTACGGCGAACTGCACCGATTCATCCCCGCGCTG
>Ga0070696_100003800_pt1 | contig 10090 bp, 11 predicted proteins | sample KBSK1253metaG_FD_65474 | JGI IMG/M metagenome (GOLD analysis project Ga0070696, IMG submission 65474) | Corn, switchgrass and miscanthus rhizosphere microbial communities from Kellogg Biological Station, Michigan, USA - KBS K1-25-3 metaG | ecosystem: Host-associated > Plants > Roots >... | reverse complement strand
TCAAAGACGGGTCATAGCGGAGTCGGGTGATCCGGCGCAAGCGCGGCCCGACAACTTTTTCGGTCAACTTGTAACGCGCGCACCAAGTCGATATCCTGAAAATCTGTCGGAGATGTGGGGTGAGTGGTTTGAAAGTGGCGAAACAAATATATGAGGTAAGGCACGATGTCGCTAAAAACGTTTCTTTCGCGTCTCCCCGCCATGCCTGCTATCGGCGTGGGATTGATTCTCCTTTCGATCATCAGCTTCAGAGCCAACGGTAAGATTTTACCGATGATCGGTTCGGCGATTGGAACCTGGCTGCTGATCGAAAGTTGGGACAAAGCGAAAGGGGATCCCGCCGTGCAACGACGCGCCCACGCGCTCACTTTCCTTTTGCGCAAATTGACCAGCGCCCGCGACCAGTCGGTAAACTGAGGTTAGGCGGCGGCGGAACCGCTCACGCACCCGGCGCGACGATTGCGGGTCCATGTCGAAGGCGAGGCGGTTAGCAGCGTGGCTATGAACGTTCATGGGCTAGCTGCACCGGTTGGTATCGAATGATAGAGAACGAAGTGGCCCCAAAACTTCTCTGTTCTGGACCCTGCCTGCGGTGTAAAATTTCCCGCCAAAGACACTGATAAGTCGCTGATAGAATTATCGGACGGCTGGGTGAGCGGTTGAAACCAGCGGTCTTGAAAACCTGAACAGCGGAAAACCGAAATTCCGAAATAAGACGGCGGCTTAGCAATAGGTCGCCGTTTTTATTTGATGCTCGACAAGAGCAGATTGTAGAAAATTGCAGGGATGAGAGGCGAAAGGGGATCATTTCGGCTGAAATTTGTTCCCGAGGTGTTACCGGGAGAAACTTGCAGCGGTGGTGAAGGAAGTGATACAAGATCGCGTTCGACTCTTTTAAATATATGCGCGCAGCTCGACGTTTCTGTCGGCTCATTCTTTTGGCATTCATTCTCTGTTGCTCGACCACGCCGCAACCGCGGTACATTTGGGCGCCCGATCCCAGGTTTGCGAAGACCCAGGCAGATTTTCAGCGGGATAGTTATGAATGCGAGCGCGATATGCGCACAGCGCGGCCGGGATTTTCCGGGCAGGGAAGCCGCGATGTGGCAACTGGTGACGAGCTTGCCTACTTGATGCTATTTGGAAACCGCAGCTTCGGTGTGATGAAAGACGACCAAGCCGCTTACGATTTCTTTAAGCGGTGCATGGAGGTCCATAACTGGTGGCTTACGACCCGAGAAGTTCTTGCTGAACGACAGAAGTCGGCTTCGGAGAGCAGCGCCTGTAAAAACCCCAACATCGCCGCCAAGAATCCTGATATCTGTCAATCTCAAGCCATGGCAAAGACCGTGAGCGCCGCGCCGCCGTCTCCGGTTGCGCCACCAGCGACCGCCGCCGCGGCTGTTCAATCGCCGGCCCCAGCTATTCAGACCAAGGTGGAAGCGCCGAGCCTACTTGGCCAAGTGTATCTCGTCAAAGGCCCCGTCGTCAGCAATCCTCCGCAGGCGTTTCGCGCAAAATTCACAGACGGAAAGGCCGAGATAGTGCTGTCCGGAAATCGACTTCTGACGGGTGACGTCGAGACTTTGCCGACGGACCAATCGATCAAGGCGAAGTATCAGCCGCGCCTTCTACGGAACCCGGACAATCTCCAAGCCCCGCGCGGGGCGAACGCCAAAGGTTTCGCGGCGCTCTCCGACGGGACCGGCACGGAGATCGAGTGCGCCTATATGATCAACCCATCAAACGGTCGCGGTGAAGGCGTCTGCGCCGACAATCAGAGAAACACGTATCGGCTGGTGTTCGATTAAACAGGAGCATTGAAATTGCACCCGATGGCCGGTCTTTTACTGACAGGATTCGTCATCGTCGGAGTGGTCGTGGTTGTTGGGATCGTTAGATCCAATGTCGCGCCCGATGCGGAAATAGATAAAGGTTTTCTCTGCACTCGTTGCCTGGAGCGGATCGCACCGGAATCATCTGTCAAGGGAAGCTTTGGGATCGAGCTGCTGCTCTGGCTCACCGCGCTTATATTTGGTGGCCTCTGATCTTCATGGGCGTTGGTTACAGTCTTTGGCGGCTCGTCAGCAAGCGCAAAGTTCCCCCTTCCTGCGGCAGCGTAGGATTCGTCCGCTTAACACCGAGCGCGCGCCAACTGCTGGCAACGATCAAAAGCAATTGATAATGGGCCACTTGTGAAATTGCGAGATCACCCGATATTTGTCGTCCGCCATTTCGGGAACTGGTGGCCGCCGGCTTGGATCCGCTATGGCGGTCAGGATTCCGAAACTCTCCACGGGGAAATTGGCATGCTCACGGAAGCGAGATACAATGATGGATTCCCCAGGAGACTATTCATCCGGATGGAGCATGAAGGAGAGCATTACATGGGTGCCTTGGTCGTTGACGATGCGCAGCTTTGCGCGCAGCTCCACGAGTACCTGCAAAAACATCTTGGCCGGACGATCAAGGAGATCGGCGATCTCGACATCGACTTTTTACTTTAGCCGCCCGTTGGAGTTGTCACTTGGGGCGTCGGCGGCATTGGAACAGATCGATCGCTACGCTCATCAAGGATCTCCGAAAGAAGTGACCTATTCTCCTCATGTCACCTCATGTTACCTCGAGCCGGCACTGAGACGCGAAAGATTCATGTTTTCCGGTTACCCGACAACAACGATCGTGATCCTAGCGATTATTGCCGTGGGCGTTGCCTGTCTTCTTGGGCTGTACTTTTAGCTCCTAAGAGAGCCGGCTCTCAAAAGGCTCTCGTTCGCCGGAGCCTTTTTTATTTCTAGTCGTGCGAGCAGGGATGAACGGGTGCGAAGGTCGTGTCCGGTCTTTGGTGCAGTTCGGATTCTCGCAAAGCTCGCCGGCGGCGCCGCGGTCGTCGTGCTCCCAGGGCTGATCGGGATGCTCTGCACAAACCCAGCCGTGATTGCAGGAGCATTTGGCGGCCCGATTCTCTTCGCGCTCGATCATGATCCCGACTTTCGTTTGCGCTTTGCTGCCGGCGCTGGCTGAGAGATCGGCCGCTTGCTTTCCGTCTCAGCGAGGCTTTGCTTTAACGCCGCCATGATGTCGATCACCTTGGCGCCGCGCTCGGGCGGTTTGGGCGCCGCTTTGATCTCGTGGCCTTTCGCTTTTTCCTCGATCATCGCCTGGGCGCGCTTGCCGTATTCGTCTTCGTAGCGCTCGGGGTCGAATTCAGCTGACGTCGTTTTTTCAATCAACCCGCGCGCGCGATCGATCTCATCGGTTGAAACCTTCTCGCCCTTGCCGACCTGACTGAAGTCGCGGATCTTGTTTTGGTAGTAGAGAAAGTGCAGCACGAGCCCGCGGCCGAAGGGGCACAGCAGCACCAGGCTTTCCTGTCGTGGAAAATCATCTGCGCCAGCGCCGCACGGCGGGCTTTTTCATCGCGCCGCGGTGTTCACGTCGACGTCGCAATGAAAGCGGCGGGGCATAAGAGCGTGGCCATGCATCAGCGCTACGTCAATTTGAAGCCTGGCGACGTTGCAAAAGCGTTCGGAATAATCGAAGATTGTTCCCGCAGTGTTCCCAAGGAAAATCCCGCCAGGGCGGCAGCCAACGCAAATAGTTGATTTCCTTTATCGGAGGGGTGGGTGAGCGGTTGAAACCACCGGTCTTGAAAACCGGCGCCCACACCGTGGGCCGCGGGTTCGAATCCCGCCCCCTCCGCCATCCTGCTTCGCGCCTTGCGGCGCTTCGCAGGATTGACAAAAGCTGTTGGCGCCAAGCAGGATGCCCTCCGAAGCTTGAGCGAAGGAGGGCCGATTGTGCTTTATGTTTACCTAATCGAAAGCCTATGCACACAAGGTCAGCGTTATGTAGGAGTGACCACGAACCTCAGGCAGCGTCTCCGGGACCACAATGCAGGAAAGTCCACTCACACCTCAAAATACCTACCTTGGCGGCTCGTGACCTATATTGCTTTTTCTGATCGGGCCAAAGCTGAGTCGTTTGAGTGCTACCTGAAATCAGGCTCGGGCCATGCATTCGCGGCCAAGCGCCTTTGGTAAGATAGGGTTATGTCCGAGATGTTGTACAAGTTGAAACCGAAAGGGTCTCATGGCCAATAACGCGTCTTTACAATTTCTCGGAGCGGCGGGCAGCGTCACCGGGTCGAAGTTTTTGTTCGCGCACGGCGATGATCAGGTTTTGATCGACTGCGGCTTATTTCAAGGATTGAAAGAACTGCGCCAGCGCAACTGGGCGTCGCTGCCGATCGACCTCGGCCGCTTGCGCGCGGTCATTCTCACCCACGCGCACATCGATCACACCGGTTATTTGCCGCGGCTTGTTTCCAAGGGTTACCAGGGTCCAGTGTTCGCGACGCCGGGGACCTGCGATCTGTTGAACGTGATGCTGCCCGACGCAGCGCATCTCCAGGAAGAAGAAGCGCGCTATGCCAGACAGAAGGGCTACTCGCGCCATTCGCCCGCTTTGCCGCTTTACACCGTGGAAGATGCCGAGCAGGCGCTCAAACTTTTGCGCTCGGTGCGGATCGGCGAGTCGGCGGAAGCGGTCAAGGGAATTTTTCTGGACTTCGGCCGGGTCGGACATATTCTCGGCGCGGGCTCCGCGCGCCTTTCCTTCGAGTCCAATGGCAAAGCAAAAACGCTGCTCGATTCCGGCGACCTCGGTCGCTATAACCGGCCGATCCTCAAAGATCCGGAGCCGGCCGGCCACGCCGATTGGCTTCTCCTGGAATCGACCTACGGCAATCGCTTTCACGCCAAAGATTCGGAGATCGAGCTGCGCAGTCTGATCAAGGAAACTGTGGCGCAGCGCGGCTGTCTTTTGATTCCCGCCTTCGCCGTCGGCCGCACCCAGGATTTGATTTACACCATCCGCAAAATGGAAGACGACGGCGAAATCCCGGCGATCCCCGTGCACGTGGACAGTCCGATGGGACTGGAGGCGACGGAGATTTACTGCCGTCACACCGAAGAACACGATTTCGACATGCAGCAACTGCGCAGCCGCGACAATTGCCCGATCAGCTCCCGCAAGATGGTGGTGCACAAAACACCGGAACAGTCGAAGTCGATCAATGAAATGAAAGGGCCGATGGTGATCATCTCGGCCAGCGGCATGGCCACCGGCGGCCGCGTGCTGCATCATCTGAAGCACCGCCTGCCGCAGCCCGACACCACCGTGCTTTTTGCCGGCTATCAGGCGGAAGGAACCCGCGGCCGGTCGCTGCAGGACGGCGCCAAAGAGATCAAGCTCCTCGGCGAGGTCGTGCCGGTGCGCGCCAAGGTCAAGGTGATCGACGGTTTTTCCGCGCACGCCGATCAGGGCGAAATCCTGCGTTGGCTCGGCACCTTCAAGCAGGCGCCGCAGATCACTTACATCGTGCACGGCGAGCCGCCCGCCGCTGCTGCGCTGGCGGAGGCGATTCGCGGGCGGCTCAAATGGCAGGTGGAGATCGCACGTTATCAGCAGAAAGTCGCGCTCGGGTGATCTCGATTCTCCGGTCTTTCCGAAAGATTTTTTCACCGCAGAGGTCACAAAGGTCGGTCAAAGGTTCGGTCAGAGGGTTTTTCCGTCCCTCCGTGTTCTCCGTGTCCTCGGCGGTGAGTGAATCAGCTACTTTCTTTCAGGCGACCGTTTTTTGCGAAGTGGGCCACAACGTTTTCGCAGCAGTTTGAGACGTTTTGATTTTCTGTCTGAATAAGATATTTAGAAGCTAAATCGGCAAGGTCATGGCCTGTTTTTTGCGCCAGCCGCCGTGGATGGTACGATGTCTATACTTAAAATCGAGCATGTCTCGAAGGGCTTCAAAGACGTAAAAGCGCTGGATGATATTAGCTTCGAATTCGATCACGGAATCCTTTCTTTCCTCGGACCATCGGGATGCGGCAAAACCACGTTGCTTCGGTCCATTGCCGGACTCGAAGTTCCCGACACGGGTTCGATTTCCATCGCCGACAAAGTTCAGACTTCCATCGAGCAGGGCATTCTGGTGCCGCCGTACTCGCGCGAAATCGGTTTCGTGTTTCAGAACTACGCGCTATGGCCGCACATGACGGTTTTCAAAAATGTCGCCTTCGGCCTCAAGCTGCGCAAAAAGCCGCAGGATGAAATCAAACGCAGAGTCATGGGCGCGCTCGACCTGGTCGGCCTGCAGGGCCGCGATCAGCGCTATCCGTCGCAGTTGAGCGGCGGGCAGCAACAGCGGGTCGCGCTGGCGCGCAGCCTCGCGCTGGAGCCGCGGTTGATTCTGCTCGACGAGCCCCTGAGCAATCTCGACGCCAAGCTGCGCGAAGAAATGCGCGTGGAGCTCAAGAAGCTGATCAAGAAAGTCGGCATCAGCGCGCTTTACGTGACTCACGATCAGGACGAGGCGTTCACGATTTCCGATGCGGTGGTGGTGATGGAAGGCGGCAAGATTCTCCAATACGGCACGCCGGATGAGATCTACAATCGACCGCTGCATCCCTTCGTCGCCGGCTTCGTCGGCCATTCGATGCTCTTCGACGGCCGCGTGGTGCGCTCCGACGGCGAGAGCTGTGTCGTCAACGTGCCGGATTTCAACGGCGCCGATCTGATTTCGCCGGCATCGCCTGCGTTGTCCGCGGGCGATCCGTGCAAAGTCGTCATTCGCACCACCGAGCTCAAGCTCAGCCAGGAAAGATTTCCCGACGACGTCGCTAATGTGCTCGAGGGTTTGATGACCGGGCGCGAATACCGCGGCGGTTTGACCGACCACCGGGTGCAGATCGGCGCCAAGGAACTGGTCGTGACCTCGCACAAGCTTTGCCCGATGATCCGCGTCAACGGCGACGGCGGCAAGACCTTTGTTTGCATCGATCGCTCGGCGATCACCGTGATCGCGACCCACTGAGCCGCCCATCGCGAGACGGCGAATTCCGCGGAAGATCATTTAGAGGAGAGAGATTACGACGACGCTCAAGTCGATCAAGATTGCAGTGCGGCAGGGGACGCTCGTCCCGCTCGTTGCCAGCGCGTTCGTCGGCGCGGCGATCATGACGCCGGTTCTGGTCGTGCTGTGGCGGAGCTTCACAGCGGGCAGGCTCGGTTTCAGCGTCGGCTTGCACCTGACCAACTATCTGCGGGTATTCAGCGACAAGGACATCCTGGCGATGCTCGGCAACTCGGTCTGGTACGCCGGCGGCTCGGCGCTTCTCGGCACCGGTCTGGGCGCTTTCCTGGCATGGGTGGTGGCGCGCACAAACACGCCGGGAAAAGCGCTGGTGGAACTGCTGCCGCTCTACCCGATCCTCATGCCCCCGATCATGAAAAACATCGCCTGGATTCTGCTTCTGGCGCCGCGGTCGGGCATCCTGAACGGCATGTTGCAGCAATTCCTGGGCATCGAAACCCCGGTATTCAACGCGTTCACGATGGCCGGCATGATCTGGGTGTTTGGGCTCGCCTGCGTGCCGCTCGGATATCTGTTTTTGCTGCCGGTGTTTTTGTCCTTCGATCCGTCGCTGGAAGAAAGCGCCTACATTGCCGGCGCCAAGCCGGTGCGGACCATGTTCAAGATCACTTTCCCGCTCGCTGTTCCCGCTTTCACTTCCGCGCTGGTGCTGAATTTCCTGCGCGGCCTGCGCTCCTTCGAGACGCCGGTGCTCCAAGGGACACCGGGCAATATCAAAGTGTTCGTGAGCCGCGTGTACGATTCCATGGCGTTGGAATTCAACACCGGCTTGGCGACGGCGTACAGCATGGTGCTGGTGGTGCTGTCGATCGTCACGCTCTACTTTTATATTCGCGCGACCCGCTTCTCCGAGCGTTACGCCACGATCACCGGCAAGGGCTATCGGGTCAAAGTCATCGATATCGGCCTCTGGAAATACCTGACCTTCGCCTCCGTGCTGCTCTATTTTTTCGTCGGCATCGTGGTGCCCTTCGTCGTCTTGATCGTGGTCTCGATGATTCCGTATTTCGACTACGACACTTTCATGCATTTTCCGTTCAACGCGGTGCTGACCAATTACCACACCGTTCTCAATCACCCGAGCTTCATGGGCGGTCTGTACAATTCGCTGGTGTTGTCGGTCAGTATCGCGGTGGTCACCGTGTTGTTGGGAATCGTCATGGCGTTCACGATCCATCGAACCAAAGCCGCGGGAACGAAAGTCTTCGAGTTTATCGGCACTCTGCCGCTGGCGTTCCCGCCGCTGGTGCTGTCCGTCGGCTTGCTGATCATTTTCATCGGCACACCGCTCTACAATAGCCTCTGGGCGCTGGCCCTCGGCTTGTTCGTCGCGTATTTTCCCTACGCTTTTCGGAACGCATCGGGTTCCATCGTCAACATTCACAAAGAACTGGACGAAGCGGCGTGGGTGCACGGTGCCAAATGGCGCCATGTGTTTTTCAAGATTACTCTGCCGATTCTCAAACCGTCGGTGGGCGGGGCGCTCTTCTATATATTCATCGAAGCGATCCGCAACGTCGACGTGGCCGTGCTGCTCACTGCGCCGGGGATGGAGTACGGCCCGGTTACCCTGTTCGAGTATTTTCGCGTCGGCCAGTGGGCCGAGGCCGCGGCCGGCGGGGTGATCTATTTAATTATCTTGATTGTTGCGGTATCTCTGGCTAAGTTCGCGTTCAAGATCAAGTTCAGCCTGTGAATCAAAGCGGCAGCGAGTTCTCAAACCATAAGGAGGCAAACTATGGAGAGGAAGTCGATGGAGTTCATCACGATCGCGCTGGCGGCAAGTTTCTTGCTCGTCGGCCTTGCGTCGGCCGCCGAGACGCCGAAAGCGGCGGCGCAAAAAGCCATTCCCAAACAGGTCATGCATCATTCCAGCAGCGCCGCCGCGACCGCGGCGGCGGCGAAAGCCTTCGAGAAAGTGAGCGCCGAGCTCTACCCGAAGGCGAAGCAGGAAGGCAATCTGATCGTTTATTCGGTGTGGGACGTGGAACACCTGAAAGTCATCACCGAAGCGTTCATGAAACGCTACCCGGGCATCAAGGCCACGTATTGGCAGGGCCGCAATCCGGAAATCGTCACCCGCGCCTTGACCGAGTTTCAGGGCGGGCAGGCGAGCTGGGACGTGGTTCTGTCGGACAATGCGCCGCCGGTGATCCGCGCCGCGGGAGCGATTCAGAATTATGAAACCGTGCAGAAGGACGTGTTGTATTTGCACGACCCGACCATGCCGACGGTGAGCCTGCAAATCCAGGCGCTGGCTTACAACACGAAGAAGATCAAGCCGGCCGACTTGCCGAAGAGCTGGGAAGGCGTCGCCAACCCGAAATACAAGGGCCTGATCGCGCTCGACGATCCGATGCGCGCCGGGCCGCTGAGCTCGATGCTCTCCGGCCTGAAAACCGAGTGGAATGACGACGCGCGCTTCAAAAAGTTCGTCGCCGGCTTGAAAGCCCTCAACGTGCCGGTGCACAAAAGCACGAGCGCCATGTTCCGCCTGGTGATTTCCGGCGAATATTCGATCTGCATGCCGGCGCTGCTGCACGACGTGATGGAGGAATTGCACAAAGGCACGCCGATCAACTACTCGAAAAGCGTGCCGCCGGTGCTGTTTCCGCGCCAGGCCGGCATCTATGTCAAGGCGCCCGATCCGAACGCCGCGAAGCTTTTCGCCGAATGGCTGATCTCGGAAGAGGGCCAGAAGACCATTGACTCGGTGGGCCGCGAGTCGTCGCGCAACGATTTCAAATCGAAGACCTCGATCGAATCCGCCTTCGGCAAAGGCATCCAGCCGCTGCCGGTCACCGATCAGTTTTTTCTCGAAGATCCGAAGAAATGGCTGGACACTTACGTGAAACCGATCTGGGAGTAGGCACCGCGATCGGCTGGTAGAGAAGCGGGGCATGCGCGCATGCCCCGCTTTTTTTGGTGCGTGAAGACCGCGTACGAGAGCGCTGCTTATTGTAGAAAAGCCGCCGATCGTGTGCTAATTTGAGCGCACTCGCAGTCCCTGATCCGTGTTCGAATCCAGCGAGAATTCAGGGAAGCATCGAATCAGACCGTTACGGAGAGATGGCCGAGTGGTCTAAGGCGCACGCCTGCTAAGCGTGTGTACCCCAAAAGGGTACCGAGGGTTCAAATCCCTCTCTCTCCGCCATT
>Ga0070696_100003799_pt1 | contig 10091 bp, 6 predicted proteins | sample KBSK1253metaG_FD_65474 | JGI IMG/M metagenome (GOLD analysis project Ga0070696, IMG submission 65474) | Corn, switchgrass and miscanthus rhizosphere microbial communities from Kellogg Biological Station, Michigan, USA - KBS K1-25-3 metaG | ecosystem: Host-associated > Plants > Roots >... | reverse complement strand
GGTGACTGCCGTGCGCACCATGCGGCGGACGTCGGCAAGCGTCAGTGCGCTCCCCTGGATGCGATCGGATGGGTCGAGTTTCAGAATGCCGAGTCCCCGTCCGTGCGAGCGGTACCCACCCGACGCCGCGGGATCGAGAAAGAACACGGCGCGTTCGCCAGCCTTGATCGCGGGCATGTCCGATACGCGCATCGTCAGATCGCCAACGGTCCCGCCTTCGACCGTCAGACCGAGTACATCGGCGAACGGACCCTTCAAGATTTCCTCAACCTGAAGCCGGGCGTTCGACACGATCAACTGGTCGCCGTGGGAACTCACGTCGAACGTCGAGTGAACATCCACGATACTCGCGACCACGACTCGCGAAGCGCCCTTGGTACGTGTCTCAATGTCGACTGGCGGACCCAGAGACGCCGACAGGGTTGCCACCAGCGCGGGCACCACGACACACACAAGGACCGTTCTTTTCATTTCCAGCACCTCTTCAGCAACGAATGAAACCGGCGAGGCGGAAGAACCGCTCGACAGAAATGGCGTCGTTTCAGGGTCGTGTGCCACACGACAACCTACGCACCAGTGATGTTCGCAAGGCGGAAAGCGAGCTGGGCACCCGGCCCAACGCGAACAAAACGTCTGCGAGAAGGCTGGATTGAGTTTCGTGCCTTATCGGAAATGTGCGGCTGACCCGGACTCAGCGGAAGGCAATGGGGATGCCGGACGCGTAGTTTGCGTAATTTATTGGGGAAATTGCAGATTCACGAGTTAATGCCGAGCTTCTCACACCGCGCGGTTCGAGGGAGTTTTGGTAGTGCTTACACGATCTCAGCAGCACCTGCTATGAAAGAACTGCACAGCGCGCTATTTTCCCCTAATTTGGTAGGAAAAAAATATATGGTCGCCTTATGTCACGTTATGTCACGTTGCGCTTTGGAAGTCCTTCTTTGGCGAGCTGAGCCTCAGGGAGACCATTCGTGACACGGCCACTGGATCGAGAAAGGCCAGATAACTGGCGATCATCATCCAACTGAATGGACCCAATTCGAGCATCGTCCACATTCCACCGTGAAACAAAACTCCCAGGATGAGCGCCAGACGGCGAGTGGCGGGATGGAACATCATCAGTGGAAAGCTGATTTCCCAGAACATCGTCGCATACGTCGCGATCGTCGTTGTCCAGTCCAACGACGGCGGCAATGTGAACGGGAACCTGTGAAAGATGTTGAGGCTGATTGAGTAATGGACCGCAGCTCCGTCACGCCATACCGCGTTGAAGAATTTCCACAGGCCGGAGTTCAGATAAATAATGCACACTTGAATACGAATCAGTCGAAGAGGCCAGATCGCCTGCGCCGGACGTTCTTCCCTCGAATCACCTGGACGACGCCGGGCGGCCAGCCACGCGTCCAGTGATAGCACGCTTCCGCAATCCGCCCACACCAGGCAGAAGAGCACCGACGTCAGGACCTGGTTGGCAGACGACAACGGAAGGTGATTCCACGAAGGGATGAACGAGGCTCCCACGAAGCAGATCACGATGGACGGGCGACTCATGTAGCCGACGGTCATGGAGGTAAACGCGATCAGCAACGTGGAGAAGTAGGCCCATCCGACAATCGTTCCAAGCCCGACGCCGAGCAGGTAGGATCTGATGCCCAGACCGTTTCCGGGAATTGGAGTAATCCCATCGAGGGGCCAGAACATCGACACTGGTGTCAACTCGAGCACGCTGACAAGTCCGAGCGCGCCGAACACAATGCGCAGGAGCGCATAGCTGTCTGGTGGTACCTCCTCGAACCATAAACTCTCCCACCAGGCGATGAGACGGTTGCGCAACCGTACCTCCTGGCTCATTGCTCCTCGAAGTACTTCAGCATCCAGGTGATATCGACCTCTTTGTCGATGCTGCCGTAACCCAGATGTGTCGACGGCGGCACCGATGCCCGGAGCGGACCCGTGTAGTAGGCGCGAAGGACCGCAAGGCGCGCCTCGACCACCGACGGCTCCAATGCGATCCCGCGGGCGGGATTGCGTGCTACGCCGTACCAGACTTCCGTTCTCACGACATGTTCGTCGGCCGCGAGACGATCGTGTTCGAACTTCCTGGAGAAGTAACGACCGATCGGTGCCAGGTCATCCGGAAGATCCTGAGGTATCTTTCCGGTGCGATCCACAATTCGATCGAACGCTCGGTCGAAATCGTCCAAGGCAATGCTCAACGCCTTGTCTCGTGACGAGTCGCGGAACGATTGAAACGTCCGTATGCGGTCTTCGCGGTTCGCCGGAAGAACCAGCTCGGTCGCCACCCATGTCGGACGAGATGGCATGCCTGGGACTTGCTCGGAGCCAACGTAGTACCGAACCCGCATGTACTGATCAACGGTGGGTGGATTCGAGAACATATTCCACGTCTGTGGGAGGTGAAAGGCGTCCAGGTAGAGTTCCACGATCGTACGCACCGGCCTTGTCACCCTCGCGATCGTCCGCGGAACCGGAGCGAAAATTTCAAGGGCAGCGTCGAGAGCCGGCGCCAGGACGGCAGCAATTCGATCGTCGACGATATGCCGCGACAGGGCCACAGGAGGAAGGGGATTGATACCAGGTGAAGGTACAGCGGCTATCCCAAGGGCCGCCACGTGCCACGTCAGCAGCACGGAAAGCGACAACCGATATCGAGACATGAAGGAAAAGGTCTGCGCGAGGATCTTATCGCCCAGCGTTGCCTGGGCGCAATGAAACCCGACCCGGCTCGCATACCGTCCGCGGAAAGTGAAAGAGCGCTGATGTGGCGAATGCGATCAAGATCGGGGGGGAACTAAAAAGGCGGCGGGCCAATGGCCCGCCGCCTGGACGAAACGCGGCGATGTGGAATCCCTTAGGCCTTGGATACCTTGGCACGCCGGCGAAGTTGCTGATGAGCGAGCACCAAGCCCGCACCAAGGAGGAACAGAGAGGCCGGCTCTGGCACCGCACCCGTGGTGACCTGCCCCGAGGTGGTGGTGACCTGCCCCGAGGTGGTTGTCGCGGTCGATGTCGTCCAGCTCTCTGAGATAAGGTCGTTGATCTTGTTGCCATCGACGTCGGAGAATTTGGCCTTGAACGAGCCCGTGAGACTGGCCAGATTCAATGCCGAGTCGAAATCCAACCTCAGAACCCATGTGTCCGGTCCGGCATTCGTGCCAGCCCCAGGAACGTTCTCGCTGCAGGCGAACGCCTCACCCGGGTTAGCTTCACAGCCGGAGTTGTTGAGGGTTCCGAGAACCTTGCTCCACGTACCGGTCCCTGCTGGCGGTGTTACGCTCACGAAGTTCTCAACATTCGCCCCGTCGACTTTGATTCCGACGGCACTAATGTACGGTGCATCTACGGGCGATCCGTAGGTTGCGGTGATCGTTATGTCATACACGGTCGGCTGACCAGCAACCGCCGCGAACGAGATATTGAACGTTGTGTTGTGCGACCCGCAGGTGCCACAGGTGGGGCCAATGGTGACCGCCTGCGCTGTACTGGGCGCTCCGAAAAGAAAACCAACCAAAAGAACAGATGCTCCCAACAGGCGTTTCATCACTTACCCTCCGCTTTTGAGCCCAGAAACCTTTAGACCACCGACCCAACAGCAATCATGACGCCAAGCTGTGAAATCGAGTAAAGCTTCGTAAAATTAAAGATTTTCTGATGTTTCCAAGCCCAAAGTCTCGGGGTTGGACGATTTTTGTCGGCCCTGGGGCTCGCGCGGAGCCTTCTGGTTGGGCTCGTTATCGCTCCAGACTCTCGATGCGAACAGTCAGCGCACGTACGTCTGCCCTGCCCTTCAGTGACGGATCCAGAGCTAGCGCTTCGCCAAGCTCCTTCCTGGCAACAGCAGATGCCCCGGTGGCCGCGAACACAATCGCCGCATGCAGATGGATGTCGGCAATTTTGGGACCCCCTCGTACCGCCTGACCCATCGTCTTTGCGGCGGCGACATCGTCGCCAGCGAGATGCTGAATCCACCCCAAGGTGTCGAGCAACGTCGGTTCAGACGGAAGCGCTGCAACGGCACGTTGGGCGTAGGGCAGCGCTTCTGCCGGCATCTGGCGTCGGGTTGCCAGGGCGTACGCAAGATTGTTCAGCGCCGTGGTTTGGTTCGGTTGCACGTCGAGGACGCGCCGATACCGTTCGATGGCAGCGTCATACTCACCCATTTGCTCGTACAACTGCGCCAACAGCATTTGCGATCCCACGAGGCGCGGAGCGAGCTCCGTCGCCTGCTCCAGGGCCACCCGGCCGCCAGACCGATCATTTCGGGCGATCAACGTCTGTCCGCGCAATCCCAAACCGAGCGCTCGCCGGGGCACTGATGGGGCAGCAGTGGTCAACTGCTTCAGCGAATACTTGGAAAAGAATGTCGGCAACGCCGTCTCGGCATCCGTTCCTTCCTCTATGTCATCTCGAGACATTGACTTGCGCGGAAACGGCGCGCACAGCGGATCACCGATAACCACCGTCTGCCAGCTCAGATGAGGCATGGCGAGGTAGAAGGATTCAATCAGATTGTACCCGGAGAGGTAGGCCGGAAACAGAATATCCGGCCTCACGGTGCTTTGCAGAAAGGGCTCGGCAACATGGCCGGCGACTCCCGTAGCTCCCTCTCGAATGAGATCGCCGACCAGAGACTGAGCTGACCCTCCGAACCAGGTAGATCGGTCGTACCCACCCGTTGGCATCCACGCGACCGGTGGCTCCTGGAACGTCCGGGCATCGGAACTGACAAAGGTCGCCGCGATTGAGCCCGGGACGAATCCCATCTTCACGGTCCGCACGCGATTACTTGCATCGTTGGAACCCCACGAGTAGTACCCGATGACCGGTCTGATGTCCCGGGCCGGTTTGACAGTAGCTTCCAGGACGACTCGGTCGTCGTGTCCCTGCGCGTTGAGACGGGTGGCCGCCTGGGAAAGCCAGGTTTCGCCGGTGCGGTCGACCAGCGTGTCTCTCTGATCGAGAACGACACGCCCTTCGGTTACGGGTGCCGCGCCTTTGTCCACGAGCGCAAGCGCCTCTTCCACCGTAAAAGCGTCGAGCCGCGCCACCAGATAGATGTCCCAGTCCCGATGCGAGAACTTGCGCGCCTCGCTGATGTCGCGGGTCCCCAAAAAGTAGGGATTGTCGACGCGACCCGGAATCAAAGGGTTCTGCCCAGTCAATCTCCGGTACAAGAGCGTGAGCTCTGAGTCCACACTGGCGACAGACCCCTGAAGCCCGACGCTCCCCGCAACACGCAATGGCACGCCCTTGGTGAGCACCAGGTACAGGATGCGATCCTGCAGGCCCTCACGGGCAATGGCGGCAGCAATCGGCTGCTCGATGCTCGTCAAATAGGCTAGTCGTTCGATGGTTTCTTCGGCGGACGTGCGGATTCGGATGACGTTCGAGGGTGGCAATGCGTGCTTGCGTGCGTAGTACTCGCCAATGCGCTGCGATGCCGGGCTGTTCTCGTTGATGATAATGGCGACGTTCTCGCCGGACTGCGCGTACAGGTCTGGCACGAGGCACGGCACCAGGGTCGTTCCCACGCCGGCGACAAAGATCAAAAAGATCAAAACGGATTTGTTTGACACGTGACGTGACCTTACCTGTCGCGCCCCTAAAAGCCCACAATGAAAATACTTATCGAGACGCGGGAAGAGCGCATGTACGCGGAACGATGGAGATAGCAAACCCGTCTCCGTTCGGCCGCCCTCCCCTTGTATTGAGGACGCCAGAACAATATTTGAGGTGAATTTCTGGAAAGGTAACGTAATTCGCGGTCAACGCCCACGTTTAACGGCATCATTGGACAATCCCGGGGCGTGTGATTTGGCAGACTAAAATCCTTGATTTGCGGCGATTCCTTCACAGTTGCCCGAGGGTGCGGTGCCGCCGATACCATATTCTGCCGCTTGATGCGGCTTTGCCTGGCGAATTCTCCTGGACGATCTGGGCCGAATCTTGCTGATTGGAAGAGTCGGACGTGGCTGCGTCCGGTCCACCTGTCAATCTGACTCGAAAGGCACGTATGCGTCCCCCCCTGCGCGTTCACATCTGCGTTCTCGCTGCCACGGTTGCTTTGCTCGCCTGTTCTGCCGACCCTGACGTTGCAAAGCAGGAATACCTCGAGAGCGGTGACCGCTACATCGCCCAAGGCAAATTGAACGAGGCCATTATCGAGTACCGGAATGCCATTCAGCGGGACCCCCGCTTCGGCGAAGCGCGGTACAAGCTCGGTGAGGCATTGTGGACCCTTGGAGACCGGGTGGCCGCCTACCGCGAGTTGATGCGAGCCGCGGACCTGTTACCCAGGGACGCCACTGCCCAGGTCAGGGCGGGTCAGATGAACCTTGAAGCCGGTCAATTCGAGGATGCGCGCTCGAGAGCCGACAAGGCGATTGAGACGGACCCAAAGAATATCGCCGCGTATATCGTGCGCGGCAATGCGCTGGCTGGCTTGAAACAGTTCGACGCAGCGGTTACAGAGGTCGAGAAGGCCATAACGCTCGACCCAAACCGAAGTCTTTCATTCGCCGCGCTCGGGGGAATGCGGTTGCTGAAAGGTGACAAGACGAATGCGGAGGCATCGTTCAAGCGAGCCATAGAAGTCGACCCGAAATTGATGCAGCCGCGTATCGCGCTCGCGAATTTCTACTGGCTGAACGGTCAACGCGATGCCGCTGAATTGGCGCTCGAAGACGCCTTGACGATAAATCCACGAGATATCGCCATCAATCGCTCGTTAGCCTTCCTGTATGTCTCGTCCGGCCGTGGCGCGGATGCGGAATCGCACCTGAAGGTGCTGGCAGCCGAAAAGGACACACCCGCTCTGCTCGCGCTTGCCGACTACTACGTCGCCGGGAAACGCGAGTCTGACGCGGTACGGATCCTGGACCAACTCTCCGCCGATCCAAAAACGGCGGCGTTGGGAAAGACACGAAAGAGCACGCTCCTGTTTGCGCAGGGGCACAAAGAGGACGCGTACCGGCTGATCGACGAAGTGCTCCAGAAAAGCGGCGCGGACACAGCCGCTTTGATGACGAAAGCACAGTTTCTGACGACCGACAAGAAATACGACGACGCACTGAAACTGGCGCAGAAAGCGGCGGCTGCGGAACCAGGATCACTTCTGGCACACTTCGCGCTCGGACGTATTCAGACGGCGCGGGGCCAGCGCGATGAGGCGATCGCCGAGTACAACGAGGCGCTGAAGCTCAATCCACGTTTCCCTATCGCACAAATTGAATTGGCGAATCTCTACCTGTCCGCAGATCGATCCGATGACGCCCTGCGCTTAGCTCAAGAGGCCTTGGCGGCGGAACCCACAAACGCTGACGCAATGCTGGCGCAGGTGCGAGCGTTGCTCCTCAAAGGCAACGCTGCGCTCGCCAAACAGCCGCTCACGAATCTGGCTGCGAAATATCCCCGCTCATCGACCGTGCAGACGCAACTCGGGATTCTTCATACGCTCGAAAAGGATCGCACATCGGCGCGCAGCGCATTCGAGCGTGCGTTGGTCATCGATCCCGTAAACGTCGGCGCACTCACAGGGCTGATTACGTCCGACCTCGCGGAGAAGAATGGCAAGGCGGCTCGCGCGCGGGTTGAATCCGCTTTGACACACGAGCCCAATAACGTTCCGCTCTTGCTGGTGGCGGCACGCACGTACGCAACGGTCGGCGATCGAGCTCTGGCCGAACGCTCGTTGAAACGGGCCATCAACGTGGCCCCTACGAACTTCCAGGCCTACGACTTGCTGGGACGACTGTACGCCTCTGAGGGTCGGCTGGGCGAGGCGATCCTCGAGTTCGACGAGATCGTGCGCCAGCAGCCGAACTCTGTTCCATCGCACACGATGATTGGAATACTGCTCGAAGCTCAGAACAAGCGGGACGAGGCGCGGAAACGTTACGAACAAGTGATGGCGATCGACCCACATGCCCCTGTTGCCGCAAATAACCTCGCGTGGATTTACGCGGAGACGGGGGGCAACCTCGATCTCGCGTTGCAACTTGCTCAGACAGCAAAAGCGGAACTCCCCGAGACACCTGAAGTCGATGACACGCTGGGGTGGGTGTACTACAAGAAGGGACTCCCGACCCAAGCCGTCGCTTCATTTCGTGCCAGCGCCGAGAGAGATCCGAAAAATGCGACCTACCTGACCCATCTCGGCCTGGCGTATGCCAAGAACGCCGACTTCGATAGAGCGAAGGAGACTCTCGACCAGGCGTTGAAGAAGGACCCGAGTGCTCATGCGGCCGACGAAGCGCGGAAGGTACTGAGCGGCCTGCGGGACTAAATTCACAGCGGCGGTGCAACTGGCCTCTCGAAGGCTGGCGCCCGCCGCAGCGCTTCACGGATCTACTTCAACGATGCTCGCGGCGGTGCAGTTCCGCCGCTTGTTCATCTCCGCGCCCCTTCGGCCGGCATTCCGCGTCTTCGGCGACCATCGACGTGCGGCCTTCGCGAGCGACTCCTTCATCTCATCCGGTTGCCTCGCCTCTGCTTGCCACACCCTCCTCTATGGCTGAGCGCCAATGCTTGGACGCGTTGGCGTTCACTTTGCTCCGCTCGAACGCTACACGGCCGATCGGTGGTACTGACCGCTCTGGCGCAGGGTGACTGCAACAGAGCCGAGAGGTCGCTAGGCACCCGTTGCCCTACCTGTCGCGTGCGGCCACACCGAGATTCTGACGGCGCATTTCTTCGTCACGCATCTGCGCTAATTGGTCACCATCCCGAAACCTGAGGGAATCAGGCCGCGGATCTGACAAAGTAGTTACCAGCCATGTCGTCGGCGCATGGTCAGACCAGCGGTATTGGCATCCGGACACCGGGTCATCGAAGCACTCTGTTGGTGACTATCGTCGCGTTCGATACACTGAACGGACCCCTTCATCGCGAGGCTCTGATGAGATACGTCACACGCGTCGTGTTGCCGTCGCTGTTGCTGCTGGCAATCAGCGCCGGCTCCGCGGCTGGACAGGCGCCGGTCTACGGGTACGAGATCGTCAGGCAGTATCCTCACGACACATCCGCTTTCACGCAGGGGCTGGTCCTCACGGGCAGTGGCCTGTATGAGAGCACGGGGCTTTACGGTGCCTCCAGCCTTCGAAAAGTTGATCTCCAGACCGGTGCTGTCCTCAAGAAGGTGAACGTCGACCCCGCCTACTTCGCCGAAGGCATGACGATTTTCCAGGGAAAGATTTTTCAGCTGACCTGGCAGTCTCAAACAGCCTTTGTTTACGACCCCGCAACGTTCGCGCGCATCGGCCAGTTCTTCTACACGGGCGAGGGGTGGGGACTCACGCATAGCGATCAGTATCTGATCATGAGCGACGGGACGAACCGGATCCGTTTCATGGATCCCGTGTCCTTTCAACCGGTCAGATCGATCAATGTGTACGACGATCAGGGCGCGCCCCTCACGAACATCAACGAGCTCGAATACATCAACGGCGAAATCTACGCGAACATCTGGCTGACCAACTGGATCGTGCGAATCGATCCGGTTTCCGGCAAGGTCCTCGGCTGGATCGACTTCACGGGATTACTGCCTGCCGGCACGTCTGCCGACGTGCTGAATGGGATCGCGTACGACGAATCGAGCGGTCATCTGCTCGTGACCGGCAAGTTCTGGCCTTCACTGTTCGAGGTGCGTCTGATCGGCGCTGCGGCGGTCTCGCCGGACGGCACCATGGTTCCCACTGCTACGCAGATCGTGGACAACGTCGGCGCGATCTGGAGGCTGGGCGCGAACGGCGCGATCCTGCGGAATGGCGTCCAGGCGGGGGGCGGGTGGGGGTCCATAATTCTCTGGAAGAACGCCACCATTTACGTCCTTGGCACCGACAGCAGCTGGTGGCAGTGGATGGGATCCGGCTGGATCAATGTCGGCTCAACGGTCCCCGGAGGCAGTAATGCGTCGCCGGACGGCACCACGGTTCCGAGTGCTCTCCAGATCGTCGACAACGGCGGCGCGGTCTGGACGATCGGCGCGAACGGCGCGATCCTGCGGAATGGCGTCCAGGCGGGGGGCGGGTGGGGATCCAAGATTCTCTGGAAGAACGCCACCATTTACGTCC
>Ga0070696_100003798_pt1 | contig 10092 bp, 9 predicted proteins | sample KBSK1253metaG_FD_65474 | JGI IMG/M metagenome (GOLD analysis project Ga0070696, IMG submission 65474) | Corn, switchgrass and miscanthus rhizosphere microbial communities from Kellogg Biological Station, Michigan, USA - KBS K1-25-3 metaG | ecosystem: Host-associated > Plants > Roots >... | reverse complement strand
TTTCGCAGACCGCGCGCAAGATGGCTGACGTCGCATCGGGGATGCTATCGGCGTTCGCCAGGGCGTTCGTGACCGCATAGCGCACCGCGCGCCGCTTCTCATTCTGACGTATCTCGGTCACGTCGCGGATATATCCAGTGGTTAGCGACGGGTGGCTGGCAGAGATGCGCGTCACGCCCACTTCAACCGGGAACTCCGTTCCGTCGGCACGCAACGCGGTCAGGTCGGTCCGGGTGTTCAACACCTGCCCTTTCCCTGTCGCCAGAAAGTGGGCGAACCCGCGGCGATGGGAATCTCGGAAACGCGGCGGGATGATCAGCTCTGCGACTTCCTGACCGACAGCGTCCGCCCGGCTGCGCCCGAACATCCGTTGCGCCGCAGGGTTGAAGTCGCGGATCCTGCCTTCGTCGTCGATCGTGATGATCCCGTCGAGGGCGGTCTCGAGTATCCCCTCAGCTCGTTGCCGCGCAGACCTCTCGCTCGCCAGTAGCCGCTCTCGCTCCTGCTCGGCCTCAAGCTGCGCGGTTACATCCGTGTTCGTCCCGAACCAGCAGACGACAGAGCCCTGTTCGTCGCGAATGGGCAGCGCGCGTGAGAGGAACGACCGGAACTGTCCGTCGCGGCCCCGGAGGGGAAAGGTGTCTTCCCAGGCCTCGCCCGTCTCCCACGAATGCCTGATCCGCTCTACTACCCGGTCGACATGATCCGGGTGGTGGACTTTCGTCCATCCCCAGCCTTGCATCTCACGCAGAGTCGTACCCGTGAACTCGTACCAGCGCCGGTTGAACCAAAAGATCGAACCGTTTGGATCCGCCATCCAGGCGAGCTGCGAAATGTTGTCGGCGAGCGTGCGGAAGAGCTCCTCGCTGGTAGGGAGCCCTACACCCGCCTCTTGAGTCGGCACGCGGCCTCCCCATTAAGGGCCTCTGCGCCGTCCGGTGGACGCGACCTCCGAACATGGTAGAGCGCCGTACCAGCGCATCTGGGACGAGCTACCGACGCCGATACGCAGACGGTACGCCGAGTCGAATTGGGACCAGCTGGCGACGAGCGTCGAAGCGCGCGCGGGCGACCTGGATCTCGGTCGATCCCGCCGTCGTTCAGCGTTCGCTTGCGAGCGGTATCACGCGACCGCCGCGCGGCGTTGCGACCTCGTATAGCTGGCGGTGGCCGGGGATTCCCTTGAGCTCCTGGAGGCCGCGGTCAGAGAACTCGAGGCCAGTTCCGTCCACAAGGTCACGAACAGTCGCTGAAACCCACACCGCGTCGGGTTGGGCCAGTGCCATGATCCGCGACGTGGTGTGAACGGCCAGCCCACGCACATCGCCCGGCGAAATCTCGACCTCGCCGCTGTGCACGGCGGCACGAATCCTGAGACCGAGCGGCCGCATCGCGTCGACCAGCGCCGTCGCGGCTCCGATGGCTCGTTCGGAGCTGTCAAAGAGGGCAATCGCGCCGTCTCCGGTCGTCTTGACGACGTGGCCATTGAACTTGTCGACGACGCGCTCCGTCAGCTCGTTGTGTCGGCCGACCAGCTCCCGCCAGCGCCCCGGGCCATACCGGACGGCCTGCGACGTGGAGTCGACGATGTCCGTCATCAGGATCGACTGCAGGGTGCGGCGCCCGCCGCTTGGTTCCGCCGCGCCGTAACCGCGCATCGCCTCGAAGTCGACAGAGACCCAAGGCTCGTCGCCGATGACCCAAGCGTCGTGACCCGGCGGGAACTCGAAGACATCCCCGGGCCCGACCTCGAGCTCGACGCCATCGCGCATCTGGACGCGAAGCCGGCCGCTGAGTGTCACACCGACGTGGTGGAACTGGCAACTCTCCGTGCCCGCAATCGGCTTGACGTCGAGCGACCACCGCCAGCCTGGCTCATAGGTCATCCGGCCGACCACGCGGTCGTCGAGCTCGACGACGTCGACTCGGCCGTGCGGAACGATCCGGACGTCGTCCGGCTGAGTGAATTGCCGACGTTGCAGTCGCGCCATTGGTCGTTGCGAGGGACCTAGGTAGTGGAGACGTCGAACTCGATGGCGACCGGGACGTGGCGCCGCAGCGTGTCGCCGACGGGGGAGTCATGAAGGGCAGCCCGAAGGCCGGCGATCTGGTCCGGAGTCGGGGGCGTGCCCTTGGTTCGCATCTGCACATTGATCGAGGCGAGCTGATAGCCGGCGCCTTCTGGAGTCTCGATGTCGAGATATGGCGCGACGTTGAAGAAGCCCTTGACCTCGATCGACAGGTTCTGGATCTCGATGCCCATCAGGGTGGCCCGGGTCACGATGACCTCGATGTCACAGGCCGCGAGAGAGCGTAGGAGCATGCCCATCGCGCCGGGATCGTCTTCGCCGCCGATATAGACCGGGGGTCCTCCCAACGCTGAGGTCACCTCGGCGCGGGTGCCGCCGACCCACCGGGCAATGACATCCGGATTGCGATCCGCCTTGGCTGTATCTGCCTTGACGGCGTCGATGTACTGGCCGAGTTCGGCGATGTCCAGGCCGTTGAGGCGCCCCCCTGCACGCGTTGACACGTTTCTCGCCTGCCCTCAATTCGGTGCCGGAGCCCGGTGGACCCAGCTCGCGTGCGCGCCGTGCCGCCATCGTAGTGCCACCCGGCGCTCACGATCAATCAACAACAGGCGATCACCCGTTCGGCCGTTTGAAGCCCATGCCTGCAAGATCGGCCGAAGCCCGTCCGACCGCGAAGCCTGCTGGGAACATGACGTCGACGTCGCGCGACGTGCTGCTGACCCAAAGCGGAAGGTCACCGCTGTTCGGGCGCGGTCGGCGCGTCTACGCTGCAGCGCATGAGCGCGCCGTTCGTCGGGCGTCAGCGGGAGCTGGGGACCCTCGTGGGGCTCGTCCGGCGTGCGCTGCGGGAAGGGTCGCCGTGCGCCGGGCTCGTGACCGGCGATCCCGGCAGCGGCAAGACGCGTCTGCTCGCGCAGGTCGTGCGCGAGGCGAACGCGTCGCGCGTCGTCCGACTGGTTGGATTTGAGCCCATGCAACAGGTCCCACTGGGTGCTGCCGCCGACCTGATCCACGTGCTTGCGAATGGGTCGAGTGAGGGTCACGTGCTTGATCGCCTCGTGTTCGGTGACCGCGGGACGGCATCCGACCCCCTTCGGATCTTCGAAGCGGCGCACCGCGCGCTCGCATCGTCGGGTGCCCTCTTCGTGACGATCGACGATCTACAGTGGGTCGACGAGCGCTCGCTGGCGCTCGTCCACTATCTGCTCCGTTCGGCGGTGGGCGCGCGCCAGCCATTCGCGGTCATCGCCGTTGCCCGGCCGTCTCCAGTCGCAGCCGCCTTTCGCACCAGCCTGAGCTCGGACGTCGAACCAGATCGCCAAGCCGTCATCGACCTCGACCCACTCCGCCTCGAGGATGGCCGCATCCTCGCCCGCGCAATCGACAACGGGCTCGACGACGAGACCGCGGGCGACCTCTGGCGGCGAGCGGCGGGCTCGCCGTTCTGGCTCGAGGCCCTTGCCCGAAGCCGCACCCGAGAGAACCCCGCCGACCTCGTCCGCGAGCGGCTGAACGACCTGAGCCCGGACGCCAGCGCGCTGCTGGCGGCTCTGGCGATCGGCGCGCGGCCGTTGACACAAGACGACCTCGCCGAGCTCCAGGCCTGGGACGTCGCGAGGATCCGTCACGCGGCGCAGGAGCTCGTCGCGCGGGGTCTCGCAATCGAGGCGTCGGGCGCCATCCATCCAGCCCATGACCTCATTCGTGAGGCCACAGCAGCTGGGCTCCCGCCGGCCATGCAACGACGTCTGCATGGCCGTCTCGCAGAGTGGATCGAGGCGGTCGCCGGCGACGACCTGCCGTTGCTCCGCGAAGCACTCGACCACCGCGTTGCCGCAGGTCAGCCCACGGCGGAGCTCGCCGTGCGCCTGATCTCCTCGCCAGGGCGGCGCCTGCTGAATGGCGATGACCTTCGTGTCCTGGCATCGATCAGTGATGGACTCACGCCCGGCGCCCCGGCGCGGGTCAGAATCGATCGCGCGATCGGCGAGCTCGGTGCCGTCATCGGCGAGGTGGACCTCGCGCTCAGTCGCTGGACGCGCGTCAGCGAACAGTCGGCCGATGCCACCGAGCGGCGGGACGCGGAGACCGAAGCGGCGCTTGCCGCGTACCGCTTCGGGCGGCGGGACGCGGCCCACGAGCATCTCGAACGGGCCCGCGCCTTGTCGACTGCGCGTCTCGACGCAACGGTACGGCTCCAAGCCCTGCAGGCCGATGTCGAGCTCTGGCTCGACCACGAGACCGCTGTCGGCAGCCGAACCGCAGAGCGCGCGGTGGCCGCTGCGGAGGAGATGGCGTCGATGAGCGGCGGTCTCGAGCGACTTCCGCCCGCGGCTCGTCGGGCGTATCTGGCGGCACTCGAGGTCGCGATTGATGGCGCGATGCAGGAGGATCGCGACGACGACATCATCGAATTGGCCGAGCAATGCCTGCGCATCGCCCGGGGCCTCGATGACGAGTCACAGATCGCCGCTGAGATCCGGGCCGCGCAGGCGTTGCGGACCGTATCGCTCCCCCGCGAGGGCGAGGCGCAAAGCCGCCGAGCGTGGGACGCTTCGAAGCGCCTCGTCCTGCCGATGCTGACGGTCGAGGCCGGCCGCGGCCTCGCGCGCGTGCTTCGTGACCTGGGCCGTCTCACCGAAGCCCACGCCGTCGCCATGGAGACGCGCGACCTCGAGGCGCGACTCGCTGAAGAACCCAAGCACTGGGGCGGTGGCCCTTCCATCCAACATGTCATCGAGCTTTCAGCCACGGATGCGGCCAGTGCCCTGCGCGCGCTCCGCCGCGATGCCGCGGAGGAACCTGACCCGCACTACAGGCAGGATCTCCACCTCGCCGTTGCCACCTGGCAGGCCCGTGTCGCCGGCGCCAAGGCCGCGGGCGAGGTCGAGGCCGAGCTGGCGGCCGCTCACAAAGACGCCCACCTCGCCCGTTGTCCGCGTCACAGCAACACCTTGGCACTCAGGACCGCGGAGCTCCTTGCTCGGATCGGACATGTCGAGGAAGCCCGCAGGGCGCTAGCCGAGTGGGACCGCCGCCCCGGAACGGGCCGCGTCAGCCGCGATCTTTGGCGGATGCGAACGGCGGCAGCAATCGCGGCCGCGGAAGGCGACATCGAAGCGGCGAGCGCGACCCTGGACGCGTTTGCGGAGGCCCTCGAACAGGCAGGCTTGAATCAGGAGCTCATCTGGGCACGCATCGACCTCGGTCGCTGTCTCGCGAAGCTCGATCGCCGTCGTGCGGTAACGGCGCTCTCAGCTGCCGTTGAATTGTCCGAAGCGTGCTCGGCGCTGAGTGAACTCCGCCTGGCCTCACAAGCGCTGCGCCAGCTCGGGGTCCGAGCCTGGCGGCGACGTCGCGCCACGATCGGCGACGGTGTCGATGCGCTGAGTCCGCGCGAGCGTGAGGTCGCGAGGCTCGTTGCCGCGGGAAACAGTAATCGCGAGATCGCCGATCGCCTCGTGCTGTCCCCGAAGACCGTCGAACGGCACGTGACGAACATCCTCGCAAAGCTCGACCTTCGGAATCGGACGGAGTTGGCGTCGCGCGTTTTTTCAAGCTCGGTACGGGGTTCCCCCGATGATTGAAGGTCGCTCGCGTCGATAGCCTCCTGAGCAGACCCAGAGGTCGCCAGCATGCGAGGAGGCGCTCAATGGCCGTGGTGATGCTCGTCGCCGGGCCTGGTTCGTCAGAGCCCGCTGTCGGACCCGAAGCTGCTGAACGCCTCGCCCGGCTCGGGATCACGCGCGTCTCGCTGCTGAGCGACCCGTCGGGGATTGGGGTCGTACTGGAGGGCTGGGCGTTCAACCCGGCTGCTGTCGATGTGGCTGTCCGGGCGATGTTCCCGGACGGCGGCGCCGGCATTCGGATCCTCCGCGAGATCGAGCACGTCGCGGTGTCGATCACGGCCGGAGAAAGGAGCACCTGACATGGAACGTCAGAAACGCGGTGAGCAACCGGGAGGTGGCCAGAAACTGGTCGCGGCGATCGCGGCGCTCGGATTGCTGGCGGTATTCGCCGGCTCGGCCATGGCGGCGGCCAACGCATCGGAGTTGCCCCCGAACTGGCACGTCCACGACGGCTTGGGCGCCACGCTCGGTTCACAACACAAGGGAGTCGGGTTCTTTCCGGCGATCCTCGGGTTGACGACGACCGTCTATCTGCAGGACCCGGCGCAGTGCCCGAACGCGACGGACAAGGCATTCCTGCCGAGCGCGGACACGTCGGAGGGACCGTTCCTGCGCGCTGGTCAGTGCCAGACGAGCACCCAGATCATCCACCTGCGGACCGTTCCCGTAGGGACGACCGGTCCGGATGGCTGGTCGTCGATCACGGTCGCGAGCGAGCCGGGCTGGGTGACGTACTACCTGGTGACATCGCGCTAGTCCTCGCTGCAGGTCGACGGCTGGCGCGAGCGGACGGCACCGCGAGCCAGCCCCGGGTCCGGCAGCTCCGTGAGGGGCATCGTATTTGGCACCGGGACCAGCCCAGGCTCGTTCCGGTGCCACCTCGGCATTTGATCGCCCGATTGTCCGGGAGCTGGCGACCGACCGTAGGACGCTTCTGGGGCGTGCCCGCGCGTAAGATCAGCACTGCGGTGAACGTCCACGCCCTTCAGCCCGATCGTGACGCGGGGCATCGCTCCGACCAAGATGTCCGCTTCTGCCGCGGGCTTGACGACGTGCGACTCGCCTGGGCGATCCATGGAAGCGGTCCGCCGATCATCGTCGTCTCGTGCTGGCTCAGTCATCTTCAGCACGACTGGCGCAGTCCTGTCTGGCGCCACTTCCTCCGCGACCTTGGCGAGATCGCCACCGTCGTGCGATACGACGAGCGCGGGTTTGGGATGTCCGACTGGAACGTCTCGGACTTCTCGCTCGAGGCGCGTCATCGGGACCTCGAGGCTCTCGTCGAAGCGACTGGGTTCAAGCGCTTCGCGCTCCTCGGGATGTCGGGCGGTTCTCCGGTGGCGATGGCCTACGCCGCTCGCCATCCGGAGCGGGTGACACGGTTGATCCTCTACGGAGCGGTCAGCCCGGAGCCGACGACGTTCGAGGGCCAGAAGCTCGACGTCGAAGAGACGTTCCGGAGCATGATCCGCGTTGGATGGGCGACGGAGGACGCGCTGTTCAGGCGTGTCTTCACTCGGATCTACATCCCCAATGCCAGCGAAGAGCAGATGCGCTGGTTCGACGATCTCGAGCGAATGTCGACCTCACCCGAGAATGCCGTCGCCACCCGACTGGCCCATCAGGCCGTCGACGTCGCCGAGGAGATTCCGCGGATTGTCGCGCCAACGCTGATCCTGCACGCGGTCGGCGACAGGGCCGCACCGTTCGGCAACGCCGTCAAGGTCGCCCGCGAAATCCCGGACGCGCGCCTAGTGGAACTCGATAGCACGAATCACATTCTCCTTGCCGACGAGCCGGCTTGGGCGCGGTTCTTGTCTGAGGTTCGCGCCTTTCTGGGGCCCGATCGCTGGGCCGATGACGGGCTGGCATCGAACTCGGCGGAGCCCCTTTCGGGCCGCGAGCTCGATGTGCTGCGGCAGGCCGCCCGTGGCTTGGCCAATCAGGCGATCGCTGCAGAGCTCGGGCTCAGTGTCCGGACCGTCGAGCGACATCTCTCGAATGCCTACGGCAAGCTCGGCGTCGCGGGCAAGGCCGCGCGAGCCGCCGCCGTCGCCGCGGTGCTCCGACGCGGGCTTGCCTGACTCAAAAGCACGCCGGGTACGTGTAGCCCGCCATCCCGCCGCGACCCACCGCCCGTCGATTGGGTGTCAAGACGGTTCCGCGGCCGTCGCCTTGGTTCGATCCTGTGACTCGATGCCGCCCGTGTCCGGCGGCCCGCACGGAAGGAGCCCGACATGATGACTGCCGCGCTTTCCGACACGGAAGCGCGCTTCCGCGCAGACCCGAGCGCCGCCTTGGGCACGCCGACGGTCACCGCGACGCTCGCTAACGGCCGGGCCCGACTTTCGGCCGGGCCGTTCAACTGGGATGCGGACCTCCCGACCGCGATCGGTGGTGGCAACCTCGCGCCGAGTCCGACCGCCTATCTCCTGGGCGCCCTGGCCGGGTGCGGGGTCGCCTTTCTGAACGACACGCTCGCGCCGCAGTTTGGCGTTCGGATCGACGGAATCACCGCAATCGCTCGGTGCTCAACGGATCTGCGCGGTCTTCTCGGGATCGACGACGCCTCACCGGAGCTCGGTGATCTCACCCTGGATATCCAGATCACGACTCCGGACGGAGCTGACAAGACCGACCCAATGCTCGACGCCTGGCGCGAACGTTGTCCGATCTTCCTCGCGCTGTTGCGCCCGCGAACGGTCTCGCTGACAACGCGCGCGGCCTGAGCCTCCCGGTCCAGGTTCGATCGAACCGCCCTGCACATCAGATGGAGAAGGGAACGACCCGATGAACGAAACGATCACACGACGACCCGCACGTCGCTGGCCAGCATTCGTAGGCCTCGCCATCGCGGCGCTGACCCTGTACGCCATGCCCGTAGCCGCGGGTTCTGGAGCGAGGTCCGAACTGGCCGGGGCCCGAGCCGCGACCGCGCGATTCCACAGCCTGGATGCCGCGCGTGGGGCCGGCTACTCGGCGCTCGTCGCCGATCTCAACGGGATCACCTGTATCGATAACCCGGGGGTCGGCGCCATGGGCGTCCACTATCTCAACCCTGGGCTGGCACCCGAGCTGTTCGATCCAAATGCCGTCGCGGACGTGGATGCGTCCACGCCTGAGCTTCTGGTCTATGCGCCCGGTTCCGACGGGCAGCAACGACTCGTGGCGCTCGAGTACTTGGCTCTGAAGGCCAGTTGGGATGCGCATCACGCCTCGCCGCCGTCGCTCTTCGGTCAGCACTTCAACGTCACCGCGGCCGGGAATCGATACGGTTTGCCCGACTTCTACAGCTTGCACGCCTGGATCTGGGATCCGAACCCGATCGACACCTTTGGACCCTGGAACCCACGAGTGACCTGCCCCTAGGCCAGTCACCACCAAGGTAGAACGCGGGGCCCACACCGGCCCCGCGTTCGCGTTCACCAGGGCCTGACGTGGTCGACGACGGTGATCATGAGATCGATCTCGTCGGACCGGCACGGCGCGGACTCGCGATGGGCCTCAACGAGGCGGCGGGCTACGGCGCGCTCGCGCTGACCGCCTTTGCGACCGGTCTGATCGCGGAGCGATGGGGGCTGCGCCCGGCGCCGTTCCTGTTGGGGCTGGCGTACGTCGGGCTCGGACTAGGGCTGTCGGCGATCCTCGTCCGCGAAACCAAGGGCAGTCTTGCCCGATCGGCTACCCGCTCTCGCAGCGGTGCAGGCCGCATCTCCTCTCCTTGGCAGTCTGCAGGATCGACAAGGGGAGGAAGATGCCTTCAGCGAAATGGAGGCAGGGCCCGTGCAAGGCGATCCTGAGTCCGATCGAGCGCGCGACGGTGGCTGCGGTCGAGATGGACGAGGCCGCCGTCGACTGGTAGCGCGACGGCAGGGGAGTCTTGTCCGCGATAGAGGTGGACCGGCATGACCGATGAGCAGCCACCGCCCGATTCAGGCAATGACGCCTTCTGGTACGACTTCCTGACTCTGGGCAGCCCGAACGAGCGCCGCAATCGCCGCATCTTCCGGCTCCTGCCGCACGGTCCGCGCTGCCGGCTCTGCGCCGCGCCGTTCGCCGGTGTGGCAGCGCCGGTGATGCGGATGATCGGCAAGCGCCCCGCGGACCACAACCCGAACTGGTGCAGCGCGTGCTTCGACTTCATCACCGAGCATCACGGCGGCGCCGAGATCGAGCTGTCCCTGCTGTTCGCGGATATCCGTGGCTCGACTGGCATGGCCGAGGGCATGTCGCCTAGCGCGTATCGGGCGATCCTCAATCGCTTCTACGACGTCGCGGCCCAGGCCGTCATCGACCACGATGGCTTCATCGACAAGTTCGTCGGTGACGAGCTCGTGGCCACCTTCGCGCCCTTGTTGTCCGGGGAACAGCACGCTGCGCAGGCGGTGGAGGCGGCCCAGTCGCTGCTTCGCAAGACGGGGCACGAGGCG
>Ga0070696_100003796_pt1 | contig 10092 bp, 9 predicted proteins | sample KBSK1253metaG_FD_65474 | JGI IMG/M metagenome (GOLD analysis project Ga0070696, IMG submission 65474) | Corn, switchgrass and miscanthus rhizosphere microbial communities from Kellogg Biological Station, Michigan, USA - KBS K1-25-3 metaG | ecosystem: Host-associated > Plants > Roots >... | reverse complement strand
CTCGAGGACCCAGGTCGGCTCGGCGCCTGGCTGGATCGCATCGTGGTTCGGGAAGCGATCCGGCTCGGGCGCGACAGGCGGTCGCTCCGGCAGCGGCTTGAACGGATGCTGGGCGACCACGATGACATCGAGATCCGCATCCAGCGCGCCGAACCAGATCCCGGCGCTGCGGTGACCTCGCGAGCCGCGCTGCGGCACGCGTTCGAATCGCTTCCGGCCGCGCAACGAGCCGTCGTCGCGCTCCACCTGTACCTCGGCTATTCGCTGGCGGAGACCGCGGACATCGTCGGTGCCCCGCTCGAAACCGTGCGGTCCCGGCTGCGGCTCGCGCGTGAGCAGCTGCGCTTCCAGCTTGGGGAGGCCGTTCGATGACGCAAGCGTTCGGCGATGACCAGTTCGAGCGCGAGCTCGGACTCGTCCTGCACGACCGCGCTGAGGAGATCGCAGCGGGTGCCCGGTCGGCCAGTGACATGGCGGCTGTGATGGCTCCGCGGCTCGTCCACGGCCGGCGAATGGCCCGCGAGAGCTTGCTCCGGCTCGCCGCGGTCGCACTCGTGCTCCTGCTCCTCTTGATCGGGGCGATCATCGTCGGCGCAAGGCTGGTCCGACCGCCGGTCAACCTCCTGCTCGCGATCGATCTGCCGCTGCAGGGCGAGCCTGCCGCGCCGCCACTCATCGATGCAGTGCGGCTGGCGATTCGGGATGCTCACCTGCCGGGCGGGATCACGGTGGGCCTGCCGCCGGACGGAGTCTTCGACGACTCGATCGACGGCTCCGCGACGCCCGACCGCGGAGCCGAGAACATGCGCCGGATCGCTGCAGATACGCGCTTCGCAGCGGTCATCGGTCCGTTCCACTCCTTCGTCGCGGCGGCCGCGATGCCGATTGCCAACGAGGCGGGGCTCCTCGAATGCAGCGCAACGAACACCGCTCCCGGGCTGACGGTCGGCGACGAGGCGACATCGCTCCGACCACGGCAGGGCACACCCACCTACGTCCGCATTGCCGCGACGGATGACGCCGCGGCCGCGGCTGCTGCACGCCTCCTTGTCGGCGTGCTCGAGAAGCAGAATGTCTTCGTCGTGGCGCCGCCGGGCTTCGCGGCAGGCCGGTCAGACACGTTCGTCACCGCCATCGAAGCCCTGCGCGGCTCGGTCGCGGGGAGGAGCTCGATCGGGGGCGACAGCGACGAGCCGGATGCGGTCGCCGGCCGGATCCTGGCGAGCGGCGCCGACGCCGTGTTCTTCGATGGCCTCGGTCGAGATGGCGGCCGCCTGCTGGCGGCGCTGTCGGCCGCGGGATCGACGTTGCCGTTTGTGGGCCTCGACATCATTCTCGATGGCCCTCGATCGGCGACGGGGTCCTTCCTCAACCTGGCCGGACCGGGTGTCGACAACGCCTATGGCGTCTTCCAGGCGGGCCGGGATGCGACGCTTGGGCCCCAGGTCGAAGCGGCGTACGAAGCGGCGTACGGCCGCCCACCCGAGAGCTTCGTGCTCAACGGTTATGCCTGTGCGAGCGTCATCCTCGACGCCATCGGCCGGGTGGATCCGTCCATGCAAACGACGCCGGCCGATTGGCGGGAGGCCATCCGGGCCGAGGTGACGGCGCCGGGTCGTGTGTATCAGACACCGGTCGGCACGATCGGCTTCGACGCCAACGGGGATGCCGTACCGCAGCGTGTCTCGATCTACCGCGCGGACGCCACGGCGGGCGATTGGATCTTCTGGGAGCTGCTCGAGCTGCCACCCGGCACCTGATCACGGGTCCAGCCAGCGCCCTGGCGCACCGCCCGTCGGCGGAGCGGTACGCTCGGCCGCGATGACCGAGCTGCTGCCCACCGTCGACCTGGACGCGATCGTCAAGCTGGCCGACTTCGAGCCCCATGCGCGGGAGCGGATGCTCGGGCCCGCATACGACTACGTCGCGGGCGGCGCCTGGGACGAGATCACGCTGCGCGAGAGCGTGGAGGCCTGGCAGGCGTACCGGTTCGTGCCCCGGGTGCTCACGGACCTGCGCACGATCGACCCGTCCGGGACATTCCTCGGCCGGCATTTCCCGCTCCCGATCGCGATCGCGCCGATGGCCGCGCAGACGATGGCGCACCCGGGCGCAGAGGCCGAGATGCTCGCCGGTGCCGCCGCCGGGGGCGTTCCGTTCTGCCTTTCGACCTCCTCGTCCATGTCGCTCGAGGATGTGGCCGAGGCGGCGCCGGATGCGGAGCGCTGGTTCCAGCTGTACGTGATCGGCGGCTTCGACTACAGCCGCCGCCTGGTGCAACGGGCCGAGGCCGCCGGGTACCGCGCGATCGTCCTGACCGTCGACCTGCCGGTGCTCGGGCGCCGAGAGCGGGACGCACGATCTGGTTTCGTCCTGCCGCCGATGTCGCACATGGACGCGGCCGATGCCGAGCGACACCATCGCTACGGCGGCCTCGAGGACCAGCGCGTGGCCGGGCTGACGTGGAACTCGCTGGCCGAGATCCGGTCGTGGAGCTCGCTGCCGCTCGTGCTCAAGGGCATCCTGTCCCCGGCCGATGCAGCCCTCGCGGCCGAGGCCGGCGTCGCGGCGATCGTCGTTTCGACGCACGGTGGGCGCCAGCTCGACCGGTCGATCTCCAGTGCGGCGGCGCTCGCCGGCTGCGTCGACGCGGTCGACGGGCGCTGCGAGGTGTGGGCCGATGGCGGCATCCGGCGCGGCCTCGACGTCCTGACCGCGATCGCCCTCGGCGCGACGGGTGTCCTCGTGGGACGGCCGTTCTACTGGGCGCTCGCCTCGGGCGGTCGGGCAGGGGTGGAGAAGGCGATCGACATCATTCGCGCGGAGCTCGCCATCGCCCTGCCGCTCCTCGGCGCCGCCTCGCTGCGGGACGTCACTCGGGACCTGCTCGCGTGACCGACGTCGCCACGGAGCAGGGAGAGGTCCTCGGCGTGGACGGCCTGCCCGTCGACCCGGCGCTGATCGAAGAAGCCGCCGCGCTCCCCGAGGACGTTGCCACGGCCCGCCACGCCGGGCTCGCCGAGCAGATCGACGCGGCCAACGAGGCCTACTACGTGGCCGACGCGCCGACCCTCAGCGACGCTGAGTACGACCAGCTCTTCCGCCGACTCGTCGCGCTCGAAGCCGCCTGGCCCGCGCTCGTCACGCCGGAATCGCCGACCCAGCGTGTCGGCGTGCAGCTCGGGGGCACCTTCGACGAGGTCCGTCACCGGCGGCCCATGCTCTCCCTCTCGAACGCCTTCAGCCACGACGAGCTTCGGGCGTTCGATACCCGCGTCCGCCGCGGCCTGGGTCTGCCGGCGGCGCCCGAGCCCGCGGACGACCTGCGCTACGTCGCCGAGCTCAAGATCGACGGGCTCGCGATCACGCTCCGCTACGAGCGTGGAAGGTTCGTCCAGGGCGCGACCCGGGGCGACGGCCTCACCGGCGAGGACGTGACGGCCAACCTGCGCACGATCTCGACCGTGCCGGCCCGCCTCGCCGAGTCCGCGTCGCTCGACGCGCGCGGCGAGGTGTACATGCCCAAGTCCGAGTTCGCCCGGATCAACGCCGAGCGAGAGGAGCAGGGCCTGGCCCTGTATGCGAACCCTCGCAACTCCGGAGCCGGCTCGCTGCGCCAGAAGGACCCGTCGGTCACGGCGGCTCGACAGCTCGCGACCTGGTCATACCAGCTGCTCGAGGACGACGACAAGGCCCACGTCGACAGCCAGTCGGCGGCCCTCGCCCGGCTCGAGTCGCTCGGCTTCACCGTCAACCCGAGCCGGGAGTCCGGCCTCGACATCGAGGGCGTCATCGCGTTCACCGAGACCTGGCGCGAGGCCCGCCACGACCTTCCCTACGAAACCGATGGGGTCGTGGTCAAGGTCGACAGCTTCGAGCAGCAGGGGCGGCTCGGCATGGTCAGCCGCGCCCCGCGCTGGGCCATTGCCTTCAAGTTCCCGCCCGAGCAGGTCGAAACTGTCGTCGAGGACATCGTCGCGTACGTAGGCCGGACCGGAACGCTCACCCCCGTGGCCCACCTGACGCCCACGAAGGTCGCGGGCTCGACCGTCGCGCGGGCCACCTTGCACAACCTCGACGAGGTCCGGCGCAAGGACATCCGCGTCGGCGACCACGTCATCCTCCAGAAGGCCGGCGACGTGATCCCCGAGGTGGTCCGCCCGCTGCCCGAGAAGCGGACCGGTGCCGAGCGCGAGTGGGACATGCCCACTGCCTGCCCGGTCTGCGGCCAGCCGGTCGTTCGCGACGAAGGCGCCGTCCGGCACTACTGCGCGAATCCGCTGTGCCCGGCCCGGGTCAGCCAGGAGTTCGGCAACTTCGTCGGCGGGATGGACATCGAGGGCGCCGGCTGGAAAACGCTCGAACAGCTGCTCCAAACCGGCCTCGTGAAGCGGCGCGGGGACTTCTTCCGGCTCTCGGTGGAGGATCTCGAGGGCCTCGAGCGCTTCGCCCGGAAGAGCGCCGAGAACCTCCACGCCAACATTCAGAAGGCGAAGCGGCGGCCGCTCGAGCGGATCATCGCGTCGCTGGGCATCCCCCAGGTCGGCTGGACAACCGCGCTGGAGCTCGCGCACTGGCTGGCCGCCGAGGTGCCGACGGGCGATGACTGGCTCGTCCGTGCGGCCGCGCACCTCCGCGATGTCGCCGGAGGCAGCCCGGAGCGGTTCCAGGAGATCGAGGGCGTGGGCCCAACGGTGTCGACGGCCCTTGCCGCCTGGTTCGCCCCCGGCGGGCCGGGCGAGGGCGTGCTCGAGGACCTGGCAGATGCCGGCGTCGTTGCCGAGCTGCCCGCACCACGTGCCGCGGCGGCCGTCGGTCCGTTGACCGGCAAGACCGTCGTCATCACCGGGTCGATCGAGGGCTGGAGCCGCGAGGACGCCGAGGCGGCGATCCGCGCCGCTGGCGGCAAGCCCGCCGGCTCGGTGTCGAAGAAGACCGACTTCGTCGTTGCCGGACCCGGGGCGGGTTCGAAGCTGGCGAAGGCCGAGGAGCTGGGCGTCCCGGTCATCCCGCCGGAGGGCTTCGACGAGCTGCTGCGTACCGGGGGCGGCGGCTAGGGCGCCTCCGGGATCTCGTTCGCGGTCATCGTCACGCGCTCGACGACCTTCCCGTGCTCGATGCGCTCGGTGTTCACCGGCATGCCGGGCATGGCGCGGGCGAACCAGAAAACGTCGACCGCGTCGCCATCGAGCGACGTGTAGCGCAGGCAATCCAGCGGTCCCATCGGCGAGTCGAGGACCACCTCGTCGATCGTCGTCGTCTCGATCGGCATCGAGGCGTGCCGCTGCAGCTGGAGCCAGGTTGCGCGGGAGCGCGTGGCACCCTCGGCGGTCCCGTCCGGACCAACGCCATACACAAGGCGCGTCGCGCCCTCGTCGTCGACCTCGACGAACTCCTGGACGCGCAGCGCGGGGGCCGAGCCCTCGACCTCGATCACCTGGCGGACGGTGCGGCCGAGCCGGCTGGCGGCCCGGATCTCCGCGGCGGTGAACGGCGTCGGGTGATGCCCGGGCTCGAGGACGTGCGGATCTGGCTCGGCCACGCTCAGCCCTCGATCACGGCGCGCAGCGCGGACTCGAAGCGCGACACGTCGCCGAACGTGCGCACGCCGGCGGCCTCCTCGTCCGTCATCGGCCCGACGGCGACCTTCGAGACCCGCAGGATCGTGTCGTCGCCGTCCTGCTCGAGCTCGTACTCGGTGTCCAGGATCGAGCCCGGCATGATCCGGCCGCGGAACGCGACGCCGCGCGGCGGGTCCCACACCGTCACATGGCCGTACAGGTACCCCGCGCCGTCGCCCCAGTCCTCGTAGTGCGCGCCCCCAACCCGCGGCTCGACCACGATCGCCTGCGTCCGGTCGTCCCCGTAGGAGTGGGGGAACCATTCGCGGACCCGGCTCGTGAGCGCCTCGAACACGCGCTGGGGCGGCGCCTTGAACCGCAGCTCGGTCTCCAGTCGCACGACGCGCACGTCGTCCACCGTCTCGATCATCTCCGCTCCTCCTCGGCCCTCGACGTGCCGGCGCAGCGCGGTCAGCTCACCCGCTGCGCGATCGGCGAGGGGGGTGACCCAGCGCTCGTACCACTCGCGCAGCGGCACCGGGTTCAGGTGGTTATACCGGAACCGTCCCCGTCGTCTGACGACGACGAGGTTCGCGTCGACGAGCACGCCGAGGTGCTGCATCACCGCGTACCGCGAGACGTCCGGCTCGGCGAGCGAGAGCTCACCGGTGGTCCTGGGGCCCGTCCGCAACAGGTCGAGGATGCGTCGGCGGTGCGGGTTGTTCAGGGCGCGCCATACGCCCTGGTCCAGCCCGTTGCCCGCGATCGCCGCATCCGCCGCACCCGCCGTCATGTGATAGATATATCACATTGAGCGGGAGCGCGAACCGCCGCGGTTCGTGCGCGCTAGAGTCAGCCGATGACCGACGCGACCCCGGCCCCGGATCCCATCGCGCAGGCGAAGGCGTACCAGCAGAGCCTCCTGGCGGCGCTGGGCGACGACGACCCTGCGGAGGCCCAGGCGCAGGCGCCGGCGAAGATCCGGGCGATGCTTGCCGCCGCCGGACCCAGGCTCCGGGTGCGACCGGAGCCCCGCGAGTGGTCGGCGCTGCTGTGCCTGGCCCACATCGCCGACGCGGAGGTCGTGATGACCGGCCGCTACCGCTGGACGCTGGCCCACGACCAGCCCGAGCTCATCGGCTACGACCAGGACCTGTGGGTCGACAACCTGCACGGCGACGATGACGATCCGGAGGCCATGCTCCGCCAGTTCGAGGTGCTCCGCGCCGGCAACATCGCGCTGTGGCGCGGGTCGAGCGCCGCGGATCGCGCCCGCGTGGCGATCCATCGCGAGCGCGGGCAGGAGAGCTTCGACCTGATGTTCCGGATGCTCGGCGGGCACGATCGGGTCCATCTCGCGCAGGCATACCGGGCGATCGAGGCGGCGCGAACGAGCGAGGGCTGATCCGCGGCCGCCCGCGCAAGGGCGCCTCGGCGCGAGACGTACAAGAGCACGACGTGCACGCCCTGCCCAAAGGCCTCGCCGCGCTCGCCGTTGCGGTCCTGCTCCTGTTCCCGCGGTCCGCGGCCGCCGAGGAGCAGCGTGTCCTGACCGTGCCGGCCGACTTCCCGACGCTCGAGGCCGCCATCGCCGCCGCGGCGAAGGGCGACCTCATCCTGCTCGCCGCGGGCACATACGACGGCGACGTCACGGTTCCCGAGGACAGACCCGGGATCACGATCCGGGGCGCCGACCGCAACATGGTCGTCTTCGACGGTGGCGGGACGCGAGCCAACGCGATCGAGGTCGAGGCGGACGGTGTCACGCTCGAAAACCTGTCCGCCCACGACTTCGTCGCCAACGGCTTCTACTGGGATGGGGTCGCAGGCTTCGCCGGTCGCTACCTCACCGTCTGGAATGTCGGGCTGTACGGCATCTACGCCATCTCGAGCCGCAACGGGATCATCGAGCAGAGCTTCGTCTCGGGCGCCGCGGATGCGGCCTTCTATATCGGCGAATGCCAGCCGTGCGACACCGTGGTCCGGGGCGTCACCGCCCGGCTGTCGGCAGTCGGCTACTCGGGCACGAACGCGGGCGGGAACCTCGTCGTCGAGGACTCGCTGTTCGACCTGAACGAGGTCGGCATCCTGCCCAACTCCTACGACGTGGGGCTCGAGGCGCCGCCCCAGCGCGGCGCGACATTCCGCAGGAACGTCGTCCGGGGCAGCGGCACCGCGGCGACGCCGAGGGCGACGCCGCTCGGCGGGTTCCGGGGCATCGGCATCGGGATCGTGGGTGGCGTCGGGAACCTGGTCGAGGGCAACGAGGTGAGCGGCAGCTCGCGCTACGGGATCGCGGTCGTCCCCGCCATCGACCGAGCCGCGACGTGGGTCCCCGAGGACAACCGGATCACCGGCAACCGCGTGTCCCGCAGCGCCGTCGCGGACCTCGCCATTGCGGCCGGGAGTGGCGACGGCAACTGCTTCGAGGGCAACACCGCCATCTCGCTGGACCCTCCAAACCTCGCCGCCACGTGCCCGGCCCGGGGCGGGAGCGACGCCGTCGCCGCCGCGATCGCCCTGCCGCCGCCCCGGCTGCTCGATGGCCTGCCGGCCGCGCCGAGCTTCGCCGAGATGCCGTCGCCCGGCGAGCAGGCGTCGCTCCCGGTCGACCGCCCGAGCGCCGACGCCGATGTGCTCTGGCTCGCGATCCCGGCCGCCGTCATCGTCCTCGGGATCGCCGCGCTCCTCGTCCTGTTCTGGCGCCGCCGGCCCTCGGCGGGCGATGGCGTCAGCCCATCGCGTGGTTGAACTGGCCCCAGATCCAGCCCGGACGCCAGACCAGCGGCTCGCCGCGCAGCATCCGCGGCGCTGACCAGGTGAGCCGCAGCCCGACGTCCATGAGGCGGGCGAGGCCCTCTGCGTTCTCGTCGAGGAGACCCAGGCGGACACGACCGTCGGGTCCCGCGGCTCGCCGCCGTGCCGTGAGGATGCGCAGCGCCACGTCCGGCGACTGCGCGATGGTGGCGCCGCCACCCCAGGGTGCGCGGAGGACGTAGCCGGCGACCTCGCCGTCGTCGCCCGTCGCGATGCGCGTGGTGTCCGCACTCGCGTAGCGCCGGATCGCGTGCGCGCGGTCCTCGCCCGTGCCCGCCCGATCGAGCCGCTCGATGGCCGGCAGGTCGTCCGCCTCGAACGCCCGCACTCCGTCCGCCGCGTCACTCGGAGGCAGCCCGATCGCCTGGAGGACGTGGTAGCGGCTCTGCAGGTCGAAGCCCATCCGCTCGTACAGGCGTTGGCCCTCGGTCGTCGCGACCAGGACGAGCGAGCGGCACCCGGCCGACTCCAGGCGGTCGATGATCGCCTGCGTGATGGCCCGGCCCAGTCCTCGGCCCCGGCGATCCGGGGCGATGAAGATCGTGCCAATCCAGCCGACCGGACCGTTCGCCGTCCCGACCCCGGTGGCCACGATCTCGCCGTCCGCCTCGGCGACAATCGGCGAGCAGGCGGGCTGGGTGGCCGCGAACTGCAGCCACTCGCGACGCACGCCCCAGTCGTTGCCGAGGATCAGCTCCGTCGCGGCGTCCACGTCGGCCGGCGTCATGGCCCGAAGGCTCGGGAGCTGGGCGGTCGCGGCCATGTCGTCAGTATCATCCGCCGGTGGCCGGACTCACCCGGGCGGACGTCGAGCACGTCGCCTTCCTCGCGCGCCTGCGGCTGACGGACGCCGAGCTCGACCGGCTCGAGGGCCAGCTCAACCACATCCTCGACCAGTACGCGAAGCTGTCGGAGCTCGACACCTCGGCGATCCCGCCGACGGCCCAGACGATCGAGCTCGAGAACATCCTGCGCGAGGATGTCGCCGGGCCGTCGCTGACGGTCGAGGACGTCCTCCGCAACGCGGCGTCGACCGACGGCGACTTCATCGTCGTGCCGCCGATCCTGGGTGGGGACGCCGGGTGACCGCCATCGCCGAGGTCACCCGCCTGCGCGGCCACGAGCTGGCGACACGCCTGCGCACCGGCGAGCTGTCGTCGCGCGACATCACGCTCGCGCACCTCGACCGAGCCGAGCGCCAGAACCACGCGCTCAACGCCTGGCTCGTGCTCGAGCGGGAGAAGGCCCTCGCCGAGGCCGAGGCGGCCGACGCGCGGCTCGCCGCCGCCCGAACCGAGGGCCCCGGCGCCCTCGACGCGCTGCACCCCCTGCTCGGCCTGCCGGTCGCACTGAAGGACCTGATCAGCGTCGCCGGCGGCCAGTGCACGGCCGGATCGCGGATCCTCGAGGGCTACGTGGCGCCATACGACGCCCACATCACCGAGCGCCTGCGGGATGTGGGTGCGGTCATCCTGGGCAAGACCAACATGGACGAGTTCGCCATGGGCTCGTCGAACGAGTACTCCGGGTTCGGGCCGGTCAGCAACCCGTGGGACCTCGATACGGTGCCGGGCGGCAGCAGCGGCGGCTCGGCGGTTGCCGTCGCCGCGTACCACGCGCCGTTCGGGCTCGGGACGGACACCGGTGGCTCCATCCGCCAACCGGCGGCGCTCACCGGGACCGTCGGGCTGAAGCCGACCTATGGGCGGGTGAG
>Ga0070696_100003795_pt1 | contig 10093 bp, 6 predicted proteins | sample KBSK1253metaG_FD_65474 | JGI IMG/M metagenome (GOLD analysis project Ga0070696, IMG submission 65474) | Corn, switchgrass and miscanthus rhizosphere microbial communities from Kellogg Biological Station, Michigan, USA - KBS K1-25-3 metaG | ecosystem: Host-associated > Plants > Roots >... | reverse complement strand
TCGCGATAATGCAGCACGCAGGCATTGGGGCCCGACGCGACGATCGAATTGTAGGCGACCGCCTGCGCGCCCTCGCGCAGGAACTCGTGGATCAGCTCGGCCTCGACCTGATATTCATGCATGCCCGGGCGCGTAATCGCCATCGCGCGCCGATGCGCCGCGCTCGAAATCGCGCACGCCCGGCGCATGAGCGCCAACTCGTGCGCGTCCTTGACGAGACGCATCGTGTCGAGCGTCGCGCGGACGTCGACGACCTCTTCGGGCGCCGATACGCCGGTGCGCACGCGGTTGCGCACTTCGTTGAGCAGCTCGGTGACCTGACGATCCCACGTGTCGAAGAGGCCAAGCGGCGTGAACAGCGCCGGCCGGTCCGACGCGATGTCGGGCAGCTTCCCGGCAAGCGTCGAAATCGGGTGCGCCTCGTCGAAGCCGAAAATCTCGCGCGCCGCGTCGGGACCATAGCGAAAGCCATCCCAGATCTCGCGCTCCTCGCTGCGTTCCCGGCAGAACAGCACGTGTCGATCGCCGTCCGGCCCGGCGACGAGCGCCACGACGGCTTCGGGTTCGGGGAAGCCCGTCAGATAATAGAAATAACTGTCGTGGCGAAACGGATAGAGCGAATCGCGATTGCGCGCGACCTCCGGCGCGGTCGGCACGAGCGCCAGGCCGCCGCCGCTGCGCGCGCGCATCGACTTCAGGACCGCGTCGCGACGCGCGCGGTAGATCTGGTGGGCATGGTTCATCGTGGCTCTGCGAACGGCACCGACCTCGGAATGAGCCATTATAGGGGGATGGACAATCGCCGCCGACGAGGGAGATGAGATGAACGACATGCAAGCCGCGCCATCCGCGCATTCGCGTGCCGCAGCCGTCGCGCAACTGTCGCTCGCCGAGTACGGCGCGGGGCTGCGCGATGGCGCGCACAGTGCACAAGCGACGCTGCGGCATCTTCTCGTGCGCATCGACACCGCCAATCCGACGCTCGACGCATTCACCTTCGTCGATGCCGAGGCGTCCATCGCCGCGGCGCGCGCGGTTGACGCCCATCTTCGCGCGCGCACGGATCTCGGCCCGCTGATGGGCGTACCGATCGCGCTCAAGGATTTGTATGCGGCAACCGGGCTGCCGATGACGGCCGGATCGCGCGTCGACATTGCCGATCTCGCGCCAGCCGAGGGGCCGATCGTGCGTGCCTTGAAGCGCGGCGGCGCGATCATCCTCGGCAAGACGCGCACGACGGAGTTCGCGTTCGGGGCCTTCAATCCCACGCATCCGACGCCACGCAATCCCTGCGACGAGACGGTGCGAAGGATGCCGGGCGGGTCGTCGGCCGGATCGGCGGTCGCGCAGGCCGCGGGCCTTTGCGCCATCGCCTTCGGCACGGACACGGGGGGCTCGGTTCGCCAGCCGGCGGCACTCTGCGGCGTTGCCGGATTCAAGCCCACGGCGGGCCGCCTGTCGATGGAAGGCGTGTTCCCGCTGTCGCCGACGTTCGACAGCCCCGGCTGGTTCGGCAATCGTGTCGCGGACCTCGCGAACGTATGGCAAGTGCTGTCGGCAGACGCACCGGCGCGTGCACGATCGCTCGACACGCTGATCTTCGGCCGGCCGGATGCGCATTTCTTCGACGATCTCGACGCCGACGTCGCGCGCGCGATGGACGCCGCACAGCGCCGGCTCGTCGATGCCGGCGCGCGCATCGTTGCCGTCACGTTGCCACCGCTCGACGACCTTGCCGTCGCGTTCGGCGCATTCCTTTCCGCGGAACTCGTGGCACATCTCGGCCGCGAACGCGTCACCGCCAACCTGTCGCGAATGGACCCGGTCGTCGCGGCGCGAATCGCGCCGGGGCTGACACTCGAGGCCGATACCTTCATCGCGCTCAAGCGCCGCTTTGCCTCGCTCGCGAACGACGCGCGCGCGGCAATCGACGGTGTCGATGCGCTGCTGACGCCCACGTGTCCGCGCATCGCTGCCGACGTCAGCGACTATCAGGCGATCGACGACGCCGCAGCGTGGAGCCGGGATGCGCTGCGCCTGACTCGGCCGGGTAATCTCTTCGGCCTCTGCGGCGTTTCGCTCCCGATCGGCCATCTTGCCGGTACGCTCCCGGTCGGCCTGCAACTCCTGGCGCGCGGGGGCGATGATGCGCAACTGCTGGCGATCGCCGGCGCGGTCGAAGCGGTCGTCGGACGCGCAAACCTCCGATGACGCTGCGCGACGCCAAACAGGCGCTGCGCGAAGCGGTCGTCGCTGCGCGCGAAGCGCTGGCGCCCGCGTGGCGCGCGCAGGCGTCGGCGGCAATCGCCGCGCGCATCGCGGACATGGATTCGTTTTCGCGGGCGCGGGTGGTTCTGCTCACGCTGCCGTACCGCAGCGAATGGGACGCGACGCTCCTCGTCGATCGCGCGCTCGCGGCGGGCAAGGTCGTCGCGGCGCCACGCGTCGATCCATCGGCGCGCATGCTGCGTGCATACCGGATCGACGATGCGGCGCGGGACGTCGAGGCCGGCTATCGCGGGATTCCCGAGCCGCGTGCTGCGTGTCCCGAGATCGCGCCAGACCGCATCGATTGGGTGCTCGTCCCGGGCACGGCCTTCGACGCCACCGGACGACGCCTCGGGTACGGCGGCGGCTATTACGATCGCCTGCTCCCTTTTCTGCCGACAGCGACCCCGCGCGTCGCCGGCGCATTCGAAGCGCAGGTCGTCGACAGCGTGCCGACGGCGCCGCACGACGTCACCGTGGACTGCATCGTCACCGAGCAGCGCACGCTGCACGTCGTTCGCCGCCCGGAATGACATCCGCGCGCACGGCGGCGATCGCGCTCGCGGCGACGCTGACGATTCAGGTTTACGCGTCGTTCGCGGCAACGGCAACCGCGGTACTCGCCCCCGCCATCGCGCGCGACTTCGGTGTCGAGGCGCGCTGGATCGGCGTCTTCGTCGGCATCGTCTACGCCGGCGGCATGTTCGCGAGTCTCGCGAGCGGCGGCTTCATCGAGCGCTACGGACCCATTCGCGTGTCGCAGGGTTGCGTCGTGCTGTGCGCGATCGGCGTCGCCGCGATCGCGCTCGCGCCGGTGCACGCCGTGGCGTTGCTCGGGCTGGCCGCGATCGTCATCGGGCTCGGCTATGGACCGATCACGCCGGCGTCGTCGCAACTGCTGCAGCGTACGGCATCGCCGTCGCGCATGGCATTGACGTTCTCGATCAAGCAGACCGGCGTGCCCGCGGGTGCCGCACTGTCCGGCGCGCTGCTGCCGGCGCTCACCCTCGCCATCGGATGGCGCGCGGCGTTTGCGCTGACGGCGCTGGCCGGCACCGCTGTCACCGTCGCGGCGCAGCCCATCCGGCCGCGCCTCGACGTGGAGACGAAGCTGCGCGGGCGATTCACTTTCGCGGGGATCTTCGGTCCTCTCGCGTTGCTGCGCCAATCACGCGCGCTTCGCGATCTCGCGCTCGTTTCACTGGCGTACTCCGCAACGCAGGTGTGCCTGACGAGCTTTCTCGTCGTGCACCTGACCGAAACACTGCGTTGGACGCTCGTCGGCGCCGGTCTCGCGCTCACGACGGCCACGGCGGCAGGCGTCGCGGGACGGATCGTCTGGGGTTTCGCCGCCGACCGGTTGCTTGCGCCACGCCACGTGCTGGTGCTGATCGGATTGCTCGCCGGCGTGTGCGGCGCCGGCATGGCGATGGCGACGCCGGCGTGGCCGTCCATTGCGGTGATCGCGCTCGCCGCGGTGTACGGCGCAACGGCGATCGGGTGGAACGGCGTCCAGTTGGCAGAGGTCGCACGACTCGCTGCGCCAGGAACGGCCGGCAAGGTGACCGGCGCGACCGGTTTCGTCACGTTCGCCGGTGTCGTGATCGGGCCGCCGTCGTTCGCGTTGCTGTCGACGCTGACCGGCAGCTACCGCGCAGGCTTCGCGGCGTTCGCGGCGCTAAGCACGGCGGCTGCGGTAGCACTCCTCGGCAGGCGGGACCGCATACAATGAGAGCCATGACGAGGTAACGGAGCCGACCATGGACCGCATTCCCGACATCGATCCGCAGGAAACCCGCGAATGGCTCGACGCGCTCGACGGCGTCCTCGACGCCGAAGGGCCGGACCGCGCGCATTTCCTGATCGAGAAGCTCATCGACAAGGCGCGCCGTTCCGGCGCGTTCCTGCCGTTCTCGGCGAACACCGAGTACATCAACACGATCCCGCTCGAGCAACAGGTGCGGATTCCCGGCGACCAGGCGATCGAGCACAAGATTCGCTCGTACACGCGCTGGAACGCGATGGCGATGGTCGTGCGCGCCAACAAGCACACGAACGTCGGCGGCCATATCGCGAGCTACGCGTCGGCGGCCACGCTCTACGATGTGGGATTCAACCACTTCTGGCACGGGATGTCGGACAAGCATGCCGGCGATCTCGTGTTCGTGCAGGGTCATTCGTCGCCCGGCATCTACTCGCGCGCCTTCCTGCTCGGGCGCCTGACCGAAACGCAGCTCGACAACTTCCGGCAGGAGGTCGACGGCCACGGCATTGCGTCGTATCCGCATCCATGGCTGATGCCCGATTTCTGGCAGTTCCCGACCGTCTCGATGGGCCTCGGACCGCTGATGGCGATCTACCAGGCGCGCTTCATGAAATACATGCGCGATCGCGGCCTTGCCGACACCGAGGGACGCAAGGTCTGGTGCTTCTGCGGTGACGGCGAGATGGACGAGCCCGAATCGATGGGCGCCATCGGCATGGCATCGCGCGAGTGCCTCGACAACCTGATCTTTGTCGTGAATTGCAACCTGCAGCGGCTCGACGGACCCGTGCGCGGCAACGGCAAGATCATCCAGGAGCTCGAAAGCGATTTTCGCGGCGCCGGCTGGAACGTGATCAAGGTGATCTGGGGCTCGCGCTGGGATTCGCTGCTCGCGCGCGACAGCAAGGGCATCCTGATGCGCCGGATGATGGAATGCGTCGACGGCGAATACCAGACGTTCAAGTCGCGCGACGGCGCGTACGTCCGCGAATATTTCTTCAACACGCCCGAGCTCAAGGAAATGGTGGCCGACTACTCCGATGTCGACATCTGGAACCTGAACCGCGGCGGCCACGATCCGCACAAGGTGTTCGCGGCCTATCACTCGGCGGTGAACCATACCGGCCAGCCGACGGTGATCCTCGCGAAGACGATCAAGGGTTACGGCATGGGTGTAGCGGGCGAAGCGCAGAACATCACCCACCAGCAGAAGAAGATGAACGTCGACGCGATACGCCCGTTTCGCGACCGCTTCGACATACCGGTCCCCGAGGACAAGATCGAGGAGGTGCCGTACGTCAAGTTCGAAGAAGGCTCGAAGGAGCTCGATTACATGCGTGCGCGCCGCATGGAGCTCGGCGGTTACCTGCCGGCGCGAAGGCAGAAGGCCGAACCGCTTGCGGTTCCCGACCTCGCCGCTTTCGACCGCTTCCTGAAAAGCACCGGCGAGCGCGAGATCTCCTCGACGATGGCGTTCGTGCAGATCCTGCAGATGCTGCTGCGCGACAAGAGCCTCGGCAAGCACATCGTGCCGATCGTGCCCGACGAGTCGCGCACCTTCGGCATGGAAGGCATGTTCCGGCAGCTTGCGATCTGGAATCAGCTCGGCCAGCTCTACACGCCGGAAGACCGCGACCAGCTCATGTTCTACAAGGAGGACAAGCACGGCCAGATCCTCCAGGAAGGCATCAACGAAGCGGGCGCGATGTGCGACTGGATGGCGGCCGCGACGAGCTATTCGACGCACGGCGTGCCGATGATTCCGTTCTACATCTTCTACTCGATGTTCGGCTTCCAGCGCGTCGGCGATCTCGCGTGGGCCGCCGGCGACATGCGCTGCCGCGGATTCCTTCTCGGCGGCACCGCGGGCCGCACGACGCTCAACGGCGAGGGCCTTCAGCACGAGGACGGGCAGTCGCAGGTGTACGCGGCGACCGTTCCGAACTGCGTTTCCTACGATCCGACGTTCTCGTACGAAGTGGCGGTAATCGTCCAGGACGGACTGCGGCGCATGTACGCCGAGCAGCAGGACGTCTACTACTATCTGACGGTGATGAACGAGAACTACCGTCATCCCGAGATGCCCGCAGGCGCCGCGCCTTCGATCATCAAGGGCATGCACCTGTTTGCCGCCGGCGACACGAAGCCCAAGGCACCGCGCGTGCAGTTGCTGGGCTCGGGCACGATCTTCCGCGAAGTGATCGCCGCGGCCGATCTGTTGCGTGCCGATTGGGGCGTGGAGTCCGATCTGTGGAGCTGCCCGTCGTTCAACGAGCTCGCGCGCGACGGTCGCGCGGTGGAGCGGCAGAACCTGCTGAACCCGACGCAGAAGCGTCGCACGTCCCACGTCGAGGATTGCCTCGGCGCCACGTCCGGGCCGGTGATTGCCGCGACCGATTACGTGCGCGCGTTCGCCGAACAGATCCGCGCGTACGTGCCGCGACGCTATTGCGTGCTCGGCACCGACGGCTTCGGCCGCTCGGACACGCGCGAGAAGCTGCGCCATTTCTTCGAGGTCGACCGCTGGTACGTAACGTTGGCCGCCTTGAAGGCGCTCGCCGATGAAGGTGCGGTGCCAGTGGCCAACGTCGCGGAGGCCGTGAAGAAGTACGGGCTCGATCCGGCGAAGCCCGCGCCGTGGACGGTGTAGAACGATCTCCAACAACGAACGCGCCGCGCGCGCCACTTCACCATGAGCGCCATCGAAGTCAAGGTTCCGGACATCGGGGACTTCAAGGACGTCCCGGTCATCGACGTGCTCGTCAAGACGGGCGATCGCGTCGCCATCGACGACTCGCTCGTCACGCTCGAATCCGACAAGGCGACGATGGATGTGCCGTCGCCGGCAGCGGGCACGGTGAAGAATCTCGGCGTCAAGGTCGGCGACAAGGTGAGCGAAGGCAGCGTGGTGTTGACGCTCGACACGGATGCTCGCGCTGGCGCACCCAGGGCGATTCCGGCGAGCGACACGCAACCCTCGCCCGCGCGCGGGAAAGGGGGCGACGTAGCCGCGGGTGAGGGTGCAGCGGCGGTCGCGCAACCGGGCGCTGCGCATGCTGCGTCCCGTCGCGGCACCGCATCGGCGCCGCCCGCTGCGAAGCTCATCACCCCGCCGCCGCGCGGCGAAAAGGGGCGTGCCGACATGCCGGGCGAAGGCGCGAGCGCGACGCCGCCCGCGGGACCGACGATCGAAGTGCGCGTTCCCGACATCGGCGACTTCAAGGACGTGCCGGTCATCGAAGTGTTCGTGAAGCCGGGCGACATCGTGCAGGCAGACGATCCGCTGGTGACGATCGAATCCGACAAGGCGACGATGGACGTGCCGGCACCCATCGGAGGAATCGTCGAAGGCGTTCGCATTTCGGTGGGCGAGCACGTCAGCGAGGGAACGCCGCTGCTCACGCTCAAGACGTCGCAGACCGGCGCCGAGCCCGCGAGCCGAAGCACGCCGCCGACGCAGCCGGCGAATGCCGATCGCGCGGTGCCGCCGATCGAAGGCAGACAACCGCCCTCACCCCAACCCTCTTCGGCACTCGGGAAAGGAAGCAGCGAAGCGCGCGAGCCGTCGGGAATGCCCGTCGGAGGCGAGAGCGCCGCTGCCGCTCCTCGCCCACCCGCGGAAGAGGGGTCGGGGGTGCGGGCCGCGCATGCGTCACCTTCGGTACGCAAGTTCGCGCGCGAGCTCGGCGTCGAGCTCGGCCGCGTAACGGGCAGCGGGCCGAAGGGCCGGATCATCCACGACGATGTGCAGCAGTTCGTCAAGCGCGCGCTCACCGCGCCCGCATCCGGCGCTGCCGCCACGGGCGGCGTCACCGGCGGCGGCGCACTGAATCTGCTGCCATGGCCGAGCGTGGATTTCGCGAAATTCGGAGCGGTCGAGCCGAAGCCGATCTCGCGGATCAAGAAGATTTCCGGCGCCAACCTCGCGCGCAACTGGGTGATGATCCCGCACGTCACGCAGTTCGACGACGCCGACATCACCGATCTCGAGGCGTTGCGGGTCGCCGTGAACAAGGAGAACGAAAAGGCCGGCATCAAGGTGACGATGCTCGCATTCCTGATCAAGGCGTCGGTCGCGGCGCTGAAGAAGTTCCCGGACTTCAACGCGTCGCTCGATTCCGGCGGCGAGAACCTCGTCTACAAGCGCTATTTCAATGTCGGCTTCGCCGCCGACACGCCGAATGGCCTCGTCGTCCCGGTCGTCAAGGGCGCCGACGGCAAGGGCGTGCTGCAGATCGCGAAGGAAATGGGCGAGCTGTCCGCGAAGGCGCGCGACGGCAAGCTCGGACCCGCCGACATGCAGGGCGGATGCTTTTCGATCAGCTCGCTCGGCGGCATCGGCGGCACCGCGTTCACGCCGATCATCAACGCGCCGGAAGTGGCGATCCTGGGCGTATCGAGAAGCGCGATGAAACCGGTGTGGGACGGCAAGGCGTTCGCGCCGCGGCTGATGCTGCCGCTGTCGCTGTCGTACGACCACCGCGTGATCGACGGCGCGCAGGCGGCGCGCTTCATCACGTACTTTGCGAGCGTGCTGGCGGACTTCCGGCGTGTCCTGCTGTGACGGAGCCGGTTGCGCGCGATGCGCTGAAGCAACTCGTTGCGCGCGAAGCGCTGCGTTACGTCGTCGATGACGCATGGCTCGGCGTAGGCTCAGGCTCGACCGCGAACTGCTTCATCGACGAGCTCGCGAAGACGAAGTGGCGCATCAGGGGTGCGATCGCGAGTTCGGGTAAGACTGCCGAGCGACTGAAATCGCACGGCATCGACGTCGAGGACCTGAACAACGTCAGCGACATTCCCGTCTACATCGACGGCGCCGACGAAGTCACCGCAGATGGCGCGATGATCAAGGGTGGCGGCGGGGCGCTCACGCGCGAGAAGATCGTCGCGGCCGCGGCGCAGAAGTTCATCTGCATCGCCGATCAGTCGAAGAAGGTGGACGTGCTGGGGAGGTTTCCGCTGCCGGTCGAGGTGATCCCGATGGCGCGCAGCTATGTTGCGCGCGAACTGGTGCGCCTCGGCGGGTATCCGCAATGGCGGATGGGCTTCACCACCGACAACGGCAACGTGATCCTCGACGTGTCCGATCTCGCGATTCGCAATCCGGTCGCACTCGAAGATCGCATCAACGCGATTGCGGGCGTGGTCACCGTCGGCCTGTTCGCGCGTCGCGGCGCCGACGTGATCCTGCTCGGCACGGCGCAGGGCGTGGAAACCATTACGCCACACCGCTGACTGCGGACCTCTCCCGCGAGTGGAAGCGGGCGTCGTTCACCGCGCTAGAATGGCGCCATGAACGATATCGTCGCGCCCGGCGTCGCTGACGTTGCCGCCTACATGCAGCAGGTCGGCGAAGCGGCGCGCGCGGCCGCCCGCGATCTCGCGCGCACCGGCACGCAGGCGAAGAACCGCGCACTCGTCGCAATCGCCGCCGCGCTGCGGCACCACAGCTCAGCACTGCTCGATGCGAACGCGCGCGACATCGAAGTTGCGCGCACGGCGCGCCACGACGCGGCGTTCGTCGACCGACTGACGCTCGATGCACGCGCCGTCGAAGCGATGGCGCGCGGCCTCGAGGAAATCGCGGCGCTCCCGGATCCCGTCGGGGAAATATCGGACCTTCAGTACCGGCCGTCCGGCATCCAGGTCGGCATGATGCGCGTGCCGCTCGGCGTCATCGGCATCATCTACGAGTCGCGGCCCAACGTCACGGCTGACGCCGCGGGCCTGTGCCTCAAGTCGGGCAACGCGACGATCCTGCGCGGCGGCTCCGAGGCAATCCACAGCAACCGCGCGATCGCGCATTGCGTCCATGAAGGCCTGCGCGAGGCGGGACTGCCCGAGCACGCCGTGCAACTGATCGATACGACCGATCGCGCCGCGGTCGGCTACCTGATCGCAGACGAAGCGCATGTCGACGTCGTCGTTCCGCGCGGCGGCAAGTCGCTGATCGAGCGCGTCGCGCGCGAGGCACGCGTGCCGGTGCTGAAGCACCTCGACGGCGTGTGCCATGTCTTTATCGATGCCAGCGCGAACATCGAGCAGGCTGTCCGCATC
>Ga0070696_100003794_pt1 | contig 10094 bp, 4 predicted proteins | sample KBSK1253metaG_FD_65474 | JGI IMG/M metagenome (GOLD analysis project Ga0070696, IMG submission 65474) | Corn, switchgrass and miscanthus rhizosphere microbial communities from Kellogg Biological Station, Michigan, USA - KBS K1-25-3 metaG | ecosystem: Host-associated > Plants > Roots >... | reverse complement strand
TCGAGGAGTTCATCGCCGACAACGTCATGGTGCTGCGCAACGTGCTGGAAGGAGAAGTGCGTCGCCGAACGGTCGAGATCCTGAAGTTTCGTGGGACGGACCACCAGAAGGGCGAATATCCTTTCACCATCATCGCGGGCGAAGGGATCGTGGTCATTCCGCTGTCCGCGATTGCGCTGCGACAGAAGTCTTCCAACGTGCGAATCTCCTCGGGCAACCCCGAGTTGGACTCGATGTGCGGCGGTGGCTTCTTCCGGGATTCCGTGATTCTCGTGTCGGGCGCCACGGGAACCGGCAAAACCCTGACCGTGACGCAATTCCTCCAGGGCGGCGCGGCGAAGGGCGAGCGCTGTCTCTTACTGGCGTTCGAGGAAAGCCGGGAGCAACTCTTCCGCAACGCGAGTGGCTGGGGTGTCGACTTCGACGCGATGGAGCGCGATGGAACCCTGCGAGTGGTCTGCGATTACCCCGAGGTCATTGGGCTGGAAGACTGGTTGATCACGATCCAGCGCACTGTGTCGGAGTTCAAGCCCCACCGGGTCGCGCTCGATAGCCTGTCGGCGCTGGAGCGGGTGGGATCGATCAAGACCTTCCGCGAGTTCGTCATCGGAGTCACCTCGTTCATCAAGCAGCAGGAGATCACCGGCCTCTTCACGGCCACGACCTCCACGCTCATGGGCGGGAGCTCGATCACCGAGACGCACGTCTCGACGCTCACCGACTCGATCATTCTGCTTCGGTACGTGGAGATGTTCGGTGAGATGAAGCGTGGTCTCACCGTGCTCAAGATGCGCGGCTCGGTGCACGACAAGTCGATTCGGGAGTTCAACGTCGACGCGAAGGGAATGCACCTGGGCCGTCGCTTCAGAAATGTCACGGGGGTCCTGGCCGGCGCCCCGATGCATGTGTCGCCACAAGAGCTGGAACGGGTGTGGACGATGTTCGACGACGATGCCAGCGGACGAAAGCCTCGTGCCGTTGACACATCGGCGAAAGAGCGCCGCGGCGCGGAACGGCGCAAGCAATCCTAGACTCCCCCTAAACAGCGAACGACGCCATGGAGCGCCGGAACGCCCTTTGCTTTTATTGGGGGTAACCTGGACCCAGCCCCGCTGAGATGACGACGGTCGACCCACAAGGCGCGCAGTCCTTCGACGAACGGGAGCCCGGCCGTCGCGCGCTCGACCTGCCTTCTCTGGAGCGCGAGCTGGAGTTACGCACCAGGCAGTTGGCCCGGAGCGAGGCCAGATTCCGCGACGTCATCGACCGGAACGCCGACGCGATCTTCGTCGTGGGCCGCGACGGGTCGATTCGCTTCGCAAATCGGGCCGCGGAACAGCTGTTCGGACGAAACGACGAACGGCTGGTGGGATCGCTGTTCGGCTTCCCACTGGTCACTGGAGAAATCACCGAGGTCGACCTGGTGGTCGAGGGGGCACCGCGGGTCGCCGAGATGCGAGTGGTGCGCTCCGAATGGGAAGGCTCGGAGGCGTTCATCGCGTCGTTGCGCGACGTCACAGAGCGGAATCGCGCGGAACAGGACGCCCGCCGCCTCATTCGTGAGCAAACTGCGCGGACCGTCGCGGAGGAATCGGCGGCACGCATGCGGTTCCTGGCCGAGTCGAGCGCCGTGCTCTCGGCCTCCCTGGACTACTCCGCGACGCTCGCGGCGCTCGCCCGTCTCTGCATCCCTCACATGGCGGACTGGACTGTGGTGTGGGGCCTGGACGATGCCGGCGTTCCGAAGAGGGTCGACGTGGCGCACTGCGATGCATCGAAGTCTTCGCTCGCCGCCGAGCTGCGCGACATCCCCTTCGACAGTTCCGGTTCCCACCCGGTCGTGGACGTCCTCAAGCAACGCCAGTCACGGGTCGTGCGGGAGGTCTCGGATGAGCTGCTGGCTTCCACGACCACCAGTCCCAAAGAGCTGGAGCTCGTGCGCGCGCTCGGCATCACGTCGTACATGCTGGTCCCGATGATCGCGCGAGAGCGCGCGATCGGAGCGATCGCGTTCGTATCTTCCAACCTCAATCGACGCTTCGACGGCGATGACCTTGCGCTCGCCGAAGACATCGCATCGCGCGCCGCGCTGGCCGCCGATAACGCGATGCTGTACTCCGAGGCGAAAAAGGCCAATCAGACCAAAGCGGATTTCCTCGCCGTCGTGTCGCACGACCTGCGCACGCCGCTCACCGCGATCATCGGGTACGCTGATCTGCTGTCGATGGGCATTCCCGAACCGATTCCCGCCGCGAGCGAAGAGCGCGTGCAGCGCATTCGAACGTCCGCGAATCACCTGCAGTACCTGATCAAGGAGCTGCTGGCGTTCGCCCGGCTCGACGCTGGTCGCGACGTCGCGCATCTCGAAGAGGTGGACGTGCGCAATGTCGTCCGCGACGTCGCCACCGTCATGGAGCCGTTGGCGGCACAACGCGAGTTGCAGCTCGAGGTCGACATGCCGCAGAGCGCGACCACAGTCCTGACCGACCCGGACAAGGTGCGGCAAATTCTCCTGAACCTCGTGGGAAACGCGGTCCGATACACGGAGAAAGGTCGCGTCAAACTGACTCTCGCTGCGGCGAGAGGCGGCGAATTGAAGCTGAGTGTCGCCGACAGCGGTCCCGGCGTCGCGCCGGAACACCTTGGCCGCATCTTCGAGCCGTTCTGGCAATTGGACCCCACGCAGCGAAGTCACGGTGGCGGCACGGGACTCGGTCTCAGCGTCGTGAAGCACCTTGCGGCGCTGCTCGGCGGACGCATCGACGTCCGGAGCAAGTTGGGCGAGGGCAGCGTATTTACACTCACGCTGCCCGCAACCGCGCCGAAGACAGCCGTGGAGAGCTAGCTCCTAGCTCAGCGGAACCGCGGCGGTGCCTCGGACAGAACGACCACGCCCCCCGTCACCATGAAGCGTCGCTCCAGCGTGGCCGCCGAGCTGCCGCCCGCCCACACCGTGAACGAGCCCGGCTCGACGACGCGGCGCATGTCGCGATCGTAGAGCGCGAGGTCTTCCGGACCGAGCCGGAAGGTGAGCGTGCGCGTCTCACCCGGATTCAGCGTGACTCGGCGGAAGCCGCGCAGCTCGCGCACGGGACGCGTGACGGTGGCCGCGTCGTCACGCAGATAGAGCTGCGCCACTTCCGTCCCCGCACGCGCGCCGCTGTTGGTGACGTCCACGGTCACCGTGACCGACTCCGATCCGCGGATGCTCTCGCGCGACACACGAAGGTTCGCGTAGCCAAACGTGGTGTATGAGAGCCCGTGGCCGAAGGGGAAGAGGGGACTCCAGGGCACGTCGACGTAATTGGAAGTGTATTTCTGTTTGTCGATGCCCGGGCGACCGGTGCGCACGTGGTTGTAGTAGATGGGGACCTGTCCGGTGACGCGCGGGAAAGTCACGGGCAGCTTGCCACTCGGCGCGAATTCGCCAAACAATACGTCGGCGAGTGCGTTGCCATGCTCCACGCCGAGGAACCAGCTCTCCACCAGCGCGGAGGTGCTGTCGGCGAGCCACTGAACGGCGAGCGGGCGACCGTTCATGAGCACGGCGATGACCGGCTTGTCGGCGCTCGCGGATCGCGCGGCGCGCACCACGGCCTGCGCGAGCTGGAGCTGCGACCCTGGAAGCTCGAGCGACGAACGGCTCGCTCCTTCGCCACTCATGTCAGCGCTCTCGCCGAGTACCAGGAGCACGGCATCGGACTCGCGCGCGATGCGCTCAGCTTCCGTGATGCCAGGTGTCGATACAGCCCCTTCCATATGTACGGTGTCGAGCGGCACCCCCGGCGCGTAGGCGATCTGGAGGTCCGGAAGCGCGCGGCGCAGTCCGGCGAGCACGGTCACCACATCCTCCCTGCGGCCGGCGCCGGCCCAGGAACCGAGCGGCGCCCCCGAGTCGTTGGCGAGAGCGCCGATGACAGCGAGCGAACGGAGCGTGCGGCGCAGCGGCAGCGCCGGAGCGCCGGCGACGGTTTTATTGTTGAGCAGGACTATTCCCTCGCGCGCGATCTCACGCGCGGCCGCGCGATTTTCAGCGGTGAGCAGGTCACGCCGCTCGCGATCGACGCTCACGCCCCGGTAGGGATCGTCGAAGAGCCCGATCGTCGCTTTCGTGCGGAGGACTCGATGCACCGCGGTATCGAGGGCGCTCAGCGGAAAGCGCCGCGCACGGATTTCGGCGGCGAGCGTGTTGCGATAGAGGGTGCTCGACATCTCCATGTCGACGCCTGCGCGCAGAGCGCGGCGCGCGGCGGTGAGGCTGTCAGCGGCGATGCCATGCTGCATCAGCTCCCACACTCCCGTCCAATCGCTCACGAGTAGTCCGCGGAATCCCCACTGGCGACGCAGGACGTCGGTCAGCAGCCAGTCGTTCGCGTGCGCGGGGGTGCCGTTGATCTCGTTGAACGATGCCATGAAGGAGCCGACACCGGCGCGTACCGTGGCGCGGAAGGGCGGCAAGTAGACGCTCCAGAGGTCGCGCTCCGACAAGCTGACGATGTTGTAGTCGCGTCCCGCCTCGGCCGCCCCATACGCGGCAAAATGTTTGGCGGTGGCAAGGAGCGAGTTGGGGGCTCGGGGATCGTCGCCCTGAAAGCCCCGCACCTGCGCAATGGCCATGACCGAACCGAGCAGCGGATCTTCGCCCGCCCCCTCGACGATCCGCCCCCAGCGCGCGTCGCGCGCGATGTCCACCATCGGCGCGAAGGTCCAATGCACTCCCATCGCAGTCGCTTCCACCGCGGCGATGCGCGTGGCCCGCGCCGCCGCGGCGGAGTCCCAGCTCGCCGCCATCGCGAGCGGCACGGGAAAGATCGTGCGCATGCCGTGAATCACGTCGTAGCCGAAGATGAGCGGGATGTGCAGACGCGACTCCTGCACGGCAATGCGTTGCATCCGGCGCGTGGTCTCGGCGCCCCACAGGGCGAGAAAGGCCCCCACCTTTCCTTCGCGCACCTGCTGCTCGCCGCCCGCGTCCACGGCGGGCCCGGTCTGTCCCCATCCAGCGGGTGCCTGCGTGATCTGGCCGAGTTTTTCTTCGAGCGTCATCAGCGCGAGCACGGAGTCGGCGATTCGCGATGCGCGTTGTGGGGTTTGGGCCCGCCCTTGGGAAAAAGCGCAAAGCAGCGCGATCGTTGTCATGCTGAGCGCAGCGAAGCATCTGCGGATGACAGACGTAATCACGAGCACTTTCCCGCGAGCCAGCCCCCCGTAAAGCCGATGCGGCACAGGCCGCGAACGACGTAGGGATTCTTGCGCATGAGTCGCCACACGAGCTCCGTTCTGTAGTTCTCGATCATCGCGATGATGGGGCCCTGATCGATGCCAAGGTAATCTGTGTCGAACCACCCCTTGTCGGGAACGATGCGGCCCTGGGGGACCCTGAGTCCAGCGGAGCGCAGCGACGGATTGAAGGCATCCACGAATCCGTAGCGGCCGAACACGTCGTCGCCGAACCGCTGGCGCATCGTCATGAGCGCGGGGATCGCGATCTCCGGCGCGAAAGGCACGGAGCCTCCGGCCGCGGTAGGGACGAGCGTGCCGTCGTCGTTGATCTCGTCGCCGCCGGCGCCGCGCGCCCAGTAGGTGTGAAAGGTGCGGGGCCGGCCATCCAATACCATTGTCGTGTCCAGCGGCCCGTCGCTCGCCGTCAGTCCCCAGAGACTTGTCGAATAGTCGCGCCACCCGTTGGGATTCGCGGCGGCGTAGGCGCGCTGCGAGATCGTGGCGCGGCGCGAGTTCTCGAAATAGTCCATCCCACGTGCGCGCATGTAGTCGTCCTGAATCCCGCGGAAATCGATCCACAGGTGCGAGTACTGATGTCCGAACAGCGGCGCGAACTGCACCAGGTCCTGTCCATGAAAGCGGTTCCACTTGTAGCCCGACGTCCACGCCTGCCACGACGCGGGCTCGATGGGATGCGTGGGAGACGCGACCCCCAACACGTACAGCAGCATCGCCTCGTTGTAACCGATCCAGCGGCTCCGGATGAACCCCTTCTCGCTGGGATCGGTGGCCGGACGCCATCCCATCGTGAGCGACGGCTCGGCGTTCTGTGCCCAGCGCCAGTCGACGCGCAGATAGATGGAATCGGCGAGCGCGCGGATCTCGAACTCGCTCTGATCGTTGCGATCGAAATACTCGCGACAGAGGAGGACGCCGCCGAGGAGCAGGCCCGTGTCGATGGTGGAGAGCTCGACGTTGGAAAACCGGTGGCCGGTGTCCATGTCGAGGAAATGGTAGAAGAAGCCGCGATATCCGGTGACGGCTGATGACGCGTCGCTCTGCGGCGCCAGCCAGAAGAATCGCAACGTGGTGCGGACGCGCTCGCGCGCCTCTTCGCGTGTGATCCAGCCGCGCTCCACGCCGATGGCATACGCGGTGAGGCCGAATCCGACGGCGGCGATGCTGGAGAACGATTTCGTCGGCCACCGGTCGGGGACGAGACCGTTGCGAGTATTAGTGGTTTCCCAGAACCAGTCGAAGGTGCGGCGCTGGACGGTGTCGAGGAAGGCAGCTTCCGCAGCCGTCGGCGCGTAACGCGGCGCCCCATTCGTAACCGTGGGATCGACAACGGTGCGACAGCTCGTCGCCACAACGGCGAACGCGCCGGCGACGAGGATTTCCCCGAGTCGCCGACGCGTTCCGATCGACGCGCCGAATGTCCGACGCGTGACTGTCATCCGATCACACTACGCGAAACTTCTACTTCATGCCGTACTTGAGGCCGAGTTGCAGACGCCTGCCCAGCGCCGCGCACGTCGGGCGTCCGAATCGCTGCTGCCAGCCCGTGTCGGTCGCCTGATCCGCGGTCGGGATGATCGTGGACTCGTAGCATCCCCAGTTGTCCGAGTTGAAGGCGTTGAAGAGATCGAATACTACGCTGGCCGTCTGACCACGCGAGACCGTGAGAGCCTTCTCGAGGCGCAAGTCGGCGTTCTGGTACGCGAACACGTGGCCGAAGCCGAGAAATGGCCGCGCCGGCGGCGTGTAAATGTAGGGATGTTGTTGGTACGGCCCCCAACCCGCAGACGCGTCGGTCGCGTTGACAGCGATGCCGGAGCCGAGGCTCACGATGCTGCTGAACAGGACTTGGTACGGCAGCCGCACGATGCCGTTGGCCACGACCGCGTGCCGCTGGTCGCCCGGCGCGCGTAGCCGCGGGCGATCCGCGACGGTCGGATAGCGATCGTCGAAGCCCCAGAAGATGTCGGTGCTCTGACCCTGCTCCTCCGACTTCGAGAGCGTGTACGCCAGGGCCCCGCCCCAGCGCGTATCACCCCGGATCGGACGCTCGAGTTGGAACTGGAGGGCGTCGTACCAGGTGCGGACCCGGTCGTCCGCGGCAAAGACCGTGGCGTAGTTGTGCGGCGTCGTCGTCTCGGGACCACCCCACGGGCTCACGCGCACGTAGTTCATGCCGTTGTAACCGCGGATACCGTTGTACGAGGCCGTGAGACGCAGACCGCGGAACGCCTGCCGCAAGCCCGTGCTGAACTGACGCGTCATTGGCGGCTTGAGATCGTTGGCGACGAGGAACACCTCGGGCGCCGTGGCGTAGCCCAACGTGCGCAGCTGTGCCGGATCGTAGTAGTTGTCGTTCCACACGGCGCAAGCGAACTCGCCCGGCGCGCAGCTATTCTTGAAGTCGATGTTCAGCTGCCGATATTGGCGGCGGAAGCGTTCGTCGAACAGCGTGTTCCAGTAATTGCGATCGTAGTACACGCCGAAGCCGCCAAAGACCACCGTGCGCTCGTCACCGAACATGTCGTACGACGCGCCGAGCCGCGGCTGGAACGCCTTCTTGTACATCGGGCGGTCGCTGCTGCCGCGGGTGATGTAGCGGCCGAGCCCACCCAGCTCCTGCATGATGGGCACGACGCGGGCCGGGCCGGTCGCCTGCGGCTGGTCGACCACCATGCGGCTCTCGTTGAGACGCAGCGAGTCGGCGAGCGGCTGCGGCGTCACGTACGAGTTGTTGATCATGTTCGTCTCGCCATCCCAGCGGATGCCGAGATTGAGCACGACTTTTGGGGTGATGTTCCAGTCATCCTGCACGTAGACGCCGAACTGCGTGTTGTTCGTACTGACCTTGGGATCACCAAAGCCGAAGGTCGCATTGAACGGCCGCAGGTAGTTCTCGTCCACGCGCAAGCGATACAGCGGCGTGGTGAAAAAGAAATTCTTGGTTGCCGAATACCCGAGGACGTCGGCGGAGCCGCCCAACTTGATGGCGTGGTCGCCGAACCACTGGAATCCGGCACGCGTAACGTCATCGCGGAACGAAATGCGGTTCTGAATCCAGTCTTGACTCGCCTCCTTTCCACCGATGCGGACGATGCCTTGGAACTCCTTCGCAATCAGGGTCGGGTTGACCGGCTGAGGATTCCAAGTGAAGTGCTGCGCGTTCACTTGGGCTTCATTGAGCCACCGACTTGCTGCGAATTTCCAAATCCCGCCACCGCTGAAGGTGTTGTTGGCGATGTTTTCCGCGGCCTCGTAACTCGTTTGGCCGCCGAACCCGGTCAAGTCGGTCTCGTGACGCACACTGAAAGTCGCGTCAACGGTGCTGCGCTCACTCGCGATCCACGAGAGTTTGCCGAATCCGAGGTGCTCCCGGAACTCGCTGAGGAAGCGGCCGTTGTACTGGAGTGGGTTGAGCCCTGTCGGCGCGAGGGCGCTCGATCCGACGGTGACGATCTGCGGTTCATCGCGCGCATTGAGCTCGTACGTGCCGAAGAAGAAAAGCTTGTCGCGTTGAATCGGGCCGCCGACGCTGCCGCCCGCCTGGAGTCGCGAATAGTTGGGAGGCTGCCCGGCCCTCAAGGCCGTGATTGCATCCCGTGCAACGAGACCCTTGTCGATGCGATAGACGAAGGCGTCGCTCTCCCACTCATTGGAGCCGCTGCGCGTCGTGGCGCTGATGATCGCGCTGGCGGCCTTTTGATATTCAGCTTTGTAGTTCTGCGTGAGGACGCGGAACTCCTGGACGGCGCCTTGCGGGAAGGGGTTCCCCTTGCTTGCATCCTGGCCGACGACTCCGCCTTTCAAGACGTCGTTCTTGTACGAGACACCGTCGACGAAAACGTTGACCGCCTCCGCCGGCTGGCCGCCTGCCGACAGGTACTTGTTTTTGCTGTCGACCGCTGTTGCGGTGAGTCCAGGTGCCAGGCGCGCGATGTCGAGGAAGTTGCGCTCGGCGCTCGGCAGGTTGTCGATCTGCTCACGCGTGACGTTGGTGCTCACCTCAGACGTGCGCGCCGCGGTCGCCGCGGCGACGCCGGAGCGAGTCTCGATGGCGGCCAGCTGCACGGCCGCTTCGCTGAGCGAAAATGCCAGGTCTTGCGTCTGCCCGATGAGGAGACGCACGGTGCGCGTCTGCGGCGCGAGACCGATGCGACGCACCGTCACCTCGTACGAACCGGGCCGCAGCCCGCCGAGATAGTAGTAGCCGCTGGTGCTCGTGGCGGTCGTTCGACGTGCGTTCGTCTCCAAACTGCGCGCGGTGACTTCCGCCCCGATGATCGGTGCGTCGTTTTCGCCGCGGGCGTAGCCACGAAGATTGGCGGTCGCCGTTTGGGCCGACGCAGTCGGCACCGTGAGGATAGAAATGAGTAGCGCGACGAACGTGAGGACGCGCTGGAATTGCTTGCCAGTGGGAACGCAGCAAGCGAGAAGAAAGAACTTCATACAACGCCTCTTGAAAGAGAGCTTCGGGGGAGCGAGCACCCCTTGCAGCGAGTACGCATCGAGTGGCTCGTGCCACTCAGAGCGCGATGGCGCCGGCATCGGCCACCGTGTAGACAATCGCTGCTCGGCCAACGTCTCAGTCGGACCGACCTTCGTCAAGGGGAGCCGGACACCCGAGAGCTCTAATCGATACCGACGCGTCCTTTGACCGCCGCGATCAGCTTGGCTGAGTCGTAGCCGACGCCATCCTTGAACACCGTGGTCACCCGTCGGATAACGCTGGGATCGGTGGTGAGGTCGCCCTGGAGCACGACGAGGTCGGCAGTCTTGCCGCGCTCCACCGATCCAAGCTTGTCGTACACGCCGAGGATCTTCGCGCCGTTCGCCGACATGATCTGCAAGGTCTG
>Ga0070696_100003793_pt1 | contig 10094 bp, 6 predicted proteins | sample KBSK1253metaG_FD_65474 | JGI IMG/M metagenome (GOLD analysis project Ga0070696, IMG submission 65474) | Corn, switchgrass and miscanthus rhizosphere microbial communities from Kellogg Biological Station, Michigan, USA - KBS K1-25-3 metaG | ecosystem: Host-associated > Plants > Roots >... | reverse complement strand
ATGCCCGGGTGGCTGGGTTCCTCGACTCGGAGCAGATCGTGGCGCTCACCGCATTCGGGGCGCTCATGGTGGCGACCAATGTGGTCAACAATGCGCTCGAGGTGCAGCTCGACGAGTATCTCCAGCCCTATCGGCGAAAGAGCCAGGTGCAGGGCGCGGGGGTGGCGGGAAGTCGGGGCTGATGGGCGAATTCAGCGGTCGGGTGGCGTTCATCACGGGTGCGGCCCATGGACAGGGCCGCGCCACGGCGCTCGCCCTGGCTCGGGAGGGGGCTCGAGTTGCTGCGTTCGACATCGCCCAGCCGATGAGCTACCCCGGCTACTCTATGGGTTCGCGAGCTGATCTGGAGTCTCTAGCCACGGAGTGCCGCGACTTGGGCACCGAGTGCCTGACCTTCACCGGTGACGTGCGCGACGATGCGGCGGTCACCCAGGCCGTCGAGTCTACCGTCCAGCGGTTCGGCCGGATCGACATTCTCTTCAACAACGCCGGGATCTGCGCCTATGGCCTAGCTCACGAGCTGACCGAGGACGCGTGGGACAGCATGCTGGATATCAATCTCAAGGGCGCATGGCTGGTGGCTCGGCGCGTCATTCCGGTGATGATTGGGCAACGCTCGGGCGTCATCATCAACAACTCCTCGGTGGCTGGGCTTCGAGGGATGGGACGCCTGAGCCACTACGCCGCCTCCAAATGGGGACTCACCGGCCTCACCAAGTCTTGGGCAATAGAGCTCGCGCCTCACGGCATCCGGGTGAATTCGCTGCACCCGACCGGGGTGAACACGCCGATGAACGATGGACTGGCCCAGCTGGAGGGGCTTACGCCTCGAGAGATCGCGGAACGGTCTGCCGGCAACCTGCTGCCGGTGCCCTGGATCGAGCCGGAAGACGTGGCCCAGGCAGTGGTCTATCTCGCTTCGGATCGGGCTCGGTACATGACCGGTGCCCCGCTGATCCTGGATGCGGGACTTCTAAGTAGGTGAGCAGTGAGCAGTGAGAACTAAAAAGTAAGGAGTGAGGAGTGAGGAGTAAGGAGTGAGGAGTAAGGAGGGAAGGGCGAGGAGGAAGGAGTATGGAGTGCGTCATCCCGAGCGAAGCGAGGGACCTCCCTCGAGGTTCCGGTACTTTGCCGGCTGCCGAGATAGGCGAGTAAGATCCATCGCGACGCTCAGGATGAGGACCTCCTTACTCCTTACTCCTCACTTCTTACTTCTTACTGCTCACTGCTCACTTCTCACTGCTTCCCGCTCACTGCTACATTTCTCGGGCCACCATGACCACCTCCCTCTCCGAGTCCGGCGCCGGCGTCGAGCGGATTCGAACCGTTCTCGTCGAAGATCACGACGAGCTCGGCCGACTGGTCGCTCGCCGCATCGCCGAGTTGGTGCGGGCCAAGTCAGCGGCTAGAGGTCGCGCGGTCCTGGGTCTTGCCACCGGCTCAACCCCGATCGGGGTGTATCGCGAGCTGATTCGGATGCACCGGGAGGAAGGACTCAGCTTCGCCGGGGTCATCACCTTCAACCTCGACGAGTACTACCCGATGGACCCCGGCAGCATCCACTCCTATCACCGGTTCATGTGGGAGAATCTGTTTTCCCAGCTGGACATTCCGGCAGCCAACGTCCACCTCCCCCGCGGTGATGTTCCGCTCAAGCAAGTCGAGGCCGAGTGCCGTCGATATGAAGCCGATATCCGCGCTGCCGGTGGGATCGACCTCCAGTTGCTGGGGATCGGCCGCACCGGGCACATCGGCTTCAACGAGCCGGGCTCCGGCGCAGAGAGCCGTACGAGGTTGATCACCCTGGATCTGGTCACCCGGAAGGACACCGCCGCGGATTTCTTCGGCGAGGAGAACGTGCCCCGGGAGGCGATCACGATGGGGGTCGCGACCATCCTCGAGGCACGGGAAATCCTGATCCTGGCGACCGGAGAGCATAAGGCAGCGATCATCCGCCGGGCGGTCGAGGGCGAGGTCGACCACGAGGTGGCGGCCACCTTCCTTCAGCGGCACCCCAACACGATCTGCTATTTGGATCACGCGGCGGCGGCGGCGCTCACCCGAGTGGCCACGCCCTGGCTCCTGGGTCCGGTGGGGTGGACCCCAGAGCTCAGGGTCCGAGCGGTCACCTGGCTGTCCCACCAGACCGGCAAAGGCATCCTCAAGCTCACCCACCGGGACTACGCCGAGCACCATCTCTCCGCCATCGTGGCCCAGGCGGGATCGCCGGGCGCCCTCAACGGTGAGGTGTTCAACGCCCTCGGCGCCAAGATCCGGGGACGCTCCAAGCTCCCCCGCGAGTCGCGGATCATCTGCTTCTCTCCCCACCCGGACGACGACGTCATCTCCATGGGAGGCATCCTCCACAAGCTGGCGCAGAACGCCAATCGGATCACCGTCGCCTACCTCACCAGCGGCAACCTCGCGGTCTTCGATCACGATGTGCGCCGGCACGTGGACTTCCTCCGGCGGCTGGCCTGCGAGCACCGCATCGGAGAAGAGACCGTCTCCGAGATCTGCCGCCGGATCGAGGAGTTCCTCGCGCGCAAGCGCCCGGGAGACGTGGACATTCCCGAGGTTCAGGACACCAAGCGGATCATCCGCGAGTCGGAGGCGGTGGCGGGCATCCGGACCCTGGGACTGGACGATCGCGCCGCGCGGTTCCTCAACCTTCCCTTTTATCAGACGGGAAAGGTGAAGAAGGATCCCATCGGCCCAGCCGATGTTGCCATCGTCCGGGACCTGCTGGAGGAGATCACCCCCGACCTGGTCTTCGTGGCCGGCGATCTCTCGGATCCCCACGGAACCCACCGGATGTGCAAGGAGGCGGTGGACCGTGCCCTGGAGGAGTACGTGGGCGGTGGTGGCCGGAGGCCGGAGGTCTGGCTCTACCGAGGGGCCTGGCAGGAGTGGCCGGTGACGGAGGCCACCTGGCTGGTGCCGCTCTCACAAGAGGAGTTACGGCTCAAGATTCAGGCGATCTTCAAGCACCAATCGCAGAAGGACACCGCACCCTTCCCTGGCCCTGACGAGCGCGAGTTCTGGCAGCGAGTCGAGGCCCGAAATCAGGGCACGGCCTCCGAGCTCGATCGGCTGGGACTGGCCGAGTACTTCGCCATGGAGGCGTTCGTGGTCAGCGAGCCCGCATCAACGGGCCGGTAAACTCGAACACCTCCTTCAACAGCTCCTCCGGCGCGTCCAGCGCCAAGAAGTGCCCCGCGTTCGACACTACTCGCACGGCGACCCCAGGCAGGGCGCGTCGGTCTGCCTCGCGCTCTTCCGGCCGGGACCAGTCCCGGTCACCGTAAATCAGGAGAGCCGGCCGGTTGATGCTCCCGTACTCCTGCCTCGCGGACTCCCAGCTCGGCCAGCGATGGATCAGCGACATGAATGCCCGGTTGTGCCCCGGACGATTGCCCACCCGATACATCTCCCGAGCGAGGGTACTGGGCATACCGCCGGCCCGCACCACGCCGCCCTGGAACACCTGCCGGACCAGCGGATAGTTCCGGAGCCTCTGGAACGTTCCCCCCAGCACCGGCACGCCGTTCAGCCGGAAGATCGGCAGTCCCAGAAGAGATGATCGCTCGAGGCCTCGTCCGCGATCGTAATCGTAGGGGTTGACGGCGATCACCGCCTTGACGTGGGGATTGTGCCGAGCCGCGAGGAGCAATGCGATCGTCCCGCCAATCGATTCACCGACCACCACGGCGTCCGAGATGTCCAGCCGGTCGAGGAAGCCAGCCACGGCGGTGACGAAGAATTCGGCGGAGTAGTCCGCCTGCGGGATGTCGGAATAGCCGTGGCCGGGATAGTCCAGCGCGTAGACTCGGAACTTCTGGGAGAGTGCGGGGACGACCCGCTGGAACATGTCCAGCTGGGTTCGAAGCGGGTGCAACAACACCAGCGCCGGGCCGTTGCCGGTGGAGATATAGCGCAGCCGAGTCCCGTTGACCTCGACATACTGGATCGGGATGTCAGGGGCCCAGGACAGCCGCTCCGGAGGCGTGGGCGAAGGCCGCAGCCGCTCGATCAGATAGGAGACGAGAACCAAGCCTACCAATCCCAGAACGATCCACATGAGCGTCGCCATTGTTTCTCCTCAGCCTCTCATCGGTATCGCTTACGACTGCGCCGCCGCGATCGCGGCCGATAGGTCACCCAGCATTCGTTCCATTCTTTCGACCCCCAGCCGCTCGGCCAGCTGAGCCTGCGCCCGCTCCCAGAGCGGTAGCGCGGCCTGGAGCTTGGCCAGGGCCGTGCGGGTAAGGCTTACCTCCCGCACCCGACCGTCCACTCCGGGCCGAATCCGCACCAGCTTCTCCCGCTGCAGCAGATCCAAGTTCCTGGCCAGAGTGGTCCGATCCATCACCGCCGCGTTGGCCAGCTGGGTGACGCTCGCGGTGCCCAGCAGTCGAATGACCGCGAGCAGCGAGAATTGCGTGATTCGGAGTCCGGAAGGCCCCAGGATCTCGTCGTAGTACTGGGTGACGGCGCGATTGGCTTTTCGCAGGTTGAAGCAGGCGCAGTGGCGGACCTGGGTGAGGCGATGGCTGGAGCGGCGACCGGGGCTCATCGAAAGGAGTATATACACCTAATTTCGCGAGTGTCAAATCACGTTGGCGCTGCCACATCTTGCGCGAATTTCTCGCCCATCTCTTGCTCCGTTCTCCGCGGTCCGCCTCAACAGCACGACTTACCTCTCCATCTCCCCGCTCCGCGAGGACACCATGCAAGGCCGACTGGCGTTTTGCGCCCGCCTGGGTGTGCTCACTCTTGCACTCGCCGCCTGCTCCACCGAGCCCTCCACCGGTCCGACCAATCCCGATCCTAATCAGCCGCCGATTGCGGCCACCCACCGATGGTCGGATCCGGCGACCTGGCCTGGCGGACAAGTGCCGGTGGCCGGCGCGGCGGTGGTGATTCCGTCGGACCTCAACGTCCTGCTGGACGTGAGTCCGCCGCCGCTCACCAGCCTCATGATTCAAGGCGCATTGGTGTTCGATCAGCGCGATCTCGCGCTCACCTCGGGATGGATCGTGGTGTCCGGCACGCTGCGGGTCGGCACCTCGGGAACACCGTTCACTCACCAGGCCACCATCACCCTGACTGGCAGCCCGGACAGCGCCAATGTCCTCGGCATGGGGAACAAGGTCTTGGGAGTACTGTCCGGCGGCACTCTGGACCTGCACGGTGAGTCGCGCGCGGGGTGGACTCGTCTGGCCGCCTCGGCGCCGATCGGCTCCACCCAGCTCTCCCTCCAGCAGCCGATGAGCTGGCGAGTTGGAGACAAGCTGGTCGTGGCCTCGACCGACTTCGATCCCAATCAGGCGGAGGTGGTCACGGTTCAGTCGGGCAGCGGGACGACGGTGACTCTGGAGCAGGGACTCAAGTTCAGCCATTACGGCGAGCTGCAAACCATCGCCGGCCGGAGCGTCGATGAGCGGGCCGAGGTGGGGCTGCTGACTCGCAATGTGGTAGTGCAGGGAGACAGCGCGTCGAGTGCCGCGGGTTACGGCGGGCACATCATGGGAATGGGCGGGACACTACGAGTGGAAGGGGTCGAGCTCCACTTCATGGGCCAGAAGGGTCTCATGGCTCGGTACCCGATGCATTGGCACATGATGGGGCCGGTCGATGGCCAGTACTTCCTCGGCAACAGCGTCTGGCGCAGCTTCAACCGCTGCGTCACCGTGCATGGAACCGACAATGCCCGGGTCGAGGGCAATGTCTGCTACGACCACCTGGGACACGGCTACTTCCTCGAGGACGGAGCCGAGACCGGTAATCTGATCGCGAACAACCTCGGCCTCGGAACCAAGGCCACCACCGAGGGAGTGCTTCCCAGCGATAGCCGGGCGGCCACGTTCTGGATCACCAATCCGGACAACACCTTCAGGGGCAACGTCGCGGCCGGGTCAACCGGCTTCGGGTTCTGGTTTGCGCTTCCCGCGTCCCCCACTGGACTCTCGACCGGCGCTTCCGATCTGCCGCGCAACCTCCCGCTGCGAGAGTTCAGCGGCAACGTCGCCCACTCGAACAGGCGGCCCGGCCTGCAGGTGGACGACGGCCCCTTGCCCGATGGCAACACCGAAACGACCTACTACGCGCCGCGCACCGACCCCGCCGATGCCAGCACGGCGGTGGTGGCGAACTTCTCCGGGTTGGTGGCCTACAAGCACAACGGCCGCGCGGTCTGGCTCCGCGGCCGGAATCTCCTGCTCAGCGATGCAGTACTGGCCGACAACGCGACGGCGGCGACGTTCGCGTCGAACGAGACTTTCGTCGAGGATGCCCTGTTCGTGGGCGAGAGCAGCAACAACGCGACCCCGCTTGGCGGTGGAACGCCCCGGCGCGGCTTCGAGTTTTATGACGGAAGGGTAGGGGCGGATCGGGTCACCTTCGTCAACTACACCGCCGCCGGCTCCATCCCCTCCAGCGCACTGGGATTCAACCGGAACAACGGATTCTCGGTGAGCACGACCAATTTCGCAGGGGCGCTGCAATTCAGTAACGCCAACCCGTACTACCTGGAAACTCCGCACGACGACAAGGATGGAGACAAGGCTGCGGTGTTCTTTGATCGCGACGGCTCGGTAACCGGGAACGCGGGGTGGTACGTCGTCGCCAATTCCCCATTCCTGGTAACCGGCTCCTGCGCGTTTCACTCCGAATGGAACGCCTACGCCTGCTCCAACCGTTACGTCGGCTTCGGCATGCGGAGCGACGCAGAGATTGTGGCACCGGTTACGCTCACTCGCGACGATGCGGCCGCGTTGACCCTGGTAGGGGTGCCCGATAACCCGAACTCCGCCTATGCCTCCATGGTTCCCGGCCGCGGCTATACCGTGCAATATGCCGGCGCGGTGCCGTTGCATCCCCGATTCTATCTCAACGGGACTCAGGCGGGAGAATGGGTCCGGATCACCCTGCCGTATCCCCAGGCGACATTCCGGGTTATCCGGGACTACAACAGCTCCCAGCCGCTGGCGGTGGCGGCAAGTCTCGCGGACCTCGATGCCAGTACGGGAGACAGATACTTCTACGACGGAGGAACCGGCCTGATCCACCTCAAGCTGGTGACCAAGACCGGACGCGATTGGGCGACGGCATTCGTCGAGCCACAGTAGCTACTGGATCCCGGCAAGAATCCAGAGGTCGCCACCCTTGGGCGCGGCGCGATCGAAGAGAATCCACTTGCCGTCTGGAGACCAGACCGGATAATCGATCCGAATGTCGGGATCGGGGAACTCGAAGATCTGATAGCCGGGCCGGCCGCTCAGAGGATACACCCAGAGCCTCTGGTGTCCTCGCACATCCAGCACGAGGCTGTCGCCCGGTGAGAACGACATGTGGGCCCCGCTGGCGATTTCCGGCAGATGAGTGAGGGCGCCGTTGGAGACGCTCACCCGGTAGATCTCGATCTTGGGTCCGCTCTCCGCAGCGAAGATGACCGCTGAGCCGTCGGGCGTCCACGGGAGGAAATGGCCTCGTGCGCCGATGGAGGTCAGCTGCCGCTGGTTGGAGCCATTGGCGTTCATCAGCCACACCTCGAGCCGGCCGCTCCGGTCCGAGAGGAACGCAATGCGGCGCCCATCGGGTGAATAGAAGGGGTTGATGTCCATGGACGTGCTCTCGGTGAGCCGGTCGAGCCGGCCGTCGGAGAGGCGTACCGTCCAGACGTCGATGTTTCCGGCTCGAGCGGAAAAGAACACCAGCCGCTTTCCGTCCGGCGACCACTCTGGCTGGTAGTCCCCGCCCGGGCCGCTGGTGACCTGGCGCTCATTCCCATCGGACAACGGATGCAGCCAGAGATTCATCTCCCCCAGGCGATCCGAGTTGAACGCAATGGTCCCGCCATCGGGGGAGAAGCTGCCGCGGCTCTCCACCCGGGTTGTAGCGACGACTGGCTCCGGCTGCCCGGTGGGTTTCCCGGACTCGGGTGAGACCGGCAGCCGCCACATGTCCGAGTTGATACCTCGGACCGCAAAGGCCAAACGCCGCCCGTCAGGCGCGGGGGCGGGTTCCACGTCGTCGCCGGCTCCGGTGGTGAGCTGCTCCGGTGCTCCCACCGGCTTCCCCCCTGGCCCAACTGCAACCCGCCAGAGATTGAGCCCGCCCCCTCGCGATGAGGCGAAGTAGAGCTCCCGGCCATCCGGCGACCAGGCCGGATCGAGATCGAGCAGGTTGTCGTCGGTCATTCGGGTCATGGTGCCCGAGGCCAGATTGACGACGGTGATGTCCGACTTGGGGTTCTCGATGCGCCGAAACACCAGCGCTTTTCCGTCGGGTGACCAGCGCGGCTCCGCATGAATCACCGCATCACTCGAGTCGGAAGTGATTTGCCGGGGATTGCGGCCATTGGTGTCCGCGATCCAGATCCGCCGCGGGCCGGCCCACGGCGCGTCGAACGCGAGCCGCGTCCCGTCGGGTGAAAATGAGGGCGCGAACGCCTCCTCGATCAGCTTGGTCTCTTTGCCCGTCGCCAGATCTAGCGACCAGATGTCGCCGCCTTCCCGATACCAGGCGTTGATATCCGTGGGATCCAGCTTTCCGCTGGTGTTTCTGGCCCTGACGAATGCCAGGCGCCGCGAATCGGGTGACCAGGCGGGTTGAATGTCATCCCGCGAGCCGTGAGTGAGCTGGCGATCCTCTCCGGTGGCCATCGTGCGCACGAAGACCTGCCGAAACCCATTCACTTCCGTTACGTAGGCGAGCCGAGTCCCGTCCGGTGACCATGCCGGCCACTCCTCCAGCGCGGCGCTGAAGGTGAGCTGCCGCAGCTGACGGTTGATAGTGGACGCGACGCTGCCGCTGGCGGTCGGGGCCCGGGCGCGCGACGAGAACGGAGCGGAGGCGAAGTACACCAGCGCCACCAGACCGCATGCGGCAACGGCCGCCGTGGCCGCCCGGCGCGCTCCCCGGCTGGTGGTGCTCGGCGGTTGCTCCGGCCCGCTCAGGGCCGCGGCGAACTCGGCCGCGCTGGCGAATCGGTCATTCGGCTCCTTGGCCAGCGCGGTGCTGATCGCGCGTCGAACCGATTCCGGCACCCCGGCGCTCGAGGGGATCGGCGGCGGCGGCTCGGTCAGCTGCTTCGTGACGATGGCCCGGGCAGTGGTCCCCGGAAAGGGCGTCTGGCCGGTGACCATCTCGTACAGCACGCACCCGAGCGAATACACGTCGCTGCGGCGATCAACCTGGGCGTCGCCCGCCGCCTGCTCGGGGCTCATGTAGCTCGGCGTTCCCACCACGATCCCGGCCCCGGTCAGGTGCGGCGCGATCTCGTCGGCCGGCCGAGCGACGCCGAAGTCGGTGACCAGGGTGTGACCATCCTTTGTAAGCAGGATGTTTTCCGGCTTGATGTCCCGATGGACGATGCCGTGCTCATGAGCGTACTCCAGCGCTTGAGCCACCTCGCGAGTAATGCGGAGCGCTTCGTTCAGCGGCAGCCGCCCGGTCTGTCCCAGGCGCTCGCGCAGCGATTGCCCCTCCACGAAGGGCATGGTGAACCAGAGTTGGCCTCCGCTCTCGCCGGAGTCGTATACCGTGAGGATGTGGGGATGCTGGAGCCGGGCGGCGAGCCTGATCTCCCGCTGGAAGCGCTCAGGTCCGAGCGAGCTCGCCAGATCGGGATGGAGCACCTTGAGGGCGACGGGGCGGTCATGCTTCAGATCCCGCGCCAGCCAGACGGTGGCCATGCCGCCACGCCCGAGCTCGCGCTCCAGGACGTAGCGGCCGCTCAACCCCAGTTCGAGCTCGGCGCGACGGTCGGTCACGGTAATCTGCCGTTGATGAGGGCAGGGTTCAGAGACCGAACAATACTGAATCAGGTTGGGGGGCTGCTAGAGCGTCAGCACCATCCTGATGTCGGCCCGACGGTAATCGGTGCTTCCGAGGGGCGCCTCGACGAAGCCGAGCTTGTGGTAGAGGTGCAAGGCGGGAGCGAGAGAGGTATTGGACAGGAGCTCGATCCATCGGGCGCCGAGCTGCCGGGCGCGCTCGATGGCGGCCTGGCCGAGGAGGGCCCCAATCCCGTGGCCCTGGGCGGAGGGGGTGACTGCCATCTTGGCCAACTCGAAACCATCAGGCGCGAC
>Ga0070696_100003790_pt1 | contig 10094 bp, 14 predicted proteins | sample KBSK1253metaG_FD_65474 | JGI IMG/M metagenome (GOLD analysis project Ga0070696, IMG submission 65474) | Corn, switchgrass and miscanthus rhizosphere microbial communities from Kellogg Biological Station, Michigan, USA - KBS K1-25-3 metaG | ecosystem: Host-associated > Plants > Roots >... | reverse complement strand
TAGATCGGGCGTCTCATGGTTCCTCCCGCAGGCCCGGGTGGCCGCGTGTCTGGGGTCCACCGAGTAGAATGCGGTGGCGCCGGCGAAAGTTCCGCGCCGCGTCAACCAACCCTTTGGCGAAAGATCGTGCTGATGTGATCCCTGATCTTCGGGCTACGATCCTCAACACCTGGCGGACCAACAATCGGGTGACGGTCTTCCTGGTCGAGCACTTGCCGACTGAGTTGTGGGCCGCCGCGATCCCGGGAGCGCCCCGTCGCACCATCCGCATGATCGCCGGGCACGTTCACAATGCGCGCTGCATGTGGATCAAGACCTTGGGCCAGGAACTCGGGGTCACCGTGCCCCGCAGCGTCGACCGACGGCGAGCCGGGCCGAAGCAATTGGTCCCGGCACTCGAGCGCAGTAGCCGGGGCATCCTCCGCCTCCTCACCCTCGGCTGTGAGCAGGGCGGCAAGGTTCCGCTGGCTTCGACCTACACCTGGCGCAATCTGCCGCTCGACGTCGGACACGTTCTGGCCTATTTCGTGGCTCACGAGGCGCACCACCGCGGCCAGATTGTCTGGGCGGCCCGGGCATTGGGCTATCGGCTCCCGCCGGCGGTCACCAGCGGCCTGTGGCAGTGGACCAAGCGTGCGGCAGAGGCGCAGTCCGAGCGGCGCTGACGCATCACCCACGCACGTAGCCGACGATAAAGGCCCCTTACCTAGAGACTCATATGCGGGCTGTTCACTGGGGGTCGTTGCCCAAGAGCGAGCAGGTTGCGATCTCCGCTTTCGCCATCCGCCGCCAGGCCATGGCTCATTGGGGCCATAGCGTGCACCGCGTTTCTGATCAGAGATTTGGTGGAACTGAGCGAGATCTTTGCTGGTCCTCCGCTGGGAGCCGCTCAGAGGCAGCTCACGTCCGCGCTGCTAGTCTCATTGCTGGTGGGGATTGGGGCAACGTGGTTGCCAAGCACAAGCACCCTCTTTCGGAAACATTCCCATGGCTGACATTCGCCTTTTCACCAAGCCGGGTTGCCCGTATTGTGTCGACGCCAAGAACTGGCTGGAACAGCACGGGTGTCCCTTCGATATTCTCGAGATCACCAAAGACGTGCAGCTGCTGCGCGAGTGGCGCGAGCTCAGTGGCGGGGTCGGAGTCCCCGTCCTTGCCCACGGTCGAGACCTGGTGATCGGGTTCAGTCCGGAGCGCTACAGCGAGTTTCTCACCTCCTGCCGCAACACAACCAGGGTGGACGTGCCGGACCCCGAGGCCAAGGCACCGGGTGGGGATCGCCGTGACCAGACCTGAACACTTCCTGGGCGCGATTCTGATTTTCGGCCTGGGCACCGTCCAAGCGCAAACGCCCACTGACTCAGCCGCCGCCACACGGGCTATTCGCGGCGCCTTGGCGCAATGGGTGGCGGCGGCAAATCGTCAGGATTGGCGAGCTGCCGCCGAGATCTGGGCCCCCGATCTGGTCGGCTGGTACCCGGGACAGCCCGACGACACCTACGCCAAGGAGCTGGCCCAGGCTGCCCGTCCTCGTCCCGGGCGGAAGCCGACCCGGTACGAAGTCACAGTCAACGAAGTCCTCGTTTCAGGGCCCTTGGCAGTGGTTCGGGATACCTGGCGGTTCACTACGGGGTCCGGCTCGACGGATTCTACGGTGGCCGTGGTGCGAAGCTTCGAGGTGTGGCGACGGCAGCCGGATGGCGGCTGGAAAATCGCCCGCTGGATCAGCGCGCCCGAACCGCCACCGACACAATAGGTGTTGTAAGGGCTAGATTTCCGCGTCCCGTTTCACCACAACTCTCTCCGCGGGTGTCGACCCATGGCCAAATTCGCAAACATTCTCGAGACGGTCGGTAATACACCGGTCGTCAAGGTCGGCAAGCTCGCGCCGGTGGGCATCAACCTCTTCGTCAAGATCGAAGCGTTCAACCCTCTTGGATCGGTGAAGGACCGGTTGGCGCTCGGCATCATCGAGGACGCCGAACGCAGGGGCCAGCTCAAGCCCGGGCAAACCGTGGTCGAGGCGACCAGCGGCAACACCGGCATCGGGCTGGCCATGGTGTGCGCCCAGAAGGGGTACCCGCTCGTCGTGACAATGGCGGAGTCATTCAGCGTGGAGCGCCGAAGGCTGATGCGCTTCCTGGGCGCCAAGGTCGTTCTCACGCCTGCGCCGGCCGGCGGGACGGGGATGGTGAAGAAGGCCGTGGAGCTCGCGGACACCCACGGCTGGTTCCTCACCCGACAGTTCGAGAACGAGGCGAACGCCGATTTCCACTCGCGCACCACGGCGCGCGAGATCGTTGCCGACTTCGCCGGCGAGCGGCTCGACTACTGGGTCACCGGCTTCGGGACCGGCGGCACTCTCAAAGGGGTGGGCCGGGTGCTCGCGAAGGAGCGGCCGGAGACGAGGATCGTCCTCGCGGAGCCCGCGGATGCGCCGCTGGTGTCGAGCGGCACGCGCCAGGATCGGAACCCGGACGGGTCGCCGGCCGCGAGGCATCCGGCATGGAAGCCTCATCCGATTCAGGGTTGGAGTCCCGACTTCATTCCCAAGCTGACCGGCGATGCCGTGGATGCGGGGCTGGTCCACCGGGTGATCACGGTGCCCACGCCCGACGCGATTCGATCGAGCAAGCAGCTGGCCGCCAAAGAAGGCATCTTCGTCGGCATCTCGGCCGGCGGCACCTTCGCGGCGGCGGTGGAAGTGGCCGCGGGTGCGCCGGCGGGATCTACCATCCTCTGCATGCTGCCCGACACGGGCGAGCGGTATCTCACCACGCCGTTGTTTGCCGACGTTCCGGCCGATATGACGGCGGATGAGGTCGCGATTCTGCGGTCGACGGCGACCTTCTCCGACCAGCCAGTCGGCACTCCAGCTCCCGCTTTGCCCTGATGGCATCGGGTCTCGAGCCCGATGACGTTCGAGCGCTCGACGGTTCGTTCAGCGACTAGCCGCAGGGGCCGTAGGAGGCAGGCATGGAAGAGGCAGCACTGAAGATGGCGGGACAGCGCCTCTTCTGGCGCCATCTTGGACAACAAGGGCTTTGGGCCGCACTTCTGGTCGGAGTATCGCTGGTGGGAGGGACAATCGGATTCCACACGTTGTCCCGGCTTTCGTGGGTCGACTCGGTTTTGAACGCGGCGATGCTCCTGGGCGGTATGGGGCCGGTTGGCGACCTGGGGGCCACACCGGGCAAGCTCTTCGCAGCCGCCTACGCCCTATACGCTGGGCTGGTCTTTCTGATCGTCGCCGCTCTCCTCGTAACGCCCGTGTTCCACAGAGTGCTCCGGCGATTTCACCTGGAGAGCAAGAAGGGCTAATGGTCGATCTGGAGCACGATCCTGCCCAGGACGTGACCTTGCTCGAGCCGGGCATGCGCCTGGGCTGCTTGGGAGAGCGGATAGACTCCCGCGATCGGTACCCGGAACTGGGCCTCCTCTGCTGCTCGCTCCAGCTCCGCGACCCTGCGGGGATCGGCCATGGCATCGTACGCGATGACCCGAACGCCCCGTGGGGACTGCGGTTCGGGCTCGACCCCATTGGGGTACGCCACTCGCCCGCCACGACGCACGAGGGCGAGACAAGGCTCGAGCGCATCGCCGCCCACCAGTGCGAGCACGGCGTCCAGGCCATTGGGCGCGAGCGATCGTAGCCGCTCGACGGCATCGTCGCGCCGAGCGTCGATCGCTGCCTCGGCACCGAGCTCCAGCACCAGGTCCACCGCGTCCTGACCCGAAGCTGTCGCCAGCACCCGTGCCTGCCGCTGCCGGGCGAACTGGATCGCGAGCGTTCCCACCGCGCCCGATCCTCCGAAGATCAATACCGTCGCTCCTTCATCCAGGCGCAGATGATTGATCCCCTGGAGGGCCGTCAATCCGGTGCAGGGCGCGGCGCCTGCCTCGCGGAGGTCGAGGCGCTGGGGGACCCGCCCGACGTGATCCGCTTTCACCGCCACGTACTCAGCGTAGAAACCACCCTTCGGGTTGCCATACGCATAGGCCCACACCCGATCGCCGATATGGAAGCGCCGGACCCGCGCCCCTCTCTCGACCACGATGCCCGCGCCATCAACTCCCAGGACCAATGGGAAGCGCTCGTTACCGGTCGCCCAGGTACCGTCGCGGATTCGGGCGTCCCAGATGCCGACGCCGGCGGCATGGAGGGCAATCAGGATCTCGCTCGGCCCCACCTTCGGCACCGGAGGCCTCCGGAGCGTCAACACTGACGGCGGACCAAAGCGGTCGATCGCCTCGGCCTGCATGGTTGTGGGGGCGGCCGAGGTCGGGGATACTGCGGTTCTCGTGGCTGTCATCGCGACTCCTTTGCTGGTTCTGTCCATCGAACGCCTCGAGCTCGGTGATCGGTTCCGGCGTCAGCATGCTCAATGCCTCCCGGCATCGATTCTGCAGCCACTCTCGAGCAGCCGTTGCCGAAGGAAGGCGCCCGCGTGCACCAACGTATGACGGACCTCCGCCTCAGGCAGATGGAGAACCCGGGCGATCTGTCCAGTCGTGAGGTCCTTCACGTGCCGGAGCACCAGCGTCCGCCGCCATAGTCGCGGCAGCTCGGCCAGCGCCACATCCACGCACCGCCGAAGCTCGCGCCGTTCGTCATCGGTGTCGTCACCCGGCACCGGTGCGGTCGGATCCTGAGAGATGTCCTCGACCTTGAGATCCTCATCGGGCTGGTAGAAATAGAGGATCTCCTCGCCCAGCATGGCGGCTTCCTCGATCGGCGGTGTCTCGGGAATGTCTTCCTCGATGTGAATCGAGTGCTCCTGTTCCCATCGCCGACGCCGCGCCTCCGACCGGATCCGCTCCTTCGCCAGCCGGCGGAGCCAGTCGCCGGCCTGCTGCTCCTCGGGCTTTCGGGCGAGGTCGCGGTAGGCGCGCAGGATCACGTCGTCCACCACGTCGTCGGCGGTCAGATCACCCGGCGTGAGGTCCCCGGCCGCCTCCCGCGCGGCCAGCGCATGCCGCACGTACTCGTAGAGCTCCGACAGGTGCTCGTTGATCATTGACATGAAGCGGCGTCGGTCGGCTTCGTTGATCGCCTGCGCTGTGCTGGCAGGCTTCATGGCCGGATCCCCCGATAGCCGTCGCTTACGCTGGTCACACGCATCATATGCCTCCGCTGCCAAGCTACGCGGCGTGTCGCCGAGTCGCTGTCAGGTAACCGCGAAGATCCGGTGGGGCGATGCAGTGCCCTGGGTGACGCGCCCGTCGGCCACCATTTGCGGCTGGCGGTACCGCGTTGATGGTTGCAGGTTCAGCACCATGCGGCTGCGCACGGGGCTGGCCAGTGGCGTGGCCTCCAGGACGCCGTCGCACCCAAGTGCAAGCAGCGACGGCGGAACCCGGCCGCGACGGACGGGAGCAGTGCTGCGACCCCGGACGCTCCGCGGTGATGGCGGGCATCACATTCGTTAGGGAGCAAGAGGGGGAAGCTCCATGTGCCTTGGCGTATTCATCGCGTCAGACAAACCACTGAGCCTGGTCCCCTGGGACGCTCAGACACCGGGCTTCAACACGACGCCGCTGAGTGGACCCGAGGAGAACGTACGCCAACAATTCTCGCTCCCGGAGATTGTCTACGCCGGGGCACACACACGATGCAGCTGCGGCTTCCGCAGCGATCGGGACGATCCACCAGCGGTGATTCGCTCCCGCGAAGCGCTGGTAGCGTACCTTCGTGAGGCGGCCAGGGCCGGTCCCGTCGAAGTCTTCGTATGCTGGGAAGGAGACTACGCGAAGGCCGCGCTCCTGCAATCGGAGCGGTCGGTCGCGTCGCTGGCGGGCGGGGACGATTGGCTGGAGGAGCTGACCTTCACGCGCATCACGCCGTTCGCCGCCTGAGAATGTCGACGTCGCGACTGCAACCTCCGAGCGTGCTGGAGAGTTCGCTGTACTGTGCCGATCTGGACCTGGCCGAGCGGTTCTACCGTGATGTGCTCGGTCTAGAAGTGGTCGCGAGGCAACCCGGCCGCCACGTGTTCTTGCGCTGCGGGGAGGGGATGGTGCTCCTCTTCAATCCGGATGCGACGACAGATCCGGCCACTTCGACCCGCGGGCCCCCAATGGTGCCGCATGGGGCCCACGGTCCAGGCCATCTCGCGTTCCGGTTGCCGGAGCGGGACATCGAGCGCTGGCAGGCACACCTGACCGCCGCCCAAGTGCCGATCGAGGCGGAGGTGCGCTGGCCCCAGGGGGGATACTCGCTGTATCTGCGGGACCCCGCCGGCAACAGCGTCGAGTTGGCAACCGGAGCCCTTTGGGGGTTCGCCGAGTAGTTCGTCAGGTAGCCCCAAGGCTCCGATTGGATTCGGGATCGCTGCAGCCGCGGAAGGAGTTGTGAGGCTCACGTACTGACGGGGAGGTTGGAATGGCGCAAGTCAAGAAGTCCGCCACCAAGGCTGCTCAACGCGTCAAGGCAGCAGCCAAGCGAGCACGCGATAGCGCACGGTCGCTGGCGAAAAAGGCCGCCGGGAAGAAGGCGGTCAAGCGAGCCAAGCAGGCCGCCACTCGAGCGGGCGCGAAGGCAAAAGCCTTGGGGAAGAAGGTCGCGCAGAAGGTTAAAGGCCGCACCAAGAAGCGGAAGAAGGCGAAAGTCGCGGCTCTGGCGGCGGGCGCTGCAGCGGTCGCCGGCGCCGCTGGGCTCGCAGTGGCTCGTGCGCGAAAGAAGAAGCGCCGGTGGCTTCGCTAGGCGGAGGGTAGAGTTGGTTGCTCGTCCTTCGAGTGGGCTCTGGCGCCGGTCGCCGGCGGACCGACCGTCATCGATCGAGGCAGCTATGTGCAGGTCTGGCACCGCGAGCCGGATGGACGGTGGCTCTTCGCCCGCGAATTGTGGAACAGCAATACCCCGCCGGTGACTCCGCCGAACCGGCCGTGATGGCGGGCAATGCAGATCCCCTGGGGAGGTGTTGTGCCGCGACCGATTCATTTCGAAATCCATGCCACTGACCCCGACCGGGTCCAATCATTTTATCGAACGCTCTTCGGCTGGGAGTTCCAGGCGTGGGCCGGGCCCATGGACTACTGGGTCATTACGACTGGTCCCGCGACCGAGCCGGGGATCAACGGAGGACTGCTGCGGAGGCGCGGCTCCCCGCCTGCCGACGGACAGGCGGTGAACGCCTTCGTCTGCACGGTAGACGTGCCCAACGTTGATGCGACCCTCGCGCAGCTCGAGTCGGCCGGAGGGACGATGGCTTTGCCAAAGATGGCCGTACCCGGGGTGGGGTGGCTCGCATACGTGAAGGATCCGGACGGGAACATCTGCGGCATCCTGCAGGCGGACCCTGGTGCTCAATGACCGTTGACCTCGAACGAATCGAAGAACTTCATCAAGCCGACATGCAGGCGTCGAAGAAGGGGGACTACCGCACCTTGCGCGGGCTCATGTCGGACGACGCTGTCGTGCTGCCGCCAGGGGGTCGAATGATTCGTGGCCGCGAAGCCCTGGACCAAAGCCTTGCGACCATGGCCGGTGCCGCGGCCACCAGCGAGGTGTTGGAATACCGCTTTGACTGCACGAGGTTCAGATCTGTGGCGCGTACGCGTTCGAATGGGGATACATCCTGGGGAAGGAACGAGACCTCGCCACCGGCAAGATTACCTCGGAGACCTATCAGGTGATGCGGATCCTTCAGCGTCAACCGGATGGCGCCTGGAAGGTGCACCGAACCATATGGAACGAGCCGGCCAGGGAGCACAACTCACAGTAGGCCGACGAACGCGCGGCGGGCAGGTTAGGGCACGGCTCAAAAGGAAAGAGCGAACCCATCCAATGAGTCCGCTCTCCCCGTCAACTAGTCCCTAAAAGTAGTAGTCCCGAAGGACCCCGTCGTAGTTACCGCTGCCGAGGCAGCAGCGCTTGAAACCGGCGTCCGGAGCCGCAGGGGCACAGATCGTTGCGACCCAGCTTTTCGAGCAGCTCTTTGTCGCCGTGCACCACGCGGGTACCCCGCCTCACCCGGGTTTCGGAGGGGAATCCCTTCCGCCGCTTGCTGGTGCGCTCAAAAGCAGTGGAGTTCGCTGAGGCGTTCGCGGCGCTTTGCCATATGGGCATCCGGGTTCGGGAGGTGCCCGCCGCCACACGCGGGCGGCACAAGGTACTGCGCGGCTGCCTAACCCGCAAATGGTAGCTTAGGACGCGACCAACATCTCTGCCCGGTCTCGCTGGGAGCGTCGCATGACCGACCACGGCCCCTCGCCAGATAGGCCCTTCCCGATTTCAGGAGTCGAGCGACTCGGATTCCTGAAGAACTTCATCACCCGACCTACCATTGTCGTTGGGGACTACACCTACTACGACGATCCGCGCGGTCCTGCACACTTCGAAGAGCAGGTACTGTATCATTTCGATTTTATCGGTGACCGCCTGATCATCGGCAAGTACTGCTCCATTGCGGCTGAGACGACGTTCATCATGAACGGGGGCAACCATATGACGTCATGGCTGACCAGCTACCCGTTTCCCATCTTCGGTCACGGCTGGGAGTTGGCGGAGCCGCCGCGGTGGCCTGTGCGGGGCGATACCCAGGTCGGGAACGACGTCTGGCTCGGCTATCGCACGACGATCATGCCTGGAGTAACGATCGGGGATGGCGCCATTGTGGCGAGCGCCGCCGTGGTGACGCGGGACGTGCCTGCCTACGCGATTGTCGGCGGCAATCCTGCAGACGTCATTCGCTCGCGGTTCGATCCGGCGACGGTGGAACGACTGCGCGCCATCGCCTGGTGGGACTGGGACGCGGAGAAGGTTACCCGGAACGTCCGGATCATCTGTGCGGGGGATGTCGAGGCGCTCGAGCGCGCCGTCTAACTCAGGAGCAGTGCCGATGCGGATTGTCGCTATAGACCACGTGCAGCTCGCCATGCCGGCGGGCGGGGAAGACGCGGCCCGCCGGTTCTATGGCGACGTGCTCGGCTTTGAGGAGGTACCCAAGCCCGCCCCGCTCGCGGGGCGGGGCGGCGCGTGGTTCCGGAGCGGCGGAGTGCAACTGCACCTCGGGGTTGAGGCCGACTTTCGGCCGGCTCACAAGGCCCATCCGGCGCTGCGAGTCGAAGGACTCACGGCGCTCATCGTCCGCTGTGTGGACGCCGGGTACCCCGTTGAGCGAGACGTGCCCCTGCCCGGCGTAGAGCGGGTGCATGTGGCAGATCCGTTCGGGAATCGGATCGAACTCGTAGAACTGCGTGACGCGGGGGCTGCCACCTGACGGACGGGGTATGGTCGCGTATCCAGTCGCCGGTGCTGTGAACCGGATGCTTTGCATCGCGGTCCTAGGTGTCACGCTGGCTGCGCCTCTCTCCGGACAAGGCGCCGGCTCGCCTCGCCAGTTGTCGCCTGAAGAGACCGGCTGTGACACATCGAACCGAGTCGTCCCCGACTCGGTCTACGAGTGGGACATGCTCGATAAGCCGGTCGAAGCTGAGCGCCTGCCTATTGAGGACATGCCGTTGCGGATGCGGGAGGTACTCTCGGGCCGCTCCGTCTTCCGGTTCATCGTCGAGCCGTCGGGCCGAATTGATCGGTGCAGCATCGAGCTGATAGAAGAGACTGCCCCGGCCTGGACCGAGGCGGTGCTGAATGAGCTTCGGCATGCGCGATACCGCCCTGCACGCCGGGGCGGCCAGAAAGTATGGCAACGGGTGTACCAGATCTTCACCTACAGCCAGGACGGTCGCTTCCTTCACGGGCGCTAAAAACACGGCGGAACGTAGGGCCAGCGGGTCGCCTGCAGCTGGTGCGCGGGACGTTAGGCTGCGCCGGGGGCAACGGCATGGACAGTGGTACGAAGGTGAAGGTCCTCCTGCGAGAGGAGGAGTACGTTGAGACGGTCTGGGCCGAGCAGGTCGGGCCTGACCACTACCGACTGGACAACTCGCCCTTCTGGGCGTATGGCGTGTCGTGGCGCGATGTGGTGGAAGCACACATGGACGAGGGCGGGCAGCTGGCCTTCACCCGAATAGTGGAGAAGTCGGGCCACCGCACCGTGCGCGCGATCTTCCAACCCGGTATCGATGAAAACTCCGAGGGCCAGGCGGTGATCGACGAAGTGGTGCGGCTGGGCTGCACCTACGAAGGCATG
>Ga0070696_100003789_pt1 | contig 10096 bp, 6 predicted proteins | sample KBSK1253metaG_FD_65474 | JGI IMG/M metagenome (GOLD analysis project Ga0070696, IMG submission 65474) | Corn, switchgrass and miscanthus rhizosphere microbial communities from Kellogg Biological Station, Michigan, USA - KBS K1-25-3 metaG | ecosystem: Host-associated > Plants > Roots >... | reverse complement strand
CGATACTCGAATCTGACCGGCCGCGGATGCCGGCAAAAGTCCGCCCAGACATCCTCGATCCGAGACCGATCGTCGGGATGCACGGCCGGACCCCAATCGTTTGGGCTCTGATCGGCAGTCAGTGCGAATATCCGCCGGTATTCGCGATTGCAGTAGGTCATGCTGCTCGTCGCCTCGGTGTGATAGACGGCGACCGGTGCGCTTTCGATCAGGGCCCGGGCGAGCGCGGCATTGGGATGCGGCGGGGAGGCGTGCGGCTCGGTTCCCGCAAGCAGGCTGACCTCCGACAGGCGCGCGAGCAGATCGGCACGAGCCGCCGCTTGCTCGGACAGCAGCATGAGCGCGGCGCGCTGATCGTCGGAAAGCCGGCGCGCAGTGGTATCGTAGACCGCCAGCGTGCCGACCACGCCGCCGCCTGCAATCCGCAAGGGGCACCCGGCATAGAAGCGCACGGCACTTGCCGCGATCAGGCAGGGCTTCCCGCTGAACCGTTCGTCCAGGTTCGTGTCCGCAACCTCGAAGAATTCCTCGGCGTGCGAAGCGTACTTGATGAACGGATCCGATCTCGGCGCGTCGGCCGCCGGCAGCGGCGCCTTCGATGAGCACCAGGATTCACCGTAACCGGTCAACGCGACTGAAGCGTAGGGCGTCCGGCAAACCGCGGCCGCCAGCCTGGCCAAGCCGTCGTACGCCGGGTCCGGTGCCGGCGCCGGCCGCGCGGCCGGCGCCGGCGGCAGCCCGTCGGGCTGCCGAGTGGCGGATTGTGGAATCATGGGCCGGGCGCCGGCTGCGACGATAATCTCATCGTAAAGCGCTCCCGCGCCGTGTGTCGTTGGCTCGGGAGTATTGTGGATCATGTGACCAACCGGACAGGTGGCGATTGCATCACAAGATCGGCGGCAGTACAGCGAATTGCGTCGCAAGTCGAATTGCGAGACTCTCCGGATCACGGGAGTTTCCTACCGATGAACGCGAACGACACCATGCAGGATTACGGGCCGTGGAATCCGGGCATACAGTCGCAGGTGCCCAAGGAGCTGCGCCACTTGTCGACGATCTTTCAACCCGACAATGTCTTTACCAGCATCGGCGCGGCCGCCGAGTGGCATGACCTCACGGGACTCTCGCCCTGCGAACTGGTCGTGTTTCGGCCGCAAAGACTGGCACTGCACGAACTCTTGATCCGGGTCACCGCCGATTTTGCCGTGCCTGACGGCTCGCGCGTCGGGGACTTGGGCATCAATTTTCGCGAGATCGTGAGTCTCCTGTTGACGCGTTACCTGATGCCGAACATGGACGCCATCATTTCCGCCTATGACGGCGCGCGGCGCCGGCTGGAGGATGCGGTGAATGGCGCTTTGGCCGGCGCCGTCTGCGGGGCGGTGCCGGCAGCCGCAGCCTCGAAGCGATGGCCGGCGTCCCAGCTATTCGCGCGCATCTCGGCCCGGCGCAGCTCCCGCCGGCACGGCGTGGAGCGGCCGAAAGCGGCGAGTGTTCCCGCCGACCGCAGCTGGAGCCCGAACCAGATCGCCGAGTGTGAACGCATCGCGAATTCGGCGAGCGATCCGCTGCGACGAGTCGCCTACCGCGCGCTGGCGCGGGTCATGTCCGCGGTTTTTACCACTCAAGGGTCCGCGTGGGGCACGCGAGAGTTCATTGGGTCGCTCGCGGCCGACCTGGCATGCAACGACTACGGCAGTGATTGCATCGGCAGAATCATCGAGCCTCTGCTCGAGCGTGCGGCAGACGACGAGGGGTACACCCTGCTGCCGCGGCAGGAGCATCCGGTGGTCATCAATACGAAGGGGCCGTCCGCGTCGGGCAAGAGCACGTTGCGGCTGCTGCAGAAAAAACTGGCGGGCGAAATCGGCGCACGGTGGGGGGACTTCGCGCTGATCAGCCCGGACATCTGGCGCAAGCAGCTGCTCGACTACGCCGCGCTGGGCGCCGCGTACAAGTACGCCGGCGCGTTTACCGCCGAGGAACTGCAGATCGTCGATCAGAAGCTCGACCGCTACATGGCGCGTAAACATCAGCGCGGCGACATGTCGCATCTGTTGATAGACCGGTTCCGCTTCGACAGTTTTGCCGCCGATTCGGACGAGGCGGGAAGCAATTTATTGACGCGTTTCGGCCAGACGGTCTATTTATTCTTCTTGATTGCACCTCCAGAATCATTGGTCGAGAGAGCTTGGAAGCGCGGCCTCGAGTTTGGGCGCTACAAAGCCGTGGACGATACGCTGGCGCACGCCGTGCAGGCGTACACGGGAATCCCGGATGTGTTCTTCACCTGGGTCCGCCGCAGCGACAAGCAAATTCGATTCGAGTTTCTGGACAACTCGGTGCGTTTCGGCGAGCGTCCGCGGACGGTTGCGTTCGGCGACAACGACACGTTCAATGTACTGCATGTCAAGGGCACGCTGGACATCGAGCGTTACGGCCGCATCAATGTCGATGCCGCCAACCCGGAATTTCTATACGCGGACCGGGGACTGCTGGCCCCGGAGCACAACATGGGTTTTCTGCGGCGCTGTATCGACGTATTTCGTGAAGTCAACTTTGCCGATCGCGCGACCGGGCGAATCTATCTTCGCATCGAGTCCGGCACGCCGGTATTCGTGGACGGCGCCGAACTTCAATCGGCCGCCGCCGACCCCGATACGCGGTGGGGTGTGAGGACGGTGGCGCCCGGTGCGCTCTGCGGCGAGGTGCGGAACACCGGCGGGCCGCGGTATCTGCGCGGCCACGGTGAGCATGGTCACGGCGGCGAACACGGCACCGGCGGCACGGTGCCGACCCTCGGTCAGTGGGGAGCCGCAGCGCGCGACGGGCGCTGATGGGCGCGGAGGGCTAGTCCAAAAAGTTGCAGTATCGGTCGACGTGCGCGGCAAGATCGAGCGTGTGCTGCCGTGCCAGCCTTTCCGCCAGCTCGGTGTCGCGCCGCTCCAATGCTTCGATGATCTTCAAGTGATCGATGATCGATCGGGCCGCCCGATCGCTTTGACTGATGGTTGCCCGGCGAATGGCGCGCACATGAATCAGAAGATTGCGGGTGGCGTCCACGATGGTTTGCGAACCGCCCAGCGCAATGACCGCGGTGTGAAAGGCGATGTTGGCGTCCGAGTACTCGCCCAGATGTTCCGAAGGCGGGGAGTTCTGAAATTCGTCGAACAGATGGCGTAGTTTGGCGATCTCCGTATCGGTGGCGTGCAGCGTCGCGAGCCGAGCCGCCATGGACTCGAGCGCAGCCCACATTTGGATCATTTCGATTATTTCGCGCTTTGATTTGCGAATGATGTAGATGCCGCGCCTCGGTACGGTGCGAATGAAGCCCTCTTGCTCGAGCAGCGACAGCGCTTCACGGATGGGCGTGCGGCTGACGCCCAGCGCCGTCGTCAACTGCCGCTCATCCAACCGCAACTCCTGTTGGGGGTCGTAAATATCGGTGTCCGCGATGGCATTCTTCAGCAGCGCGTAGGCCTGATCGCGCAGGCTCGTCGCGTTCAGCGGCGACAGCGTGAGCGGCGCTGCGGCGGACGTGCGTTGAACCAGCGATGCGATTGTGTTCATGGGCTTTCTCGATATGTGGGCATTGCCTTTCCGCTATCAGGCCGTTTGGCTTTGAAGCGCCACGATGCCGCTTACCGGCGCGTTACCGGAGTGCGTGTCGCGCGGCTCGTCGGGGATTCCCTGACCCACGAAGCGTCCATGTCGTGCCGAGCACTCGAACAAGAACTCCGGCAGCACCATATATAGAGCAAAAGACAGGGCGGCAAACGATGTCACGCCGACCACGGCAAGTATCAACAGTCCAACTATATGCATTCCTACTTCCTTGCGGGCTAAAGATTCGTGCGCCGCAATATTGGTCACGATGAATGAGGTTACGACAAAACACTGCACCATTGGTCGGTGCTGAGCGACAGATATATTATATTGCAGCGGGTTATCTCCGAATGAATAAATATAACCCTGTGTGCATTTTTCCTCATCCATGTTCGCGACGCCTTGAATCCTTGACTTAGGCCTCAGTACGCCGACAAATCAATATCGCGATGGCGTTCTGGATGATGCTTGACACCGCGAAACTTGTTCATATATGGTATACCAAGAAGAATTCAAGGGCTGGCATCTCTGTTCGAATCCGTGCGTTCGAACCGTCCAATGGGAGTTTTGGGGCAAATCAATCTCCGACGACCGTAAACATCTACTTCCGTTTAAACCGAGGGGGAACTTCCGTGGCGGCAGGGTGAACCCAAGGGCGACTCAAAGGCGAATCGAATAAGGAGAACTAAATGAACTCGAATTTGAATTCCCAACCATCAACGTCGCCATTCGCGAATCCGTGGGTGCAACTCATGCTCGGCGTGATCTGCATGGCGAGCGTCGCGAACCTTCAGTATGGATGGACGCTTTTCGTCAATCCCATCGACGCCAAGTATCACTGGGGCCGCAGTGCCATTCAGGTCGCCTTCACCATCTTTGTCCTGATCGAGACCTGGCTGGTTCCCGTCGAGGGCTACCTCGTCGACAAGTTTGGACCACGGTGGGTGGTGCTCGGCGGCGGCGTGCTGGTCGCCATCGCATGGGCCTTGAATTCGAGCGCAAGCTCTCTCCCGACCCTGTATTTCGCCGCCGCCGTCGGCGGCATCGGCACCGGCAGCGTGTACGGCACCTGCGTGGGTAACGCGCTCAAATGGTTCCCGGGGCGGCGAGGCCTCGCCGCGGGCATCACGGCTTCCGGCTTCGGCGCCGGCGCGGCGCTCACCATCGTGCCGATTTCGCACATGATCAGTTCCTCCGGTTACGAACAGGCGTTCCTGTTCTTCGGATTGCTCCAGGGCGGCATCGTGTTCTTGGTGTCATGGATGTTGATGGCGCCCCCCGCACAGATCATGGCCGCAAAGGTCAAAGCCGCCCAGACGGCGCGCGGCTTCACGCCCTCGGAAGTGCTGCGCAGCCCCGTGTTCTACGTGCTTTACTTGATGTTCGTGCTGATCGCCGCCGGCGGCCTGACCATGGCCGCGTCCATGGCGCCGATTGCCAAGGACCTCAAGATCGACAAGGTTCCGGTGGACTTGTTCGGCATCACGGCCGGGGCGCTGGTGTTCGCATTGGCGCTCAACCGGATCTTCGACGGCGTGGGCCGGCCGGGGTTCGGCTGGCTGTCGGACCGTATCGGCCGCGAGTACACCATGGTCCTTGCGTTCATGACTGGCGCCGCCGCGCTCTACACGCTCAGCCACTCGGGATCGAATCCGGTGGTGTTCGTGCTGGTCACCGCGCTCTACTTCGGCGTGTACGGCGAAATCTTCAGCCTATTCCCCGCGACCCAGGGCGATACCTTCGGCGCCCGCTACGTCACCGCGAACAACGGCATGTTGTACACGGCCAAAGGGGCCGGCGCGTTGCTCGTCCCGATCGCAGCCGGGCTCTCGAAGGCCCACGGTTGGGCGGTGGTCTTCGATATTGCGATGACTTTCAACGTGATCGCCGCGGCTCTGGCGCTGTTCGTGCTGAAGCCCATGCGCCTGCGGCACTTCGCCAATACTCACGACACGTATGCAGCGGCGCCCGAAGGCATCGCGAACACACGCACGACGTAGCCGAAAACACGGACGACGTAGCGACGATCGGGGCGCATTGATCGAACCAGTCATCGCAGCGGGCGAGCGCCGCAGGCTGTTGCGGCGTCAGCGCCCGCCTGCGATCCGATTCACGAAGCGGGAGGCAACATGGCAACGGTAGACCCGACGATTCAGTCCAAGAGCAAGATCACGAGCACGACCGCCGAGGATACCCTGCAGCGAAAGAGCCGCGACGCGAGCGTGATCTCCGGTGGTCACCTGGTCGCCAAGGCGCTGAAGAACGAGGGTATCGATACGATTTTTACCCTGTGCGGCGGCCACATCATCGACATCTACGACGGCTGCGTCGATGAAGGCATCCGCATCATCGACGTTCGGCACGAGCAGGTCGCAGCGCACGCCGCCGACGGCTATGCGCGCCAGACCGGCAAGCTGGGCTGCGTGGTCACGACCGCCGGGCCCGGATGCACGAATGCGGTTACCGGAATCGCGACCGCCTTCCGCTCGGAGAGCCCGGTCCTGCACATCGGCGGCCAGGGCGCCCTGACCCAGCACAAGATGGGTTCGCTGCAGGATCTGCCGCATGTGGCCATGATGACCCCCATCACCAAATTCGCGGCGACCGTGTCCAGCACGGAAAGAGTCGCGGACATGGTTGCGATGGCGGCGCGCGAGGCATTCAGCGGCGCGCCGGGCCCGGCCTACTTGGAGATACCGCGTGACATACTCGACCGCGAAGTCGATGTCGCCAAGGCGGTCATTCCGCAACCCGGCAGGAGCCGTGGATCGACCCGCTCCGTCGGCGATCCGCGGGACATCGAGAAATTGGCGGACATTCTGGTCGACGCGGAGCGGCCGGCCATTCTGTACGGACAACAGGTCTGGACGGTGCGCGGCCAGAACGAAGCGATCGCGCTGCTGCGCGGCCTGGACATTCCCGGTTATTTCAACGGCGCCAGCCGCGGCCTTCTGCCGCCGGGCGATCCGCATCATTTCGACCGCACGCGCGCTCATGCCTTTGCCAATGCGGACGTGCTGGTGATCGTCGGCACGCCGTTCGATTTCCGCATGGGCTACGGCAAACGCATCAGCAAAGAACTGACGCTGGTGCAGATCGACTTGGATTACCGCACGGTCGGCAAGAATCGCGACATCACACTGGGCCTGACCGGTGATCCCGGCGCCATCCTGGGTGCGGTACTTCAGGCGGCGTCCGGCCGCATCAAGGGCGACAAGCGGCAGGCCCGCCGCCAATGGATGAAGCAGTTGAGCGACGCCGAGACGGCAGCCTCTGAAAAACTCATGCCGCTGTTCAAGTCCGACAGCGTGCCGATTCATCCGTACCGCGTCGCCTGGGAATTGAACGAGTTCCTGCGCGACGACACGATCTACATCGGCGACGGCGGCGACGTGGTCACGATCTCGGGCCAGGCGGTGCGGCCGCGGCGCCCGGGCCAGTGGATGGATCCGGGTGCGCTCGGATCTCTCGGCGTCGGCACCGGCTTCGCGATCGCCGCGGGTCTCGCGAACCCCGGCAAGGAAGTCCTTTGCTACTACGGCGATGGTTCGTTCGGCATGACGGCCTTCGACATGGAGACGGCCAATCGCTTCGGCGTGCCTTATCTCGCGGTCATCGGCAATAACTCGGCGATGAATCAGATTCGCTACGGCCAGCTCGCGAAATATGGCGAGCAGCGCGGCAATGTGGGCAACCTGCTCAGCGACGTCCCTTTCGGCAAGTTTGCCGAAATGCTGGGCGGTCATGGCGAGGAGGTGCGCGACCCTGCGCAAATCGCGCCGGCTCTGCAGCGCGCACGCGAGTCGGTCCAAAAGCTGCGCCGATCGGCAGTGGTCAACATCTGGGTCGATCCGCGGGAATACGCGCCGGGCACCAAGAATCAAACGATGTACAAATGAACGGCGCTGGGGTGTTGCATGAATAAGGCACTGGACGGAGTCCGCATTCTCGATTTTACGCACGTGCAGTCGGGGCCAACCTGCACCCAGCTGCTGGCGTGGTTCGGCGCGGACGTGATCAAAGTGGAGCGAGCGGACGCGGGCGACATCACCAGGGGCCAACTGCGTGATATTCCCGGAGTGGACAGTTTGTACTTCACGATGCTGAACCACAACAAGCGTTCGGTGACGCTCGATACGAAAAGCGAGCAGGGCAAGAAGGTGCTCGAGAAACTCGTCAAGCACTGCGACGTGCTGGTGGAAAACTTCGCGCCCGGCGCCCTCGACCGCATGGGCTTCACCTGGGAGAGAGTTCAAGAACTCAATCCGCGCATGATCGTCGCGTCGATCAAAGGCTTCGGTCCGGGCCCGTACGAGGACTGCAAGGTATACGAGAACGTCGCGCAGTGCGCGGGCGGCTCCGCCTCGACCACGGGTTTCGACGACGGTCCGCCGCTGGTAACCGGCGCGCAAATCGGCGACAGCGGCACCGGCCTGCATTTGGCGCTGGGCATCGTGGCGGCGCTGTACCAACGCAACACCACCGGCCGCGGCCAGACGGTGCGGGTCGCGATGCAGGATGGCGTGCTGAATCTGTGCCGCGTCAAGCTGCGCGACCAGCAGCGCCTGGCGCGCACCGGCGTCATGAAAGAGTATCCCCAGTACCCGTACGGCAAATTCGGCAGCGCCGTGCCGCGCGCGGCCAATGCGTCGGGGGGCGGTCAGCCGGGAACCATCGTCAAGTGCAAGGGTTGGGAGAACGATCCAAACGCGTACTTGTACTTCATCGCGCAGGCTCCCGTATGGAAGGAGATTTGCCGCGTGATCGGCAAGGACGAGTGGCTCACCGATCCCGACTACGCCACGCCGGAGTCGCGCCTGCCCAGGCTCACGGAGGTGTTCGCGGCCGTGGAGGCGTGGACCGTCACGAAGACCAAGTTCGAGGCGATGGCGCTTCTCAACGAGCACGACATTCCCTGCGGTCCGATCCTGTCGATGGAGGAGCTGGCCGCCGAGCCGGCACTGCGCAGCACCGGCACCATCGTCGAGGTGGATCACCCGAAACGCGGCAAGTACCTGTCGGTGGGCAACCCCATCAAGTTGAGCGACAGCGTGACCGAGGTGAAACGCTCGCCGTTGCTGGGCGAGCATACCGATGAGGTTCTGGCGGAGCTCGGATACGGAACCGCCGACGTCGCCGCTCTGCGCGCGCAAAAAATAATTTGACGCGGGCGAAGAACTCGCACGCCGCAGCCGAAGGAAGAACCGATGACATTCGACAAGAACGCCGTTCGACGGATTCTCGATCAGGCCAAGACCGCCGGGCGCGAGGCTCTGACGGCGCCCGAGGCACGGGGGGTATGCGAAGCGTACGGGATCGCCATTCCGAAGGAGGGTGTCGCCAAAACCGCCGAGGAAGCGGTCAAGCTCGCTGCCGGAATCGGCTTCCCCGTCGTCATGAAAATCGTATCGCCGCAGATTCTGCACAAGACCGAGGCGGGTGGAGTCCTCGTCGGCGTCAAGTCGGCGGAACAGGCCGCGGCAGGCTATGCGAGCATAATCGCAAACGCGCGCAAGCACGACGCCGAGGCCGAAATTCTCGGCGTTCAAGTGCAGCAGATGCTCACCGGCGGCCAAGAGGTCATCATCGGCGCGGTGACGGACCCGGCATTCGGCAAGCTGGTGGCCTTCGGGCTCGGCGGCATCCTGGTCGAGGTGCTGAAGGATATTACCTTCCGCCTGGCGCCGGCTACCGGCGAGGATGCGCTGTCCATGCTGGACGGCATCGCTGCGGCGGAGATATTGCGCGGCGTTCGCGGCGCAAGGCCCGTGGACCGCGCGGCGCTCGCGGGCATGATCGAGCGGGTGTCGTCGCTGGTATCGGACTTTCCCGAAATATCGGAAATGGATCTGAATCCGGTCTTCGCCACCGACCACGGCGCAACCGCCGCGGACGTGCGCATCGTGCTCGACTTCAAGCCGGCGGCCGTCCGCTACCGTCCCAGCCGGGAGCTGATCGTTGCGCAGATGAACCGCATCATGAGACCTACGGCCGTGGCCGTGATCGGCGCGTCGTCCGAGAACGGGAAGATCGGCAATTCCGTCATGAAGAACCTGATCAACGGCGGTTATCAGGGCGCCATCCATCCGATTCACCCGAGCGCCGACGTCATCATGGGCAAGAAAGCCTACAAGAGCGTCAAGGATGTGCCGGGCGGGATCGACATTGCGGTGTTCGCGATTCCGGCGAAATTCGTCGCGAAGGCATTGGTCGAGGTCGGCGAGAAGGAAATCGCCGGAGCGGTATTGATCCCGTCGGGGTTCGCCGAGACCGGCAATGTGGCCGGGCAAAATGAGCTGGTTGAAATCGGGCGCAAGTACGGCGTGCGGCTGATGGGGCCGAACATTTACGGTTTCTACTATACGCCCAGCAACCTATGCGCGACCTTCTGCACCGCGTACGACGTCAAGGGACATGTCGCGCTGTCTTCCCAATCCGGCGGCATCGGCATGGCCATCATCGGCTTCTCGCGCTCCGCCAAGATGGGCGT
>Ga0070696_100003788_pt1 | contig 10098 bp, 9 predicted proteins | sample KBSK1253metaG_FD_65474 | JGI IMG/M metagenome (GOLD analysis project Ga0070696, IMG submission 65474) | Corn, switchgrass and miscanthus rhizosphere microbial communities from Kellogg Biological Station, Michigan, USA - KBS K1-25-3 metaG | ecosystem: Host-associated > Plants > Roots >... | reverse complement strand
TGATCGGTGACGGCGGTTTCAACATGATGGTGCAGGAATTGGAGACGGCCCGGCGGCTGGATGTGTCGCCGCTGTTTGTTGTCTTCTGCGACCGCTCTCTTGCCGTAATCAAAGTCGCCCAGGATGCGCGCGGGATTCCGCATCACGGCGTCGATTTCGCTCCTGTCGATTGGGCGAAGGTCGCGGAGGGCTTCGGCGCTGCCGGTTTTGCGCCCAACACATTGGCACAAGTTGACAAAGCCGCTTCGGAGTGGCTGGCGCATCCGCGGCTAACGGTGCTGGCGGTGCCGATCGATGAAGCGCTCTACACCGGGCTGAGTTATTAAACAACAGGAGACGCTTGGAATGTTACTGGACGGCAAAGTGGCGGTCATCACGGGCGGCGCGAGCGGCATCGGCCTCGCCACGGCGCAACGCTTCGCAGCCGAAGGCGCCAGGCTGTTCCTCGCCACCAAGAATCAGGAAAAGCTCGACCGCGCCGTTCCGATGCTTCGCGAGAAAGGCTACCATGCCGTAGGAATGCGCGTGGACGTGCGGAAAATGGACGAAGTGAAAGCCATGGCCGCGGGCGCGCTCGAAAGTTTTGGCCGCATCGACATCCTGGTGTGTTCGCACGGATATTCGCACTTTGGCAATGTCGTCGACCAGGAAGAAGAGGAGTGGGTGAAGGTTCTGGATGTGGATCTAATGGGCTGCTTCCGATGCAGCAAGGCGGTGCTGCCCGCTATGATCCGGCAAAAATCGGGACGTATTCTCTACGTCGCCGCCACTTCTTCCTTTCGGTGCGAGGCGAGCTGGACGGCCAAGTGCAGCGCCAAGACAGGCCTGCTGGGGCTGACGCGCGGGCTGGCGCTCGAAGTTGCACAACATGGCATCACGGTGAACTCGGTCTGTCCCGCGTGGGTCAAGACGGAGCGCGCCGATTTCGCAGTGAGAGAGCAGGCGAAGCGCCAGGGCAAGCCCTATGAGCAACTCTGGCAGGAGATTGTGGCGGCGTATCCTATGAAGCGGGTCACTGAGCCCGAAGAGCAGGCTGATCTGATGTTGTATCTTTCGAGCGATGCGGCACGCGGGATGACCGGGCAGGCGATTTCTTTGACGGCCGGCGCCGAATGGTAACTCGCCGATGAAAATCACGGATGTGCGCGTCACGCCGGTGAGCGTGCCTGTCGAAGCGCCGCTGCGCTATTCGACGGGAGCCGACTCCGCGATTCACAGGCTTATCGTCGAAGTTTCCACCGGCGAGGGAATCGTCGGCTTGGGTGAGTGCAACGCGGGAGCGGCTCGCGAGGCGCGCTTGCGGGAATCGATTCCGCAGATCATCGGGACCGATCCATTCCAGACCGAGCGCCTGCGATGGCAGATCGGTTCCCCGGCGGAAATTAAACTGTTCGGCAGCGTGAATCACACGTTTGCTGCCATCGAAATGGCCTGCCTGGATATTCAGGGCCAGTCCATCGGCCGGCCGGTGCACGATCTGCTCGGCGGACGCGTTCGCGATTACATTCCGCTGATCGCCTATTTGTTTTATCGCTACGCGAGCGAGCAAGGCGGCGGCGAGATCCGCGATTCCCAGAGCATGATCGCGTACGCCCGTGCGGCGGTCGATCAATATGGGTTTGAAACCCTGAAGTTCAAGGCCGGCGTGCTGCCTCCCGACGAAGAGGTCGCAACCATACGGGCGCTGCGCGAGGCATTCCCGCGGCACCGGTTGCGTGTCGATCCCAATGCGGCCTGGTCGGTGAGCACGGCGTTGCGGGTGGCTCACCAACTGCGCGATTGCGAACTGGAATATCTGGAGGATCCGGTCTGGGGACTGCGTGGCATGAGCCGCGTCAATGCGAAGTGCCCGTGGATGCCGCTGGCTTCGAATATGGCAGTGGCCACCCCGGAGGACTTCGCGCCCATGGCGGTACTCGGCGCGCTCGATGTCGTGCTCGTGGACCCGCATTTCTACGGTGGTTTGCGACAGGCACGGCATGCCGCTGCGGCGCTCGAGCTGCTCAATGTGGATGTAGCGTTGCATAGCCAGGGCGAACTCGGAATCTCGATGGCCGCGCAGCTCCACGTGGCGGCGTCGATCCCCGCGCTGACTCACGCCGCCGATGCCCATTACCATCATCTGGTCGATGACGTCATCGCAGGCGGCAAGCTGGCGCACGATCATGGCGGGATGCGGGTCCCGGCAGGTCCGGGACTCGGCGTGAAGCTCGATCGGGCAAAGCTTGAGAAATTTCAGGAGCTCGCGCGCCGGATGCAGACTGCCGCGCAAACCTCGATGGCAGGCGATCCCCACGCAGCGGGACATTTGCCGATCCTGCCCCGGTGGTGACACATGATGTTCTATGTCGAGTACATCAGCCGCCGGCCGGGAGTCGAGCTGGCCGAGTTTCACCAGACTTTTCTCCAGGTGCAAGCCGGCTGGGAGTCCGGTTACTCCGAGGATCAGTTGCTGGTGAATGCGGCGCGCACGTGGCGGCTCGGGCCGGAGCCGGAATATTTCACCGTTTGGTATTCGCCGAATGCCAGCTTCGATCGGATTGACGAGTGGGAACGAATTTTTCGCGCGCGCGGATACGAATCGCAAATACGTCAAGTGGCGCGCATGGATTTTGCCGGATGTTATGATGTGCTGCGTCCGCCCGCGCGAGTGACCGGCGGTATTTACTACGTCGAGATGTTCGGCACGGTGGGAACGAACGAAGCCATCCGGCACTTTTATGAGCAGCGCACGCACAACCACCAACAATTCCAACTGGCGCTGCTGATGCGGCGCATAGGCCGGCTGGGTCCGGATCCCGGTGGTCTCGCGCTGTGGACTTTGCCGAATTATGCGGCACTGGAAGAGATCGCGGCCGATCTTGACGGCGTCACCGATCCAGTGGCAGGCGGAACGGCGGGCGTGTATGTGGATGTGGGGAGGGAAATCCTTTAGACGCGTTGCGTTTAAGGTAGGGCGGACCCCTGGTCCGCGGACGACCCCCTGGTCGGCCATACAGCGCTCGACCAACGGTACTCGGCAGCGTCTTTCACCAGGCCCGCTCGCACAGGATTCTCCTCAATGTAGGACCGGATCTTCTCAAATTCTCGTTGATCGCGCACCAGCCGATCGCAACTTTCTTCTTGCCAGAAGGACTTTCCCGTAAATCCTAACATTCCATTAGCGCGCTTCGCAGTGATGCCCTTGAGGGACTTCGTGAGCTTGGGAAGGGGAACGAGAGCGGTCACGAGCAGGTGAACGTGGTTAGGCATTACAGCGAATGCGTGAACGTTGTATTGCTGCAGCACGCAGGAATTGTAGTGAATCGCATCGACGACCATCTGGGCGATCGATGGCTGCGCTAGAAAAAACTGGCCGGAGCGCGCCTCGTCCAACAATCGGTCCATCGCAGCGAACGCCTGTCCCGAGCTTACGGTCCCATTTCGAAAAGACCGATTCGCGGGCAGACTTCCGTGAAGGCGCCACGTGATGAAAATAGGCTGCCCTATTTCATACCAATGTGGAAGCCGGCGTTGATAGGCGATCAAACACTGTAGTCAAGCGACATCGGAGGAGTTCTCAGGTGGAAGGATGGGCGACGCCCACGACGGCCTCGGTTTCCCTCCTGTGGCAGTGCCGGACCGGGGGTCCGGCGCGGACGGGGGCGTCCGCCCCACGGCGATTTCATCCGTTGCGGTTCACGGCCAATTCCGGTTCGTACGACATCAATGCGGCCGCCGCCAGCGCCAGTACGATTCCCGTCCACTGAATGGCAGTCAGTCTTTCAGCCAGGAAGGTTATCGCCAAAAGCAGTGTGAGGCACGGGTAAGTTGACGTCAGCGGGACGGCGATCGATGCCTTGGCCCCGCTTTTCATGCACGCAAACAGAAACCATTCGCCCAGCCGCGCGGTAAAGCCCGCCCCTAATCCGATCACGATATAAAGTATGGCGACTTTGGAAAACTGCGCCCGGCTGTAGAACCACGGCATCAAGAGCCACGATCCGACGGTGCACCAGATGATCGCGCCATCCGCGGAGATGCGGTTGGTGGTCAGTTTCTGGGTCAGCCCGACAACTCCCCATGCCGCGAGCGCGAGCAGCGAAAATCCAAGCCAGGCAGGCATATTCTCAGAGCGACAGCAGAAAGATCGCCAGCACGGCCATCAGGATTCCCGCGAACTGGAACGGATTGACTCGCTCCTTCAGCACTAAGGCGGCCAATGCGACCGAAACCAACGGATAGAGTGCGGTGACCGGCGCGATGATGGAAGCTTTCCCATGATGCAAAGCCGCGAAATATGCGACATTCCCCAGCGATGCGACTACGCCGGTTAGCAGGGCCCACATCACTCCGGCCTTATCTGTTTCCACTTTCCTGCGGGACTTGAAGAGCGCCGAAAGAATCAACGGGATGGTTCCAAACAGGAAGAGCACCTGCATCTCTTCGGCAGAGAGGTGACCGGAGCCGATTTTCGAGAGGAAGCCAAAAATGCCCCAGGAGAGAAATGCCAACTGCGCCTGCGGAAGCCACTTCCCGGCACGTTTCAGGTCGTGCGCGGCGGCTGCGGTGGCGATCTTTTCCGCACCAGTGCCGCTGCTCAGGCCAGGATCTCCTTGATGACGCGCGCTTCGAACACGGATGTGAGCTTCTCGGGAAGGCCGTTCTGATCGTAGGTCAGTTTCTGATAATCCAGACCGAGCAGGTGCAGGATCGTAGCGTGCCAATCCGTGACGCTCACCGGATTTTCAACCGCCTGATGTCCGATTTCGTCGGTAGCTCCGTGCACCGTGCCGGCTTTAATGCCAGCGCCGGCGAGCCACACGCTGAAGGCTTTCGGATTGTGATCGCGGCCGACATCATTGCTGCCGGCGATCTGCGCGATCGGAATACGGCCGAATTCTCCTCCCCAGATCAGCAGCGTGCTGGAAAACAGGTTGCGCTGTTTGAGATCTTTGATCAGCGCGGCGATCGGCTGGTCGGTACGCGCGCAGCACTCGCGCAGTCCCTTCTCGAGAAAGCTGTGGTGGTCCCAAATCGAAGCATTCACATAGAGCTGGATGTAGCGGACGCCGCGCTCGACCAAACGGCGCGCCATCAGGCAGCGCCGGCCGTAAGAGTCGGTGGGCTCCTTGCCGATACCGTACATCTCGAGAGTTTGCGTGCTCTCTTTGGAGAGGTCCAGCGCATCACTGGCCTCGAGTTGCAAATGCGACGCAAGTTCGTAGCTGGCAATGCGGGCATCGAGCTGCAATTCGCCCGGATGTTTCTGCTTGTGAATGAGATCCAGCCGCGAGATGAGGTCGCGCTCGAGCTTCGTCACAAGGGGCGGATCATCCACTTCCGGACGAAGATTCAAGATGGGCGAGCCCACCGAGCGCAGCCGCGTCCCCTGGTAGAGCGGAGGAAGGAAGCCGGAAGTCCAGCCAAGTGTGCCGTTATTCGGCAGGCCTAACGGATCGTCGAGAACCACATACGCCGGAAGATTCTGATTTTCGCTGCCCAGTCCGTAAATGACCCAGGACCCCATGGAGGCGCGGCCCGGGATCATCCGGCCGGTGTGAATCATGAACAGCGCGGGCTCATGATTGGGGTGAACCGAGTACATCGAACGAATCATGGCGACGTCGTCGACATGTTGGGCGAAATGCGGCAGCACTTCCGATACCCACATCCCGGACTTGCCGTATTGAGCGAATTTGAAAGGACTCCGCAAGAGGCCGCCGGCTTCCTCGGGCCCGCTCAAGTCGACGGCGACCTTATCAAAGTAGGGCTCGCCGTTTCGCTTGTCGAGCATCGGCTTGGGGTCGAACAAATCCACCTGGCTGGGTCCGCCGTTCATAAAAAACTGGATGGCGGCTTTTGCCTTGGGCTCGAAATGCGGGGGCCGCGGCTTGGAATCGAAAACCCGTCGGTTACTCTCGACGCCGGCTCCGTAAAGATCTTTACTCAACAGCGTCGCCAGCGCGGCGCCATGCAGACCATCGGTCACGCGGTCAAAGAAGCCGCGGCGCGTCAATCCCTTCGGTGAAATTCGCGACCTGTATGATTCCGGCAACATAAAGTGCGCTTCAATCAATGTACAGGAAAGCCGCTGAATTCAAAACGGCATGGCACAGTTTGGCGAGAGCGAACAGTCCATCATCCTCGCGGGACGCCTGTTTCCCTAAGCCCGCCAACGTTTCGAGACTCGCCTTCCTTTCGTTTTCCGTGGGCGGCCGGCTGAGCGCAATCCAGTAGACTCGATCGATTTGCCGTTGGGGATCGGCCCCCGCTTCCCGTTTGACTCGCTCCGCAAATCCATCGGCCAACAGCCGGACCATGTCGTCGTTCATCAGATAAAGCGCTTGGAGCGCGACATTCGAATCGACCCGCTCCACACAGTTGGGGTTCATCGGCGGAAGGTCGAAGCTCTCGAGAATGGTCGGAATATCTCGACGCCGCTGGAGAATGTAAATGCTGCGCCGCCAGCCTTTTTCCGTGGGAATGGGACTCACAAGACCGTCTTCGCGGACCTCGACCGGCGTTGCGGGCCCGAACGGAGTTTCATCCAGGCGGCCGGCGACCAGCGCGAGCGTATCGTTCAACTGCTCGGCTTCCATCCTCCGAAGCGGCATGCGCGAGAGGAGCGCGTTGTCGGGATACTGCTGGTCCAAAGCCGGATTCCGGGTCGCCACCTGCCGATAGGCGGTCGAAGTCATGATCAGGCGGTGCATGGCTTTCATGCTCCAGCCTCCGCGCACAAACTGGACTGCGAGCCAATCGAGCAGCTCGGGATGCGTGGGCTGCGCGCCGGTCTTGCCGAAATTCGCCACGGTCTTGACGATTCCCGTACCGAAATGATGCTTCCAAATTCGATTCACCATGACGCGGGCAGTCAACGGATGATCCGGCTGGATGAGCCAGCGTGCCAGCGCCAAACGACGGCCCGTGGATTTTGCGCCCGGCCACGGCGGCTCGACCACGAACGGGCTCTTCAGATCGGTCAACACGGCCGGGACGCCGGGCCCGACCAGGCGGCCGAAACTCGTTGGGTTGCCGCGCTTCAAAATGTACGTGGGAGAAGGCTCGCCTCGATCGAAGAGCGCCCGGATCTGTGGCGCGGGCGGCTTGCTGGATTCGACCAGCTTGATCTTTTTTTCTATCTCGCGGGCCTCTTTGCGAAACGCGGGATCCAGCTTCTTCAAGTCGGCGATCTCGACTTTCAACTGCTTCTCGAATTTGTTGGCCAGGTACTTCTGCGCCTCGGTGCGTTTGTCGGGCGCGGTGTCTATCACGCCGCGCAAATCCTCGCGCAGCTCGCGCGGCAGCTCTTCGAGCCGCTGGTCCACCACCTTTTTCTTCAGCGGCGCCGCTTTCTCAGCCAGCATGCCTTGCAGCGATTCGATCTCCTTCTGCAAATCGAAAATACGCTGCTGCCTCTGCTTCTCCTCCTCCATCAGCTGCACAGGAGTGGCTCCGGGCGTGATGTAGGGGAGATAACGGCCGGGCCACTTGAGGCCGTACTTTTCCTCCGCCAGCGGCCGGATCCAGTCGTGCTCGTCGAAGGCGCCTTTGAAAACATCGGCGAGGCGGTAGTAGTCGCGCTGCGGAATCGGATCGTACTTGTGGCTGTGACAACGGGCGCACTTAATGGTCAGGCCCATGACCGAAGAACTCAGCACGTCGATTTCGTCGCCGATGACATCCAGCCTGTCGATGGCAAAGTCGACATCGCGCTCGTTGGTGGAATCAGGCCCCATGCGGAGGTAACCGGTGGCGACGAGATTGTCCATCATCTCCGCGGTCACGACAGACGCGTGCTCGTAATCGCTCAATTCATCACCGGCGATCTGCTCGAGCAGGAAGCGATTGTAAGGCTTGTCGGCATTCATCGACCGGATGACGTAATCGCGGTAGCGAAAGGCCTGCGGACGAATGCGGTCGGAATTTACTTTAAGGCCTTCGGAATCGGCATAGCCGGCTAGATCCAGCCAGACGCGTCCCCACCGCTCGCCGTAACGGGGCGATGCGAGCAGGCGGTCGATCAATTTTTCGTAGGCTTGCGGATCTTTGTCGGCCAAAAAAGCTTCGGCTTCTTTCGGCTCAGGCGGAAGGCCGGTCAGGTCGAATGAGGCGCGTCGAATGAGAGTCGCTCGATCCGTTTCGGGAGAGTAGGCGAGGTTCTTCTCTTCGAGCTTTGCCAGCAGGAAAGCATCGACCGGATTCCGCACTTGACCTGCGTGGCGCACTTTGGGTACGGCAACCGGTCGCGGGGATTGAAACGCCCAGAACTGCTTGTCCTTTTCGGATACGAGGGGATCGGGGCCGTTTCCCGCCACGTCCGGCTGGACGTCGCCTTCGGGCGCGCCGGCGGCGATCCATTTCGCGACGCGGTCGGTCTCAGCGTCCGTGATCGGAACGATGCCGAACTGGAGCATGAGCTTCCGGGGCGGCATTTCACCCGAGCGGATTTTCTTGATCAGCAGGCTCTCGTCCGGCTTGACGGCAACGATGACCGGTCCGGATTTCCCTCCCTTCAGGATTGCGGCCCGGGTGTGCAGGGCCAAGCCGCCGTCTTGTTTGCGCAGGCCATGACACACCGTGCAGCGGGACAGCATGATGGGGATGATGTCGTGCTGCGTGAGCGGTGCGGCTTCGGTCAGGTCCGCATGCGAGGACGTGGAGAGAGCTCCCGTTTCGATCCAGGCACGAATGCGCTCGATGTCGCTATCGGAAAGTTTCTTGCCGCCGAAGGGCATCTTGCCGTCGCGAACCAGTTGATACAGGCGGCTCTCGTCGGGCTTGCCCGGCGTGACGATCTGGCCTGACTCGCCTCCCTTCGAAATCCCGACGAAGGTGCTGACGTTCAGCTCCTTCATCTTCACCTTGTCTCCATGGCACTGCACACAGTTGGCCTGGAAGATGGGCAGGATGTCGGTTTCGAACTTGGGATCAGTCTCGGGAGCGGCGATACCTTGCCGCGAAACGAATGCAGCCGCCAGCAGAAAACCCAGCACCACACGCCGCCTGGCGCGGGAGTGACGGCCCTTGCGTTCTACGCTCAAACGGGCGTTCCCACACTGGCGCATAAAGGTTTTCTGACAGGCGCTCGACGACCTGATCGCCTACCAGCGTATGCCCGGCATCCGGTGTGAGTCAACAAAACGCCCTCTTCTGATAGACTGTTCAACTCCAACACACAAGCCATGCTGGTCTACGTGGAGTACTTCAGCCGCCGGCCCGGAATTGAGCTGGCGGATTTTCATAAAACCGTCGCCGCCGCGCAGGCCGAATGGGGCTCGGGGTATTCGGAAGACCAGTTGGTGCTGCATGCCGCGCGGACCTGGCGGCTGGGTCCGGAGCCGGAGCATTTCACGGTCTGGTACTCTCCCCATGCCCGCTTCGATCGCATCGATGAGTGGGATCGAGTTTTCCGCACGCCGGACGGCGCGGCGCATGCGAGCTTCTTTGCGCGGGTGGCGCGAATCGACGTGGCGGGTTGCTATGAGCCGCTGCTGGAGCCGGTGCCCGGGCGAGGAAGAATCTACTACGTCGAATTTTTCCGGTCGCGCCAGACTGCAAGCGAAGTGCGGAACCTGTTTGAGCGGCGGCAGCGGGAACATAAGAACTTCACGCTGAATCTATTGATCGAGCGGATTGGGCGGCTGGCTCCCGATCCCGGCGGGCTAGCCGTGTGGACCATTCCTGACTTTGCGAGTCTGGCGGAAATCGCCCAGGAGCTTGACGAAGCCGACGGTACGATCGAACTCGTGTCCGCCGGAACTTACGCGCCGATCGGGTCCGAAATTCTTTAGGTTGCTAGCGTCTCACCTTACCGACTTTTTCCGGTCCGAGTATCGGATGGATCTCCAGGTCCGGTGACTTGACGCTGGCTTCGGTCTTGCGGCCGAGGGCTTCCGCCATCGACCGGATGTGTGCGGCCGTTACGCCGCAGCAGGCGCCGATATAGCCGATGCCCGCGTCACGCGCTTTTCGGGCGTAATCGGCCATTTCAAGGCGCGTCAACTGCAAGGGATCGAGTTCCAGGGGGAATTGCGGCAACCCCATGAAGTATGGAATCTCATCGGTGGAGTGAAAGCCGGCGGGTTGTACGGCGATGTGACACTTGACCGCTTT
>Ga0070696_100003787_pt1 | contig 10101 bp, 5 predicted proteins | sample KBSK1253metaG_FD_65474 | JGI IMG/M metagenome (GOLD analysis project Ga0070696, IMG submission 65474) | Corn, switchgrass and miscanthus rhizosphere microbial communities from Kellogg Biological Station, Michigan, USA - KBS K1-25-3 metaG | ecosystem: Host-associated > Plants > Roots >... | reverse complement strand
GGGCGTTGGAAGTAGCGCGCGCTGGATCGCTGCAGGTTCGCCATCTGCGTGGTGCTTCCGGCGACATGACTGAAGCCCGCGAAACCGCCAAGCGAGTAGGCGCCGCGCTTGAACCGGATGTTCCAATCGCCGCCGCCACTGATGGCGTTCGTGTTGTAGATGTTGGAGAGCGGCGATCCCGGGTCGATGTTGCGTCTGACGCCCGTGAGCATCGCTCCGAGCGTCGACTGGTTATCACCGAATTGCTGTGAAAGCCGCGCGACGCCGTACGTCGTGACCGGTGCCACGAGGGTGTCCGATATTCGCAGCGCCGTGGCGTCATAGACGCGGGCGCGCTCCTGCCCCGTCACGGCGCCAAGAACGCCCACGGACGTCCGGCCCGCAAGTTGTCCGGTGAGCTTCGCGGCGGTCATGATCGTCGATGCCTGGGGATAGTCGACAAAGTCCCCTGGCGCCGGCCCGCGCGGACGTGCACCGATGCGCCTGGAGTAGTAATAGCTCGCGCCGTTGCCGCGGAGGATTTGGTCGCCTTCGAGAAAGAAAGGCCGCTTTTCCGAAAAGAAGGTCTCGAAGGCGCTGAGGTTGACCTCCGCCGGATCGGCCTCGACCTGACCAAAATCGGGATTCACCGTCGCTTCGAGAGTGAGATTCGAGCCCACCCCCATTTTGAGATCGCCACCAACTCGGGTTTTCAGATTCCGTCCATTGTCGAACGGGTTCTGCAAGTCGCGGTTGTCGTTTACCGTCGAGTTCGAGGCGACATAGGGAAGCAGCTCGACGCGCCGGGTGGGCTTGATGCCTCGGATGCCGGTGAGTGTTCCCATCCAGGAGGACCAGCCCGTCTCTTTCTTCGGGACCGCGATCCAGAACACGTCTTCGTTTTTCGATGGCGACCAGTAATCGAAGTTGATGCCCCATTCCTGCTCGGTGGCGGCGTTGAATCGCAGCTGCGAGAACGGGATGCGCATCTCGGACGTCCAGCCCGCCGAATCCATGGCGGTGGCGGCCTGCCACACCGGGTCGAACGAGAGGTCGATGTCGTACTCGTTGTCGCGCGGATGATACCAGTCGCCGCGTACGCCACTCGCTGCGACCGCGAAGCTGTACGCCGTGCGTCGGTCGCGGTACGTGTCCAGCGAAATCCAGATGTGCTCGGCCTGATGGATGTTGTCACGGCGGCTCACCGGCGCCTGGATCTTCGATGGATCTTTGGACTGTACGCGCGTGGCCACGTACAACGCCGCGTCGTCGTAGGCAATTCTGATTTCCAGCCGATCGGTGGGCGCGGCTCCTTCGATGGGGTCTTTCTGCACGAAGTCCGCGAGCGCCGGAACGGTCGCCCAGGCAGCGTCGTCGAGGCGACCATCGAGTCGAATGGCGCCTGCGGCGACACGAACGGCAGTCGCGCGCTTCTGCGGACGTTCCGAGGTCAGAGCGGGTGCGGTTGGCGCGCTTGCCTGTCCCGGTAATGGGCCGGGTACGAGAAGGATCGTGCTGAGCGCGGAAATGATGGAAAGGAGACGCATCTGCGAAGAGGTGTTTCGGCCCGACCGAGCCGGCAATTCCTCATGAGACATGGGAACGGGCCGAACCGTTGGTTTCGCGCTACCATAGGAAGCGCGCCCTGGGCCGAGCAGCGTCGCACGGTGCCGAGGTGCTAAAGAACTAGCATGATGCTAAAAAAATAGCAATACCGGCCGAACGGTTTGCCCGGTCCTTGTGTCTATCCACGTGAGCATCAAACAGTGACGAGCCCCGCAGTTGCCGGTGAAGCCCAGCGCTTCGTGAATCGCGAGCCCGAGCTCATTGCCCGGGTGATCGCGGGAGACCGTTTGGCCGCGCGCGAGCTGTACGACGCGCACGCGCCGCGGGTCTTCAGGCTGGCCTTTCGGTTTACCGGCGACGGCGAGCTCGCCCGAGAGCTCACGCAGGAGACGTTCATCCGGGCATTCGCCCAGCTAGGTCGGTTTCGAGGCGACTCGGCGCTGTCGACGTGGCTGCATCGCGTCACCATCAGCGTCGTCTCGAACGCGATGCGGAAGGTCAAACGCTTCCGTGCGCGCGAAGCCGATCTCGACGAGGCGATGATGTTGACGGTCGAATCTCGTCGCGCAGATCCGGACCTGAGCGACAAGTTGTATCGGGCGATCGACGAGCTGCCCGAGATCTATCGAGTAACGCTCGTCATGCACGACGTGGAAGGGTACACGCACGAGGAGATCGCAAACGTCCTCGGCGTCGCGGAAGGCACGTGCAAGAGCAGACTGTCCGTGGCGCGAGCCCAGCTTCGAGAGAAGTTGGCGCCGTTTGCAAAGGAGTGGCTGGAATGACACACGAAGACGATCGGTTGCCTGAATCGCTGCGCAGCGCGGCGCGCGCCTACAATGATCCGCCCGAGCTGTCCAGGTCGGATCTCGACGCAATGTGGTCGGCGATCGAGAAAGATGCCTTTCCGCGCCGGTTCGCTTCGCCGAGCGCGGAGCGGTCGATGTCACACGTCGGACGTCCTCGATCCGACATCAGACGCTGGATCGGCGCCCGTAACTTGCTCCCGCTTGCCGCGGTGCTGTTGCTTGGCGTCGCTATCGGACGCTTTGCCCTGCCGCGCGCCGTCCCGGCAACCACCATCGCGCTGCGTGCGCCGGCAACCGATTCGGTTGCGGTGCCGGAGCCGTATCAGAACACGACCTCGCGTTATCTCGGCCAGACGGCCGCGTTGCTCGTTGCACTCCCGGGCGAGGTCAAAGCGGGACGCGCCGACGACCGTTTTCTCGGTCGCGCGCACGATCTGCTGCTCACCACGCGGTTGCTGCTGGATACACCGGCGGCCGCGGATCCGCGCTTCCGGATGCTGCTCGAAGACCTCGAGCTCGTGCTCGTCCAAGTGGTTCGACTGCAGTCGGATCAGGGGCGCGCGGAGCTCGACCTCATTCGCCAGGCGCTGGAACAGCGCGACGTTCTCCCGCGGCTGCGCAATGCCGTCGCGGACATTTCCGCCGATGACTAGGAGAAGAGCGATGAAATCCCTCGCCCTCACATTGACACTTGTAGGAGTGGCGGTCCCGCTGATGGCGGCCGCGCAAGTTCGCCCACTGCCTCCGGCACCCCCCAGGCAGCCACCGCCGAAGGCGCAACCGCTCGTGCCGCTTCCGCCGGAGCCGTTTCTGCCCGACCTGCCGAACCTCTCTGACCTGCCGGATCTGGATCTGAGCTCGGTGAAATTCCGTCTCGACGAGCTGCGCGCGCACGAGTTGGAGATGCGGGCGGAAATGAAGCAGGACATGGCGCTCAAGTTCGAGCACCTTGCGGAGATCGACGTCGAGCGCCTCGCGTCCAAGGCCGAGGAGGTGCGGTTTCAGGTCGAGAAAATGGATATCGAGCGTCTCGCCGCCAACGCCAAGGATCTGGCGCAGAGCACGCTGAAGAACCTGCCGACCTTCGAAGCCAAGACGATGTGGCAGGCGGACCGGCTGCTCGAGAGCCGTCCCCGCCAGGGATGGGACAAGGAAGATCCTGCCGATTCGCTCTATCGCGTCGCGCGTGAGGCGCTGAATCGCGGTGAGTACCGGCGGGCCGCGCAACTCTTCAATGAGATCACGAAGAAGTTCAAGACATCGCAGTACGTGCTGGATTGCGCATACTGGGAGGCGTTCGCCCGCTATCGCCTCGGTGGAACCGACGACCTGAAACAGGCACTCCGCATTCTCGAAGGAAAAGGCGAGGTGCAGATCCAACAGGCGAGTTTCTCGCGAGAATCCAACGTAGACGTGCCTGCCCTGCGCGCTCGAGTGCAGGGCGCGCTCGCCGCTCGCGGTGACACCGAAGCCGCCAAAGCGCTCCAGCAGGAAGCCAAACAGAATGGCGGCTGCGACCGTGAGGAAGTGGGGGTCCGCGCCGAAGCCTTGAGCGCGCTGGGCCAGATGGATCGCGCGGCCGCGATGCCGGTCGTGAAGAAGGTCCTGGCACGCCGGGATGAGTGCACGGTCGAGCTGCGCCGTCGGGCGCTCTTTGTCGCCGCGCGCGATGCCGATGCGGACGCTGTCGCGCTGATCATCGACGTCGCCAAGAACGATCCCGATCAGGGCGTTCGCGGCGAGGCGATGCGGTGGCTGCCTCGGGTCGCGGGCGACAACGCCGTGCCACAGCTGGAAGAGCTGCTCAAGACGTCGACGGACGAGTCGGCGCAGCGCTCCGCCATCTCCGCGCTCTCGTCGATCGACAGCGACCGGGCACGCAAGGCGGTGCGCGCGATCATCGAGCGCAATGACGCCTCCGAGCGCGTGCGCTATGACGCGATCATCAATTTGTCGCGGGAGCGCGAAGGCCGTGCCGCGAGCGCGGATGAAATCGCCTATCTCCGCTCGTTGTATCAGAAGCTCGAGTCACCCAAGCTCCGCGAGGCGGTGCTCACCTCGTTGAGCCGCATCGAGACGCCGGAGAACATGCAGTTTCTTCTCAGCATCGCGCGCAACGAGAACGAGAACACGTCGTTGCGGACGACGGCGCTTCAGCGGCTCGGAAGAATGTCGAACGTGAGCCTGGCCGAAGTCGCCAAGCTCTACGACGTCGCGGACGCTCGCGCGCTGCGCGAGCAGATCCTCTACGCGCTGTATCAGCGTAAGGAACCCGAAGCGGTCGACAAGATGATGGAGATCGCGCGCAAGGACACCGACCCGCAGATCCGGCGCACGGCGATTTCGTTGCTCGCGCGCCGAAACGATCCGCGGTCCAAACAACTTCTTGCTGAGCTCATCGACAAACAATGAGACACTCAATCCAACTCGCCGCGGCCGCCGCCGCCGGGCTCTCGGCGTTCGGCGCGGGAATCGTCCACGCGCAATCGCTGGCAGATCGAGTCGCGGGCGCGAGCGATCCACGCGTCCAGTTCAGCTTCGCGGCGCGCCCCGATGTTTGCGGGAACGGGCGCTCGTTCATCCAGGTAGCGGGCAATCAATGGTACGGGTCGTGGAGCGATGGCGACCGGCGTGAGCCGTGCGTCCCGGGACCCGTGCGCGTCGTGCTCGATCGCGCGGGTCGCGAGGTCGTATCGATCGCGACCTTCGCTGGTCCGCCGGGTGATCCCTCGACCGGCATCACGGATCTCGGCCGCGTCCGCGCGCGTGACGCCGCGGAGTACCTGCTGGGTCTCGCCGAACGTGCAGAAGGTCGGGTGAGCCGCGATGCGGTGCTGCCCGCCATGCTCGCCGACAGCGTCGATGTCAGCGCGCGGCTACTCGCGATCGCGAAGAACCAGAACGCCGCCCGTGAAACGCGCCGGACGGCGATCTCGTGGCTCGGCAGACCTCTCGACGCGCGCGAGCGCGCCGTAAAGGACGTCGCGGACGTTCTCGTGCTGATCGCAAAGGACGACGACGACAATCAGTCGGTCCGGCAGCAAGCGCTGCGGACGCTCGCCCGGCTGGAGCACGGCGCGGGGACGGCGCAGCTGATGGAGCTGGCTCGGGACTCTCAGCGTGGCTGGATGGCGCGCGAGGCACTGTCGGCGCTCACGTCGTCCGGAGATCCGCGCGCGCGTCAGTATCTCCGCGATGTCGTGAGGCGCGCGGAGCTGGCGGACGACGTGCTCGCGGCCGCGATCAAGGGAGTCGGCGGAGAGTATGCCACCGGCGAGGACATCAAGTTGCTGCGCGAGATATACGGAAAACTTCCCGGCGAGCGGTCGCGCGACGCGGCGTTATCCGCGGTCGCGAACTTCGGCGGCTCGGAGAACGTGCGGTGGCTCGTCACCATGGCGCGGGATTCCAATCAACCGATCCAGACGCGCCGCCGGGCGCTGCAGCACGCATACCGAGGGGGAGCACCGGTCGCCGAGATCGTCAAGATCTACGACGAGACTACGGACCCCCAGCTCAAGGACGCCGTGATGAGCGTCCTCGTCGAGAGCGGCGAGAAACAGGCGACCGACAAGCTGATGCTCATCGCGCAGCGGGACGAAAGCACGCAGATGCGGCGCAAGGCGGTGTCCGTGCTTTCACGCTCGTCGGACGAGCGCGTGAAGAAGTTCCTGTCGGACCTCGTGCAGCGTTAAGCCGGCTGCTCGTCGTCGAGGAGATGGTCCGCGATCGCGGCTATCTCCTCGGCTTCGCGCCAGGCTTCTTCCAGCAGTGCAAGCTCGCCGGTGAGCGCGCGCCGCTCGGCGTCCTCATTTGCCGCCATCTCGAGTGCGAGACGATCGACGTCGGGCACGACATGCAGAAGGGTTCGCTCTTCGCTGCCCGTTCCGCCCCGCGACCAGAATGATCGCGCGGTGAGCCTGACGATCAGTCGCTCGGCGACTGGTCGATCCCGCTTCGCCACGTGCTCTTCTGACCCCCCTCCGCCGTCACTTCCTCCGCCTCCTCCCGCTCCCGCTCTGACGGCACGCACGACCGGCAGTCGGCCCCACGAGGAGCCAAGCGCGAGTGCCGCAACGCGAGCGAAGTAGCTGTCGGACTGGCCCGCGTCGTCGAGCTTCGCCACGGCGGCCCGAACGAGATCTTCGGGAGCGGTTCCATCGTTCAATGCGGTGAGTAGCACGCGCGCCGCTTTCATGGCTTCGATGCCCTCGAGCATCGCGAGGCCGTGGTCGTGGCGCACACGAAGCCGCCATGTCTCGTCGCGGTCGGGCCGCAGGAGCTCCGCTTCCGGGAGGTGCGCGTAACGAATCGTGATCCGCGTCCGGTCGTGTTTGACGCGCGCCAGGACTTCATGGCGCCGCGGCAGCGTCCGAATGCGCATGACGGTGCGCCGGTTCACGCCAAGGCTCTGCGCATACCCAGCCACCGTCGGCGCCCGATGCAGGAGCTTGGTCCCGTAGCGCCAGGCTGCGACCTCGGGACGCAGCGCCGCGCCGATCCGCACCAGTTCGAATCCCCACGCCGGCTGCGCGAGCCCGATGTTGTCGGTGGCGACGCGCAATCGAGTGTCACGGAAGAGACGCTCGCACTCCTCCACGGCCTCCCAGCGCTCCTCGAAGGGAGTCAGGTTCCAGCGGCCGCATTGCGTGCATACGACCCAGAGCCTGCCCTTCAGCGCATCGAAGGCGATACGCCGGCCAACACGCATGTACTCGACCGCGTCGTTCTGGCCGAGGTCGGCGTGACAGAAAAGACAGGCCGAATACATACCACATTATATGGCCAGCACTCGCGGTTGGTTACCCGTAGGACTATTGTCCAAATCCTGTCCCGCCGCATTGCCCCTTGCGGCGGCCCATTTACACCATCCATCGCTGCGTATGTCTCATTACAGGCTGCTCTCCCTCGTGGCCGGCGCAGTCATCGCCGGCGGCTCGGTTTCCCCTGCCTCAGCGCAGACCCTCGATTCCCTTACCCTTGCGGGTTTCCGATGGCGGACGGTGGGTCCGGCCAACTTCGAGGGGCGTGCCGCCGACGTCGTCGGCATCCCTAGCCCATCCAAGACGTTTTTTGTCGCTACGGCGGCTGGGGGTATCTGGAAGACCACGAACAATGGTGTGACGTTCCGGCCCGTTTTCGACAATCAGCGCGTGGTTGCCATGGGTGCCCTCGCCATCGCGCCGTCGGATACGCAGCAGGTGTGGGCCGGAACGGGCGAGCAGAACTCGCGCAATACGATCGAGCCAGGCGCGGGCATCTATAAGAGCACCGACGGCGGGCTGACGTGGAAATTGATGGGGTTGGAGAAGACCCAGCACATCGGGCGCATCGTCGTTCATCCGACGAACCCGAATATCGTCTACGTCGCTGCGCTGGGCGCCGCCTGGAAGTCCAACCCGGAGCGCGGCCTGTACAAGACGACGGATGGCGGACAGACCTGGACGCTCTCGAAGTTCATCAGCGACAAGGCGGGGTTCATCGACGTCGTCATGGATCCGCGCAATCCGAACACGCTGTATGCCGCGAGCTACGAGCGCATTCGCGGTCCGTATTTCCTTCGCAGTGGGGGACCGGGATCGGGCCTATGGAAGACGACTGACGGCGGCTCCACCTGGACTGAGATCAAAGGCGGTGGTTTCCCGGAGACGACGAAGGGCCGTATCGGCCTGTCGATCTCCCTGAGCAATCCGGACATCGTTTACGCCTTGACCGAGGCCGATTCGAGTCCGAATCCACGACCCGCGGCGGGGGCGAGGCGGCAGCGCCTCAATAACGGACTCTATCGGACCACCGACGCCGGCAAGACCTGGACGAAGATGAACGACGCCGACACGCGGCCGTTCTACTACTCGCAGGTTCGCGTGCATCCACGGAACCCGGATCGCGTGTGGTTCTCCTCAACCCCGGTGGTGGTGTCGAACGACGGGGGCAAGACCACACGTCCGGCAACCGTTGGCATTCACGTCGATCACCACGGCCATTGGATCGATCCGAATGATCCCGATCGCATGGTCGTCGCGAACGACGGCGGAATCGCCATGTCGTTCGACGGCGGAGGCAATTGGGACTTTGGCGCGCAGCTTCCGGTGGGCCAGTTCTATGAAGTGAGCTACGACTTCGAGGTGCCCTACAACATCTGCGGCGGCGCCCAGGACAACGGCTCGTGGTGCGGACCCAGTCGGCGGAAGCAGGGTCCCGTCACCAACTCCTATTGGTTCACCATCGCGGGGGGCGACGGCTTTCATACGGCGCAGCATCCACAGGAGCCGTGGATCGTCTGGGGCGAGTCGCAAGGTGGCAACGTTTCGCGACTCAATACGCGCACTGGTGAGCGCACGGCGCTCGTCAGACCAGGTTGGCGGCCGCGATACCAGCAGTTCGAGGACTCCATCTTCGTCGAGCGTGGCGACACGACGCGGCCGGCCACGCGCGAGATCGAGCGGCGCATCGCGGAGCTGCGCACGCGTCAGCGCGCGGACTCCGCGGAATTCGACATCCGATTCAACTGGAACACGCCATTCTTCCTGTCGCCGCACAACGCGAACGTGTTCTACATGGCGGGCAATCGTGTGCTCAAGAGCACGCAGCGCGGCGACAACCTTTTCCCGATCTCGCCCGATCTCTCGAAAAAGCAGTTGGCGAAGATCGACACGAGCATGCGCAAGACCGGCGGCATCACCATCGACGCGACGGGTGCCGAAACGTACGGCACGGTCGTGGCGCTCGCGGAGTCGTATGTCCGTCCCGGATTTCTGTGGGCCGGCACGGACGACGGCAACGTGTGGTTCACTCGCAGCGATGGCGCGCTGTGGGAGCCGATCCCCGCGACGCGATTCCCCGGTCTTCCGGCCGGCGACATCTACCTCGCGCGTATCGAGCCTTCACACTTCGACTCCCTCACCGCGTACGTCGCCTTCGACAACCATCGCTGGAACGACTTCACGCCGTACTTATACGTGACGAGCGATGGCGGCCGCACTTTCCGTTCGATTGCGAGCAACTTGCCGACGGGCGGCGTGGACAACGTTCGCGCCTTCCGTGAAGACCCCGTCAACCGCGACTTGTTGTACGTCGGAACAGCGGTCGGGCTGTACGTCTCCCTCGATCGCGGAGCGAGCTGGCAGCGGTTCATGACGAACATGCCGACCGTGCCCGTCTACGACCTGAAGATTCATCCGCGGGACCGCGAGCTCATCGCCGCGACGCATGGGCGCGGATTCTGGATCGTGGATGTCGCGCCACTCCAGCAGATGACGCGTGATGTGGCGAGCCGCCCCGTCTACTTGTTCGAGCCGAAGAGAGCGTTCGAATACGGACAGGGGCCGGCGATGGGCGAATCGTCGAACGGCTCGGGGCAGAAGACCTTTGCCGCGCCAAGTCCGCAGCATGGCGCGGAAATCGTGTACCGATTGGCCAGCGCCACGCGTGACAGCGTTCGCATCGTTATCTCCAACGCGAGCGGCGACACGGTGCGCACGTTGAATGGTCCCAATCGCGCGGGGCTGCATCGCGTCGTCTGGGATCTTCGGGGTCGGGCTCGACCCCGCTTACTGTCAATGGCACAAAAGCGTGACAGCACCCTGGCCGTGCGCCGTGCGACGTTCGTCCTCGATTCTCTCGAAAAGGCGGGCACGATGCCGAAGCCCGCGCTCGATCGAATGCGCGCTGTGGTAAATGGCACTGCTCCGGCCGGCGGCGGATTCGGCGGTGGTGGCGGCGGCGGTGGTGGTGGCGGTGGCGGTGG
>Ga0070696_100003785_pt1 | contig 10105 bp, 11 predicted proteins | sample KBSK1253metaG_FD_65474 | JGI IMG/M metagenome (GOLD analysis project Ga0070696, IMG submission 65474) | Corn, switchgrass and miscanthus rhizosphere microbial communities from Kellogg Biological Station, Michigan, USA - KBS K1-25-3 metaG | ecosystem: Host-associated > Plants > Roots >... | reverse complement strand
GTGCCGGATCGCGGGCCGGGCCGCCGCGGCCCGCCGCCGTACCCGCCGCGGCGGTCGCTGCGGCCACGCGGCCCTGCCCCGTGGCGGCCGAAGCCGCCGGCGTGCTGGTCGCGGCGTGACTGCTCGACCAGCTGCGGGTTGACCTTCGGGTCCCCGCCGGTAGCGGAGTCGACGAACAGGTCGAGCAGGCGGGAGCCGACCATGACGTGCTGGTAGAGCGGCACGGGCCGCCGTTCCTCGACCACGACCTCGGTGTCGCCGCGCACCGTGTCCAGCCAGGCGCCGAACTCCTCGGCGTTGCTGACCGTGGCCGACAGGGAGACCAGCTGCACGTCGTCCGGCAGGTGGATGATCACCTCTTCCCACACGGGCCCGCGGAAGCGGTCGGCGAGGTAGTGCACCTCGTCCATGACGACGCACCCGAGCCCGCGCAGGGTCGGCGACCCGGCGTAGAGCATGTTGCGCAGCACCTCGGTCGTCATGACGACCACCGGTGCCTCACCGTTCAGCGTGACGTCGCCGGTGAGCAGGCCGACCCGCTCGGGGCCGTGCACGGCCGCCAGCTCGGCGTACTTCTGGTTCGACAGGGCCTTGATCGGCGTCGTGTAGAACGCCTTGCGGCCCCGCGCGAGCGCCAGGTGCACCCCGAACTCGCCGACCACGGTCTTGCCGGCGCCGGTCGGCGCGGCCACCAGCACGCCGCTGCCGGACTGCAGCGCCCGGCAGGCGCGCAGCTGGAACGGGTCGAGCTCGAAGTCCAGGCCGTCGCGGAACTGCGCCAGGGGGGTCCGCTGCTCGGCCGTCCGGAGCCGGGACGCCGCATACAGCTCTGCCGGCGAGGACATGCTCCGCACCCTACGGCAGCGACGATCACCTGACGCGACGACGCTCAGGCCGGGTCGACGGCCTCGCTGGCACGCGACGGCGTCGCGGACGTCGGAGCTCGCGGCACCAGCACGCTGACCGCGCCCGGCACGGCCTCGACGGTGAGCGGCAGCGCCCCGAAGCGCTCCCCGTCGGCGTACGCGGTGATGCCGGAGGCGGACAGGCGCACGGACCGCGCCCGCCGCACGGTCACCGCCGGGTGGTGGATGTGCTGGCCCGTGAAGATGGTCGGGAAGGCCCGGACGAGCCCCAGCACGGACATCTTCCCGACGACCACCACGTCGAGCAGCCCGTCGTCGTAGGACGCGTCGGGGGCGATCTTCATGCCGCCCCCGTACCTGGGGCCGTTGCCGACCGCGACGAGCATGGCCTGTGTCGTCCACGGTTCGCCGTCGAGCTCGAGCTCGTAGGCCAACGGCCGGAACACCGGTAGCTCACGCGCGATCGCGAGGTCGTAGCGCAGCCGCCCTTTCGGCCAGCGCCACCGGTTCGCCCGTTCGTTCACGACGGCGTCGAACCCTCCGCAGAGCACCCCGGCGAACCAGCGCTCCTCGGCTATGGGCGTGCCCGCCGGCTGGACCTGCCGGGCGGCGTCGATGCGCCGCGCGGTGCCGTCGAGCACAGTCCGAACGGAGGCTGGCAGGTCGTGCACGGGCAGGCCGAGCGTGGTGGCCACGTCGTTGCCGGTGCCGCAGGCCAGGACGGCCAGCGGTGTGGACGTGCCTGCGACGGCATTCACGCCGAGGTGGACCATCCCGTCCCCGCCGGCGACGACCAGGGCGTCGACGCCCGCCCGGACCGCCGCCCGGGCACGGCCGAGCGACTCGGCGGCCGACGCGCCCGTGAGGTCCTCGACGTCGTGCCCCTCCGCGCGCAACAGGGCGGCGGCGGCGGTGGCGTACTGCTTGGCGCGGCCCTTGCCGGCCGTCGGGTTGCCCACGAGCGCGAGCCGTCGTCGTTCGGTCACGGCCGAACCGTAGCGGGTGGCGTCGACCCCGGCCACGAGCGTTGCCGCAGGGTCAGAGCGGGCTCGCCTGGTCGTCGTCCAGGTCGTCGTAGGCGGGCTCGTCGCTGCGGCGGGCGCGGCGGCGGTCGACGATCAGGCAGATGGCCACGGCGACCGCGAACAGCACGCACATCGCGCCGGCGAGCACGCACATCGACGTGGCCTCGGGCGTCGGTGTCGCGATCGCCGAGAAGAGGAAGCAGGAGAAGATGATGATGCGCCAGTGCTTGACGAGCGTGCGGCCCTTGAGCAGACCCACCAGGTTGAGGCAGACGAGCACCACCGGGATCACGAACGCGATACCGAAGGCCAGCACGACCCTGGTGACGAACGAGAAGTAGGACGGCGCGTCGATGAACGTGGAGCCGCCATCGGGCACGAACTCGTTGAGGAACTCGATCGCCTTGGGCAGCACGAGCCAGGCCAGGCCGGCGCCGGCCAGGAACAAGGGGACGGCCGCCGCGAGGAAGCCGAGCGAGGAGCGCCGCTCCTTGCGCGTCAGCCCCGGGGTGATGAAGGCCCACAGCTGGTACAGCCAGATGGGCGAGGAGATGACCACCCCGATGATCAGCGCGCCCTGCAGCTTCAGGTTGAACGGGCTGAACGGGTCACCGAAGTTGATGGACGCCGACCCCGCACCGCGGCGCTGCTGGATCTCCCGGATGGGCCTGGTGGCCGCCTCGAAGAGCGGCTCGTACAGGAACCAGCCCCCGACCGCGGCGGCCATCACCCCGAGGCCGGCCCGGGTCAGCCGACGGCGCAGCTCGACGAGATGCTCCCGCAGGGCCATCCGACCTTCGGGGTTGCGCCGACGTGAGGGGGCGATGGCCATGGGGCGGTGGGGGGGCGCGGTGCGGGTGTGGTGCGGCTCAGAGGCCGCGCTTGCCGTCAGCCTGCTCGGCCGCGCCGGCGGCTGACCCGGGAGTCGTCGGGCGCGGCGCGTCGTCCATCACGCGGCCCTCCAGCGGGGCGGCGGGCGACGACGGCTCGTCGTCGTCACGCATCTGCTTGACCTCGGACTTGAAGATCCTTAAGGAGCGCCCCAGGCCCCGTGCGGCATCGGGCAGCCGCTTGCCACCGAACAGCACGAGGATGACGAGCAGGACGATCAACAGGTGCGGACCGTCGAAGAGATTCCTGAACATGCTGTCCTCCGGTGACGGGGGCGAGTGACCTCTTAGCCTACGCCCCGCCGGCGCCGGTGTCCGGCGCCGCGTCGGCGGCGGCGCGGCGCGGCGACCGCCGACGTCGGGTCGCTGAGCACGGACCTTGCGGGGGTGTACGACTCCGAGATCTGCTCCAGTGCCGGGCTCAGGCGCTCGAAGCTGTGACCCACCGCACGGCCGAGCTCCAGCAGCCGTTTCACCAGTCCCCAGACGACGAGGCCGAGGAAGGCAGCGCCGAGCAGCACGAGCAGGCACCACCCGAGCAGCCACCACCACATGCCGCCAGGGTAACGGGGTCAGCCCCGGATGCGTGCCGTCCCGGGGCGCAGTGCGGTCAGGGCGGCGACGAGGTTGTCGCTCTGCTGCAGGCGCAGCGCGAAGTCGAGCACGTCGTCGTAGGTGACGGGCTCGCCCCGGTGCTCCTCGAGCGCTTCGGCCGGGACCGTCCAGCTCTCCGCCGGCACCCCGCCGGACTGCAGCAGCGACACGACGTCGGCGCCGGCCGGCTTGCGCACCTCCTGCCGGCACTCGGTGCACATGAAGGAGTAGTAGGACCAGTCGGGCACCGTGCAGACGACCAGGCGCACCTGGGCGGGGGTCAGCTCTACGTCCCCGCAGCAGGGGCAGGACGCCTTGATCGTGCTCATTGCCCGTCGCCTCCTCGACCCTGCGCGGCCGCCCCGGTGGCGGTGCGCGCTGATACTCATGGATCGGCAGCGGGATGCCGGACTTTACCCTTCTGTCGTCCCGACCTCGTAGGCGTCGAGCGCCTCGTGCGCGGCCCCGGTCACCGCACGGGCCAGCTCCGGCGGGTCGAGGACCCGGCCTCCCCCGCCCAGGCGCAGGACGAGCTGCCGCAGCCATGCGGTGTCGGCCGTCCGCAGTCGCACGCGCAGCCCTCCGTCGGGTCGCTCCTCGGCGCTCTCCACCGGGTAGTAGTCGACCACCCAGCGGGACCTGGGCAGCAGGTCCAGCGTGACCAGGAGGTCGTCGGGGCCGGGCGCGAACACCCCGGCGTCCAGGTCGCGGGAGCGGGCGGACGGCGGCGGGGCGCCGTCCTGGTCCAGCACCCGCGCGCCGACGACCCGGTCGAGACGGAACAGCCGCACCGCCTCGGCCCGGTGGCACCAGCCCTCCAGGTACCAGCGCCCGTCGACGGTCAGCACGCGCATGGGGTCGACGTCGCGCTCGGTCGTCTCGTCGCGGTGCGGCACCAGATAGCTGAGGTGCAGCCGCCGGCGCCCCCGTACGGCGTCGTCGCAGGCGCGGACGACCTCGGGGTCGGGGGTGCGGTCGAGGTCGACGTGCACCGAGTCCGCCACGGACGCCGCAGCGCCGGCCGCCTCCTCCAGCTTGGCCAGCGCCCGCACGACCGCGTCCCGGTCGCCGAGCCCCGGCACAGCCGCGAGCGCGCGCAGGCCGACGATCAGCGCGAGCGCCTCGTCGATCCCGAGCCGCAGGGGTCGGGCGATGGCGTCGGCGTTCGCCAGGTACACCTTGCCGCTCTCCCAGTCGGCCTCGATCAGGTCGTCGGGCATGTGCCCCGGCGTCCCGCACACGAACAGCAGCTCCAGGTCCTTGACGAGCTGGCTCTGCGGCACGCCGAACTCGTCGGCGACGCGCTCCAAAGGCGCCCCCTGGTGCGAGAGCAGCCACGGCACCATCGCGAGCAGGCGGGAGAGCCGCTCGGTCGCCGACTCGCTCATGCCGCGCCCTCCGCGGCCTCGTGGGCCGTCAGCACACCACGGAGCCGGCGCACGACCGTCTCCCTCAGGTCGTCGGGCTCGACGACGACGGCGGCCGCGCCGTGCGTGACGAGCTCGGTGGCGAACGCGTCGGTGTCGTCGAACTCGACCACCAGCTCGTCCCGGCCCTCGCCGGCCGGCGACGGCGAGACGGTGATCGCCCGGCGGCGGAGCGCCTGCCCGGCGTCCGTTCGGACAAGCAGCCTCGCCGTCCGGACCGGTCGCTCGACGGACTGGTCGCCGACCATCAGCCGCGGGTCGTGGTCCTGCGGCACCTCGTACTCCCCCGCCTCGCCGACCCGGCGCACACCGCTCTCCACCCGGGTGAGGCGGAACACCCGTGGCGCGCGACGATCGCGGTCGAAGCCGGTGAGGTACCAGCGTCCGTGCCAGCTGGTGACCGCCCACGGCTCGACCGTGCGCGTGGCGACCTCACCGCGGGACTGCGTGCGGTACGTGAACTGGACCGGCACGCGGTCGCGGACCGCCGACCACAGCGCGTCGAACGCCGGCTCGGCGGTGCGCACCCGCGGTTCCAGGCCGATCAGCGAGCCCTGGTCCGGTGGGATCCCGAGGGCGGACAGCTTGGTGAGCGCGCGGGCCGCGGGCCCGGCCAGGCTGGCCTGCTGCCAGACCCTGGAGGCCAGCCCGAGCACCGCCAGCTCGTCCGGGGCCAGGTGCACGTCCGGCAGGGCGTAGGCGTCGCGGTCGACGCGGTACCCCACCTCGTCCTCGAACAGTGCGCCGCCCTCGCTGGTCGTCTCCAGCGGGATGCCCAGCTCGCGCAGCTCGTCCTTGTCGCGCTCGAACATGCGGTCGAACGCCTCTGCGCTGGGGTTCTCCGCGTACTGCGGGACGGCCTGGCGGATCTGCGCCTTCGTCAGGGCCCGACGGGTGCTGAGCAGACAGATGACGAGGTTCAGCAGCCGCTCGGTCTTCGCGCTGGACATGGTCTCCCCTCCCGGGCGTCGACGCTATCGGACCCGCGCGCCCGGAGTGACCAGACGCACCGGGGTCGGTGGATAGGCTCGAACGGTGACGACGCAGGTGCTCTGGCGGTCCGGCCGCGTGCTGTCGGTACAGCGGGGCTGGTCGGCCGTGCGCGAGCTGGTCGTGGAGCTGGACCAACCCGTCGGGGGCGGACCGGTGGTCCCTGCGGCGGGCGCCGCGGAGCCGGAGGCACTGCGGGTGCTGGCCCTTGCCTACCTGCCCCTGGTCGGCGCGCCCGAGGTCGGCGACCGGGTGCTGCTCACGGTGGGTGCGCTGGCCCGGGGCCTCGGCACCGGCGGCTACGCGATGGTCACGGCGCTGCCCGACCGGCTGCCGGCCGACCCGCCGCCGTCCACCGGGCACCTGGTCAAGGGCCGGTACATGCCGTTGCAGGCGATGGTGCTGGGCGTCGATGAGCAGGACTCACCGCATCACGCGACGCTGCGGGACGCCGACGACCTGGCGGGACTCCCGGTCGTCGTCGCCGACCTGCACTCCGCCCTGCCGGCCGTGGTGGCGGGCATTCGTACGGCCCGGCCACGGGCGCGGGTCGCCTACGTGCTGACGGACGGCGGCGCCCTGCCCGCCTGGTTCTCGCACACCCTCGCGGCGCTACGCGAGGCCGGCTGGGTGAGCGGGTCGGTCAGCGTGGGTCAGGCGTTCGGCGGGGACATCGAGGCGGTGACACTGCACAGCGGCCTGCTCGCGGCCCGGCACGTGCTCGAGGCCGACGTCGTCGTCGTCACCCAGGGGCCGGGCAACCTCGGCACCGGCACCCGGTGGGGCTTCTCCGGCGTCGCGTGCGGGGAGGCGGTCAACGCCATCGGCACGCTGGGCGGTCACGCGGTCGCGAGCCTGCGGGTCTCCGACGCCGACCCGCGCCCCCGGCATCGAGGCGTCTCGCACCACAGCATGACCGCGTACGGGCGGGTGGCGCTGCTGCCGGCCGACGTCGTCGTCCCCGACCTTCCCGGCCCGCTCGGCGCCGAGGTCCGGTCGGCGGCCAGGAAGCTCTGCGAGCCGCAGGGCCGTCACCGGCTGGTCGAGCAGCCGCTGGACGGGCTGATGGACGCGTTGCGGGCCTGCCCGGTGACGCTGTCGACGATGGGGCGTCGCCTGGACGACGACGCCGCCGCCTTCCTGGCGCCGGCCGCGGCCGGGCGCTACGCCGCGAGCCTGCTCGACGTCTGACCGGGCTAGGTCGCCCGGCGTCAGCTGACGTCGACCAGGTCCACCACGAAGATCAGCGTCTCGCCGCCCTTGATGGCACTGCCGGCACCCCGGTCGCCGTAGCCGAGGTGCGGCGGGATGGTGATGGTGCGTCGCCCGCCGACCCTCATGCCCTGCAGGCCCTGGTCCCAGCCGGCGATGACCTGGCCGACACCGAGCTGGAAGCGCAGCGGCTCACCGCGGTTCCAGGAGGCGTCGAACTCCTCACCGGTGGAGTGCGCCACGCCGACGTAGTGGGCGAGCACGGTGCTGCCGGCGACCGCCTCGGCGCCGTCGCCGACGATCTGGTCGACGACCACCAGCTCGGACGGCGGGGTGTCGCCGGGGAACTCGATCTCGGGCTTGGTGCGGTCGAAGGTCATGCGGAGCCTTCCTGGTGCGGAGGTGGGGTGGGCTGCGTCCGGGCCCGAGGGGTCAGGCGGCCGCGAGGATGTCGACGACGAACACGAGCGTGTCGGTGCCCTTGATGCCGGCCTGGGCGTTGCCGGCCGTGCCGTACCCCTCGGCCGGGGGCAGGATCAGCAGCACCCGGCTGCCGACGGTCTGGCCGACGATGCCCTTGTCGAAGCCGGGGACGAGCGCGCCGACGCCGATCCGCTGCTTGAGCGGCACCCCGCTGGTGTAGGAGGAGTCGAACTCCTTGCCGGTGCCGTAGATGACGCCGACGTAGGCGGCGGTGATGGTCTGGCCGCTCTTGACCTCGGCGCCCTGGCCCTTGATCAGCGGCTGCACGACCAGCTTCTTCGGTGCGGCCGTCTTCGGCACGGTCACGACCGGCGTCCCGCTGGCGTCCTCCTTCACGGTCGGCAGACCGGCCTTGGGCGTCACGGGGGTGCCGGTGGCCTTGGTCAGCGGCGTGACCGCGGTCTTGAGGTCGAGCACGAAGATGAGGGCGTCGTCCTTGCCGAAGCCGAGCTGCTCGTTGCCCTGCCCGCCGGGGAAGCCGTCCTTGGGCGCGATGCCGACGAGCACCCGCGATCCGACCTTCTTGCCGATCATCCCGTTGGCGAGCCCGGGCAGCAGCTGGGCCGGGTCGGCCGTGAACGTCGCCGGCGTCTTGCCGAAGGAGGTGTCGGCCTCGGAGCCGTCCTTGCCGTTGAGCAGCAGGTAGTCGAGGGTGACCTCCTGGCCCTTGCTGATCGTCTCGCCGGTGCCCTCGGTCACGACCTTGCTGCCGGACGACGTCAGCGTGGTCGGCTTGGTCTCGAACTTCACGGTCGGCTTGCTGCCGACCTCGCCGGAGACCGTGATGGTGTCCAGCGCCTTGGTCGCGTTCGTGCCGGTGGAGGTGCCGCCGCCGTCGGCGTTGGCGCACGCCGTGAGCAGCAGCAGGGGGATGGCCAGAGCCGCGGCGAGCCGCGGGAGCACAGGGCGCACGAAGGTACCTTTGCGTGGGGTTCGGGGACGAGCCAGGGTAACCCGCGAACCTGGGCGATCCTGACCGCGGTCGCGGGTCACATGCCGGCGATCAGCCGCTCGACGCGTTCGTCGGTGCTGGCGAACGGGTCCTTGCACAGCACCGTGCGCTGGGCCTGGTCGTTGAGCTTCAGGTGCACCCAGTCCACGGTGAAGTCGCGCCGGCGTTCCTGGGCGCGGCGCACGAAGTCGCCGCGCAGCTTGGCCCTGGTCGTCTGGGGCGGCACGGACTTGGCCTCGAAGACCTCCAGGTCGCTCACCGCGCGCTCGACGCGGCCGCTGCGCTGCAGCAGGTAGAACAGGCCGCGGCGACGGTGGATGTCGTGGTAGGCGAGGTCGAGCTGGGCGACCCGCGGGCTCGACAGCTCCAGGCCGTGCTTGGCGCGGTACCGCTCGATCAGCCGGTACTTGATCACCCAGTCGATCTCCCGGTCGATCAGGGACAGGTCGCCGCTCTCGACCGCGTGCAGCGTGCGCTGCCACAGGTCCAGGACCGTCTTGTGCGCGGGCGAGGCGCTGCCCCGGCGGTCGACGAAGTCCAGGGCCCGTTCGAGGTACTCGGACTGGATCTGCAACGCGGACAGCTCCCGGCCGTTTGCCAGCTTCACCGTGCGACGCCCGGTCATGTCGTGGCTGATCTCGCGGATGGCGCGGATCGGGTTCTCCAGCGCCAGGTCCCGCATCACCGTGCCCGACTCGATCATCTGCAGCACCAGGTCGGCGCTGCCGACCTTGAGCAGCGTCGTCATCTCGCTCATGTTCGAGTCGCCGACGATGACGTGCAGGCGACGGTGGCGTTCGGCGTCGGCGTGCGGTTCGTCGCGGGTGTTGATGATCGGCCGGGACCGGGTGGTGGCGCTCGAGACGCCCTCCCAGATGTGGTCGGCCCGCTGGCTCACGCAGTACACGGCGCCGCGCGGGGTCTGCAGCACCTTGCCGGCGCCGCAGATGATCTGCCGGCTGACCAGGAACGGGATGAGAACGTCGGACAGCCGCTGGAAGTCGCCCTGCCGCGAGACCAGGTAGTTCTCGTGACAGCCGTAGGAGTTGCCGGCCGAGTCGGTGTTGTTCTTGAACAGGTACACCTGGCCGGCGATGCCCTCGTCCTGCAGCCGCTGCTGCGCGTCGGCGACCAGGCCCTCGAGGATCCGCTCCCCCGCCTTGTCGTGGACGACGACCTGGCGGATGTCGTCGCACTCGGGCGTCGCGTACTCGGGGTGGGAGCCGACGTCGAGATAGAGACGGGCGCCGTTGCGCAGGAAGACGTTGCTGGACCGTCCCCAGGACACCACCCGCCGGAAGAGGTACCGGGCGACCTCGTCGGGGCTCAGCCGACGCTGCCCTTCGAACGAGCACGTGACGCCGTACTCGTTCTCGATCCCGAAGATCCGGCGTTCCATGTCCTCACAGTACGTCTGCGCCGAGCGCGAACGCCCGATGACAGGCCGAGCCGGTCGTGCTGGGCTGACTGCCGTGACGACGTTCTTGGTCCTGGGTGGCACGGCGTGGCTGGGCGGCAAGATCGCGGAGGCCGCACTGGCCGCCGGGCACGACGTGACCTGCCTGGCCCGGGGCACCTCCGGCGCCCCGCCGGACGGCGTCCGACTGGTGCGCGCGGACCGTGACGAACCAGGGGCGTACGCGGCCGTCGCCGGGCAGGACTGGGA
>Ga0070696_100003784_pt1 | contig 10106 bp, 10 predicted proteins | sample KBSK1253metaG_FD_65474 | JGI IMG/M metagenome (GOLD analysis project Ga0070696, IMG submission 65474) | Corn, switchgrass and miscanthus rhizosphere microbial communities from Kellogg Biological Station, Michigan, USA - KBS K1-25-3 metaG | ecosystem: Host-associated > Plants > Roots >... | reverse complement strand
CTTGCGGCGCGCGGCGCTCCGTGCGGCGGCGCAGCTACCCGGCTCGCGGGCCGAGGTGGCCCTCATTCGGGCGTTGGCCGACCGCAACCAGCCGGTTCAACTCGAGGCGCTGGAGCTCCTGGTCCGGCGAGGCGGAGCCCAGGCGGTCACCACGTTGGTCGCCCTGCTGGGCGCCGGCGACTCATTGCGCTACCACGTCATCCGCGCCCTGGGCCACCTTCAGGCACCGGAAGCCACCGGCAAGCTGCTCGCGCTCTATGAGGAGTGTGGGCCTCATGAGCGGCTGGAGATCCTGTGGGCGCTTATCCGGATCGCCCCCCCACAGCTATGGAATTTCCTGGAAGCCCGATTGGCCGAGCCGGAGACCGAGGTTCGGCGGGTGGCGGCGTACGGTATCGCCGAGCACGCGGATCGGGATCACTTGCCTCAGCTGATCGCGTTGGCGAGCGATCCCGACTGGAACGTTCGAAACGAAGCGGCGCGCGGTCTGGGTCGCCTCGGCGGCGCGCAGGTCCAGCCGACCCTGCTCACTCTGGTCCGCGATGTGGAGCCGATCGTCGCACGCACGGCGCGAAAGTCACTCGAACAGCTGCCTGGGGGCGCGACTCGGGTTTCGGGATGACTCAGATGGACGCGGCCGAGTGGAAACTCCTGACCGATCTGATTCAGGAACGTTTCGGGCTGACCTTCGACGGGGTACGGGCCAACATTCTGGAGTCCCGGTTGCGCCCACGGCTGCGGGAACTGCATCTGCACTCCACTCGGGACTACTACCACTACCTGTGCTTTCATCCCGATCGAGAGGCCGAGTTCGCCCGGCTGCCATCGCTCATCACCAACAACGAGACCTACTTCTTCCGCGAGACGAATCAGTTCGACATTCTGGTCCGGCACGTGGTTCCCGAGAAGCGACAGGCCCTCAAGACCCGGCCCTTCCGGATGCTTTCGGCAGGGTGCTCCTCCGGCGAGGAGGCCTACTCCGCGGTCATCGCCTTTCAGAATGCGGGATTGGAGCTCGCCGGCGTGCGCTGGGAGGTGGACGCATGCGACCTGAACCCGCAGCGGATCGCCCAGGCCCGATCGGCCACCTATGACATGACCTCGCTCCGTGCCTGCGACGATGAGACCCGTCGTCGCTATTTCACCGAGACAGGCGGTCGGTTCCAGCTGCGGGAGCGGCATCGCAAGGGCGTGCGGTTCTTCGAGACCAATCTGGCTTCCCCCAGTGGTACGTTCGGCTGGGGAACCTACGATGCCATCCTCTGCCGCAACATGCTCATCTACTTCAGCGAGGAGGCGTTCGACAGCCTCGTCGGACTCTTCGCCCGCTCGCTTTGCCCCGGCGGGTACCTCCTCCTGGGCCACTCTGAGTCACTGCTGGATCGGCCCGGCCCGTTCGAGCCGGTCTCGTTTGGGAATGGGGTGGTCTACCGAAAGGCAATGCCCGACTAATGGTCCGGATCTTCGTGGTCGACGATTCCGCCTTTGTGCGGCGCGCCGTCAGCCGGATTCTCGAGGGGCAACCCGGCATTCGGGTCGTGGGTGAGGCCGCTACCGGTCTCGAGGCTCTGGAACGGATACCGCGGCTCGATCCGGAGCTGGTCACCCTGGACCTCGCCATGCCCGGGATGGATGGTCTCCAGGTCTTGCGGGCCCTGCTTCGATGGAAGCCTCGGCTCAAGGTCCTCATGCTCTCCGCCCATACTCGTGAGGGCGCGGAAGCCACCATCGACGCGCTCGCGGCCGGTGCGATCGATTTCATCGACAAGTCCCGATTCAACCTGATGGATTTGGAGGGGCTTCGCCGCGAGGTCCTGGACAAGGTCCAGGCGTGCCACCCCTTCAGCCAGCCCCTCAGGCCCACTGCCGCAGCCCCGCGGCCGAACCCGTCTCCAGGCTCCGGATTCGACTCCGCGGTGCTGCAAGGATGCGAGCTTTGCGTCGTGGGCGCATCCACGGGAGGGCCGGCTGCGCTCCAGCGAATCCTGGAGCGGATCGCGCCCGATTTTCCATTGCCCATGGTCGTCGTGCAGCACATGCCGGCTGGTTTCACCAGGCCATTCGCCGAGCGGCTCGATGCGCTGAGCCCCCTCCACGTGGCGGAGGCGGTGGAGGGCGAACGGCTGCTGCCCGGCCAGGTGCGAATCGCCCCGGCCGGCTCGCACATGCGGCTGACCTCGGCCCTCGCGGTGGTACTCTCGAGCGAGCCCGGCGATGCCAAGCACGTCCCCAGCATCGATGTCACGATGAAGTCGGCTGCCCGTGCTCGGCCCGGCCGGACGTTCGGCATTCTTCTGACCGGGATGGGGGACGATGGCGCGGACGGGATGGCGACGATACGGGCGGGTGGGGGCCTGACCATCGCCGAGAGCGAAGAGTCCTGCGTGGTCTATGGCATGCCGCGGGCCGCACACGCGCGCGGTGGGGCCACCTGGATGCTGCCCCTGCCCGAGATCGTAGGTGCGCTCGAGCGATTTACAGGAGGGTCCCCCGCAACACCAGCAACGCCACGCTGAAGTAAATCACCAGGCCGGTCACGTCTACCAGCGTGGCGACGAATGGGGCCGAAGCGCTGGCAGGATCGAACCCGACCCGGCGCAGGATGAACGGAAGCATCGATCCCGCCAGCGAGCCGAAGAGCACCACACCCACCAGGGCCAGCGCGACGGTTTCGGCAACCAGGAAATAGTGGGAGCCGTAGTTGTACCATCCGAAGCCTTGCCAGAGCAGAATGCGCAGTAGGCCAATGGTGCCGAGAATGGCCCCCAGGGTCACGCCCGCCGGAAGCTCCCGCAATGCCACCCGCCACCAGTCGCGCAGCTGCACTTCCTGCAACGCCATGGCTCGAATGATGAGGGAGGTAGCCTGCGATCCCGAGTTGCCCCCCGAGCTGATGATCAGGGGAATGAACAGGGCGAGCACCACGGCGCGGCTGATCTCATTCTCGAAGTGACCCATGGCCGCCGCGGTCAGCATTTCCCCGAGGAACAGAGCACACAGCCAGCCGGCCCGCTTCCGCACCATGGCCCGGAAGCCGATCTGCATGTAGGGCTCGTCTACCGCGGCCATGCCGCCGAACTTCTGGACGTCCTCGGTGGTCTCGCTGATCAAAGTGTCGATCACGTCGTCCACGGTGACGATGCCGAGGACGTGCCACGCATCGTCGACCACCGGTATGGCGAGCAGATTGTACTTGGAGATGAGCCGCGCGACCTCTTCCCGATCAACCAGCGGCTTTACCGCGACCGGCCGGCGGCCGTCGCCCAGCGCGGCCACACGGTGGGCCGGGTTGGCCACCATCACTTCGCGAAGTGAGACCACCGTCTCCAGCCGCTGGTCTCTCGGGTTGAGGACGTAGATGGCGTAGACCGTCTCCTTGACGTTGCCCACTTCGCTGATGTGCCGCTTCACCTGCTCCACCGTCCAGGTGGCGGGCACGCCGACGAACTCGGTGGTCATGATGCCGCCCGCACTGGTGGGCGGATAACTCAGCAGCAGCCGAAGGACATCTCGGGTTGGCGCATCGAGCAGGTGGAACAGCCGGATCCGGTCGTTCTCGTCGAGCTCGCGATAGAGCTCCACCTTCTGGTCCGAGGACATCGCCTCGATCAGCGGAACGGCGACCTTTTCGTCCAGCCGGCCAAAGATCTCGCCCCGGCGGTCGAGCTCGGGCTCGTCGAGCAGCTGAACTGCCAGGTGGAACGGCAACGCACCGACCACCCGTGCGGCCGCTTCGACGGGAAGCTGATTGAGGGCGTCGGCGATGTCGGCGGGGCGGAGGTTCTCACAGGCGGCGAGGAGGTCTTCCTCGTCGCCGGCCAGCAGGTAGAGCAGCTCTGGGGAGGGTGGGCCAGGCAACGTGGTCATGGGGCCTCCGGTCACGTGACGCTACGGACCGACTCCTCGATCCATTGAAGGTAGGCCGGGTCGCCGTCCACAATCGGGACCGCGATGATCTCCGCCACCTGATACGGGTGTAGCTCCCTGATCCTCCGACGGAGGTCGGGGAACCGAGATACCGTCGTCTTGATATGGCAATACCATTCGGTCGCGCTCTCGACCGCGCCCTCCCACCGATAGGTGCTGACGATGGGGCCTTGAACCTGTGCGCAAGCCGCGAGCCGCTCCGCGACCAGCCGCTGCGCAACCTCTTCGGCCAGCGCCTGGTTGGGGAAGGTCGTGGTTACCTGGCAGCACGGGGTCACGTTTGCAAACCTCGGCTGCCGGCTATATTCGGGGAGCCTACCGCGCCGGCGGCGCGGAGGCAGCTAGCCCAGGGGTATCCCTGCCCCTTTTGCCGTCGTCCACTGGATTCACCGCTTCGCGCCATCCGCTCTTGAAGCGAATCGTCAAGCGATTCCCCAGCGGGTCAGGTGTAATGTCCACCACATCGGGCAAGGTCCTTGCATAGCTGACCGCGGCCTGCGCTTGTTTGGCAAGCGCGTCTGGTGTGTTCCCCTGGTAGGCCTTGCCGAATTCTCGGGCGATGGCGACCGCCTCGGCCTGTTCCCGTCCGTAGCGGGCAAACTGGTCAGCCGGGGTGAGCCCCCGCTGAGAGGTGAGGCGGGAGTAGTAGTCGTAGGACCGGCAGGATGCGAGCGGTAGCAGCAGCAACAGAAAACCGAAACGACCGATCATCTGGTGGCCCTCTGAGCTGAGATTGTGCGAGTTACCTCGCCCGAAGGTAACCACTCCCCGGCAATTTGCCCACGTCCCCTGAACTCGTAAGGAATGAGAAGATGTACCCACCGGAAACCGCGCGAGCGCGGCGGGCCATCCTGCCGATCCTGCTGCTCGCAGCGCCATTGGTCAGCGGTTTCCCGGCGCGACTCCAGGGCCAGGAACAGGTTCCGGTCGTCAAGTCGGAAGAAGCGCCGGCCATCAAGTGGTGGCACGGTGCGATTGCCGCGGGGGGGATATCTGCACTCATGCTGCTGGATCGTCCGGTGCAGCGCTATGCCCAGCACAATAGTGGCACGGGCGCGGACAATGTGGCCTCCGTGGTCCGGCATTTCGGACAACCGGAGGTCTACGGAACGATCACCGTGGGCCTCCTCGCGACCGGTCTCGCGACCCACAAGCCCGGCGTCACCCGGGCCGGTGGCCGTCTGCTGACGACGCTGGTCCTGGCCGGGGGCACCGCGGTAGTAGGCAAGTTCGTGGCCGGGCGTCCCCGCCCGGACGAGAGTCTCGATCTCGATGGCTTTTCCCCGTTCTCCGGCCAGGCCGCGATGCCCTCGGGCCATAGCACCATGGCCTTCGCGCTCGCCACGTCGCTCGCCGACGAGATCCACCGGCCTTGGGCCACCGTCGGCCTCTACACTGTGGCGACCGGCGTCGCCTGGTCCCGAATCAACGACAACCGCCACTGGCTGAGCGATGTCGCGGCTGGCGCATTGGTGGGCATCACCTCGGCCAAATTGGCCTCTGGCCGCTGGCGCATCTTTCACCTGCGGCCGCCCTCCGTGCTCGCGGCGCCCAACGGCATGGGCCTGGGTTGGAGTGCCCAATTCTAGGCCGCATGCCGCCAGTCTAGACGCCCTGATCACCGAGCGCCGATGAGGCGACTGGCCCGATTATCTTTGAGCCAGAACTCACGACCAACGGTGATCCGATGAGCGGTACCTTCAACATCCCCCAGCCACGCAACGAACCGGTGCTGAGTTACGCCCCGGGGTCGCCGGAGCGCTTGGCGCTCAAGTCGGCGCTGGTGCAGGTGGGTGCAGAACAGCCCGATATCCCGGCGGTGGTGGCCGGGCGCGAAGTCCGCAGTGGTGTAACCCATGACGTGGCATCCCCTCACTGCCATCAGCGGGTCCTTGCCCGGGTGCACCAAGCCGATCGGGCGACCATCGGCGCGGCAATCAAGGCGGCGGTCGAGGCCCAACGCGATTGGGGCCACTGGCGCTTCGAGGATCGGGCCGCGGTATTCCTCAAGGCCGCGGACCTCCTGGCCACCACCCACCGGCAGTTGCTCAACTCGGCCACCATGCTGGGCCAGAGCAAGACCGCGTTTCAGGCGGAGATCGACAGCGCCTGCGAGCTGATCGATTTCCTGCGTTTCAACGTCCACTTCGCGGAGCGGATCTACCAGGAACAGCCCAATGCCGCCCCAGGGATGTGGAACCGGCTCGACCATCGGCCGCTCGAAGGGTTCATCTACGCCATCACCCCGTTCAACTTCACGGCCATCGGCGGCAATCTCCCGACCGCACCGGCGCTCATGGGGAATGCTGTGGTCTGGAAGCCGGCCGCCACAGCCACATTGAGCAATTGGCACTTCTACAAGCTGCTGGAGCAGGCCGGGCTGCCCCCGGGCGTGATCAACTTCCTCCCCGGCGATTCCATCGAGATCAGTCAGGCGCTCATCGCCGACCGCCATTTGGCAGGCATCCACTTCACCGGCTCTACCGAGGTATTTCAGAGCATCTGGAAGTCGGTGGCCGGGAACCTGGAACGCTACGCCGCGTATCCTCGCCTGGTGGGCGAGACCGGCGGGAAGGACTTCATCCTGGCCCATCCGAGTGCTGACGTGGACGCGCTGGCGGTCGCGATGGTGCGGGGAGCCTACGAGTACCAGGGCCAGAAGTGCAGCGCTGCCTCGCGAGCCTACATCCCGGACAACCTCTGGCCCGAAGTGCAGGAGCGTACGGTCGCCATGATCCAGGACATCCGGATGGGCGATGTCGCCGACTTTCGCAACTTCATGGGCGCCGTCATCGATCGCCGGGCATTCGACCGGATTGGCAGCAATCTGGAAAGGGCCAAGCGCGATACCGGCGTTCGTGTCCTTGCCGGTGGCGAGACCGATGATTCGGTGGGCTATTTCGTCCAGCCGACGTTGTTGCAGGTGGATGATCCTCAGTACCGGCTCATGTGCGAGGAGCTCTTCGGCCCAGTGCTCACGGTGCATGTCTATCCGGCGCAGCGCTGGTCCGAGATCTTGGGGGTGGTCGATCGCACCAGCCCCTACGCCCTCACCGGCGCGGTCTTCTCCCAGGATCGCGCGGCCCTGGCCGAGGCGGACCGGGCCTTACGGTACTCGGCAGGTAACTATTATGTGAACGACAAGCCCACCGGCGCCGTCGTGGGGCAACAGCCCTTCGGAGGTGCGCGCGCGAGTGGCACCAACGACAAGGCAGGCTCGATTCTGAACCTGTTGCGCTGGGTGTCGCCCCGCACCGTCAAGGAGACCTTTGCTCCGCCTACGGACTATCCATACCCCTTCATGGCAGAAGCCTGACCCCTGGCGACATAGAGGCGAGCGTCGCGGCCTGAGCGCCGCGATTCTCGTCCTCCTCGGCGGACTGCTCGCTCCGGTGCAGCTTCAGTATCGGGCGGCGCAGTTGCAATGCGCTCGGTTTCACGAGGTGATCGCCGGCAAGGTGCAAACTGAGACCTCCGGGCGGCGCCGGGTTGAGACCCTGGGACGTGACGGCATATGGACGCTTCGAGCCACTGAAGCTGGAGAAGAGATCGCCTTGGAGGGCTGGTATGACTCCCTCAGCGTCTGGCGGGCGGCGGCCGATGGCAAGCTGTCGGGCGATACCGATGGCCTGATCGGCGGTCGCTACCGGGTACGCATGACGCCGAGCGGCATAATGACGATAGTGTCCCGCCCATTCATCCCCGACGAGCTGCGGGAAGTGGCGGATCTCTCGGGTGCCTTGGAGGACCTGCTACCGCCGGTGCCGCCTCGCGGGCTCCAGTCCGGCGAAACCTGGAGTGATAGCTCCGGTCTCGAGATTCGCAGACTGGCCGACAGCGTGGGGGCGGGAGGGCCGATCGTGCGGCTTCAGGTGCACGACCGGTATGTGGCCGTGAAAGCTCCGTTGGAGGGCGACACCGGGTCGGTTGAGATGCGCCAGACCACTGAAGAGACCGGCCGAATAGACTGGGCACCCGGCTTCGGTCTGTTGCGCCGGCAGAGGGACATCGTAGTAGAGACCACCATCCCGCCCCGCGGCCCGATTCGTCAGCCGGTGCGCTCCCGGCTGGAGCAGCACATCCGCATCACCCGGCTGAAGCCGGGGGCCGCTCCTCGATCGCACTGCCGGTAGGACCTCTTCCGACAAAGCGCTGCTCGGGATCGAACAGCAGTGCCGCCGCCAGAAACGCAATTCCGCTGGCGGCAAGAAGCGCCCCAGCATCTTCCCAGGTCCCAAATTCCCCCTGCTGCCCCAGGGCGTGGCGCATGAGATCCACTGCGTAGGTCACCGGGTTCAACCGGGCGATCGCACGAAAGACCGGCGGCATGCCGGCCGTAGGATAGAGCGCTCCGCTCAGGAACAGCAGCGGAAACAGGACCACGTTGATAACGCCGGCGAAGTTCTCCACCGAGCGGAGCCGCGCGGCGACCAGTAGCCCGAGGAGGCCGCTCGCGGCGGCTGCGAGAGCCAGGGCTCCGATCGCCTGGACCATCTGGAGGGCGGTTACCCTCAGAACCAGAGGAGCGAACGCCAGTACGACTCCGCCCTGGAAAAGACCCACCAGCGTAGCGGCCAGCGCTCTTCCGGTGAGCACCGCTGGGACCCCGGCTGGGCTCGCGAGCATGAGCCGCAGCATGCCGAATTCCCGGTCGTAGACCGTGGAGATGGCCGTGAGCATTCCACCGAACAGGGCCGCCATCACGACCATTCCGGGAAACACGAACTCCTGGTAGGACAGCCCGCCCTCCAAGCGCGCGATCGCGTTGTACCCAGTGCCCACGAGCAGCAGCCATAGGAACGGTCGGGCCAATCCCCCCAGCAGCCGACTGGTCTGCCGGGTGGTCCGCGCCAGGTCGCGGGCCACGATGCCGTGGACCGCGCTCAGGGCGCCCACTGGATACCGTCCTGGGTCCGAGCGAAATAGGCATCCTCCAGTGTGGCTGGACGCAGGCTCAACCGGTTTACCCCCGTTGCTGCACCGGCCAGTTCCACGATTGGCTCGCGCTCACCGGTCAGCCCCACGCGGAATCCCCGTTCGGTCTGCAGAATCGTCTTGACGGCGCCCAGGCCCCGCAACGCCCGAACCAGGCGCTGCGCTCCGGGGCCCTCGATCTCGGCGACTTCCTCTCCAAACGCCGAGCGAAGCAGCTCCGGCGGGTCGTCGCCCACCACCTTGCCCCGGGCTAGGAGAATGACCCGATCCGCCGGCTCCGCCTCGGTGAGATAGTGGGTTGAAAACAGGATGGTGGTGCCGGCCTGGCGCGCCTGGGAGAGAATGGACCAGATGCGCTCCCGGTGCTCCGGGTCGAGGCCGACCGTCGGCTCATCCAGAATCAGAAGATCGGGTTGATGGAGCGTGGCCCTGGCGATATCCACCAGACGGCGCCAGCCGCCCGAGAGTTGCCGAGCGGCGTGCCGAGCTCTCTCGGCCAGGCCCAGCCGCTCGATGGCGTCACCCACGGCGGCCCGCGCGAGCCTGCCGTCCATCCCGGCGAGCCGCGCCGCAAAGAGGAGATTCTCTTCTACCGTGAGGAGTCCGTCGACGGTGGTTTCCTGAAACACCAAACCGAGGCGCCGACGGACGGCCGCCCGCTCACGAGTGACATCGTGGCCGAAGATTCTGGCTGCTCCGCGAGTGGGGGAGAGCAGGGTGGCCAGGAGCAGCATCGCAGTGGTCTTGCCCGCCCCGTTGGGGCCGAGCAGTCCCACGACGGCGCCGGCGGGAAGAACCAGATTCAGCGCGTCGAGCGCGCGGACACCGCCGTAGTCGCGCCCCAATCCTTCGGCCGCGATTGCCGGCGGAGGCTCGCTCACACGCGCTGGGGCTCGAGCACCCGGTAACGGTATTCCGGCAGACTCTCGCGCTCGGCGATGGCCCCGTCGATCATCCCCCGATTGGGCGACAAGATGCAGACGGGATCGGTGTTGGCCGCGTCGCCGGTGAGGGCAAACGCCTGGCAGCGACAGCCACCGAAGTCGACCGCCTTTCGGGGGCAGGTCCGGCAAGGCTCCTTCATCCAGCTGTCACCCCGGTAAGCCTGGAATGCCGGCGACTCCTGCCAGATCCACTGAAGCGAGCGGTCGCGGACGCTGTCGAACGAGAGGGTAGTGATCTGCGTAGCTCCGTGACAGGGCAGTACTCGGCCATCAGGAGAGACGACCAGATAATTCTTGCCC
>Ga0070696_100003781_pt1 | contig 10110 bp, 8 predicted proteins | sample KBSK1253metaG_FD_65474 | JGI IMG/M metagenome (GOLD analysis project Ga0070696, IMG submission 65474) | Corn, switchgrass and miscanthus rhizosphere microbial communities from Kellogg Biological Station, Michigan, USA - KBS K1-25-3 metaG | ecosystem: Host-associated > Plants > Roots >... | reverse complement strand
GTTCCGGCAGAATGGTGATCACGATCGCGCCGAGCACCGCACCGGTTATCGATCCCATGCCGCCGAGCACGATCATGATGATGATCTCGATGGAACGAATGAACTGAAAATCGTTCGTGTGCAGAAACTGCCGGAAGTGTCCGAACAGTGCTCCGGCGATGCCCGCAAATGCAGAGCTGATTACGAACGCCAACACCTTGTGGCGAGTGGTGTTGATTCCCATCGCCTCAGCGGCGAGTTCGTCTTCGCGAATCGAGATCAGCGCACGACCGGTGTCGGAGTTGACGATGTTGTAAACCACAACGATCGTGATAACAGCGAAACCACCAATCCAGATAAAGTTTGCGTACGGCGGAATGATGAGCCGTCCATCCCATGGAGGAACGCGGCCACGGAAACCCGTTGCGCCGCCAACTCGATCGATGTTGAGAATGATGATGCGGATAATCTCTGCAAATCCCAGCGTCACGATCGCGAGATAGTCACCACGTAAACGCAAACTCGGAATGCCGACGACTAGACCGGCGATTGCCGCGACCAGTGCGCCAAAGATGATTACGCCCAGAAAGACCAACGACTGCGCGAGTGTGGCGCCGACGAGTCCGGTCAGCGACTGTTCAAGACCTTCTGAGTAATAAACCGTCATGAAGACGGACGAATAGGCGCCGACAGCCATGAAGCCGGCGTGTCCAATCGAGAACTGACCTGTATAACCTGTTATTAAGTTCAGAGAGACTGCCAGGATGATACTGATGCCGGTTAGGTTGATGATCTCGGCGTAGTAGTAAGGCAGTCCAAAACCAAAAAGACCTTCGCGGCCCATAAAGGCGTTCATGCCTATTAGCAGCACAACGACGACTACTAAACCCAGAATGCGTTTTAAGAAGGTTGGCATCCGGTGGAAAAGGTCAGACTTTCTCCTGCACGGTGGACCCGAGTAACCCCGACGGGCGAAGCAGGAGAACCAGAATCAAAATTGCAAACGCAACTGCGTCTCGATAGGTCGAAGCAATGCCGATTTGACTTCCATAGCCGACGACAAAAGTTTCCGCAGCGCCAATGAGTAAACCGCCCAGCACCGCACCGGGAATGTTTCCGATCCCGCCCAGCACCGCCGCCACGAAGGCTTTTAATCCGGTAAGAATTCCCATTAGCGGATCGATGTTGGGATTGTACTGAGCTGTTAAAACGCCCCCGGCCGCAGCCAGGCTCGAGCCGATCGCAAACGTCAAACTAATGATTGCATCAGTGTTGATGCCCATAAGTTTGGCCGAGTTGAGATTGAACGAAACGGCGCGCATGGCGGTGCCGACCTTCGTCCTGAAGACGACCCATTGCAGAAGCACCATCAAAGCGATCGACACCAGAAAGATTATGATCTGCGCTTTCGAAATCGCTGCATTACCAAACAGGTGAATGGGCGGCTGACTTTGGGAACCGAGGAAATCCGGGAACGCGCGCGGCGCGGCGCCGATGCGCGCGACAAACAAGTTCTCGATCAAAAGCGAAACGCCGATCGCCATGATCAGTGTTGTCATGCGCGAATACTTTCGCACCGGCCGGTAAGCAAAGCGCTCAATGATCATGCCGACGATCGCCGCAACGATCATCGCACCCAGCAACACGAGTGCAAGGGAAAATATCGATGGACCAGCAGCAAGACCGAGACTCAGCGCAATGAAATAACCAGCAAACGCGCCCACCATGTAGACGTCGCCATGGGCAAAGTTGATCAGGCGCAGGATGCCGTAGACCATCGTGTATCCGAGGGCAATCAGGGCATAGATAGCGCCCACATTAAGGCCATTGATTAACTGCTGAACAAAGGTATCCATACAGGGCTATTCGAACTAGTTTGTTGGACTAGCCGCCTTTGCTGGAGGCGCAGGCGCACCTGCTGTCGCCGCGCCCGAAGCCGGAGATGTGGACGTTGCCGGTGGCGTTGAGCCTTCCGGGGCGATGGTAGTTTCGTAGACGAATTTTGAGTTTTCCAGTTTCAAAACAACGGCCGGTTTCACTGCATTGCGATCCTTGTCGATGCTGATCTTCCCGGTCACGCCAGGGAAGTCTTTAGTTTGCGCAATCGCATCACGCAGCTTGGTGTTCTCGGTAGATCCCGCCCGTTTGATAGCATCGGCCAGAACTTTCATTGAGTCGTAGCCAAGCGCCGCGAGCGCGTCAGGCGAAATGTTGTAACGAGCTTTGTAATCCGCGACAAATTTCTGAATCGCCGGCGATGGATCGTCCACTGAGTAGTGGTTTGAAATGTAGTTACCATTCAATGAAGCGCCGCCCAGTTGCCAGAGTTGAGGTGCGTCCCAACCGTCACCACCGAGCAATGGAGCTTTGATACCGAGCTGTTTTGTTTGGTTTGAAATCACGCCGACTTCGCCGTAATAGCCGGGCACGTAAATTACATCAGGATTAGCCGAGCGGATCGCGGTCAACTGTCCGCTAAAGTCGCGATCGCCCTGAGTGTAGGATTTTTCCGAAACGATCTGTCCGCCAAGTCCAGTGAAACTTCGTTTGAAGAATGCATAGAGTCCACGGCTGTAGTCTGAATTGAAGTCGTAAAGGATTGCAGCGCGTTTCGCTTTGAGGTTGTTGGCCGCAAACTTCGCCATCACCTCGCCCTGGAAGGGATCGATAAAACAGACACGAAAGATGTAATCGCCAACTTGAGTTACCGCCGGATTCGTTGACGATGGTGAAATCATCGGCACTTTTGCTTCCTGAGCTTTGGGAGCCGCTGCCAGGCTATTCGACGAAGCAACTTCGCCGAGGATCGCCATAACTTTGTCCTGATTAATGAGCTTGGTGACGACAGTCGCCGCTTTGTTTGGCTCGCCCTGATCATCTTCAACGATGATCTGGATCGTGCGGCCGTCGATGCCGCCGGCTTTATTTATTTCATCGGCCGCCATCTCGGCGCCATTCTTCGTCGATTGGCCGAAACTCGAGGTGCGTCCGGAGAGATCGCCGTAGTAGCCAACAACGATTGGGCCCGTGCCACTTCCATTCGTTGCGTTACCTCGACGTTCACAGGCTAAGGCAGTTAATAGAGTAGTAATCAGGAAAAGCGCGAATAGCGTGCGTTTCATTTAGTCCTCACAAACGGCGGATTGGATTTGACGAGCGGAACTCTTAGTCAATCTGCGGATTATTAACGATTTCGTGACGAGTGTCGAGTGCGGAAGCGCTTTCAATCCGCTAAGATGAGCGCCGTGAACAGCCCCAAAACCCACCCCGCGCCCGAGTTGGGCGACATGAAAGCGGAAGACTTTCGCCGTTTCGGCCACGAACTGATCGATTGGATTGCCGAATACTTTGAAAACATCGATCAGCGTCCGGTTCTGCCTGCAATGGAACCGGGCGACTTGAAGGCACAACTACCGTCCGCGCCGCCGCCTCACGGCGAGCCGATGGATCAGATCATTGCCGACGTCGATCGACTGATCGCTCCGGCGTTGACGCACTGGAGTCATCCGTCGTTCTTCGCTTACTTCGCCACTTCTACTTCGGGTCCCGGTATTTTCGGCGAGTTGTTGAGCGCTGCTTTCGACAATAAATCGATGCTGTGGCGCACTTCGCCCGCGTCGACGGAGTTGGAAGAAGTGGTGCTCGACTGGTTGCGACAAATGATGGGACTCGATCCGGGCATGATCGGGATCATCTACGACACCGCGTCAGTCTCCAGTATGCACGCGATCGCGGCGGCGCGCGAAGGTGTCGAACAACGGATTCGCGAAGAGGGGATGAGTGGCCGTCCGGATCTGCCGCTGCTGCGTGTTTATGTTTCGGAGCAGGCGCACTCGTCGATCGAGAAAGCGGTGATCACGCTTGGTCTTGGTCAACGCGGCTTGCGAAAGATCCCGACTGACTCTGAGTTTCGCATGGACGTGGACGCGCTTGCCGATGCGATCAATGAAGACAAGCGCAATGGTTATCTTCCATTCTGCATCGTCGCGACTGTTGGTACGACTTCGACTTCGAGCATCGATCCGGTGGAGAAGATTGTTCCGATCAGTGAAGAGCACGCGATGTGGTTGCACGTCGATGCGGCGTATGCGGGTTCGGCTGCCGTCGTGCCTGAGTTCAGACACATTCTCGCGGGTTGCGAGCGCGCAGACTCGCTGGTAACGAATCCGCACAAATGGCTTTTCACGCCGTTTGATCTTTCAGTGCTCTATTGCCGGCACATGGATTTGTTGAAGCGCGCGTTTTCGCTCGTGCCGGAGTATTTGCGCACGCCCGAACAGGAGAAAGTTCGCAGTGGTTCTGATTACGGCATACAACTCGGGCGACGTTTTCGCGCGTTGAAGTTGTGGATGGTGATGCGTTACTTCGGTCACGACGGTTTGGCTGCGCGTATTCGCGAGCACTGCCGTGTCGCGCGACTGTTTGCTTCGTGGGTTGATGAGTCACCTGATTGGGAATTGCTGGCGCCCGTGCCGCTCGCGCTTGTTTGTTTTCGCGCGAAACCTCGAGACGTGCCGGCGGAGAAATTCGACGCGCTGAATGAAGCGATCATGCATGGCGTGAATGCGAGTGGACGCGCGCTGCTCTCGCACACGCGTTTGAACGACAAGCTTACCTTGCGATTGTCAGTCGGAAATATTCGCACCACTGAACAGCACGTGCGACAGGTCTGGCAATTATTGAATGACGAGTTGCAACGGAGGACGACATGAGATTCATACTGTTAACAATTGTGTGCCTGGTCGCGTTGGTGCAGACACCGAAGACGTTCACGAAAGATGGACTCTCATTCGATTACCCTGCCGAGTGGACGTTGCAGGAGGGCGTCAATGCCGATGCACAGCAACTCACGTTGGCGAAAGCAAACAGCGACGTGCAGATCAGTGTCTTCGCACATAAAGGTCGTATCTCGCCGGATAAATTGCCCGACGCGAAGAAGGCTTTCATCGATCCTTACATCGCTGCGACGACGAACCAGTTTGTACAAATGGGAGCGAAGCCGGAGCAGTCGCCTGACACTTCGGAGATCGCAGGGCTGAAAGCGGACGGCGTGAAGATAAGTGCGTCGCTGGGAGGAGAGACGGGGGCCGCGAAAATCTACTGGGCGGTCGTGGGGCAGCGAGTAGTCGTGCTGACGCTCTTCGGACCTGACAAGCAATTAGTGAAACTCGCGCCTGCGTGGGACATGGTTCGCAATAGCCTGAAAGTCGTAGACCCGAAAGCCGCGCCGTGAGAAAACTGATATAGCCATTCGCTCTTTAACCTCACAAGGAGTTCCTCACATGACTGAAAACGAAATCGCCGCGGCGGTTGTCGATGCTGCATTCAAAATCCACACAACCCTCGGACCCGGATTATTTGAATCCGTTTACGAAGCCGCTCTTGAATACGAGTTAGAAAAGCGAGGTTTAAGAGTTGTTCACCAAATCGGTCTCCCAGTTCATTATGAGGAAGTAAGACTTGAATTGGGCTTCCGTGTTGATTTGATTGTTGACGGGAAAGTAATCGTCGAGATCAAATCTGTTGAAGTGCTTGCGCCGGTCCATAAGAAGCAATTACTAACTTACTTGCGACTGACAGATCTGCGGCTTGGTTTGCTGATCAATTTCAATGTGGAGCTGATTAAGTATGGAATCAAGAGAGTCGTCAATAAATTGGCTTGAGAGAGTTTTTCACGCAAAGGCGCAAAGGCAGACGCAAAGGCGCAAAGGATGATCAAAACCCTTTGCGGCTTTGCGGGATCTTTGCGCCTTTGCGTGAAACTGCTTCTACGCTGTTTGTGCCGCTTCTGCTTCGGGCTCCCACTTTTCTTTGAGCATGCCCATGACTAACGGATCGCCGAACACCCAAATGATGCCGGGTTCATCGCGCGCGGGTACATCGCAGGTTTCAAGGGTGTAATCGCTAAGCGCTTCGCGACACAACTCGGTGGCAACCGGCGAAAGATAGACGAACCGCGTGTCATGTTCGTTAGGATCGCTGCCGCGGCTGGCGTGCAACATACCGAAACCGGCTGGTTTCTTCTCCCGCATCCAGCACTCCCTTGCCAGATCTCCGATTTCCACGACCTTTGGATCGATTTCCTTCATTGGCGGTATTGGTAGTGTAATCTTATGCCATGACATAGCACGCACCTCTTCATCTTGTTCGTGATTTTCGCTTTTGGGAGAAAAGCAGGATGTGATCTAACGAAGGTGATTGCCGTCTGTCAAGGCTTCCGGTTTAGACCAGCGGGGCGTTAATATGTGTCCAACACTTTGAAAGTAGATTTGGAACATATCAAGCGGGTTCTGGGGCGTTGTTTGAGACTGCGTTGTCCTGCCTGTGGGGAGTCGACGATTGCCTCCCATCCGTTTCACATCCGGCATCATTGCCCGCACTGCCTGGCGCTTTTCAAGCGCGAGGAAGGGTTCTTTGTTGGCGCGATACTCGCGAACGTGGTCACGACGGAGCTCGTGATCCTTATGGTCTGCTTCTTTTTCCTGCTGATTATCGGGGCCGACTACAGCAACGTGCTGATCCTGCTCTTCGTGATGGCCCTGATCTTTCCGGTTCTTTTCTATCATCACAGTTGGAGCCTGTGGCTCGGGTTCGACTTCATCGTCGAGTCGTTGCCCAAGTATGACGGTGGCAAGAAGCACAGATAGGGTTTCGCGCAAAGACGCAAAGGTTACGCAAAGGCGCAAAGAAAGCCTACTTTGGCGGTCTTTGCAAACTTTGCACCTTTGCGTGAAACTGCTTTTAAAGCTTATACTTCCCGCATCTCGCCCGCCCTGCGAGGCAAGTTTTCATAATCGTCAACAGACGGTTCAGATTAAATTCGATTGCAGCCGCCTGCGGGTCGCCAGGTTCAGAGCATATGTTTGCTCCCTGTGAGACGATCCCCGGCACCGAAGCGCCCAGCGGCTAGTCAGGCTTTGTATTGAAAGTTAGAGCTTTGGTCCTCTGCCGGACATCGATTCGCAGACGACCGGATTCAAGCGTCAGCCACGACGCGATCCTACAAATACCCACACTAAACTTGCGCAGCGCATACGCCTCGCCTAACGGCTTGCAGGCGCAGCTCTGCGCTTCAACACTCAGAAAAGGCTGGTAATGGCTAAACAACTAATCGTAAGCGTCAACGGACGCGAGAAAAAGATTGCGATCATTGAAGACGACAAGGTCGCAGAGTTCTACATTGAACGAGGTGAACAACACCAGGGAATCGTCGGCAACATCTACAAAGGTCGCGTCATGCGCGTGCTGCCGGGAATGCAGTCAGCTTTCGTCGACATTGGTCTGGAACGCGACGCCTTCCTCTACGTCTCCGACTTCTTCGACGAGGAAGAGGAGTTTGAAAGAATCGTCATCGACAAATCGAAGAAGGGCACTCCGGATGCGGAACACGCAGCCGCCCAGGAAGTCGCACTGAATCGCGTCGAACGCGAGCAACGCATCGAGCTGACCCAGGAACGCGCTGAGCCGCTACAGGAAGCAGAGCAGGCAGTCGCCGAAGAAGCTTCCGAAGCTTCAGAGTCAGAGTCTGGTCGTCGTCGCGGTCGTCGTGGACGTCGTCGCGGACGTTGGGAGAAGACTGACGAGGCTGCTCCTTCCGCGCCGCCACCGTCGCCTGCATTCGAGGTCCCGAACACACCGTTTGTCGCCGGTGATCCTTCCATCGAACGAATCGTCGACGAAGAAGAGACTGCCGCCAACGGCGAGATGTTCAAGGATGCTCGATTGCAGGAACGCATCTTCGATCAAATTCACGCGGTCGAGTTCAACATGGACGACGACTTCCGCAGTGCCGAAGTCGGTTCACTGCTTTCAGCGGGACTCGGCAGCGACTCGTTTGAGCGCGTTGCCGATGACGACGATACTGGAGTCGAACCGATCCGCCAGGCAGGTAGACCACGCGAGGCGCACGTTTCAACATTCATCGATGATGTTGCGCCGGACACATTAGGCAGCGGCGGTTTTCAGCGCATCAGCGACGACGAAGAAGAATCCGCCATGCCCGCGCTTGTCAATGACAAACCGGCAAGTAAACGAAGTCGCAAAACAGCAGCAGGAACCGAAAAGAAGAAGCGTCCGGCGAAGGCTGCAAGTAAGAGCAGTGCGTCAAAGAAGAAAACTGCGAGTAAGAAGTCGTCGAAGAAGCGAGCGAGCGCTGCTGAAACAGAAGGCGGCGACGATGAACCATCGATGGGATATACCGACTCGGACGCGCGCATGTCGGAAAGCCAGTCGCGCGGTGAGTTTGCCACTCGCAGAGGTGGACGAAGACGACGACGGCCGGGCAAGAACAAACCAACACAGAGCACTGAGGTGGACCAGGCCGATGACCGTTCAAACGGTCATGACGACGAGCGTGAGATACAGTTTGCCGAGCCGCAGGAAGAAGTAGTTTCGGCGCCCGCGCCCGCACCCACGCCTGCGCCGGAGCCCAGTCGCCAGCGTCCGCGTGACCAGCGCCAGCGCGATCAGCGCGGGCATCGCGGCGGGGGCGGCCAATCACGACGCGAGCGACATCAGCCGGCCATCACTGATCTCTTGAGTGAAGGCCAGGAGATTCTCGTTCAAATCGCGAAGGAGCCGATCGCGAAGAAAGGCGCGCGCATCACTTCACACATCGCGCTGCCCGGACGTTTTCTGGTTTACATGCCGACAGTCGAACACGTCGGCGTGTCGCGCAAGATTGAGTCTGACAACGAGCGCCATCGCCTGCGCAAGTTGATCCAGACGATTCGCGCCGAGGAAGACATTCCCTCGGGTGGTTTTATCGTACGCACCGCGGGCGTCGGTATCAGTGATAAGGATCTGCGCGACGACGTTCGTTATCTCGTGCGCACGTGGCTCGACATCAGGAGCGCTGCCGAGAAATCGAAAGCGCCCGCGCTCGTCCATCGCGATCTCGACCTGGTCCAACGTCTGTTGCGCGATCAACTGTCGGGCGAATTCGAATCGATTCGTGTTGATTCGGAAGAGGAGTACCAGGCGATCGTCGAGTTCATTAACCGGATTCAGCCGGCTCTGGTGAAGCGCGTCAAGCTTTACACGAAAGAGCAGCCGATTCTCGAAGCGTACGGCGTGCAGGGTGAGATTGATAAAGCGATCAAGCCGCGCGTGTGGCTCAAGTCCGGCGGTTATCTCGTGATCAACCAGACGGAAGCGCTCGTGGCGATCGACGTCAACACCGGCAAGTTCGTCGGGCGTGGCAGCGGTCGTCTCGAAGATACGATCACGCGTACGAACCTCGAAGCGGTCGATGAGATCGTCAGGCAGATTCGTTTGCGCGATCTGGGCGGCATTATCGTGCTCGACCTGATCGACATGGAAGAGCGTCGCAATCGTCAGAAAGTTATGCAGGCGCTTCAGGACGCATTACGCAACGACAAGTCGCCGACGAAGGTGCTTTCATTCAACGACTTTGGTCTGGTCATCATGACGCGCAAGCGCGTGAAGCAGTCGCTGGAGCGCACGCTGTGTTCGCCGTGTCCATACTGCCAGGGCGCAGGGCTCGTGAAGTCGCCGCAAACGATCTGTTACGAGTTGCTTGAAGAATCGCGACGTTTGGCGAAAGAGTTCAACGGCGACAGGGACAACAAGCAGATCACGCTGCGAATCAATCCGGACGTGGCGAAGGCGCTACGCTCGAGTGAGCGCGACGTGATGGTGGAGATTGAAGACTATCTTGGTCCAATCGACATCACGAGCGATCCGACAATACATCAAGAGCAATTCGATTTCGCGGTGATCTAAAAGCCCATCCACAGGTTACACAGATTGCTTAAAAGTATCCGTGTAATCTGTGGATGGTTTGCCATTGACGTGTTTGTAAAGAATGTCGCGCTGCTGTGGGATGAAGCCTGCCTCACGAATGAGAAACTGAAGCATCTGTTCGTCCGCGCAATTGTGAGCGCCGGCTGCTGAGACTACGTTTTCCTCGATCATGATCGAGCCCATGTCGTTCGCTCCAAAACGCAGCGCGACTTGTCCGAGACGCAAGCCTTGCGTCAGCCACGACGACTGAAAGTTTTCGATGTTGTCGAGGAATAGGCGCGACACTGCCAGCATCTTCAAATAATCCACACCCGTAGGCTCATCCTTAATCTTGCGTCCGAGTGCCGTGTTCTCGCGTTGGAATGT
>Ga0070696_100003780_pt1 | contig 10111 bp, 6 predicted proteins | sample KBSK1253metaG_FD_65474 | JGI IMG/M metagenome (GOLD analysis project Ga0070696, IMG submission 65474) | Corn, switchgrass and miscanthus rhizosphere microbial communities from Kellogg Biological Station, Michigan, USA - KBS K1-25-3 metaG | ecosystem: Host-associated > Plants > Roots >... | reverse complement strand
CTTGGCGAAGGGAATGTTCTGGCCCGAGGACTCGCAGCCGTCGTTCGCCTGCGCTCCCGAGCGCAGTCCCCAGCCGGTGTAGGTCGCAAGCGGCACCCGCACATCGGCCAGCCGCACGCCGGCGATGTCGTTGCCGTCGCTGTCGGTCTTCGGGATGAAGCTCGGATAGATCGGCCCGTTCGCCGGGTTGTCCTGGTACGTGGTCGGGAACGCGGGCAGCGTCACACCGGGAATCGGCGTGATCACCGGCGGGTTGATGGTCGCGATGCCGGTTTCATAGAAGCCCGGGCCGTAGTCGAAGTGATAGCGCGTGGTCTTCAGCCCGGTGTAGGTGACGAACGGCCCCGGGGTGTCGGCGAAGGGGCTCGGAATGTTCGGGAAGCCCATCCCGGACTGCGGCAGCGGCGGCACCAGCGTGCCGTCCTTGAATCTCGGCACCCGGCTCTCCGGGGGCTTCCTCTTCTCGCTCGCCCATTCGTCGAGCGCGATGAACAGCGCCCGCTGCACCACGTTCGAGCTGAGCGGGTTCTGGTTCTGCTGGCAGACGCCGCGGGCGTTACCGTTTCCGGTGCCGTGCTGCATGCTGGAGACGAAGTAATTGCGGGCAAATTTCGAATCCGGCAGATCCCGGGTGCCGTCCGGGGTCGTGTGCAGCAGCGACGCGGCCTTCACCCAGTATTCGTTCGCCGAGTAGATCTCCACCCCGAGCGCACAGGTGTCGGTCTTCTCGCAGCTCGCGTTGCGGCTGTCGCTCGTGCGGGTGATCGGATCGAACGTGCGCACGTTCGCGAACGGGAAGCGGCCCTCGATGTAGAGATGGTTCTGCCGGTTGCGCTCGGTACGGCCGGTCTGCGAGAAGCGGTAGTTCATGTTGAGGCCGTTGCCCGCGGCGATCCACTGCATGTGGCCGTCGAACACCTTCTTGCCGTTCTCGGCCTCGTTGAAGCCGAGGTGCCGGAAGTCGTTCAGCAGGCGTCCCGGCTGCGAGGAGATCTCGGTGTAGATGCGCTTGATGTCGCCGGCGAGCGGATTGGGGGTGCCGAAGTCGTCGCGCTTGTCGTAGCGCAGCCAGGCGTTCCAGTCGCGCACCGCGGCGAAGCCTAGGCCGTTCGGCGTGGGATCCTTCGCGATGTACGAAAATTCGTAGATGTCGTTCGCCGCGAAGCTCGCGCCGGCGAGACTGATGGCGGTGCCGTCGGCGTTGTAGTTCCAGCCCGAGTCGGGAACGACCTGCGGCACGTCGTCCAGATGAACGCGATGCGTGAGCTTCGCCTTGCTTTTGTCCAGCGTCGCCGCCGGGTAGGTCAGATCAGCGGATGCGGCCGGGCTTCCGACCACGATGTACTCGTAGGACGGGCCGGTGATGGTCGAGCCGTCGGGGTTGCGCGCGACCGGGAAGTGCGCGGTCGCGGTCAGGCTGGTGAGCTCGGCGAGGTCGTTCTCCCAGCCGCTCCACACCAGCGTGTAGCCGCGCGGCATGAGGAACGAGTTGGCGAGCACGTCGGGATCGGTGATCGAGCCGGGGTCGTTGCCGCCGCCGCTCACCCGCCCGAGGGCCGTCCAGGTCTTGCCGCCGCGGTTGGGCGGCTCGTACATCACTTTGTGCGCGCCCTTCTTCAGGTCGATCGGCTTCAGGATGTAGAAGTTGAACGAGTACTCCACGTTGCCGCGGGCGTTGCGCGGCGCGAGCTCGATGTCGACGATGTCGCGGTTCTGCCGGTCGTGCGGGTCGACCTCGCCGTGCGCTATGCCGGTGATCTTCTCGTATTGCCCCACGCCGGGCCAGGAGAAGCCGCCGAAGGTCGGCGATTGCGTCGCGGTGATCTCGATGCGGGTGATGCGCGCCTGCGCGAGCGGCGCGGCGAACACGCCCGCTACGGCGAGTGCCATCAGGGTCTTGGTCTTCATTGCTGGTCCTCTCCTCTGTTCATGCATTAATACGAGGGACAACAGAAACAACACGCCCGCGGCGCGGGCGGCCCGGAGCGGCGATCGGTGGTCCCCTCCTCAAGGGTGATTCTTGAGCCGATTCTATTCCGCTTGTCCGCCCGACATTCATGAGGGACAGGCATCAATTCAAGAGCATTTCCAATGGATCGGCGGTTGACGGGCGAGTCGCGCCGATGCACTGCGCTTCATACCTGTCACAGCGTGCAAGCTTGCTTCGACGACCCGGAGCCGGGATTGATTAGCCGCACGTTTCAATTCACGAGCAAGCCGAATGGATCGGCGCGCGCGCTTCTGGTCTGATACGCGGAGAAGGTCTCGGAACCAGCTAAACCAGGGAGAGGATTCGATGCAAGGCAGGAAAATGCTTTCGCTTGCGGCAGGCGCGGCGCTCGCCGCGTTCGCGCTGTCGGTCCTCGCGGACGACCGGGACGACGATCACGGTTTCAAGGCAGTCAATCCGGCGCTGGTCAAGGCGCGGCAGAAGTTCTTCGGCGCCGAGAACGTCGACGAGCGCGGCCAGGTGAAAAAGGACAAGGTCATCTTCTCCTGGGCCACCAACACCACGTATATGGCCTCGGTGAAGGGCCGGGTGTTCATGCTGGACAGCTACATCAGCCGGCCGGAGCTCGTTCCCCCCACACCGATTGACACGCGCTACACGCCGTTCCTGCCCAAGGACGCGGCCGACGCGCGTCCCGAGGCGATCTTCCTCGGCCACGGCCACGGCGACCACGCCGACAACGCCGCGTATATCGCCAAATGGGCGAACGCGACGATCTACGCCTCGGCGGAGACCTGCCAGGTGATGCAGCTCGACGTGCAGCGGCTCTTTAACGACCCGAATACGGTCAACGGCGGGGTGAAGCTGATTCCCAACGGCGACCCGGTGAAATGCGTCGACGTCGTCCCGGCGGGTTCGCGCCCGGGCCAGTTCGACGAGGCGACCAGCCGCTCGAAGGCGACCCGGCTCAACGCGCTCGGTTCGGACGTGTGCATCCTGGCGTTCAAGTTCATCCACTCGGGGACCGCGCCGGTCGACCCGACCTTCCCGCACACGCCGCTCAACAACCTCACCGACCCGCGGTACGCGGGGCGCGTCATCACCGCGCCGCCGCCGGCGACGACCTTCCCGGCGATGTATCCGCCTCTTCCGTCGCTTAATCCGAGCAACCCGCCGCTGCCCGGGCAGATGGACCTGCGCACCAGCGGATTCGGCAGCCCGCCGGGAATCAACGGCGGGGCGATCACGATCTTCTACCAGTTCGTGCTGCGCGGCGACAACAACTTCAGCTTCGTGTGGCTCAATTCGGCCGGCCCCGCGACCGAAGGCATCGGCACCGACCCGGGGCTGGTGAGCCTCAACCAGTTCAACGACCCGAACTTTCCAGCGGCGCAGAAGGACCTGGCGCGCAGGATCGGCCAGAGCCTGTACGACCTGATGGACCGGCTGCCCGCCACCGACGTGCTGCTGGGCTCCATCGTCAGCCTCGGCGCCACCGCCAACCAGCAGCGCGACATCATCAAGGTGACCCAGCATCTGAAGCCCAAGGTCTACTACCCCGGGCACCTCACCGACGTCGCGCAGCGCGGCTCCGCGCTCTACCACAAGATCAACTGGCGCGAGACCGCGACCAACATGGGCTTCGCGCAGAGCGACTGGCCGGAATTCCGCCTGCTGGTCGACCCGAACGACTTCCTGGTGCCGCAGGTGTTCGATCCTGACGACGAGCGCTGGCAGGAGCGCGGCAAGTCGGGGCGCATCCCGGACATGTGCCGCTAGCACCTTCCCCCCGCGGCGTGCGACCGGGTCCCCCTCCTGCTAGTCCGAACGCGCGCCGCAAATCCAAGGGAGGCCGCAACGGCCTCCCTTTTTTTGCTCTGTTTTCGGCACAGTGCCCGACATCTCGCGGCGTGTAGTAGCGCGTCGACTTGACACCGCGGCCGGGACGAGGACAGACTCATCCCGCCAAGTAGGTCAGCTTATTTTCTAGGTACAACGGGGGAGGACCCGATGTTTTCGCATCTCTACGCGCTTTCCGGCCGCGCTTTGTTCCTGCTCGCCTGCCTTGCCCTGCTGCCGTTGCCGGCTTCAGCATGGGATCGCGGCAACGTCGAGCGCTTCGCCACGCTTCCGGCCGGTGCCTTGAATCCGGAAGGCATCGCCGTCGAGCCGAACAGCGGCGACCTCTACGTCACCGGGTTCAACCCGACTGGTGCAGGCGCCGGCCAGATCTACGTGTTCGATGACCACGGCCGGTTCAAGCGGACGATCACGGTAACGGGAGCCGGAGCGAGCTCGGCGCTGCTCGGGCTGGATTTCCATCCCACCACGCACGCGCTCCTGGTCGCCGACCTTGGCAGCGGCAATCTGCTCGACGTCGATCCTCGCACGGGAGCGGCGACGCCGATCATGTCGGCGGGTCCGGGGGCGGGACTGAACGCGCTCACGTTCGATGGGGTCGGCAACATCTACGTCTCGGCTTCGTTCTCCGGCACCGTGTTCCGCACCGGACCGAATGGCGGCGCCGCCGAAGTTTTTGCCTCGGATCCCATCTTGAGGGTGGCAGGCACGCCTCCTGTGCCGCCTTTCGGCCATCCGCCGTTCGGTGCCAACGGCCTGGGCTTCAACCATGACGAGAGCGCGCTCTTCGTCGCCAATACCGGAAACGACACCCTCATCCGCATACCGGTCGTCGCCGGCCGCGCGGGCACGCCCGAAACCTTCACCAACGCCATCAACGGCGCCGATGGCCTTTTCCTCGATCGGCACGACAACATCTGGGTGTGCGCGAATCAGTCCGACGAGATCGTGGTGGTCGACAACACCGGCAAGGTGATCTCCAAGCTCGGCGACTTCGACGGCCTGCGCAACGGCTCGCCGGTCGGCCTGCTCTTCCCGGCGAGCCTGGTGCGTCGCGGCGACTGGATCTACATCACCAATTTGTCGCTCGACTTGCGGCCCCCGGTCACTCCTCAGCAGGCCGTGGACAGCCAATGGGCTGCGCAGGTGAAGCGGCACACGATCGCGCGCGTGCGCGCCCGCATCCTCGGATTCGGACGCGGCAACGACGACTGAGACAGCCCCGGGGGAGGGGCCTGCACCACATAAGAAAGGCATCGGTATCGACTAAGACGTTGTGTCAATCGCTATTGCCGCGCGAGCGGCGGGAGGCGTTATGAAGCGATTAATAGCACCCAAGCAGAAGATGTCGAGCATCGCGGTCGCGCTGGCTTTGGCCGGTATGGCCGCCGTTCCAGCGGCCGGTTGGGCTGCGGACAAATCCAATCCGAACTGCCCCACGGAAACAGCTTTCTACGACCCGTCCAGAGGCGAGGACATCGTCGTGCCGAAGGGGTTCAAGGTCGAGGTGTTCGCCAGGGACCTCAATATGCCAACAGACATCGCCTTCGTTGGCAACAAGGACAAGTTCCAAGTGGTGGTCCTCGAGTCGGGCACCGGCCTGCCCAGCCGTTGCAATGACAACAGGCCCCTGGGAACCTTCTCGCCCGACAATCCGTTCACGCCCGACGTCATCGTCTTCGACCAGGACGGTCGAAAGCTTTCCGGCCGGCTCGGCAAGCCGACGGCCACAGGCGGCGGCTTCCAGGCCGACGGTCCCGCCATCGGTCTGACTTTCGAGCGCGAATTCCAGGGCGGAAGGCTGTTTGCGACCGACTCCAACCAAGGCGTGCGCGGCGCACAGAGCGGCGGGGGCAACAACACATCGCGCGTCCTTGAAATCAAGATCAGCAAGGACTTGAAGAGCGCCCAGGTCGTTACCCTGATTCAAGGCTTGCCGACCGGCGATCATCCGACCGAGCAGATCGTCGCCAAGGACGGCTGGCTCTACTGGTCGCAGGGCTCCGCCACCAATTCGGGAGTTACCGGACACGACAACGGCAACGGCGGCAACCAGCAGGAGATCCCATGCCAGGACATCACCCTGAGCAACAACCTGTGGGACTCCGGCGACGACGGGCATCTGTCGAGCGGCTTCTCCAAGCATAACGAGCGACGGCCCGGAGCGACGGTGCGCGCTTTCGAGGCCGCGACGCAGAAAGGCATGTGCACCGGCGCCATCCTGCGCGCGCGGATTTCCAACCCGCAAGGCACGGTCGAGCCGGTCGCCTGGGGATTCCGCAACCCGTACGGTCTGCGCTTCTCCCCGTCCGATCATCCGCTGAAAGGCCAATTGCTGATCTCGGAAAATGGCGAAGACGAGCGCGGCGCGCGGCCGGTGAACAACTCACCCGACCGGGTGGCAGTCGCACGCCAGAACCCGGACGGGTCGCCGGAGTTCCACGGCTGGCCGGACCGCTTCGGCTTTCTCGATTCCACCCAGGCGATCTTCAACCCGAAGGGCGGCCCGGGCGATGATCTCTGCAAAACGGTCGCTGGAGTGCTGGTGTGCGACCCGAAGCTCTTTGCGCCGCCCCAGACGCCGGTCGGAAATATCCTGGCTTCCCCGCCACAGCCGATCGTCGCGCCGCTCGCGCTCGAGCCGTCGGACGTCGCCGCGGTGGGGCTGGATTTCGCGCCGAGGGCTTTCGTGGGCGGCGTCGTCAAGAAGCATGGTGTGCTGCTGTCCCGGGAAGGGGATTTCGGTTTTTCGCCCGGTAATGGCGATCCGATCCTCGGCCACGACATCGAGCTCATCAACTTCACCAAGCAGGGCAATCCGAACGAGTTGCAGATGTCGCGCTTCGCTTTCAACTGCCCGAGCAACAAGCAGGATCACGATGGCGACAGCCCGCGATGCGCGGTGCATTCCGGCCAGGCGTTCGCCGATATGCTGAAGGGCATCAACCGGCCGACCACGGTGCGCTTTGGCCCGGACGGCGCGGCTTATCTCGTCGACTACGGCGCAGTACGCGACTTCGGCAGGAGCGATCCGAAGACCAAGTTTGTCGTCGATGCCGACGCCGCGCTGGTGCAGATTCCCGGCACCGGCACGATCTGGAAGATTTCCCGGATCGCGGATGATCGGCGTGGTCGCGACGACGATGATGACGATTGATTAGCTGCCTCGGTTCGTCGAAACGGGCCCGCGACGCGAGTCGCGGGCTTTTTTTTGGTTTTTTGAGACAATCGGCCGGATGAAGGACGCCCGCGTCAGCTCCGCGATTTCCCACTGGGCGCCGCGGTTCGTGTCGAACGGGGTGATCCTCGCCGACTTCGAGGAGGTCACGGCTTCGCTCGAGCGCTGGGAGGACTGGTGCGCTGCGTGGTCGGCGCGCGCCAAGCTGCACGAGGATCTGGGCAAGGAGGCGCTGCGCGAGGGCCACCGCCTGAGCGCGGGCGAGCACCTGGTGCGCGCGGCGATGTACTACCACTTCGCCAAGTTCGTGTTCGTCCAGGACCCGCTGCAGATGCGCGCGGCGCACATGAAGGCGGTGGAGTGCTATACCGCAGCGCTTCCCTTGATGCGCCCGCCGGGCGAGCGCGTGAGCATCGGGCCGTACGCCGGCGTCCTGAGAAAGCCCGGGGCAGGGCGCTGCCCGGTGCTCGTCATGGCGCCGGGCCTGGACTCGACCAAGGAGGAGCTGCACGCCTACGAGGAGCCGTTCCTCGCGCGCGGCATCGCCACCCTCGCCATCGACGGGCCGGGGCAGGGCGAGGCCGAGTACGAGATCCCGATCTGCGGCGACTACGAGCGCGCGGCGAGCACGGTGGTCGACTGGATCGAGAAGAGGAGCGACCTCGACGCCAGGCGCATCGCGGTCTGGGGCGTGAGCCTTGGCGGCTACTACGCGCCGCGCGCCGCCGCCTTCGAGAAGCGCTTGCGCGCCTGTATCGCGCTCTCGGGTCCGTTCGACTGGGCCGAGATCTGGGATGCGCTGCCCGAGCTCACCCGCGAGACCTTCCGCGTGCGTAGTCATTCCAACGATGCTTCCTCTGCTCGACGACGCGCCTCGGAACTGACGCTCGAGCAATGCGCCGGTAACATCGGGTGCCCGCTGCTCATCGTGGCCGGCCGCCAGGACCGGCTCGTCCCCGCGGCGCACGCCGAGCGCCTGGCGAAGGCGGTGTCGGGACCGGTCGAGCTCCTCATGGTCGAGGACGGCGGTCATAATGCGAACAATCGCCCGTACCGCTACCGCGGCCGCAGCGCGGATTGGCTGGCGGCGCAGCTCGGGCTGCCGAAGATTTGAATCCAGGAGGAGTGGTAATGAGACTGATCGCAGCAGTTTTCACCGCAGTGATTTCGATCTGCGCCGGAGCGCAGCCGTTTCCGCACAAGACGGTGCGCTTCGTCTCCGGGGTCACGCCGGGGAGCGCGTCCGACACGATGGCGCGCATCCTCGCGGAGAAGCTCGCGCCGGCGCTCGGGCAGCCGGTGATCGTGGAGAACCGGCTCGGCGCCGGAGGACTGGTCGGCGCGAAATGGGTGGCGAGCCAGGAGCCCGACGGGCACACCATCATGATGTACGCCTCGGCCTTCACCGTCTCGACGCTGATCAGTCCCGGGCTCGACCCGAAGGAGCTGGTGCCCGTCGCCACGGTGGCCACGATCCCCACGGTGCTCATCACGCCGCCTGGCAAGTACAAGACCGTCGCCGACTTCGTCGCCGCGGCGAAGGCGCAGCCCGGCAAGCTCGCCTGCGCGACCGCGGGCGTCGGCAGCGCCACGCACATGGCGCTCGAGCGCTTCCGCTTCTCGGCCGGCTTCGAGGTCCTCAACGTGCATACGAAAGGGGCGTCGGAAGCGCTCACCGAGGTGGTCGCCGGGCGCGCCGAGTGCTATTTCGCGCTCGTGTTCCAGGCGCAGAAGATGCGCGACAGCGGCAAGGTGGCCGCGCTCGCGGTGAGCGCCCCGAAGCGAAGCTCGCTCATGCCCGAGCTGCCCACCACGGTGGAGGCGGGCTACCCGAACTCGGACTACAACTTCTGGGTCGGCGCGCTGGTGGCGGCGAAGACGCCGCGCGAGATCGTGGAGCGCCTGCACAACGAGATCGACGCCCTGGTGAAATCCCCCGAGATCAGCGAGCGCATCCGCAAGCTCGGCGCCGACCCGCTCAGCATGTCGATCGCCGAGTTCGACGCCATGATCCAGCGCGAGCTGGCGGAGAACGCGCGCCTCATCAAGGCCGCGGGAATCAAGGCGAATTGATCACCGATCCCTGGTTCTGGGCGCTCGCGATCCCCGCAGTCGCCCTGACCGGGATCTCGAAAGGCGGACTGGGCGGCGGCGCCGCGGTGGCGACCCCGCTCATGGCGCTCGCCATCCCGCCGGCGCAGGCCGCCGCGATCATGCTGCCGGTGCTGTGCCTGATGGACTTCGCCGGCGTGCGCGCGTATCTCAGGCGCTGGGACCAGCGCATCGTGCGCGTCATCGTCCCCGCCGGGCTCGCCGGCATCGGCATCGGCGCGCTCACCATCCGCCACATGAGCGACGCCTGGATCCGCATCCTGCTCGGCACGGTCGCGCTCGGCTTTCTCGGCTGGGCCTTCTTCCCGAGGAAAACCCTGGCGGAAAAACCCGGCGACGCATGGGGCTGGTTCTGCGGCGCGCTTTCGGGCTTCACCGGATTCATCACTCACGCCGGCAGCCCGCCGGTCATGATGTACCTGCTGCCGCAGAAGCTCGACAAGGAGAGGTTCGTCGCCACCTTGCTCGTGTTCTTCTTCGCGCTCAACTACGCGAAGATCGTTCCGTACCTGTGGCTGCATCTCTTCGATGCGCGCGTCCTCGGCACGGCAGCGCTCCTCTTCCCGGTCGGCATCGCCGGAATCTATGCCGGGCTGTGGATGCAGCGGCGCATCGACGTGCGCTGGTTCTACCGCCTGATCCACGCGCTGCTCTTCATCACCGGAGCCAAGCTTCTCTACGACGGATTGAGCGGCCTATAGGCTCTTCTTGATGCGCTCGATGCCGGCTTGCGCGCATTTCTCGTCGTTGGCGCCTCCCGGCGGGCCGCCGGCCGTCCCCGGCGAGCCCGAGACGCCGATCGCACCGACCAGGTCCTTGCCCGCGAGGATCGGCAGCCCGCCCGCCGCGGTGGTGATCTTGTCGAGATGCAGCGCGCCGGCGCTCGCCGGAAAGCCGGCGGCGGCGCGCTTGCCGTATTCACCGGAAGCGGTGCGGTAAGTCAGCGCGGTGTACGCCTTGTTGAGGCTGCGCGACGACGGGGCCAGTCCCCACACCGTCCAGCACAGCCT
>Ga0070696_100003779_pt1 | contig 10111 bp, 6 predicted proteins | sample KBSK1253metaG_FD_65474 | JGI IMG/M metagenome (GOLD analysis project Ga0070696, IMG submission 65474) | Corn, switchgrass and miscanthus rhizosphere microbial communities from Kellogg Biological Station, Michigan, USA - KBS K1-25-3 metaG | ecosystem: Host-associated > Plants > Roots >... | reverse complement strand
GGCCCCAAAGCTGCCCACCCAGTCGCCCTGGGGAGCCACGTCCCAGGGGGCCGGCGTGGGCACTGGGGTCGGGACGGGCGTTGGCGTGGGGGTGGGGACCGGCGTGGGAGTGGGGGTCGGCTGGGGTGTTGGAGTTGGAGACGGAGTCGGGGTGGGGGTCGGCGTGGGAATTGGCGCGCTCGGCGTGGCGCTGACCTCAGACGAGCGGAGGCCTGTCCCGACCGCATTGATGGCCGCGACCTGGTAGTAGTACGTCGTGCCGTTCGTGGCGGTGGTGTCCGCGTACGAAAGCGCCGGCCCCAGCGTCACCAGCTCGGCCTCCTCGCCCGGGGCCGTCCCTCGATAGACGACGTAGTTTGTGATCGCGCTGCCGCCGTCCGCGGGCGCGACCCAGGTCAGGCCCACCTGGCCATCGCCGGCGGTGGCGGCCATCACTGGGGCAGCCGGGGCCACGGGTGGCGGCGGGACCCAGCCGGCGGCGACCTGCGCGGCCCGCAGGGCATTGACCAGCGGCTCCGCGATGCCGTCAGGGTCATCGGTCCATTGGCCCTGGCCGGCGCAGCCGGGGACGGAGTCTGCATCGGCCCAAGCCCCACCCGGGCACTCGCCAGACTGCCGAAGCATGGCCAGGACATCGGCTCCGGTGAGCCCGTGATTCACGGCCTTCATGAGGGCAGCCACCCCGGAGACGTGCGGCGTCGCCATCGACGTGCCACTGCTGGTCTTGTAGCCGCCATCCTTCCAGGTCGAATAGATCGACACGCCGGGCGCGATCACGTCAACCGAGGCGCCGTAGTTGCTGAAGAAGGCGAACGTGTCGTCACAGTCGAACCAGCCCACGTCGGGCACCAGTCCGCAGCCCGCCAGGCCGCCCGGTTGACCGTCGAAGTCGGCAAGGGCCGAGACGCTGATCACCTCGGGGAACGCCGCCGGCACGAATGACCCGGCATTCGCCGTCGAATTGCCGGCCCCGCCCACCAGGACCATGCCGGTGGCGGCCGCACGGCAGATCGCCTCGTGGAGCGGGTCGTTCAGGCAGTCGCCCCACGAGCGCGACTCGCCGAAGCTCATCGAGGCGACATCGATGTCGTTCGCCGTGTCGCCGTCTGTGTTGAGGCCGATGATCTGCTCGAGCCCGCAGAGCACCAGGGCTTCTGAGGAATTCCCGGCGTCGTCGAAGATCTTGACCGGCACGAGAGTGGCCTGTGGCGCGACGCCCACCACCCCGATCCCGTTGAGGGGTGCGGCGGCCGAGCCGGCGACGTGGGTCCCGTGCCCATAGCCGTCGTTGGGCGGGAGCGAGGTGTCGATGCAGTTCTTGCCGCTGGCCACGTCGATCGACGCCGCCAGGTCGGGGTGGTCGAGATCGATCCCGGTGTCCAGGATCGCGATCCGCGACGTCGCTCCCCGGTAGCCGGCCTGGTACGCCCCGCCGGGTGTTCCGGACACATAGGCGTCAATGCGCTTGACTCCGTATGGGAGCGTCTCGGTCAGGAAGACCGGGTTGTCCGGGAAAACGCCGCGGACCTTCGGGTTGTGGCGAAGCGCGTCGGCGCCCTGTTCTGGGCCCTTGAATTGGAACCCGTTCAGCGCCTTCGAATAGATGAGGCCGATGGCGCCGCCGCTCGCGTTTGCCAGCGCGGCGCCCTGCAAGCGCGCGTCCGCGCCGGGTACCAGCGTGACGATCCACGAGCCCTGCGTGGCCCGCGAGCTCGGCTCAGCCGCCGCGGGACCGGTCGCCATCGACACAAGCAGGACTGCCGCGGTGATCGCGGCTGCGGTGCGCCGATTGTGCATGGCGCCCATCGGTGGAGCCCGTTCCCTCCTGCGCGGTGCCGATGAGTGGCCGGCCTGCACCGCGAACTCAGATCATGTCACCCGCCCGCCTCCATGGGAAGAGGTACGCGGACATGACCATCTGCCTCTGATGGCAGCCGGCTCAGCCACACAACGATCAGCAGCCACATAAGCTGCACGCTGAAGAGGAGCCACGCCGCCGCCCGCGCATCTGGAATCACTCCAACCCAGACGACGGCATGCGTCCCGATGGCAAGTGTGGCGAGCATGCGCCGCATCTCGCCGAGGGCCACGACGGCGAGGAGGATCCCCAGCGTGGCAAGCACGAATTCGTGCTGGTTGGCGTGCGGGATGATCAGCGGGGTCCCCAAGAATGCAGCTGCTGCTCCAAGCTGTCGCGAGCTGGTGCGCCTCCAGACCACCGCCACGAGACCGAGCGTGACGGCGGAACCAGCGACGACAAACCAGGTACCGAGGCCCAGGCGCTCGGCAGCTCCGCGCCAGTTGACCATGTCGGCGGGATGAACGCCGGGCACATCCTGGCCGATGACGCCGACGAGGTGGGACGGGTAGTCGAGCACCGCTTGCGGCGAGACCGCGACCGCTGCCAGCGCCACGAATCCCATAAGAACTGCGGCGGCGGTTCCGACAGCTCGCCCGTGTCCGCCGACGAGCTGCCAGACCGCCCACAGCGGCGAGAGGGTCGGCTTGAGGGCGCTGAGTCCGAGGGCGAGTCCGGACCGATAGCGTGCCAGCCCCACGGAGAGGCCGAGAAGTCCGGCAACCACCAGGGTCGATTGGCCGCGGATGACGGCCATCACCGTCGGCCAGGCGGTGAGGACGAGGGCCACCGCCAGCAGGCGGGGCGTGGAGCCATCCCAGTCGGCGGCGCCCGACTCTCCGGTGGCTCGCCAGGCACCCCAGGCGAGGACCGCCAGGCCGATCACGGTGAACACGGCGAATCCAACCGGCAGCGGCAGTACGCCGAGCGGGGCGACCAGGGCGGCCAGCCAGGGTGGCGAATTGAAGGGGAGGGCTCCCTTCGCGAACGACGGCTCCTCACCGATCAGCTTCCGCTGCGCATCCGCCTGGCAGGTCGCCTCGTACAGGCATGAGCCATGACCGTCCAGCACGATGCGGGCGGCGACGTGATAGGTCATGTAATCCGACCGCTCGACGGCGCGGTAAGGGCCTGTGAAGATCGCGTAGGCGAAGACCGTCGCCAGCATGACGGCCACCAGGGTGTACGCCCCGGCCCAGCGCGTCGGGTGCCTCATGGCAGGCGACGGTAGCACCCGCCGGCCGTAGACTCGCCCGCATGAGCGCATCTGGGCGCGCGCCGCGGCGCGGCGTGGCGGCCGCCACCGCCGCGATCGTGGGCTTCTTCGTCGCCGCCGTCCTGCCCCGCGCGACCTGGCCGCTCATCGACGGCGACGTCTGGTGGCACATCCGTGCCGGCGAGGAGGTGCTGCGCACCGGCCGGGTGCCGAACGTGGACACCTGGAGCATCGTCGGCGCAGGACGCCCATGGATCAGCCAGGACTGGCTGGCCAACGTGCTGTTGGCGGCGGGCAACTCGCTCGGCGAATGGGGCCAGACCGCGCTCTCTCTCCTGTTCGGAGCCTTCACCGCCCTCGCCTTCTGGATCCTGTGGCGCGCCATCGCCCTGCGGGTGCCCGGGATCGGCTGGGCGAGCCGGCTGGTCTGGCTCTCGATCGGCCTGGTGCTGGCGGGACCGGTGATGGGGGTCCGGGTCCAGGTGCTCGACCTGCTGCTGGCGAGTGGCGTGGTCTGGACCTGCTGGCGCTACCTCGTCGATCCGCGACGGCGCTGGCTCATCGGCCTCCCGCTCATCGCGCTCCTGTGGGCGAACCTGCACGCCGGCTGGGTCCTCCTCTTCCTGCTGGGAGGTGCCGTGCTGGTCGGCGAGGCGGTCGACCGCCTGCTGCGACGCGGGCCCGGAGGGCGTCAACCCCTGAGCTGGAGGCAGCTGCGCGACTTCGCCATCGCGCTGGGGGCGGCGGCAATGGCGCTCGCCGCCAACCCGAACGGCATCGACCTGTACGGGTATCCCGTCTACACGGTCGGGATCACGGCGCTGAACCGATACGTGATGGAATGGTTCCCCGCCAGCCTCGACACCCTCTTTGGGCAGCTCCTGCTGGGGTTCACCATCGTGGCGGTCCTCCCGACCCTGGTCCTTGGCCGTCGCCGGCTTCGCACTGCCGACGCGCTGATCCTGGTCGGGCTGACCGTGATGGCGTGGCAGGCGATCCGATTCCTGCTGATCGTCGGGCCGATCGGTGCGGCGATCGCCGCGGTCGTCCTGGCGCCGGTCATCTCCGAAACGGGCTTCGGACGGCGATTTGCACCGATCCTTGAGCGGCTATCACGACCGGCGATCGGCCAGCGGCGAATCCTGCACGTCGTGCTGATCGGGCTGCTGGCCGTGGTCGGGCTGGGCGTCACCCTGCTGCGGGTGGTGCCCGCGACGCAGGCGCACGAGATCGCCAGGGTCCTGCCGGCCGGCGCGGTGACATGGCTGGATGCCCACGAACCGGGAACCCGCATCTTCAACCGATACGAGTGGGGCGGGTACATCGGGGAGCATCGGCCAGGACAGCTGGTCTTCATGGATGGCCGGGCCGATGTCTACGGCGATGCCCTCCTGCGCATGTACGTCTCGATCATCGGGGTGCGGGGCGATCCGCAGGTCCTCTTCGATCGGTACCGGATCGACTACGCCGTCTTTCCGCCGGACTCGCCGCTGGCCGACTGGTTCGACGCGTCCGACCTGTGGGCCCGTGTCTACAGCGACGACACCGCCGCGATCTGGGTCCGGCGCTGATGCGGCGGCTCGACATCCTGGTCCTGTCGATGGTCGCGCTCGTGGCGCGCCTGGCCGCCGCTGCGCTGGTCGATTACCCGCCCTACACCGATCCGGCCTATTACAGCCTCGTCGCCCAGCAGCTCGCCGGCGGGCATGGCTTCAACGTCCCGGTGCTGTGGAGCTTCCTGGAGGTGGGCGGCCGGCTGCCGGCGGTGCCGACCCTGCCCGTCCCCAGCAACGGACACTGGATGCCGCTCACCTCGATCGTCGCGTCGGGCTCGGTCGCCCTGCTGGGGCCGATCATCGGTGCCTGGCGCGCGGCCGAGGTCCCCACCATCCTCCTCGGCTCGGCCCTGGTCCCCTTCACGTACGTCGCGACCTGGGAGCTGTGGCGCTCCCGCTCGACGGCCATCGCGGCTGCCCTGCTCGTCCTTCTGGCCGGTCCGCTGCTGGTGATGGTTCCGCTGGTCGACAACTTCGCCGTCTTCGGCGCGGCCGGCGCCGTCGCCATCTGGTGCTCCACCCGCGCGGTCGGTTCAGGGCGCCCCGGACCATGGCTCGTGGCGGCGGGCCTCGCTGCCGGGATTGCCACCCTGGCGCGAATCGATGGCGTCCTGCTCGCCGTCGCCCCGGCGGCCGCCTGGGTCGTGCGTCGGGACTGGAGCGCATGGCCGGCCCGCCTCGGCTGGGGCCTTGCCAGCGCGTCCGCCTTCCTCTTGCCGGTCGTTCCGTGGCTCATCCGCGACTCCACGGTCTTTGGATCCATCCTCCCGTCGGCGGGCGGGCACACGCTCTGGATCACCAGCTACAACCAGCAGTTCTCGATTGCCCACGACCCAAGCCTGAGCGACTACCTCGGGTGGGGCGCCGCCAATATCATCGGCTCGAAGCTGGCCGCCTGGGTGGAGCTGGTCGGCAGAACGGCTGTCCTCCTGGGCGGCATCTTCGTCATCCCGTTTGTCGTGGGCCTGTGGCGGGAGAGGCACCGGCCCGAGCTGGCGCCGTTCATCGCCTATTTCCTGGTCATGTTCCTCGCGATGGGGGCGGTCTTCACCTTCCACGCGCCCAAGGGCGCCTTCTACCACTCGGCGCTGGCGTGGCTCCCGGTCGCGGCGGGAATGGCAGTTGCGAATCTGGGCCCGGTGGCGAATGCCGCCGGGCGTGCCTGGCCGTTCCTGCGCCGCGGGGCGACGCATCGGTTCCTCCTCGTCGCAGGGCTGGCGGGGGCCGCGGCCCTGTCGGTCGTCGGTTCGGTGGTCCTGATCGGCCAATGGTCCGACGCGCACGCGAAGCTGGTCCTGGCCGGGCAGTTCCTCATGGAACGTGGAGCCGGCGACGACCGGGTGATGGCATATGACCCCGCGGCCCTGTGGGCCATCAGTGGCAACCCAGGCGTTGCGCCGCCATTTGACCGGCTTCCGGTGGTCGGCGAGGTGATCGCCGCCTACGACGTGAGGTGGGTGGTGGTCACGCTGCCGCTCGGCCAGGAACGCGATCCGCTCGACCTGTGGGACGGCGCAGCGGCTACCGATTCCGCGGGGAACCACGCTGACTTCCTTCCGGAGAGGGCCGCCTTCTCCGCGGCGGGAGTCCGCGTCTACGAGGTCAAGCCCTCCGCTCGGTGAAGGAGGATGCCGTCCGGTTCCTCCAGCTCGATCTGCCAGCCTGCGGCCAGCAGCTTCGAGATCAGGGGCCCGCGTTCCGGCGATAGCGCAGCCCACCTGACCTCGCGCGTGGCAAGCTCGGCGGCAGGGTCAGCGTCGCCATGCATGAGCCCGAAATACCAGACCCAGGTCGCCCGGTCGCGAATCTCGAGGCGGCCGTCCATCGCCGTCTGAACCCGGCCACCGAGCCGATACGACAGATAGCCACCCCAGACCTGCTCGTTCAGGATCGCCTCGCGTCCGCCGGCTGGCAGGACCTCCACCAGCCGGTCGGCAATCTCAACCGGCTCGTTCGATGTGACACGCCCGATCGACTCCGGGAGCGCGGGGCGAATCGGTTGAAGGACAACCACAGCCACGACGGCCACCGCGAGCAGGGTCGCCACGCGGCGATCACCGAGTGGCCCCACGACATGGCCGACGGCGCTTCCCACACCCGGCCGGGCGACGAAGAGGGCATCGAGATCCTGCGCCAGCAGGGGCGCCGTCGCCAGCAGGAACCAGGGGATCTGCCGAATGCTGTACGCCGCAAACAGGCCCAGGCCGATCACCAGCAGTCCCTCCCCGAGCTGCAGGCCGCCACGACGGGCGACCCGCCCCACGACCAGGAGTGCGAGATAGGCCCAGAAGATGGCCGCGACGGGAATCCAAGGCCATGCCGGCTGCCACTCGACCGAGACGCTCCTGACCACGTCGAGCCCTGGCTGCCCGTAGGCGTAGGCCAGCAGACCCACGCCTGCCGGATTCAGGAGCGGAGCGATCAGGGCAATGACCAGCGTCAGGCCGATGACTCCGAGATGGGCAGGCCGCGTGCCCGCCCGCCATCGGAACAGCTCCCCCGCGAAGGCTGCCAGCACAGCCAGCTGGCCGACGACGAAGGCACCATGCAGGTTCGCCCAGATCGCAAGCAGGAGGCCATAGCCCAGCGGGAGCCAGCGACTCGGCGGCCGTCGCTCAAGAACGAGGAGCGCCACGGGGAGCAGCGCGATCGAGAACGACTGGGCGCGGCCGAGCAGGTGCGGGGCAAGGGCGCCCATCATCAGCAGCATGGCAACGGCGGTGGCTGCGACCCCCGCCCTGCGACGCGTGCGGATCGCCGTGACGACCAGGCCGATCGCGATCAGGAGACCGTTCACGGCCAGCGCGCCCCAGGTCGTCCCGACCGCCCCAAGAACCAGCTGCGCGCCCCATTGCGGGTTGATCGCGCCGGGAATGGTGGGGATCCATGTCAGGCTGATGGCATGGCCTGGGTCCGCGCCCCCGGCGATGGCACGGGCCGACGCAAGCGAGAGCCAGAAGTCATCGATGGGGAGCGAAAAGGCGGCCAGAACGAAGCCGAGTCCCAACGCGGCCCACGCTGTCGCAGTCGCGACGAGACGCGAACGGGTTGGCATCACCGCTGCATCCTACGGGCTGATTTGAGGCTGCAGTAGTACTTCCGGCGCCCGAAGTACTGTTGACCCCGTGCACCTTTGGCCGGGAGCATGACTGCCGGGTCGGGTGCCGCGCCGGACCCCGTACCAACGGAGGACCAGCGACTTGCCACGGACCGCCCGCCGCCGATTGCCAGCCAACGCCCCCATCGCCCTGCCGAGCAGCTTCGACCAGCTGCGCGCGCAGGCTGCGGAGAGCGTCACGCGCAACGCCTGGCGGCTTCGCGAGGTGGCCGAGATCTACCGCGAGCAGTACCGCACACGCCTCGATGAGTGGATCCAGCTGCGTGCCAGGGTCGACCATAGGGTCGCCGCTCACCGGGGGACCGGGCCGTCGCCGTCAGTGCTGCGAGCCGACCGCGACGCCCTGGGCAGAGAGCTCGCGCTCTTGCAATCGGGCCTGAAGCGGATCGATATCGCCGCTCGCCAAATGGAGCTGGTGCTGACCTACCTGGGTAGCGACGACGAGCGAGCCTCCGAGCCGACCCTCGACGAGACTGACCTTTCGCCGGCCGCCATCTCGCTGAAGATCATCCAGGCCCAGGAAGGGGAGCGTCTGCGCCTGGCCGAGGAGGTCCATGATGGACCGGCCCAGGTCCTGACCAACGCCATCTTCCAGGTCGAGTACCTCGATCGCGTCATCGACGACTCGCCGGAGACCGCCCATGCCGAGCTCGCCTTCCTGCGCACGATGTTGCGCGAGGGGCTGGATGAGGTCCGTGCATTCATCACCGCCCTGCGGCCGCCATCGATCGATGTCGGATTGAAGCAGGCGATCACCGCTGCCGGGGCCGAGTTCTCGGCCAAGCACGGGATCGCCGTTGAGGTGTCCGTGCCGGGCATCGACTCTCACGTCCCTGCTGCGGCCAAGGCACCGATGCTGCGGGTCGTGCAGGAAGCCCTCCAGAACGTTCGCAAGCACGCGGCCGCGACATCGGTCCGCATCAGCCTCGAGGACGGTCACCTCGTGATCGCCGACAACGGCCGAGGCTTCGACGTGATGCGGCTCGCATCGGCCAGCCGCAACTTTGGCCTGCAGTTCATGCGCGAGCGCGCCGAGCTGATGGGGTCGTCACTCCAAATCGAGTCCCGACAGGGGGAGGGGACTCGCATCCTTCTTCGCATACCGGAGGTTCACTGATAATGGTTACCATGGCTGCCAAGGAGAAGAAGAGCGTGGAACAGGAGACCGAACGCCGCAAGGGGGCCGACCGGCGCGCCGCCGGGGCGAAGGCGCGAATCGTGATCGTGGATGGGCACACCCTGTTCCGTCGCGGCGTGCGCAACATTCTCGAGCTCGAGGACGACATGGAGGTGGTCGGCGAGGCCGGCAACGGCCGCGAGGCGATCACCACCATCCAGGAGCTGACACCTGACGTCGTCCTGATGGATCTCACCCTGCCCACCCCCAACGGGATCGAGACGACCCAGCGGGTCAAGCGGGAGCTGCCGCACACGGCGATCATCGTCCTGGCGCCGAACGAGGACGAGGACCAGCTCTTCGAGGCGATCAAGGCTGGCGCCGCCGCCTACGTCCTCAAGGACATCGATCCGACGGACCTGATCGCGATCATCCGACGGGTTCGCTCCGGCGAATACCTGATCAACGACAAGGTCTTCAGCAAGCCGGCGGTCGCGAGCCGGGTGCTGAAGGAGTTCCGCGAGCTCGCCGTCTACGGAGCCGATGCCCAGCCGATCTTCGCGCCGCTCTCGCCGCGCGAGGTCGAGATCCTGGACAACATCGCCCAGGGGATGACCAACAAGCAGGTGGCCTATGCGCTGGGAATCAGCGAGCAGACGGTCAAGAACCACATGTCGAGCATCCTGCGCAAGCTCTCCGTCAACGACCGCACCCAGGCCGTCGTCTACGCGATGCGCCAGGGCTGGATCAAGATCCCGGAGGACTGAGAGCCGGAAGTCATTGGCGGTCCGGTACTCCTGCGCCATGGGCGGGAAGGCCGGGTCCGCCTAGTCTGGGGACCTGTCGTCGACGGGTATCCGAGGCGACATTCATCTTCTCCTCCGGCACAAGTGCCGCGCTGCAGCAGCGCGGCACTTGTGCTTGCGGAGGCCTTTCCGGCTCTTGACAAGCATGAGGGGCTGCGCAAAGGTACGCATCCGGCTGCGGTCGGATTGGGACCATCGGGTCATGTTCATACCCGTCATGGCACCTCTACGCTGCGGCTGCCTATCTTTGAGGAAAGGAGGTAACGCAAACATATGCTTCAGTTCATCAGTTCTCTTCTCACCCGGTTCCACCGCGAGGACGAGGAAGGCCAGACGCTCGTTGAGTACGGTCTGCTCCTGGCCCTCATTGCGATCATCGTGATCGTCGCCCTGCTCTTCCTGGGCCCGATCGTGAGCCAGATCTTCCAGAACGTCGGCGA